>OJOL01000067.1_pt1 | contig 68371 bp, 67 predicted proteins | sample 1598121 | NCBI WGS metagenome assembly OJOL01 (sample SAMN01915219, study PRJEB22387) | human gut metagenome | isolation source: stool | host: Homo sapiens | place: USA
CAGTGCTGATGCGGTATACACTAAGAAGAAAATAACGATTACAACGGAAGAAATTCCAAGAAGAATCTTTTTCTTATCGCGAAAACGGTTCTGGAAAAATTCCGGGAGTGTTAAAGAGTTGTTTGCTACAATTGTGTAACGGCGCAGGCGTTTGGAAATGCAAATCCAGTTAAGCGCCGTTCCTATAAACAATCCGATGGCAATCCAGGCTTTTCCGGTTCCGGCAAGGTAAATCGAACCCGGCAGTCCCATCAAGAGCCATCCGCTCATATCGGAAGCCTGTGCGGAAAGAGCGGCAACCCAGCTGTTTAAGCCTCTTCCGCCAAGAAAATAATCTTCGGTACTGTTTGTTTTTTTCATCGAAAAGATGCCGATGCCAATCATCATCGCTAAATAACACACGAAGGCAATTAACACCGCAATGGTAGTTGTGGACATAAAAAATCCCCTTTCATAAAGTGTAATAATCGTCAAAAGTATAACATATTTGAGGGGGTGTAGGCAAGTAATGGTTAGGACTTGTTTTTAGATTTCGGCAGATCAGGGGAAAAATTTTTCTTCTGAGCTGCCGAAATCTAAATAAACTTATAACGAATATTTGCTACATCTTTTGTGGCTGAAATTTGGGGGTGATTTGTGGCTGGAATTTGGGAATAACACTTCCGGAACAACTCTCTTGCTTGATTTTTGCCTAGAGGGTTGCATTTTCACCTCATTATTCGGTTTTATTCGGGAAAATTGTACGACACATGCAACTCTTTGTATTAATTTCTTGCTTTTTGGTTGCTTTCGGCTGAATTTCCTCAAAATCTATGCAACTATTTTTGGTATATATGAAGGATAAGGTTGCATGTGGTTCTTTTCTTCCGAATTACGGAAAACGAAAAAGTGTCAACGAACACTTGGCAATTGCATACTTTTTTGAAGTGGATTAACTGAAAGCAGGATGGACATCATATTGCAGTTGTAGTAAAATACAAAGTAATAGTTTTGTGTTGATAGTTTAGGAAAGGGCGTGAGTTACTATGAAGTGGGTTCGGTGTTTTCTGATTTGTTGCTTGAGTCTGTTTGTTATTTCCTGCGATAAAGAAACTGCGATGCAACCGAGAGAGGAAGTTTCTCTAAAACCAGATAAGTCATACGAATATGAAAAGATACAAAAGCCGGAGCTTGCATTTTCAAAAGATATGAAACAAATGTACCTTATTGTAAATGAAGAGGTGCCGTATTATATTTTTCGCATGCAGACTTCCGGAAAAGATTCTTATATGGAGTGTCGGTGGGAGGAAGATAAGAAATGGGTGACGAAAAAAACGTCATGGAGTGATTTTGTTGCAAAAAACTGCGGCAATGGTGAAATTCAGATTGCAGCCGATACAAAGCAGAATTTGTACGTGATGTATAGTGATAATAGTAAAACAAAATGCCAGCTGTATAAAGTGAAAGAAAATGGGAAAATACAGGAACTTCATATCCCTGATATTACGCTGCGTGTGAAAGACCAAAAGGTTATATCGTTTAGTGTAATCAACGAATCACGCCTTGTGTTTTTCTTTTCCCTGGAGGAAGATGCCACAGGTGGACAGGCAATTGAGTACGACAGTGTAGAAGAAAAATTTCTTGCCAAAGATGGAAAAATTGATGATATATCAGCAGGGTTTGATACGGAAGGAAACTATTATGTGGTGGCACCGAGACAACAATTGATTTTGAAAAAGTCACTTTATGAGAGCGTGCCGAAAAAGGTTATAAAATGTGAGGGAATGACATCGGAAAGCAGCACTTCCGGTCTTGTGATTGATGACGATTTCGGATATCTGTTGACGGGGAATGGCATCTATGGTGGGAAATTGGATGCCAATGAATGGGAGAAGAAGATTGATGGGAAAGAACTCTATTACTGCAAGGACTTTCCGTCGCCGGTTCTTGGGATTGCCAACATGGTAAAGGTGCCGGGCCGGGATTTGGAATTTTATATGATGACATGGAAAAATGCGGAGTGTTCGGATTTTGAATGGGTTCATTATTTCGCGGGCAAAAAACCGTAAATTACTGGCAGGAATGGCTAGAATATGTTACATTATAACTAACGGAAATCGTTTCGATTGGGTTTATGGGAACGGTCGTATTATATAGGAGGTATTTCACATGGGAAAAGAGAGATTTGTTGATTTAATCCAGAAAAAAAAGAATGGAGAGACACTGACAAAAGAAGAAATTGATTTTATGATAACGGATTATGTGGCAGGGAAAATTCCGGATTATCAGATGTCTGCCATGCTGATGGCAATTTACTTTAATGGCATGGAAAATGAGGAACTGGCGGCGTTTACTCTGGCAATGCGGGATTCCGGAGATTTGGTCGATTTGTCACCGATTGAAGGAATTAAAGTGGACAAACATTCGACGGGCGGTGTTGGCGACAAGACAACACTGATTGTTGGACCGATTGTGGCGGCTTGTGGCGTGCCGGTGGCAAAAATGAGTGGACGCGGACTTGGATTTACCGGGGGAACGCTAGATAAACTGGAGTCGATATCCGGTTTTCGCATTGACCTTTCGGCAGAGGAGTTTTTTGAAACGGTGAAAAAAACGGGAATCAGCGTAATTGGACAGACCGGAAATCTGGCGCCGGCGGACAAACTTTTGTATGCACTCCGCGATGTAACAGCTACAGTGGACAGTATTCCGTTGATTGCAGCGTCGGTTATGAGTAAGAAGCTGGCGGCAGGAAGTGATAAAATTGTTTTGGATGTCACGACGGGCAGCGGAGCATTTATGAAAAATACAAGAGATGCGAAAAAACTTGCGAAACATATGGTGGCAATTGGAAATCATGCGGGAAAAGAGACCGTGGCAATTTTAACCGGCATGGAGGAACCGCTTGGATTTGCAATCGGCAATAACATGGAAGTAAAAGAAGCGATTGAGGTGTTAAAAGGAGGAGGCCCAGAAGATGTCAAAGAAGTCAGCGTGGCGTTAGCCGGTATGATGCTGTCACTTGGGCTGGAAAATGTAAGCCTCAGTCAGGGAAAAAGGATGGCGAAAAAAGCTCTTTCGTCCGGACAGGCATTTGAAAAATTCAAAGAAATGGTACAGGCGCAGGGCGGCGATATCCGTTATGTAGAGCATCCGGAATTTTTTGAGAGAGACGCATTTGAGGGAGAAGTGCTTGCCGCAGAAGATGGATTTTTATCCGGGATGGATACCGAGAAGATTGGTGTGGCAGCAGGACTTTTGGGTGCCGGCAGGGAGACCAAAGACAGCGTCATTGATATGAGCGCAGGTATTTACCTGAAAAAGAAAATTGGAGATACCGTGAAAAAAGGCGAACCGATTGCCATCTGCTATGCAGGAACAAAAGAAAAATTGAACCGTGGAATGGCAATGTTTGAGAGCAGTATCCGGTATTCGAAAGAAGCTCCAAGGATTCCGAAATTAATAGTGGATATTATTCGCTAGGTTTGGTAAAATAGGAATAATAAGGAATAAATGAGGGAGGACAGATATGTTCGATAGTATTGTGATTGGCAGCGGCTTCGCCGGTGCTGTGGTAGCCAGAGAGCTGGCTGAGAAAAAAGGACAGCAGGTGTTAGTAATTGACGCCAGAGACCATGTCGGCGGCAACTGCTATGACAAAAAAGACGACTATGGCATTTTGATTCATCAGTATGGACCGCATATTTTCCATACCAATATTGATAGAGTGTATGAGTATTTGTCACGTTTTACCGACTGGTATGAGTACCGCCATGAAGTTGTTGGAAATGTATACGGCAGAGAATTGCCAATTCCGTTTAACTTAAATACGCTGGAGCTTGTGTACGGCGAGCGCGCGCCGCATTTGGAAAAGCTTTTAATTGATAATTTTGGCGAAGGTGCCAGAGTTCCGATTCTGGAACTTATGAATCATGAAAATGAAGAGTTACAGGAGATTGCTCAGTATGTATATGAAAATGTTTTCTTGAAATATACGATGAAGCAGTGGGGCAAATCGCCGAAGGAAATCGATCCGGCTGTGTCTGGCCGAGTTCCGGTTCTTTTATCCAGAGATAACCGTTATTTTCAGGATAAATATCAGGGACTTCCGAAGGAAGGATTTACGCCGATTTTTGAAAAAATGTTGAATTATCCGGGCATTGAAGTGCGCTTAAATTGCGAGGCTGCATCGGTTCTTACCATTGACCCGGAGGCAGAAAATAAGGGTCTTTTTGAGGGGCAGCCATTTACCGGCAATGTGATTTTTACCGGAGCTTTGGATGAGCTGTTTGGATGCCGCTTTGGCAGACTTCCGTATCGTTCACTGCGGTTTGATTTTGAGCACTATGACAAGAAATTTTATCAGAGCCACGGTGTAGTAAACTACACGGTGTCGGAAGATTTTACCCGTATAACAGAGTTTAAGTATTTGTCCGGCCAGTTGGATGCAAAGGATACGACGATTGTGAAAGAATACCCGATGCCTTATCAGGGAAAAGACGGGGAAATTCCTTATTATGCAATTAATAACGCTGAAAATGATGCTCTGTTTTTGAAGTACAAAGAACTTGTTAATAAGATTCCAAACTTCTATCTGTTAGGACGTTTGGCTGAATACAAGTATTATAATATTGATGCGATTGTGGACCGTGCACTGACGGTGGCAGAGGAAATTTAAGAAAGAAGGGTTTTGAGAATGAAACTATTGACGGTTGCGATACCTTGCTATAATTCGCAGGATTACATGGAGCATGCAGTAGAAACCGCATTAGTAGGTGGCGAAGATGTTGAAATTATTCTGGTAAATGATGGTTCTTCAGATAAAACGGCTGAAATTGCCGACCGTCTGCAAAAAGAACATCCGACGATTGTACGGGCGATTCACCAGGAAAACGGGGGCCACGGGGCAGCAGTAAATACCGGTCTTGCCAATGCAAGTGGTTTGTATTACAAGGTGCTCGACAGTGATGACTGGTTTGACAGAGGGGCATTCCTTAAGATTTTGGATGTGCTTCGCAGTTTTGTGGAAGATGGTTCCGGCGTGGATATGCTGCTTGCTAATTATGTTTACGAAAAGCTAAAATCAAATTAAGTAGGTGATTTAATGAATATTACATTTATGGTAGTAACAGTATTTTTATTTTTCTTTGGATTAATATTTTTAGGCAAGCTTATAATTTCCGGCTATGTTACATACCTCCTTTCGGTTAAGTTTGGCGATGAATACATAACTTCTCAGATGAAGAGAGATACCTATATATTTGGCATTGTGGCTGACTTAGCAGCGATTGGCATTGTTTCTTCGGTTTTAATAATTTTAAGCAATACTACAAATATCTCTGTAATTCAAATTGATGATATAACATTTCTTGAGTATTACTTCTGTCTGTTCTTCTATGCCATTTATCCTGAATATTCATACTTGGGCGTTAACGATCAAGCATTTGCTGAGAGCTTTTACATTATTCTTGCCTTGATTGCGGTTTCTCTCATAGCAAGCTGTATTATGTATTACTTTTTCGTGTTCAGAAAATCCGAATTAAGCAAGCCAAAAAAATTCTATTCGGTTTTTATTTTAACTATTACAACCGCACCGTATTATTTCCTATTTTCATTTGCAAGTTTTGGAAGCTTATAAGTCATAGAACAGTAGATTAATATCAGCGGATAATAGTTGGTATAAGGGATATAGTTTAAAGCAAATTCCAATTAATTAGCAAAAATTACAACTTAAAATCAAAAATTTAACTAAGAAAAGGCTGCTACAAAATTTGTAGCAGCCTTTAATACTATGATAATAATTAAAACCCGACTTTTCTGCATAAAGTCTAAAAGTGCGATACAATACAAAATAATGTGAGCCTGACAAAAGTGTGAAGGAATAGAGATAAAAAGACTCCATTTGAGCCAACTTGTGAAAGTTCGCATAAACCGCCAATAGAACAATCACCCTGTTGGGAGATAGTGTGACATAGACTGTAGAGTATGAAAGCGTTATTCACCTACACCTGTTCATTGTCGAGGAAAGTTTTTCCTGAACGCCAAAAAACTTTTATTAGTTAATAAAAAGGATAGTCTGAAGTATAAAACCTCAGACTATCCTTTGGCGGAGGACAAGGGATTTGAACCCTCGCGCCGCGTTAGCGACCTACTCCCTTAGCAGGGGAGCCTCTTAACCACTTGAGTAATCCTCCGTGTAGTTAAACTACAAAAAATATTGAATAAATGGCGGAGAGAAAGGGATTCGAACCCTTGGTCCCTTGCGGGATCACTAGTTTTCAAGACTAGCTCCTTAAACCACTCGGACATCTCTCCGTATTGCCGATTATCTTACGCAACGATATATTTTATACCATTTTTTCAGCCGTTTGTCAAGATTTTTTTGAATTTTTTTCAAACTTTTTCAAAATTCTGTAAATTTATTCTTTTTCCGCCGCCTCACGCTTTGAAAAAACACAGCCGCAGTAATTCTGTCTGTACAAATTATGCTCGGCAGAAAGTACGATTGAGCGTTTGTAACCCTCTTTTTTCTTAAAATCACTGTTTAACCACTTTACATCGTAAACATCAGCGAAACGCTCGCCTATTTGATTCAGTAACGGTGCGTTTTTCAGCGGGCTTATCGTCAAAGTGGTTGTAAAGTAATCGAAATTCATTTCCCGGGCAATGCGGGCGGTCTTTTCAAGGCGCAGTTCAAAGCATTTTTTACACCTTTCCCCTCCCTCGGGTTCGTTTTCAAGACCTTTTACGGCAGAAAAATATTCTAAAGGAGAATATTCGCCCTCAATAATATTTACGGGATACTTAAAATTCATTTCGGAAATAAAGCGTTTTTCTTCGTTTAATCTGTGCTGATATTCAGCCCTTTCAGAAATATTGGGATTATAAAAGAAAACCGTGATTTTAAAATACTGCGACAAATACTCAAGACAATAGCTTGAACAAGGCGCACAACAGACATGCAAAAGCAGTGTCGGAACAGTATTTGTCTTTTGAAGATTTGAGATTATTCCGTCAAGAATTTTCTGATAATTTACCTTGTTCATCGCTCGTCCTTATTTCTGTGCCAAAATCATATTCAAAAGTTCGTCGGCGGTTGCGGCAACCTGCGGAGCGCCTGCCTCCGTAAGCTCTTTCCTGCCTCTGAATCCCCATTCAACGCCAAGCATACTTACGCCTGCATTCTTTGCGGTGAACACATCAACATCGCTGTCGCCGATATAAATACACTCGCTCTGCTTTACATTGTGCTTGCTCAAAATTGCGTTTAAAGCCTCGCCGTCGGGTTTGCACTTATATTCCTTTTTGTTGCCCCAAGCCTCGGTAAACTTATGGTTCGGGAACACTTTTGCAAGGATAGCGCCTACAAATTCATCGGGTTTGTTTGAAAGTACGGCCGTCATAATACCGTTTTTGTCGAGTTGCTCCAAAAGTTCGGTACAGCCCTTGTACTCGGATGTATGGTCGTTGCTGTGTGCGCCGTAGTAAGTGTTAAATCCGTTCATAACCGTATCAAAAAGTGCCTTATCTTCGCTTTTCTCGCCCATTGCACGCTTTACAAGCATTTCTCTGCCGTTGCCTACAAAATGATTGTAATTCTCCATAGGATGTACAGGCAAGCCTGCCTGCTTAAGTCCCTCATTGGTGGCAATACCAAGGTCAACAAGAGAATTTACAAGTGTGCCGTCCAAATCAAATACTACCATTTTTACCATATCAAAGACCTCTTTCCTGTTCAAACAAAATTGCACGGCAAGGTGCCGCCTCCAGACCGCCAAGCTTAATAGGAAATGCAAAAAGCTCATAGTCGCCGTCTGCTATATCCGATAAATCAAGGTTTTCCAAAATCGCAATGCCTGCCTCGGCAAGGATTTTGTGCGTTTCGTTCTCGTCATATTCGGGTGCGATTGACTGTGCGTCCGTGCCAATCATAACCACATCGCTGTCAGCGAGCACTCTGGCGGCAAAAGCAGACACGAAAGCCTTGCAGTTACCGTGCAAAAGCAGTTTCTTACGGCTGTGCGCAAGAATTTTGTCCATATCTTCGCCCGTAAGAATACCATTGACCGTGACTACCGTACATTTGCCCGTAAAGGTATTAAGGCGCATTTTGGATATAGAACTGCCGTCGCTCGAAAAATGCAGAGGAGCGTCAATATGAGTGCCTGTGTGGGTGCTCATACTAATGGCAGAAAGATTGTAATCATCGCCGTTTTCAATACTTTTTATTCTGTTTACCTCAGTCTGCGGGTCGCCCTCGTAGACCTTGCTTGTGAGAATATCCCTTGAAATATCGTGAATTATCAAGCTATGCACCAACTTTTTGTCTTAATACATCTATTATACTATATAATTACAAAAAATTCAAATACAAAAGGGACTGCCTTTCGACAGCCCCGTAAATTTATACATTTATCAAATTCTTGCAACGCCTGTTTCGATAGCGGCTTTTTTAACAGCCTCGGCAACAGTCTTACCGATTCTCTTATCGAAAGCCTCCGGAAGAATGTAGTCGGCATTAAGCTCACTGTCGCTTACGAGTGAAGCGATTGCAAATGAAGCGGCAACTTTCATCTCTTCGTTGATGTCGCTTGCACGGCAATCAAGAGCACCTCTGAAAATGCCCGGGAAAGCGAGAACATTGTTAATCTGGTTCGGGAAGTCACTTCTGCCTGTACCTACAACGGCAGCGCCTGCTTTCTTGGCAAGGTCAGGCATAATTTCAGGAGTAGGATTAGCCATAGCAAAGAGGATTGGGTCTTTTGCCATAGAAGCAACCATTTCTTCGCTTACACAGCCTGCGGCTGATATACCGAGAAATACATCTGCGCCCTTCATAGCGTCTGCGAGTGTGCCTGTCATATGCTCAAGGTTAGTAATCTCTGCCATTTCACGCTTAACTGCATTAAGTCTTTCGTCACCCTTGCAGATGATACCCTTACTGTCGCAAAGAGTAATGTTCTTAACGCCCATATTGAGGAGGTGCTTGGCAATGGCAATGCCTGCTGCGCCTGCGCCGTTCATAACAACCTTTATGTCCTCAAACTTTTTGCCTACAAGCTTTAAAGAATTGATAAGTCCTGCGGCAACGATTACGGCTGTACCGTGCTGGTCATCGTGGAAAATCGGAATATCGCACTTTTCCTTAAGTTTTTTCTCAATTTCAAAGCAACGGGGAGCGGCAATATCCTCAAGGTTAATACCGCCGAATGAACCGCTGATAAGGTAAATTGCATTTACGATTTCGTCAACATCTTTACTTCTTACGCAGATAGGAAATGCGTCAACATCGCCGAACTCTTTAAAGAGAGCGCATTTGCCCTCCATAACAGGCATACCTGCCTCGGGGCCGATGTCGCCAAGACCGAGAACCGCTGTACCGTCTGTTACTACTGCAACAAGATTGTTTCTTCTTGTAAGCTCAAAAGACTTGTCGTAATCTTTCTGAATTTCAAGGCAAGGCTCGGCAACACCCGGTGTATATGCAAGAGATAAATCCTCGGCATTAGAAATAGGAACTCTTGATATTACCTCGATTTTACCGTTCCATTCGTAATGCTTTTCGAGTGATTTCTGTCTTATGTCCATTATAAACTCTCCTTTGTTACAAATCTTTATTTATTATAAACTGAAAAATCGGATATATCAAGCTATTTTATGAAAATTTAAGTTGACATTTTGCAAAAAATCATATAGTATTATAGATATGAGTGTATTGAACAGCTGCGGGAAATTGCCGAAAGGCGTTTTGCGAGGAAAGTCCGGGCTTCACAGAGCAAAAATAACGGCTAACGGCCGCCGGAGGCGACTCCAGGGATAGTGCAACAGAAAATTACCGCCACTTTTGTGGTAAGGATGGAAAGGTGAGGTAAGAGCTCACCGGAGATAGCGAGAGTTATCTGCCGTGTAAACCCTATTTGAAGCAACACCGTGGTAGGACATTATACGCTTGCTCGGCGTGTCCTTAGGAGGTGGCATTGAGCAGTTCCGGCAACGGGCTGCCAAGATAGATAGCTGTTCACGACAGAACCCGGCTTACAGATACAGTCATATTTTTTAAAGACTGCTGCATTTTTGCAGTGGTTTTTATTTTTTTGCTTTTTGCGTTCTGTTCTGAATGTTAGCATTAGTAAATTATGGTTTAGCGGAGTGTCGGTCGGGCATTGAAATTTAGCTAACGCTAAATTATCCTCCCAAAAACAAAAAAAGTTTACTCATTTTTTCAAAAATAATGCTTTTCAGCATATAAAATTCACTGTTATATTGCAGTAAAAATACTTAAACGGAGAAAATACAAAAAGCACTCACAATCGGCGACCGACTGCGAATGTTCGGTTAGTATTTTTTAATAAGTTTTCTTTATTTAGTTTTATTAGAGTTCAGATTATGAAGCAGGCAGGTGCAAAAAATAAAGCGGTTATCCTCAATATTTTAAGCACCCTACTGCATTGATTTTTTAAGGTTGAGCGTTTCTCTTTGTAAAATAATCCACAAGATTTGCTCTTGCAAAACCTTCGTTGTAAAAATTCGGGTTGAGTTCATATATAAAAGAAGTGTTCTGCTCCTTGCCGAACTTGCTCGCACGAAAACCGCCGGACTTTGAGATAATCTCTCTGTCCTCAAGTTTTCGCACACACTTGCGTACTGTATTGTCTGACATTGCGCAAGCTGTTGCAATTGTATGAATAGACGGATAGCAAATGCCTGTATCGTCACTGCAACGCACAAGATAGCTTAAAACGGCAAGCTCGGACGGAGTGAGCATAAGGCAGAAAACCTCGTTTGGTAATGTAAAAAAGTTTTTAATGTTTTTCAAAATTATCACCTCAATTACATTGCAAAAAAGGTAAAAGTTGCACTAATTGCAATAATTTTTCTGAAAATATTTTTGAAAATTTTAGAATTACGGTTTAACTAACTGTTTAGACAAAAAAATCTCCCGATACGCAAGATTAATGCAATATCGGGAGATTTGATTTTAAATTATTTTATAAAGCCCTGTACAAGTACAATAAGCACAAGAATCGGGAGTACGAATTGGAAGTAAGGCTTTAAAAATCTTGCAAATTTCATACCCTTGCCTGTATTACATTCAGCAAGGTAATTGTCAAATCCCCAACCGAATTTTGTAACGCAGAACAGCAGATAAATAAGCGAGCCGACAGGCAACAAAATATTGCTTACAAGGAAGTCCTCCATACCGAGAACATTCTGACCAAACAGCTCAAAACCGCTCCAAATATTAAATCCGAACACACAAGGCAAACTTGCAATAAGAATAATAACCGCATTTATGACTACCGACTTCTTACGGCTGATGCCGAACATATCAATGCAGAACGAAATGATATTCTCAAAAACGGCAATGATAGTTGAAAAACACGCAAAAGTCATAAACAAAAAGAACAGTGTGCCCCAAATTCTTCCGCCTGCCATATTTACAAATACATTTGGCAAGGTAATGAATATGAGTGCAGGACCTTGGTCGGGCTCAACTCCGTATGAGAAACACGCAGGGAAAATAATAAGTCCCGCCATAATTGCCACAAAAGTATCGAGTGCGCAGATTTTCACGGACTCGCCCGGAAGAGTATCGTCCTTTGACATATAACTTCCGAAAATTTCCATAGCCGCAATACCGAGGCTCAAAGTAAAGAAACTCTGATTCATAGCGGCGGAAACAATGTTGCCGATACCTATTTCGGATACTTTTTCAAAATCGGGAACAAGATAAAACTTAAGTCCCTCGCCTGCACCGCTAAGCAAAATGCTGTTTACGGCAAGTGCGAGAATGAGCACAAGCAAAGCAATCATCATAACCTTGCTCACCTTTTCTATTCCCTTTTGAATACCTCTGCTGCACACCAAAAAGCCGAGTATGGTAATAATAGCCATCCATATAACCATTTCAATCGGGTTTGACTGCAACTGAGAGAATACACCGCTGACTTGCTCAGAGGTCATTCCGCTTTCAAAAGTGCCTGTTGCAAATTTGTAAAAATAGCTTGTCATCCACCCTGAAACGGTTGTGTAGTACATCATCAGCAGATAACAGCCAAGCATACAGAACCAACCGTGAATATGCCACTTGCTTTTCGGCTTTTCAAGTTTTTTGTAGCCGAGCACGGCGCTTTTTCGGCTTGCTCTGCCCACTGCAAGCTCCATTGTCAATACGGGAATACCCATAAGAACAAGGAAAACGAGGTAAAGCAAAACGAACAGACCGCCTCCGTTTTCGCCTGCAACATACGGGAATCGCCATACATTGCCGATACCGATTGCACAGCCCGCACTTACAAGAATAAATCCAAGCCGTGACTTAAAACTTTCTCTTTCCATAGAAACTCTCCTAAAAACAAACTGTTACAATTATATAAAAAATAATCATACACTGTCAAGCATAATGTAAAATATTTATCTGTATTTTAATTTTCGCTTAATGGCACATAGAGCTTATCTTTCGGGATTTTGTCACCGAAGTTATCGCAAAGTTTCCATTCGATCGGTTTTTCGCTTAAATTCATTTTAGATTTATAAGCCATCTTGCTTTGAAGCTGTTTTTTCGGCATAAGATAAGTTTTGCTGTCTTTGATAAACACAGTACCCGTTTCTATAAAGCAAAAAGTGACATTGTACTTTTCACATTCCTCTCTAAGGTGCTTTACCCAATCAAAATTACATGGTCGTGCGCCGTCATAGTTTTCTCCGCCGCACCAACACTCATACAGCCTATGCATAGCTTTACCTTATTAAATTAAAGTTTTTCTGCCCAATCGGCAAGGGCTTTTTCGCTCATACCGTTGATTACTTTGCCCTCTACCCAATTTGCGCCCGGGCAGCTCGGCTTTAGATTTGCCAAAGTCTTACCCATTCCGCTGCCGCCGGAAGTTGCAAACGGAATAACCTTTTTACCGTCTAAGTCAACATTTTCTACAAATGTGTTGATAATTGTTGGAGCAACATACCACCAGATTGGGAAACCGATAAAAATTGTATCGTAATTCGCAAGACTGTTAGGAAGCTGGGCAATCTGCGGACGATAGCTTTTATCGTTCATTTCAACCGAAGAACGGCTGTTTTTGTTTGTCCAGTCGAGGTCGGCTCTTGTGTAAGGCGTCTGCGGCTTTATTTCAAACAAGTCTGCGCCTGTTGCCTTTGCAAGCTTTTCTGCCATTGCCTTAGTGTTACCGCTTGGTGAAAAATATGCTATTAACTTTTTCATTATAATCAACCTTTCAAAGAAATTCAGCTTGTATTTAAACTGTATTTATATTATACTCCTTTGTTTTACAAATGTCTAATGCCTATTTCAAATTGCTTGCTATGCCATTTGGTAATCACAAAAAAGCAAGGCGGAAATTAAACCGCCTTGCTTAAATTATTTTTTATTGCATTTTAGCGTGCAGGCTGAGCAATTACCGCCACACTTTGAAATCATCTTATCCTTTTTAGCTTTTCTTACGGCGAGAATAACCAAAAGAGCTACAATTACTAAAATTATAATACTCGGTATATCCATATTCGCCCTCCGTTAAGCCAAGCCAAAGGCAAGACCGACTGCGTGAATAAGAAAAGCCACACACCATGCGATTGCGCACTGAATAATAACAGTTGCGACAGCCGCCTTAGTACCGCCCATTTCTCGCTTTACGGTTGCAATAGCGGCAACGCAAGGAGTGTAAAGCAAAGTAAATACAAGGAATACAGCGGCGGTAAAAGGAGTAAACAATGTGCTTACAAGCTCGGCATCTCCGCCCATAAGTACAGTAAGTGTAGACACAACGCTTTCTTTTGCTGTAAAGCCTGTAATGAGAGCTGTTGATACTCGCCAATCGCCAAATCCGAGCGGAGCAAAAATAGGAGCAACCAAGCTGCCAATCATTGCAAGCAGGCTCTGTTCGGGTGATTCGGCAACATTAAATCTTGCGTCAAAGGTCTGCAAAAACCAAATTATAATTGACGCTACAAAAATAATTGTAAATGCCTTTTCTATAAATCCCTTTGCCTTTTCCCAAATGAGATGCACAACGCTCTTTGCCGATGGAAGTCGGTAATTAGGCAGCTCCATTACAAACGGAACAGGCTCGCCCTTGAACTTTGTGCTTTTTAAAATCAAAGCATAAATAATGGCACAAATAATGCCGAATATGTATAGTCCCACCATTACAAGCGCCTGATACTGCCTTGGGAAAAATACGCTTATAATCAGCGAATAAATCGGCAGTTTTGCACTGCAACTCATAAACGGAGTGAGCAGGATTGTCATTTTTCTATCTCTTTCGCTTGAGAGTGTTCGTGTTGACATAATTGCAGGAACAGAACAGCCAAAGCCTATAAGCATTGGCACAAAACTTCTGCCCGACAGTCCTATTTTTCTTAACAGCTTATCCATTACAAAGGCAACCCTTGCCATATAACCTGTATCCTCAAGAATAGACAAAAAGAAAAACAGAGTTACGATTGTAGGCAAAAAGCTGATTACACTGCCCACACCGTTGCATATGCCGTCTACCACAAGCGAATGCACAACAGGGTTAATCTGTACGGCGGTGAGTGCGTTGTCTATAAGCGATATAACAGAATCTACGCCTAAACTCATAAGGTCAGAGAGCCATGCGCCCACAAGGTTAAAGGTCATAACAAATATGAGTGCCATAATTGCAATAAAGCAAGGAATAGCGGTATATCTGCCCGTAAGCAATCGGTCAATTTTCATACTTCGCTTATGCTCTTTGCTTTCGTGCGGACGGACAACTGTTTTTTGACACATTTTTTCTATAAAGCTGAATCGCATATTTGAAATGGCGGCCTCTCGGTCAAGTCCCGTTTCATCTTCCATTACGGATACAATGTGCTCAAATGCCTGCTTTTTGTCATCGGTCAGGTTAAGTAGCTTTTCAATAGGCACATCGTTTTCTATCAGCTTTGTTGCGGCAAATCGCAGCGGCAGTCCCGATTGCTTTGCCTCAGGCTCTATCATATGCACTACGGCGTGTATGCAGCGGTGAACCGCTCCGACAGGGTCTTTTTTATCTACACTGTCTGTGCAAAAATCTATTCGCCCCGGCTTTTCCATAAATCTTGCCACATGAAGTGCGTGACTTACAAGCTCGTCTATACCCTCATTTTTTACGGCTGAAATAGGAATAACAGGTATTCCGAGAATTTGCTCAAGCTCGTTTACTCTGATACTTCCGCCGTTTTCTCGCACCTCGTCCATCATATTCAGCGCAAGCACCATAGGAATACCAAGTTCCATAAGCTGCATAGTAAGGCATAGATTTCGCTCAAGGTTTGAGGCGTCTACAATATTTATAATTCCGCTCGGCTTATCTTTTATCAAGAAATCTCGTGTAACTATTTCTTCGCTCGAATACGGCGACAATGAGTAAATACCCGGCAAGTCGGTAACTGTTGCCTCAGGGTGATTTTTAATTGTGCCGTCTTTTCTGTCTACGGTAACACCCGGAAAATTGCCCACATGCTGATTAGCGCCCGTAAGCTGATTAAACAAAGTGGTTTTGCCGCAGTTTTGGTTTCCTGCAAGCGCAAATGTAAGTTTGCTGTCTTTCGGCAGTGCTTTGCTTTCATCGTGAATATGATAATCGTTTGCCTCGCCAAGCTCGCCTACTCGTGGATGCGGAATAGATTTATGCCTTTGCGGTTTGCTGTCGGCAACAACTTTTCGTTCGTGTATGTTTTCAATTTCAATTTTCTTAGCCTCATCAAGTCGGAGCGTAAGCTCATAGCCTCTCACTTCAATTTGAATCGGATCGCCCATCGGCGCTATTTTCTGCAAAGTAATTTCAGTGCCGGGTGTAAGTCCCATATCAAGCAAATGGTGTCTTAATGCTCCGTCACCGCCAACCCTTGTAATAAAAGCACTTTGTTTTGGCTTTAGTTTATCCATTTCCATAAATAATGCCACCCCTATAAATGCAAATGTTCATTTCATTTTTTCATTTCATAATTTTTCTTTCCTTATATTATAATAAACCTTATGTCTATATGCAACCATTTAACAGTTGAAAATTGTAAAAATTAGGAATATAATCTATATAGTATGAATTTATGTGAAACAAAAAGGTGGATTGAATGGAAAAAGAATTAAAAAAGCAAAAACTTGATATGCTCAACGGCAGTATATGGAACAAACTGCCTGTTTTTGCCCTGCCGATTGCGGCAACGGGAATACTCGAACAGCTTTTTAATGCGTCCGATATAGCAATAGTAGGCAACTTTGCACAAACCGACAAAACCGCAGCGGTAGCGGCAGTAGGAGCAAACAGCCCGATTATCGGTCTGATACTGAACTTATTTATCGGCATAGCGCTTGGCGCAAATGTTGTAATAGCAAATGCCATAGGACGAGATGACAGGCAGACCGTACAAAAGGCGGTGCACACTTCTATGGTGGTGTCGGTAATCGGCGGTGTATTGGTTGCGATAATCGGCGAACTTATAGCCGAGCCACTTCTTACGGTGCTGAATGTACCCGATGATGTGCTTGAGCTTGCACTGTTGTACTTGAGAATATATTTTCTCGGAATGCCTGTCATACTGCTGTACAACTTTGAGGCGGCGATTTTCAGAAGTATAGGCGAAACCAAAATGCCGCTTATTGCGCTTACGCTGTCGGGAATTTTGAATGTACTGCTTAATCTGTTCTTCGTAATCGTACTTAAAATGTCGGTAAACGGAGTAGCAACCGCAACAGTGCTTGCAAATGTTGTGAGTGCAGGTATTCTTTATATAAAGCTCGTAAAAAGCGACAAATACATAAAAGTAGAATTTAAAAAGCTAAGAATAGACGGAAAAGTCTTTGCGAAAATTATGCAGATAGGACTTCCCGCAGGCATACAGAGTGCGGTGTTTGCGGTTGCGAATATTGTAATTCAAGGTGCGATTAACAGCCTCGGCACTGTTGTAATTGCGGCGTCAAGTGCGGCATTCAACATAGAGATTATCGCTTACAATGTAATGAACTCGTTTAGTCAGGCTTGCACAACATTTGTCGGACAAAACTTTGGCGCAAATAAGATTGACCGCTGTAAGAAAACTCTTTTCCTTTGTCTTATTGAGGACGCAATCGCATCGGGAACGGCAATACTTATAGTGCTTATAACAGGAAAATTTTTGCTGTCAATATTCAACAACAACCCCGAAGTAATAGAAATAGGCTATACAAGACTTGTAATTATTTTTATAGCTTACATATTCTCAATGCTGTATGAGGTAATGTCAGGATACTTAAGAGGATTCGGATTTTCGCTTGTTCCTGCAATTCTCACTACCGTAGGCGTATGCGTGTTGCGAATAATATGGATAAATACCGTATTCCCCGCAAACAGAACTTTTGTAACGATAATGACCGCTTACCCTGTCAGCTTATCTACAACGGCATTGCTGATATTTATAGCGTTGATTATCTACAGACCGTCAAAAAGATTTGCAAATAAGGGTAAAGAAAAAGCGTAATTGATTGATAAAGTAATCTGCTAAAACATAATTTACCGATATTACTCCAACATTTACAACAGAACCAAATATAAAAAGCACAACAGCCTCTTGATGAAAAAACACCGAGAGGCTGTTGTTTTATATAAGGGAAATGAGTGGATAGCAAATTAATTTTTAAATGCCGAAAGAATCAGTCTTATACCGTATGTCATAAGCAAAATGCCCATAAACAGTCCGAGTGTTTGCGCTGTGAATATAAGATTAAATATTCCGTATAAGCCTGCAAGCAGTACGAGTACTCCGCATATAAGCGGAAGTACCCATACACTTGAACCTGATTTTTTAACCTTGAATGATGTTGCTATAGAGGAGATTCCGTCTACAATAAGCCATACCGCAAAAATCGCAAGGATTAATATATCAAACATCACTCTTATGCCGGGCATAAACATTGCAAGCACAGACACAACCGCCGCAGCTATGCCTGCTATAAGACCTAAAGTTCCCATTAAAGCTTTTTCTTTATTATTACCGTCGTTGCGTGAAGCTGCATACGAAACAATTGAGGAAATTCCCCATAATCCGAGAATTATCGTTACAATCCAACCGATGTTAAGAAATGTAAGTCCGGGATAAAATATGCAATAAATTGACGCAAGAACAGTCAAAATACCCAAAATACAATTAAATACTTTCATAGTCACCTCATATGTTTATTGTGAATAAAAAATAATAATATAACAAATGCAAGCAATGCAATGCACAAAAGCAAGGCTATCAGCAAATATGTTTGTGTTCCCGTTACCATACTCGTGTTATCCTGTACGGGTATGGTCGGGACTGTGGAATACGGTTGAGTTGTCGGTGATAAAATGTTAGCCGTAATCTGCGTACTGCCCTCATCCCTTGCCGTTACCGAAACAGTAGCCGTTATAAAGACTGCGGCAATCACCGTACAAACCGCAATTGCGCTAAGCAATTTTTTAAAATCAGTCATTTCATAATCATATTGTTACAATTGAGCTGTGGAATGTCATTGTACCGCTGTAATTGCCTGCAATAGCGTCAAGGTCTTGTCCGTAGAGTGCCTGCTGATTAAGTACAAGTGTACCCTCCTGAACCTGACCCTGTGAATCGGCGCTGAATGTTGTAAAGTGGAAACCGTTTGCACCCGGAGCACCTGCGTCATTGATAGCGATTTTGTCGGCAACATTATCGTCATTTACTTTTTCCGAATAAATATCATACTTAATTTTGAACGGGTTGGTTGCGTCTTTCTGTGTAATGTAGAACTTATCGTCAATGTCCTGACCGTTGATATAAACAGATACAAAGTTGTTATCGTTAAGTTTAAGCTCTGTTGCAGTCACATCAAAGTTGAGATACTTGTTGCTCTGTGTATCTGTCTGCGGCTGTGCAAGAGTGCCGAAATCAACCATATCGGGGATTGTAATAACATAGCTTACAGCTCCCGGTTGTGTACCCTCAATTCTTGCGGTAACTTCTGTGGAAGAATCGGGATTTTCGTTTGTAAGGGTTGCCGCCGATACGGAAACCACGCCTGTTGCGGCGAGCATAGCCGCCATAATTGCCGATATAAATTTTACTTTTTTCATATAAACACTTCTTTCTTTATTTTTTACCGAATTTATCGGTATTTTACTTAACTTTGAGTGTGAACTCCGATTCCGCCGAATTGAGTTTTTGATGCGAATCGTCAAGAGTTACACATTCATACAAAACCATTGCTTGATACTCGCCTTTCTCAAGCGACTTTGAAAGCGGTACATCTGTAAGACCGCTGCCGGGTTCAAGCAAATCCGATTTATAAAGCACAGTTCCGTCGGAAAGTCTTAGCGTTGCGTATAAGCCGCAGGTGTTTGACTTTGGATTACCGATACTGATGTGCAGAGAGGTATCGCCCGCATTCATTTCAGCAGTGCTGTAGCCGGGTATCTGCACGCCTGTTTTTTTGGTATTGTCACTGCCTTTTGAGTTTTCGTCTATGCCTGTATCCCAATCAGTGCGTATCTCCCCTACCACACCCTGTGTGGGTGCGGCAGGTTGAGAGTTTATGTTATTGTAGATTAATACTGCGCTTAGCGCTCCGATTGCAACAATAAGTGCCGCTATAATTGCAATATATATTTTTTTATTTTTCAATGCGTCCTCTTTTCTTCAATACAGCAAAGGCAAGCAAAGCAATAATTGCCGTAAATGAAATTGTATAAATCACGGTTGCGCCCGTCTTTATTGTTGTAATGCATTTACGGTTACGGCTGTAATCGGAAGAGCCGTAAAAAGCATAAGCACACACAGGGCAACACTCGAAATACGCTTTGCTTTTTTCTTGATTTTAATAAAAATCTCTCCTTTATGCCCAAGGGTCATTCGAAGCGGGAGTTCGTATGTCGGAGAGTGCAAGATTGCGCCACAAGAACCATTGATCGCCCTTTCTGCGAAGCTCAATCGGGCGAGGTGAGTCCGCTCCCGACGACTGAACCTGAACCTTTGCATAACCCTCGCTCTGATAGGTATATGCATACTCAGAAACGGTTATTTTGTACGGAACATTCGGTGTATAATCGTTCTTCACGGATGAACCCTCAAAATACGAGCGAGGAATATATCCCCTGCCCTTGATTCTGTCACGCAAAAACTGAATATCCATCCCGTTCATCGGCTGAGGTCCTTTTAATACATTGAGCATTTCTATTGTGTTTTCCGGACTTTCATCATATTCAAGCAACACAAGCATTGCAAATGCCGCTGTTGAAAGAGGTGACGAAAAGTCAAGCTCAGGCATTTTTTTGAGTTCATCTGCATTTTTCGGATAATCGGCAAATACAAATGTTTTGCTTTTATACATTGCATTGTTTACTGCTCCCGAAACAGCATTTGAAACATTGTTTTTTACAGTCTGATTTGTCATATTTTTTAAGCTGTCAAATATACCCATAAATAGTCCCTCCTTATTAAAGTGCGCCAAGTGCGGCAGGTTGAGAGTTTATGTTATTGTAGATTAATACTGCACTTAGCGCTCCGATTACAGCAATAAGTGCCGCAGTAATTGCAATATATATTTTTTATTTTTCAATGCGTCCTCTTTTCTTCAATACAGCAAAGGCAAGCAAAGCAATAATTGCCGTAAATGAAATTGTATAAATCACGGTTGCGCCCGTCTTTATTGTTGTATTGTCAATCTGTGTATTGCCTGTGTTGTTGCCGCCGCTTGACGAGGTTTCCACAAGTGCAAAATCAGTCGGCTGTGATAATGTAAACACTGCTTTTCCGTTTTCAAAAGAGTCGGGCTTTATGTATTTTATGCCGCCGTCGCCGTCAAGTACCGCAAGGCTTACATTTTTGCCGCTTACCGGCACGGTGAGTTTTAAATTATTGTCACACCAAAATTCTGCAAATGCAGAGTTTCCGTTATTGTCTGAAAGTGTGCCCTTGTAAAAATCAAGAATTTTTCCGTCCTTAATAAGCGACTCGAATTTTTTATACTGTTCGTCATCTGTTGAATAAGCAGTGTAGCTTACATTGAGTGACGAATGCATATTGCCCGAAAGAGTAATGCCGTTGCCTACAGATTTAACGCTGTACTTTAGGAAGCTGCCTTTGATGTACGGATAACCTCTGTTAAAGTCAGAGCAAATAAAGTTTATGCTGTCATCTGTAACACTGTTTAACTTATCCGCAAGGCTTGCACTTGCCATTTCAACCGTTCTTTCGTATGCAATATTTGTACTGTCGGCTTTTGCCTGTGAATCCGTGCCTACTGCATTGAGTGAATTTTGTGCTGTGTAAAATACATTCTTGACTGTTACACCGTCAGTTCCCGCAATGCCGTTCAAGCCGACAATCGAACCCTTTGCAGAATTGATTTTGCAAAGTACATTGCCGCAGTTATAGGAGCTTTCGATTTTGCCGCTGTTCTTGCCGACTAAACCGCCTGCAACAGTTGAAGTATCGAGTCCTGTCTTGCCTGTGTTTGCACAACCGTAAATTTTGCCTGTGTTAATTGCCGAAATACCGCCGCACTCGCTGCCCTTTACGATTGAGCAATTTCGTGTGCCTGTAATTTTACCGTTGTTAATACCCGCAACACCGCCGCAGACATCTGCGTTAAGAATCGAGTTAAGATCCGATGCGTTGATTTTTAAATTTTTGATAAAGATTGTACCCGATACAGCGTTTATACCGCTTACGCAATGGTCAATCACACCGTCATTTACAGCCGCAATTCCGCCGCCTGTTTTTGCACTGCCCTTAAAGTCGCAGTCATAAACAAACAAATCTTTTACAATGCCTTTTTCTCCGATAAATTCAAACAGTCCGCCGTACTCGCCTGCGGAAATATTAAGTGCGCCTATGCTGTAGCCGTTGCCGTCAAATATGCCGTTAAACGGTTTGTTTTCAGCAACAGAGCCGATTCCCTGTGCCCAGCTTGAATTTTCATCTGCGTAAATATTATTTACAAGAATATAATTCTTGTCGCCGTATCGCTTGTAATCGGTTCTTACAACCTGTGAAAGTTTTACAAGGTCGCTGTAGGTTTTTATAATAAATCTGCCGTCGTCGTCCTTGTCAAACTCATCGGGTGTTCTCTCAAAGTTTGAATATGTATTGTCAAAGTCCGCATAATAAACCGTACCGCCGTTAAATACGGGGTAATCGTCAGGAGTAAGACCGTTGTCTATGTTCTGATACCAAGCCTGTGTGCCGTCGGTAACACCGTTGTTGAGTTTAAAAGCAACTTCACCGCACTTAAATTCGGAAATTGTTTTTTCGTTTGCCGATAACCCCAACTTGCTGTCTGTACCGAACGGAGTGTTTCCCGTATCTTTGTTGTAATAATTGTTTGCGATATTCGACTTGTTAAAATTCCTTGCCCAACCGATAATTGCGCCGCAATGTCTGCCGCTGCCGTTATCGCTTATCTTTGCGTAATTGTAGCAGTTTTCGATTGTCGGGTTTGTATTGTTAAGGTAGCCGAGAATACCGCCGACATATGCGCCGCTTTGCGTTGCTGTAACTGTGCCTGAGTTTGCGCAGTTTTTAACTCTTGCGCCGCCGTTTGAGTAAGCTATTACGCCGCCGATACAATCGGAAGAATTATTGAGGTGAATGTTTCCGTAGTACATACATTTCTCAATATCTGTTTTATCATTTCCTACAGAGCCGATAATGCCGCCTGCGTGCGTTACCTGCGAACCGTATTTGTCATTATTTAAATTTACATAAGAAACTACATTTTTGACAGAACCCAAATTAATGTAGCCGACAACACCGCCGATATGACTTGCGGAATTTTTGACTGTAATGTCGCCGTAAACCGTAATATCGGAAACACTGCCCTCGTTTACAGAACCGAAAAGTCCTGTGTAATCTGAAGCCTTGCTTATATTAAGATTTAAAATACTGTGTCCTTTGCCGTTAAAATTGCCTTTATAATTATTGACAGGCGCCCATTCCTTATTTTTAAGGTCAATGTTTGCGGCAAGTTCTGCGTTTGCACCTGCATTTTGCTTATCAAAATCAGCATAGCTGTGGTCGCCGTTTACAAGTGATGAGAACCAGAAAAGCTGACCTGCGTTGTTTATCGTATACACATCGGTGCTCTTATTATAAACGGCAGGCTGATACTGACCGCAAATTGTGCAAAAGCCCTTTTCATTATATGTATGAGTGTGTTGTGATACAAAGTTTGTCATATAAATTCTTTCGCTTAGCTTTGCGTCAATATAGTTTGCCATAACAAAACCAATGCTTTGTATAGCGCTTGATGTGGCAGGCTGTGACAAAAAGCTGTCCTCCATAAGCGACCTGTTTACTATTCTTGGCTGATTAATATTATCCTTAGCACCCGAATAGTTAAAAAGATAATTTCCTTGCTCGGTATATTTATTCGTAGTAGCATCGGAAATTGTGCTGTAAAAATAAAGGAGTTTTGTATCTGCGTCGCGCTCGCCGTAATTATCCTGTACATAAATATTGCTGTTTCCTACACGAACGGCATTTTTATTAAGAGAATAATCATTATCGTCCCATCTGCTTGCATCCATACCGAAAGCGTCCATTACAGAAAAGCCCAAATCTTTGCTTTCTGCTTTTTTAATGTAACTGTCCGAAAAATCAAGTCTGCGAATAAATACAATTTTTCCTCTTACATCCTTGAGCTTAGGCGAATACTCACTTCCGCCCTTCTGCGGTTTGTAAATCGGATAATTTTTATTATTCAGATATTGCTTTAAAACAATATCACCGATAATTTCGTCACTGCCGTTTGAATCTCCCTTCAAGGTCATTACAACAGTTTCGTAAGGATGTTCTTTAAGAAAATCTTTGGCAGTGTCCATTATATTACGCAGAGTCATATCACTGCCGTCCCTGTTGTGGCAGGTGTAAAAATTTTCTCCGTGAATAATAGTAGGATTACTGTTTTCGTTAATTGATTCTTTTCTGTTAATTCTTATGTCCCATGCTCTTACTCCCGAATTAAGCTGTTCGTCGGGATAAAGTCGCTGACAACATACGATTGATAGTTGTTCTGCGACATCAGTCATATAAGTTGCGCCTGTGTCATGCGTTCCGGGCATATTAACCTCTGAAAGATACATATCATCAGGCAAATGTGACATCCAATTGCCGCTGTTTATTGCATAGCTTTTATCGGTTTTGTTTTTTACATCTTCGGCAGTATATGAATTTAATGAATTCATATTAAGGAATTTCAAATCCCACTTAAAAGCTTTTTTTGAAAGAATAAGTTTTACATCATTGTTATCGTTTTTATTTTCATATCCCTCAATCGAAAGATACAGCTTGTTGGCTACATTATAAATGTAATAAACATTAGCCTCGGAATCAACAGGAATAAATCTCCAAAGCTGACTCAAATGATTGTCGCCTGAATTTTTCCAAACATGAATAACAGCCTTATTTGGGTTATTCACACCGTCTACATCCCATACGGCATCATATGGGACTAACGAACCATAAGCATTTTTCGGAACATTCTCGTTAATATCATAGCTTCTCAGTCTGTAAGCTCTTCTTGAGCTGACCCATTCCGCAGTAATTTTAGGAGTTGTGCCGGTGTAATAAAGCTGTAGGCAGTTACCTTGAACCACTGCGTCATTATTTACATTTACTTCACTGATATAATCTTTTGGATAAAGCATAAAAACAGGAGCGTTTTCCTGCGGCTTTATTTTATTGGAATCTCCGCCGGGAATCTGCTGTTCGCCGAAATTATCGGATACATCATCCGTAGCCTTAACAACCCACTCTGTTTTTTTAGATGTCAATGCGATTTTTGATTCTTGTTTATAAGCATTATTCTCCGTACCGACATAAAGATTGTTGTTTTTTTGGTCGGTAATTTTAGCAATTATGTAGTATGTATCTGCTTTGTTCGGTACAGGCTCAAATCTGAAATATTGATTATCATTTTTCAATGTGTCGTCCCATTGATGAATAACATTACCTACCTCCGACTTTTTATGTTCAACATCGAGCCATTTTTTAAAATCATCACATTTTATACCGTAATAATCACCTTTTTGCTGAAGCTTCATCTTACATTGCTTACCGCCGAGATAATCAAGATGAGCTACATTTGCTCCATATCCTGAACCGTTTATGTTCCAACGGAACTCGTTGCGGGCAAGCGGCTTATCGGTGTCATTATCAGGCAAATTAAGATAAATATAATACAGCTTGGCTGTGTCAAACTTTGCCGATTTTGAGGCATCCATACTTTTTGGCTCTGCCGCATTTGCAGTCACTGCAAAAGTGCCGAGCGTAATAATCGCCGTGAGCAGCAGTGCCGTGAACGATTTAGTCAGTCTGATTGCTTTGTTCATTTGTTTCCCTTCTTTAACAATATTTTTATTTTTTATAATTATACCTATATTTTGCGGTTTATTCTATACAAATAGCACGAATTGCAGAAATCCGTCACAAATTGATATGCAAAGACAAGATTTTTACAAAAAAATGTGGTACAATGTTGAATATAGTTATATCATACCGAGGGGATTACAATGCGCATTGCTGTTATTGACGATCTGAAAAGTGACAGACAATTGCTGATAAGCAGGCTTAACAAGTTACTTTCGGATAATAGCATTAACGGAGAAATATACGAATTTGAAAAAGGAATTGATTTTATAAATGCCTCAAAGCAAGCAGCATTTGAAGTCGCATTTATGGATATTTACATAGATAAAGAAAACGGAATAGAAATTTCAAAACTGCTTAGAGAATTTGATAAGGAATGTATCCTGATTTTTACAACCACTTCGTCGGACTACGCACTCGAGGGCTTTAAAGTAAGGGCATTTGACTACCTTGTCAAACCATATACGACAGATGAACTTAAAATTGCATTTACGGATATTTTAAACCGCCTGCCGTCATCGGACAAATATATAGAAGTAAAAGTAATCGGCGGCACACAGAGAATCAGGCTGAATGAAATAATCTACGCCGAACATTTTAAGCACTGCATCAACATATACAAAAGTGACTGTGCAACCACCGTGGTTCGCAGTACATTTGCGGAGTTTGGCAAACAGCTTGAAAGCGACGAAAGATTTTTTATGTGCAACCGTGGAGTAATTCTTAATTTTGATTACGCAAGCGATTTTGACGGAACGGAATTTATACTGAACAACGGAGTGAGAATTTCGGTCAGCCGAAGTCTTACAAAATCCGCAAAAAGTCGGTTCGCCGATTTTATCTTTAACAAGAGGTGATATTGTGACGGAAATGCTACGACCTATGCTTGAGCTTGCCGTGCTGATACCCGGCACTTTACTTGCATACCTGCCTATGAAAGAGCATTTAAAAATAAAAATGGGCGCATTGACGGCAATTTGGCTGTCAACACTCCTTATGCTTTGCATAGTGGGAGGACTGTTTTGTTATTCGTTTGAAATAAAAACAATTTCTTTAATCCTGCCTGCCTTTATGCTTATGACCATTGCCTACTGCGCAACGCTTAGGACATCTATATTGAAATCCGCAAATATTGCACTTGCCGTGTGCGGCGTTTATGCCTGCCTTGCAAGCATAACACGAGCCATTGACTCAATAGTTTATCCTAAAAATATCGAGCCTTGGTTCGGGCTTACGGGCGGAATTGTTTTCAATATTTTTTGCTGGATATTTGTAATGCTTGCGTTTTACCCTGCCTCTCACGCAGTATGCGACCTAATAGACGACGAAAACATTGCTCACACATGGTATGTGTTCTGGATATTGCCCACTGTTTTTATCGCCATAAACATATTTATAATACCGTGGAATCCAAACATTCTGCATACAGGAAGAATTATGCAGGGATATATTGTAATCTGTTGTACGATGCTCGGTTTGCTTTTGCTTTTTTACGCTCTGTTTTACATAATGGCAAAAAGCCTTAATAACAATCACAAGCTCACACAGGAAAACACAATTCTGTATATGCAGCAAGAGCAGTACAACACGCTTAATAAGGCGATTGAAGAAACCCGACATGCCCGTCACGATATGCGGCATCATCTGTCGATTCTTAATTCGTTTGTCAAACGAAAAGATTGGGCAGACCTTGAAAATTATTTAAGCAAAATGAGCAAGAGTATTCCGAGTTCGGAACTCAAGCTGTGCGAAAACAATGCGATTGACGGAGTAGCGGGGCATTATTATCATAGGTATAAAGATTTGGAAATACCGTGTGTATTCAAGCTCGAACTTCCAAAAGAACTTTCCGTATCTGAAATTGATATTTGCCTTGTGCTCTCTAATTTGCTTGAAAACGCGCTTGAGGCAAGTATGCGAACCGCACCCGACAAACGAAGAATAACCGTGTTTGCAAGAATGCACTCGGATAATGTAGTGCTTATTAAAGTAGAAAACTTCTACAACGGAGTTGTAAAAGAAAAGAACGGAATTTTTGAATCAAGCAAACACAGCGGCGAAGGCATCGGCACACAATCCGTCCGCCGCATAGCCGAAAAGGGCGGCGGCTACTGCCGTTTCACGCAAAAAGACGGCATCTTCACCGCCGATGTAATGCTTAGAGGAAATAGTAAATAGTTACAGGAAAATAAAAAGCACAGACTTTCGTTATTTTGAAAAGCCTGTGCTTTTTAATTTTAAATACTGAATTTTATTCATATCCCCTTATCCTTACCGCAAGAACCGTTTTTTAATTTTTCGATATTTCGATATATTATAATTAGTTTTTCAGAAAAGAAAAAAGAGCAGTTAAAAACTACTCTTTTGGCAACAGTTGATAATAATGATCTGGCTTTAAATGGTTTCATTTGGTTTCACCATAAAGTGAAACCATGCTTATCCGTTCGTCAAACCGGAATTTGTATCATTCAATCACCTTATCAGAATAAGTTGATAAAATCTCTCTTATTTTAGGCAAGTTCACTTTTTTGAATTTGTCTGACCATTTGAGCAAATCAATTAAAGACTTTAAACTTTCTTTTTTACCTTTTTCTATGCATAGCTTTCTTCTGATGAATCTGCGTATAATTCGATATTTGCATTTATATTGAGGGACATCCAATATATAAACTTTATCAGCATCATCGAAGCATTGTTTACACCATATGAAATAAACGCCTTAAATAATACAATCATCTTTTTTGCAAAATTTGATTGAGAAGATTGTTCCTTTCCTGCGGATCTCTTTTTGTTCCGTAAGCATTTGCGGCATTATCCCACTGTAAATCGTTTAAATCATAATGTGGTATGTCAAATCAATTGTATCAGATTATTCTGCCTATTGCAAGAAAAAAGCCCGGTGATTTCGTATTAAAACCATCGGGCTTTTTTGCCTTGCAACGACATACTTGATACAATAACACGATTATGGCAAGGGGGTTCACAAGGGTGTGCAGATAGGTTTAGGGGGTTCAAAGTCCCAAGAAATGCCGAGTTCATGCGGCTTTTCGGAACTTTTGCGATCTCCTACCTATTGCTGTGTACGAGAATGTAAACTATCAAAATTGTCGAAATATTATTATTGACAGGCCTTTGCAACTCCATTATGTATGCAAAAATAAGGACAAAAAACTGGGCTACACTTTTTGAAATCAACACCTCAAAGGAGCCAAAAATCAAAAGTGTAGCCCAATTTTATTTTTCAATATCCTGCCGAGACAAAGCTGTTTATGGATATTTTCGTTACGCACTAAGTAGTGCAAAGGCCAATCCGAGCAAACCGACCGGGACAAGTAGCAGAAGACCGCCTGCAAATATAAAGCAAACAATCAGTGCAGGCAAAGCCATAACAAAAAGTATCGTTGCAAGTACTTTTGTCAGACTCCATGCCACCTTAAACACAAGACCCAATACCTTAATAAACAGCCAAACGAACAGGATCGTACAGAGTATCTCAAGCAATGCCATATCCTCCAATTAAGGATCAGTGGCACTCAACGATGACATCCTTATCGCACACCGGGCAAACCTGGTCAGTCTCCCAGCTACCATCCAAGCAGCCAACACCGCTTGCTCCTACAGAGATAAAGACGCCGGTGGAGTATCCACAGTGAGGGCAGTCAAAATCGATGTTGACCATTGCCACTTCATCATAACGTATAATAACTTCCCAATTAGTTGCTGTTGCTCTCTTAGCCATAGTGCGTACCTCCTCAATATCTAAACTTGCTGACATCGCCGTTTACAGCCTTGAAGTCAGGATCTTCGGGTGATTCAAACAGGATCTCTCCGGACTCAGTATCCGTCAATCTGCAGGCTCTTCCGTAGTTGCCGATTTTCGCAACGGAAAAAGCGGATGCTCTGCTATCGGTGTCCGTCTTAGTATACCAGTCGCCTGAAGTGAATGCTTTGAACTCAACTTTGTACTTTGCCATTTTGTTCCTCCTAAAGTGTGGTAAATGATGACTTATGCTTACAGGAAAATGATCTCGAAATCCTCAAAGCCAGAGAGGCAGTTGCGGATGATAGTTATCATGTTCTCCTCCGCATCAGCGTAAATGCCATCTGCCTCAACAAGTGCCAGGCCATCATCTTCGATTTCAGATATGAGCGCCTGATATTGCTCAAAGTCGATGGGGTTGAGGATGTTGTTTTCTTCCTGACATTTGACGGTATCCCAGATGATGTAGTTATCGAGAACCTTGGGGGCTGGCAGCGAAATGTAAATCTTCTTACTGTCGTTATCCACCTCAATCGTAATTTCCTCCACGTCATAACCCACCTTTACAATGCCCTTGCATTCAAGATTGATTGTATTGGTGGTGCCAGGGACTGCGATGTTGTCAAGGAAGTAACGGGTGTACTCTGCCGATTTTGTGGTTGTGTATTCACCGGAGTAAGTAGAAAACTGGCTGATATCAACAAGCATGACTTCAACCTCTTCTACGGTGACGATTCGTTTCTCAACCTCCGCGGGGAGTTCAAGGTCGAACTTTTCTTCCGCGGGATTAATGGGTTCGACTATCTCCGCTTCTTCATCAGGGAAACTACCAACAAAATAGCCGGCACCGAAAACAAGAGAAAGCGTGAGCAAAACTGCAAGTGTGCTACTTATCGCCTTCCAAACTTTAGCCATGCTGCACCCCCCTTAAACCCAAGCGGTCACAAGCACCAACAGATAAAATACTGCGACCAAGCCCAAGGCGCCGCCCAAAATTCCTACCAGAGTTTTCATTGCCTTCTTCATGATATGTACCTCTCTTTTTTAGATTGGGGTTTTGCTTTATGTATTAATTGTACCGCCGTACACTGGAAAGATAAATGACAGTAAGTGCAGAATACCCAGTGCCATTTCGACAGGATTTGCAAAATAGCAGAATCTTTTGGGCTGCCGATGCCAGCAGATTGCCTACCGGCATCGGTGTTGCTTCCGAAGAATCATTCGATAGTGAATGCGATAGTTGCTTCGTCGATTTCTTTATAATTCTGATCCTTGATGGAAAGAGAGAACTCGACTGACTTAACCTCGGACGGCTCAGAAATATTGATATCTTCCAGCCCGTATCCCCACAAGAGGATATCAATCATTACACAGGAGCCGTCTTCCATAGTCGTAGTATAGAAGGAGTATGTGGCCATGTAATCGTTGATGGACAAGGAATCATATACATCGTGAAGCGCCAGTGTTCTACCGGATGTATTTTCTGCAACCATGAGGATGTGCAGATCATCGCTATACTCAGACGGATCTGCGTAAATGCCCTTGGAGATAATGCGGATGCCGTTCCCGTTATACACTTCTGTTCCGTCAATACTGAAAGAGGCGTCAGTGGCGGGAGGGAATATTGATGGACAGGAATGTCGGACTGGAGATCTCTTTGTTGTCTTCATTCTTGAAGGATACTTTCAGCGCTACATTTCCGACTTCAGTTATGCCGTAAACACCCCAGTATTCCGGTTCGAGTACCGAAGACAAATCAATGTCCACAATTGCGGTTTTTCCAGGATTGATAGTGTCATAGAACCAAGTGGAATCGCAGACGCACAGGCCGTTGATATCGATGTTCGTTGTGGAAACACCGACAACCGCATCAGAATTATTCACTACCTCAAGAAGTAGGATGCTCTCACCGTCCTGATTTTCCATTACAGCCTGAGACGCAATGGTCAGCCCACTTTCCTCATAGATGCCCATATGATTTCCTCCCTTTGATGTAGTTCTGCTCGTCTAAGCTGAGATAAGCATACTACACAATTTTTGCTGTCTGGATTTTCAAATGCACAGTAGATGGTTGTGTTGTTCCTGCATCTAACGAGGCATTACTCTTCGTTTCAGATCTTACCAGCTTGTTGGATTTCAGCATATCCAGCGTGGCATCTTGCTGAATAAGCCCGGCATAGGTGATCTTATCCATCATGTTGGATTTGAAATAGTTGGTAAAACTCCGCCGCCTTGCAATTTCGTAATGATACATATACCTTCCACAGGTAGTTGCACCATAGCCTGAAGTGCTTCTTCCATAAACTCGTCATAGCCCTTGGCATAGGTATTTTCCATAACTCTGTCCTCCTGTAGGTATTGTTGTGTGTTGTGAAACTTCCAGCGGTTGCCCGCAAAGCTATAATACAACTGCAAAACACCAAGCTGGATTTGTGGATGCAAAAGAAAACGACACCTACCGAAGCAGGTGCCGTTAAGGAACACTTATTGTGTTTTATAAAGGTGACTGATTAGAAAATGAGCTTCACACCATCGGGATTATTGGCATTTTGGAAAACCATATACTGAAAGCCATCGGCTGGTTGCATTGTAACATCCAACTCGTAGTATTCAGATAGGTTCTGTGTCGTAATTACATTATTCGTATCACCGAAGCAATATTTTCCTTTTCCCATCATCAATGTTTTCCTGCCCAAAGAGTAAGCATGGCCGGGATTATGGGTGGTGACAAGGACAGTGTAACCTTGAGCCGCCAATTTTTGAATCTGATTAAGTACAGCAATCTGATTCTTAACATCTAAATTTGCGGTTGGCTCATCAACGATGATTATTTCGGGATTCTGCAGCAGAACTCTGGCAATCATAACAATCTGGCGTTCTCCGGAGGAAAGCTGGTCGATTTGTTTGTTGAACAGTTCCTGCTTTCCGAAGCTGCTCAGCACATCATAGGCTCTCTGCACATACTCGCCGTTTGGCTTGGAAAATGGAGTCATTTTGTTCAGAAATCCAGTTACCAAATAGTCTGCAACGAGAAGGTTTTGATAGGTGCTGAACGAAGTGGATAAGACCCCCATCATTTGTGTGTAATCGCGAATGGAATAGCTGCTGATTTCGTTGCCACCTACCTTGATTGAGCCTCTGTAGTTTTGCAGTTCTCTCATAAGGGTTCGGATTAGAGTGGTTTTACCTACCGCATTTTGACCGAGGATATTCAGTATGCAGCCTTTCTCCAGATCGAAATTCATATCGCGGATAACATCGGGCATCCCTTTGCCGTAGGAAACAGAAAGATTTTCAACCTTTATCATAGCGTGTAAGTTTCTCCTCTCTCTGTTTCAACAGCAGGCAAATAACGAAAATCGGGGTTCCGATCAAGCCGGTCAGAATACTGATGGGCAGTTCCGCAGAAGAGATCAGCCTGTTAATTACATCAACAAGCAGCAAAAATGTTGCACCCATGATGAAGGACAGCCCCAACGTATCAGAATTATCTGTGCCTATAATGGTTCTGACCAACAGAGAAATTACAAGTCCAATCCACCCGATGGAGCCGGCCACCGAAACTGCTACAGATACCAAAATTGTGGAACTAACAAGGAACAACAGTCTGTACCTTTTGATGTTGAACCCGATGTTCGTTGCCTCGCTATCCGAATAGCAGAAGAAGTTCAGCTTCCAACGGTTAAAATATATCAGCAGGTTGCAGACCACAATTGGGATAACGACTTGGAGAATCTGTTCCATGATGATGGTGGACAAATCGCTCATAGTCCAGAAAACAATGCTCTGAAGATGCATGTCCGGGTTTGCCATATATTTGATATATCCAAGCACCGAGGACATGAGGCCGCTCACAAGGATGCCCGCCAAAATAAGTGAGAGTGTCCTTTCGGTCTTAATCACCTTCGACAACAGAAATACTATTGCTACAGTAAGCATACCGGTGATGAAGGAAAAACCTTGAATGTAGACAGCAGACAAATCCAGAATAATTGCGAGAGCGGCACCGGTACACGCACCTGTGCTTACGCCAAGCACATCCTGCGACACCAGGATATTTCTTAATACACACTGATATGTAATGCCTGCAACAGCAAGGGCACCACCAATTAAGATTGCAGCAATGGTTCTTGGTAAGCGGATATTCATCATGACGCTTGAAATCATGTGGATTTCTCCATCGGTAGCTGGCTGTACGCCTATTAAGATTTTGAGCATATCAATGGGTGATACCCCATACTGACCAATCAGCATAGAGGCCGCAGCTAATATCAGCAGAACAATTAACAGTACGATGGTAATTTGGGCTTTCTTCCTTTTGCCCGAATTGTATTTATCAACTTGCGATTTCCTTTTCTCCATTAGGTGTCAACCCCGCTATCATGTATTCTGCTTGCTGTTCGGTCAGTTCGTATCCAAGGAAGGTCTTGTAGAAGTCAATGATTTCTTCCACCGCATCAAATTCGTAATATTCCGGGTAAACCACGGATGCCGTCCAAGTGATAAAGAGCGCGGTTTCCAGACTATAACGATTCCAGGCAGAAACACCTACGGGGATTTTGAACACATTCTGATTCTGAATAGCAGAAATCTGACTCCACTCTTCAGCCTGGTAGATTTCATCATACAGTACGTGCTGATAACGACCGCCGATTATAACATTCTGCGGATTTGTAGCCAGCACCGCCTTTGCATCTGCCTCGGTTTCGGGAAAAGTAATCAGCGGAGAAGTGACCAGGTCGATATAACACAGTTCCATGCAGGATTCCGTAGTAGATCCGGCACCACCGGTTTTATAGAATCCTCTGTCATTGGCACCGTTGATGTAATAGAGAGACTCTTTTTCGGGAACAATATTCTGAAGCTCGGACACTTCTGCAATTTTGCCATCAAGATAGGCAATATAGGCATCGCATTTTTCTTTTGCATCCCCACCCAGAATTTCACTCATCAGATTGATGGTGTACTTGAAATCTTTCCAGCGCCTGTCCGTTTCGTCCCCTCGAAAACCCTTGCTAATTCTGGGTTTCCAAAAATTCAAATCGAATATTTTTTAGCTTTCTCTCCTGCTTTTCTCTCCAAAGGATTTTTTCTCTCCAAAGGATTTTTGAGTGCTTTGGAAACGACGAGAATGGCGGGCGGAAATAGACACGGAGCGATACCGAAGTGGTCATAAAGGGACTGACTCGAAATCAGTTGTACCTCACGGTACCGTGGGTTCGAATCCCACTCGTTCCGCCATCAAGAGCCTGTAATCAAGCCGATTACAGGCTCTTCCCTTTTTCCAAAACGGGCAATTCCGTGCTCTTTCACTTTTTCGGAGAGAAAATCATCCGTTCTCACCAACATCAATCGATCCCCACCGGCTACCGAAGTCGCCGCCCTCCGGTAGAGCAAGCCCTGTCTCCATCGCCTGTGCCGAGGTGATCTTGGACTTGTAATCCAAGTGAGCGTAGATGTTCGCCGTGGTGGTAAAGTCGCTGTGGCCCAGCCACTCCTGAATGTGCTTGAGGGGAACGCCGTTGGCCAGCAGCAAGCTGGCACAGCTGTGAGGCAAATCGTGAAAGCGCATCCGGCGCAAGCCGTGGCTCTCCAGAAACTTCGGAAACGCGTTTGTCAGGTAGTCCACCCGCATCCGCTCCCCCAGCTCGTTCACGAATACAAAGCCGTCGTATTCATAGTTGTAGCAGTTGCCGCAGACCCGCTTGTTCAGCTCCTGCACCTCTTTCAGATGCAAAAAGTATTCCCGGAAACTGCCGATCAGCGGCAGGGTACGCAGACTGGACTTGGTCTGGCAGTCTGCTGTTCAATTTCTGTCTGCTTGCCATCAAGAGTAACGGTTCGTATGACCGAAATCGTTCCACGCTCAAAGTCGATGGCGTCCCACTTCAGTCCCAACACTTCGCCCCGACGGAATCCGTAAAAAGCGGCCACCAGCACCGGCAGCTCCAGCTTGGTGCCCCGGAGAGCTTCAAACATCTTCTGCATTTCCTCTGCAGAAAGGAAAACCGGCTGAAAGCTGTTTTTCTTTGGCCTATCCACCTTATCCGCCACATTCTACACCAGCATATCGGTCTTAACCGCATATTTCAGCGCCGAGTGGATAATCGCGTGATAGTGTATGACCGTATTCGGCTTTACCTTTCTGAGCATTTCGGAATAAAACATCTGCAAGTGTCTGGCTTCCAGCTCCCGCAAGGTCAGATTTCTTTGGCGGAAGTACGGCCCGATTGGCTTGTTGATCATTGCGGCGTAAGAACTGTATGTTGCCACAGCCAGCCGTCCCTTGGCGATCTCCAGCCACTCCAACAGATAATCGGCAAACAGCATATCGCTACTCAGGTCACCCAACTCTTTGGGCGGCTCAAACTCCGCCCGAAGCCTCGCCAGCTCCGCCTCCGCCTTGCGCTTGTTTCCCTTTTCGGGAAGCTCCAGCGAGATCCATTTCGTTTTCCGCTGCCCTCCGGCGTTTCTATAGTTCAGCACGGCGTAATACCTGCCGTTTTTCAATGTCAGATGTCCTGCTACCAATTTCATTTCCTCCTGTCCTTTGTATTTGCAGAACAGAACTCCAAACCGACAGTATCAGTATACCACCGGTTTGGGGTTCTCTCTATTCTGCTAATTGTTTTATCGTAGCCGTATCGGTACGAATCAGCGGGCATCCCGGTTTCGTTCTCTCTGCCGCTTCAGCAATTCCAGCCCCTTGATGATGTCACGGCGCATCTGCTCCTCGGTGTAGCCGGAGGGAAAATATTTCCGCAGCTCCTCCCGCTTGAATTTCAGCCGCTCCTGCTGGTTGGGCTTCGTTTCCGCCAGCACGGCGTAGACTATCTGGTCATCCAGCAAGCCCTCCTGCGCCAGCTTTTTCAGGCGGATGATTGGACGTGGGACGGGGCGCAGTCGTTCAGCGCCATCGCGTCCAGCACCGACCGCTGCTGATACGAGTCTAAGTAGGAAAGCTCTACCGCCGGGTTGAAGGCGATCTTGCCGTCGTCCACCATCGAAAGCAGTTCGGGGATCAGGTAGGTCAGGCGGATATACCGCAACACCTGATTGCGGCTGTCTCCACCATCTAAACCAACTTTTTCTGCCGTCAGCAACTTCTCCCCAACTTGGGGAGAAGTCATACCTTGGTGATTCAGCGCATCCCTTTTCATTTTGTAGGCAAACGCCTTTTCGCTGGGCAGGATGGTCTCCCGCTGCAAATTGGCGTCCACCATTGCGCTCACCGCTTCATCGTCGGACAACTCCCGGACGATGACGGGCATCGTCTTGACGCCCAGCACCTGACATGCCGCCAGTCGCCGGTGTCCGGAGATCAGCTCGTAACCGCCGTCCGGCAGCGGCCTTGCCAGCGCCGGGGTAATAGCGCCCACCTTGCGGATGCTCTCGATCATCCGCTGCATCTCCTCGTTGTTCTGCACCTTGAAGGGGTGACCCTTGAACGGGTGCAGCTCGGCCAGTGGAATATTCCGCACCCGCTCCAGTTTGGCATCGTCCCGCTCCGCCTGCGTGGAGAACAGGTCATCCAGCGTGGGTAAAGTAAAATCCGATTTTCTCATTGTGTTGTCCTCACTTTCATAGTATTTTCTTTCGGGGTTTTAGGGCACGCCCTAACGAGTGTTTTTGCGCTCCGGCTCTGCCGGGAGTAAAAACGCACTGCTCGCTCAGATGACGCAGGCATCGCAAGCGGATACACTGTTTGGCTCCGACAGGAGTAAAAACAGTCTGCTCGCTTAGACTGCGCAGGCGTAATTCTCGCTTACTTTAATTCATTCAAAATTGCTTCCAGCCTGCTCCGAATTTCCTCTTTCTGAAGCTGTGGAAGCTCCGCTTTCAGGCCGTTCAGCATCCGAAACAGGCGGTAATCCAGCTCCGTGATGGCCGCTTTGACATCTTTCCCAAGCCCCAGCCGCCGCAAGTATTCCGACAGCGACAGAGAACAGAACCTGGCATTTTCCAGCAGCTTCTGCTTCTCCTGCTCGGTCACACGGACATTGATCCCGTAGTTTTTGCTGCGCATTTGTTCACCCCCTTTCTTCGGTTTGTGACGGCAATGACGGTTGTGACGGGGATTCCCTTATATAGCGATCCCGGCGTCATTTGCGTCATCGCCGTCACGGCGCAGGAATTTGATGAGCCGGCTTTTTCCCGTTCGCTTGGTGCGATACTCGATGCCCAACGGCTCCAGCACCTCATAGGCGAACTGGCCGAGATACTTTGTGACCATATTGGGCGTGACCTCCTGCTCCCTCATTTCGGTCAGCAACTCCGTGGCCGTGCCTACCCATTCGGTGCGGCACTCCATAAAGTCCACCACCCGAAACAGAAATTTCTGCAGCTCTGCCTTGTGAATATCCTCGCTGTTCTTGCGCTACACCAGTTCCCAGACAAGGTCGTTAAACTGCAAGGTCAGTTCCTGATATTCCACATCCCGCCCACTGACCAGCAGCGTAGCAGCGTTTCCACTGCGCTTACGGCGCAGGATGAAGTTGGTGTCCGCAGCGCCGATGATGCCGGTGGAACCGCTGACATCGTTAAAGTGATCGTCGCTGTCTTGCAGCTTTCGCAGGTGATGCACCAGCAAAATGGCGATGTTGAAGCTGTCGGCAATGCGCTTGATGGAGGAAATGTCATCGTAATCGTTGCCGTACATTCCCGCCTTTCCGGCGCTGCCCTTGGAGTCCCGCACCTTTTGCAGCGTGTCAATGATGACCAGCTTGGTAGCGGAATGCTCGGTCAGAAAGTCCGTGATCTGCTCCTCCAGCCCGCCGCCGATCAGCCCGGAGGTCACGGCAAAATACAGGTTGTCCGGGGCGCTGTCGGTGAGGTTGTAGAGCCGGTCTTTGATGCGGCGCCGGGTGTCCTCAAGGCTCAGATAGAGCACATCGCATTGCAGTGTAGGCAGCCCCCAAATAGAGTTTCCCTGCGCCACTTGCAGCCCCAGCCACAGCATCAGCCAGCTTTTGCCGATCTTGCTGGCACCGCTGATGACATTGACACCCTGCGAAATATGGCCGTCTACGATGAACATCGTCTTGCTCATCGGCGTGGACAGCAAGGTCTCTGCGTCCACGGTTTTCAGTTTGTTACCCATAGAAATTTCTCCTTTGTAGAATGTTAGAAGTAGATTTTGGCGGGGGCGAATGGAAACGGCCACCCGCCCCCGCTTTGCTATCCCAAAAGCCTTGGAAATCAAGGCTTTCCCGGTGCTTAATGTTCTACGCTGCGCCGCCGCCTGGCCGAGTCCGCCTTCTGCTTGCGCCGGATGGTGCAGCCGCATTCCGGGCAGTATTTCTGCCGGTTGCTACTGGGTGCAAAGGGCTTTCCACACCGTTCGCAGGTCCGTGTGCGCTGCCGGTAAATATCGGCGCAGAGGACCTTGTCGGCGGGCAGAACCGCCCGCCGGAAGTACTTGCACAGCAGCGAATAGGAAATCGTCTGCACGCACACGCAGCCTTCGCCATCGTCCAACGGCAGACAGTTACCACCGTCGTAGTTGGCGCACAGCCGCCGGATTAGCCGGTTGCAGCGTGCCCTTTGGGCGGGCGTCAGGCGCTTGATCTCATCCAACCTTTTTCACCTCTTTCTCCATCACATAGTTGATAACGCTGATTTTCGGGATCTTCAGCGTCGTGCCGATCTTCACGGCGTGGATGTACCCATAGTCGATCAGCTTGTAGGCCAGCTTGCGGCTGATGCCCAGCATTTCCCGAAGCTCTTTAACGGTCACAATGTCCGGGTATTCCGGGAACATCATCTGGTAAAGCTCTCTGAGCTCACTTTTCTTCATAGGCTTGAACCTCCTTTGCTTGTTCTGAAACCGCATTTCTGCGGTAATTTTTGCTTGCTGCCGCTCATCTGTATCGTTCCTGCCCCGGAGTCTCACCACGGCGTATCGCTTCTTTGATGCGCTCGTTCCTTTTTCGGGAAGTCGTGGCGTCACTTGCCAGAAGCATATCCTTTGGAGACGGCGATTCAATTTTCAAGGTACACAGGGAGACAGTCCCCTCAATAGGTAGCCAGCGAGAAAGGCATTTTATAGACCCCCTCACTAATCAACTGGGAAAAATTTTTCGATTTGTACGAAGGAATTTTGAAAAAATTCTTTGAAAGTCTCTCTACTAACCAACTGGGAAAATTTTTCGGATTTGAACGAAAAAACTTTTGAGAATTTTTCTGTGAACCCCTCTACTACTTAATTGGGTATTTTTCCGGTAAAAATAAAAAGAATTTTGAAGAAAATTTTTAAGCGCCCCTCCCACTAATCAACTGGGAACTTTTCTGGCAAATAACAAATAGGATTTTGAAGGAAATTTTTCAGGGCCTTCCTACTAACCAATTGGGAACTTTTTCGAGATTTTGGCAAAGTAATTTGAAAAGTCCCCTCAATTTTTCAAAAGGAACCTTCTACTTACTCTGAATAAGGGGTGCCAGTTGGCAGGGTGTTTCGAGAAATTTCTCAATTTTTCTATCAAGACGCAAAAAAGCCGCCCTCCCGATGATGGGAGGACGGCTGGTAATCACTATTGACTTATAGATGGCTCATATATAAATAGAGCACCGGCCAAACGGTCGGTGCCCTATTCCTAAGTATTCTTGTCCTGCTTTAGCTTCTCCTTAATAATTGCCAAACTTTTTTGTCTTGAAGTGTCTACTGAAAATCCAGCGACAACTTCTTGCATTGTTTCAGAACTCCAGTAGATTTTTAGTTTTTCTTTTGCACGCGTAATTGCTGTATAGAAAATACCGTGTGTTATTTTTTCAGCGTTGCTACTCGGAATAACAACCTTAACTGACCTATACTCTAAGCCCTGCGCTTTATGAATTGAAACCGCATAGGCAAGCTGAAACGGTACGATGGCTTTTTTGCGATCTTCATCTGCCATTTCCTCTTCAAAATCAAGTACATCAAATCGTATTCGGGTCACATCATCACTTATATCGATGAATTCTATGCCATCGTTTTGGCAATCTTGCTCTGTTAACGGGATCTCTACATCTACTGTAAATCTGATTCTACTGTCAAACAGTTCTATTTGGACAATTTGCCCTTTTAAATTATTATAGAGCAGAGAAAATCTGTCCGTGTCATTGAACAATATATGATCGCCAACTTTATATTTCCAGTCTCTCCAGACAACAGCCGTTTCTGTGTTAGCATTTTGGAAATAGCTATTCATATTATTCAAGCCAAATTTTCCGTCATAGTTCAAGCATAAAATCACCTTATCCATTATCTCGGAATTGAGCACTCCTTCGCCAATATTTTCAGAAAATGGGCCGTCGATAACAAGTTTTTCCGTTATTAGCGCACCCTTATTTCGAGTCTCGTTCCAAAGCTCAATTAAACCGGGATCCTTTGTTCTCCAAGTGCTTACGAGTTCAACATTCGAACCTTTAGTCTTGATAATATCCTTGGCATAAGTAAACCAATTACCGAAATCAATAGATTCTATCTGATAGGTGTCTCCTGCAAGCACTAAAAATGTATCCGGGCGCATCTTCTCAAGAAATACCTTCATAACACGATTATCAATGGTGCTACATTCGTCTACAAAGATAACATCATAATCAGGAAGGTTTACCCTCTTCGTAAAACTATTGATGCTTACAAAACTGGCGTCAGCCCCCGGATTATTAATTCGCCTCTGCAGATTCTGCAAGGCCGTATGTGTTTTGGTAAGAAACAATTTCCGACGCCCAGACAGCATTGTCGAGATCATATCGATTAGGGTCGTCTTTCCGGTACCGGCAGCTCCGTAAACAAGAAGTACTCTGGAGTTTACAAAAGCATATTTAAGAGCTTCTTCTTTTTTAGGATCTGAAAAGGCAATATCGCAATTTCTCAAATATCTTTCGTTAACTTCTTTTTGCCCTTTATTGTGAATCTGTGATAATTCCAGTAGTTTATTCAAAATAAAGAGCGTCGATGCCTCATATGCTGCAATACAAGCGACATTTCCATCTGAAATGATTTCATACCCTTGGCGCTTTTCCCAATTGTCTAAGCAATCATTATATTTCTGGATCGCCTGTTCGGTTAAATCTCCGCCAAGATCGCAGTAAATTTCGCCGGTATCTTGCATAGATTTTACAATAGACCAGTATGGAACCGCAACCTCAGTCTTTTCCTTTTCAACTACTCTGGCCAAGTACTTGGCTTGACTTATCTGGCTCGTTTTGCTGTCAGCTAAATCAGAAGCAAGTGGGTTACACTCAAACGGAAAGCATTTTCTAGACAGGTATAAATCCTTGCATTTCCATTGCGGACTAAACTGAGACGGCATAACGCGTTCCAAAAGATCTTCGCGCAGATTCAGTAACAGATATCGAACTGTATATCGTCCGAAGCGTGTTGAACCTGTAGAATAGTTGTCCCTCAGCTGCTGCAAAACATCTTTGAAATAAGAGGTGTTTGTTTTTTTGTAAACCGACTCCAAAAGATTCGAGAAATGTATCTCCCGAAGATCAATCATTTCCAGAAAATTCATACCTGTTTCTGTTAGGAAACTCATCAGGGCATTATATTCTCCATATTTTGAAGAAAGCTGAAGGCGCATATTAAGTATCCTTCCAAGCTTGTTCAAACATTTAGGATCTACCGAAACACGCCAAGATGTGATAATTTTAATTTCTGTATTGACACCCCAGAGATTAATGAATGATGGGACATAGTCGATTTGGACAGAATAGCCTGTAGAAATGTCAAGCTGGGTATATGCTGTAATTCGGTTATACTTTGAAGCATAGATGTCCGCTTGCTGCAGTGTTACCTCAAAATAACGCTCTTTACCGACATAAAACGGAGTCCTTTTCTGAATATAAAACCTCGTATTACTGTTATGTTTCTGCTCAGTTTTTGGGTTTGAGAAAGCATTCGCCACCAACTCATAGTATTGTTTATCCAGTTCATCAGTTCCGGTATATTCCTGAAATTTCTCCAAGTTCTGAAGCACGGTGATGCCGTAGTTTTCGTAGAGCGATTGACGTATCTGCCACATAAAGCTATAGTACTTCAGCATTAGTCGTTCTGCTTGACCCTCCTCGGGAATTCGACGCCCAATATATTGCAATCCTCGGTAAAAATTTCCTAAGTACTTTGTATTTGCCCTTAAGAGTGAGTATTCCCACGCAAAGCCGGCGCTGGGATTTTGATAGCCATCTTTCATTGCATTCAACAGTAATGCTGAAATACACAGATCATTCAATCTCGTCAGAATTCTCCGTGAAATATTATCGCGGTTCTTATTTAGAATGCTTAAATTGTCAATGCTTTCCGTGATTTCCTCATCACAGGCCTCGACAATTCGCTTAGCTTCTTCAAAAGAATAACTATGCCGCTCCAATTGGTTTACAAAGGAATGCCGTTCGACAATTTCTTCTAACCTCTCGCAAAAAGCTAAAACGCTTTCATCATTGTTCAAGATTTCCTCTTCCGGTGAAAAACTGACTGTCATACTGCCTTTTGCAAAATCAATACTGTTGAGGAAGTTGGGCGACATATACTTCCAAAAAACTCTCTCATCTCCGCGTTCAGCGGGATTGAGAATCACAAACAGAATTCCCGGATCAAGGGATACTCTGCCACATATAAAAGCAGGAAAAGCGAGATCTTTTAGCGTGTACTTAATAACGCCCTCGCGCTCAGTATAATTGCGTGTTCCCTTTATTTGGACATAGAAAGTCTGCTTGGGCCGCCTAGAAATGTCAGGGTCGGGAACAAACTCGAAAGTGCCATCGTGATTGGGCCACTTATCATCTGATGCAAAAGAAGTGTTGATTCTCCCATTTGAACGAAGAAATGTCTTCAAAACAGATACTGCCGCACGGTCATCATCGGAACGCACTGAGTGGGTTTTGATATGTCTTTCAATATTTGCATTTGTCTGGTCTATCACTATCATCCCTCATTTCTGTTCTTACTTTCAACAAGTATGTTAAATGATCTGCTTCAGCAATTCCACCGCGCTCTCCTCGCTTGGGTCATTCGTACCCAGTTCACCGCGAAAGGCACGGGCGAGAATGGATTTTTTCATTAGGTCGATTTGGTCAAGGACTGCTTCAGCGGCTTCTTTGGTCTGCTGCTCCTTGTCAAAAAGATTGTCAATAATTTGAACAATTTCCATTTGCTCATCAATAGGTGGGATTTCAATATTTAGTTCTTTTATAATCGTCAAACTTAAATTCAATTGGTTTCCTCCAACTGCTTTTTCACGGATGTCCCAATAATTGCGCATAAAATAATACAATAAATACCTATTATATAGTAATGCACTCTGAGGCTCTAAGACACAAACAGCCTGATTCGTAGCTGCTTGAACACGCAAGATGCTTGCCTTACCTCGTGTCACACCCATTCCATACATAGCAACCAGAACTACACCGGGTTTGTAGCACCTTGCTGAACTATTATCTATTGCACTTTGAGTAATTTTCTCTTCTGTGTCATAAATGTCATTCCACTCAATCTCGCCCGTTTTTATCCAAGGGATGTCACCTTTATAAAAATCTGGAACTTTACGTGACGGGGTACCTCCAGATCCCAATTTGCAACAATCTTTAATTTTCTTGTAAACCCATCGAGTATTTTCACTTTTTCTCCACTTCTTTGTCAACTCCCCGGTAAAGGCCTTATGAAGAATAGCGGCTTTGCGGGTTTCAAAGCTATCCACCACGGTCTGTGCCTTTTCCTTGGCCTCATCCAGCTTGGCAAACAGGCTTTCAATGCGGTCAACAATGCGCTGCTGCTCAGCGAACGGGGGTAATGGAATTGAGAATTTGTTAAAAAGGGGAAAGTGTCTACGATACCCCAAATTGGGAATGTTGACAGACTGGAGTGCATAATAAAATGCTTTCGGCAAATAAAACGGCTTTGGTCTTAACACTTTTACTCCATCAGCGCCTTGAGCAAACGGAAAATCGACAAACTTGATGCACCGTGTGTGATCGCCAAAAATAACTATCGGGAGCGCCCCTGAATAGCTCTTTTCCACATCATTTGTGTAGCCACCAATTAGCTCTTGACCCTGATCAACAACAGCAAGTTTCCCTTTCACTAAATAATCTTTTTGTTTAATTTTTTTCTTGCTATCTGTATGATTGTCAAATGACTCAACAAGTTTCAACCAACACCAATTCTCTGGCAATTTATACGGCCACTCCCAATCCGGCACTAGGGCTGCCTGCAAACGCTCTTCTGGTGTGAGGGCGGCTTTTTTTTTTGCTCTTGCCATCACTTTTCCTCCGTTAGAGCACGAAGCTCACGCACAACACTCTTCAGCAGATCTACAGCCTCTTCCAAATTTGCAATCGCTTCCTCGCCGCTTTCCACCGGGTCAGGGAGATCGTCATAATCCACGATGGAGTCGTCGCGGATCAAGCCCAGGTCAAGACTATCGTCCGGATTCTTGGCGATCTCCTCACGAGTGAATTTGCTCCAGCGCTCGCCGGTGCGCTTGGACGGGTCTTCATACCCTGCCACAAACTCGTCGAAATCACTCTTGCGTAGCTGCCTGGTCTTACCAAAGCTGTCCATATTGGTGCGCATATCGTAGAATGCAACCTCGGTGGTGTTATCCTGCTCGGTTGTCCCGCGGGTAAAGAACAGCACATTGGTCTTGACGCCCTGTGCATAGAAAATACCGGTAGGCAGGCGCAGAATGGTGTGCAGGTTGCAGAAATTCATCAGTTCCCGGCGCACGCTGGCACCGTCACCGGCAGCAAACAACACATTATCCGGCAGCACCACGGCGCAGCGGGCCTTGCCGTCCGCCTTCAGGCTGCGATAGATCACCTGCAAAAAGTTCAGCTGCTTGTTGGAGGTCTGGAAAGAAATATCATCTCTGGTGGCACGCTCACCGCCCTTTTTCGTGCCAAAGGGCGGATTGGTCAGAATGACATCAAAATTTTTCAATCCCTTGGCGCTTTGTGCGAGAGAATCCGCCAATGTGATATTGGCATTCATATTGTGCAGATAGGCATTCATCAATGCCAAGCGATGGGTTTCGTGCACCAGCTCCACACCGTTGAACGCTTTATTCTGCTGGAAATCTGCCTGACGGTCAGAGAGTGCATACATATCGTTATGCGCATTGACATAACGGTTGGCTGCAATCATAAAGCCAAAAGTACCACAGGCCGGGTCAAAGCACTTGTCGCCCAGCTGAGGTTTGATGAGTTCCGTCATCACATCAATCAGCACACGAGGGGTAAAATACTGGCCGGCACCGGACTTCTTCTCATTGGCGTTTTTCTCCAAGAGTCCTTCATACAAATCGCCCAGACCTTCCTCTTTGGCCTCATACCAGTCCAGCTTATCAATCTCCGTGATGATTTTTTCGAGGTTTTTCGGCTCCTCGATGCTGGAGGATGCGTTGGCGTAAATCTGCGCCACGCGGCCAACGGATTCTTCGCCCAGCTTGCTGAGCAGCGTATAGTAGTGCTTTTTCAGGTCAATGCCGGAACGGCTGGTCAAAGAGCCCCAACGATATGCTTCGGGAATATCCTTATCTGCACCGGTCTCATCGGCCATTTTCAAAAACAGAATGTAGGTCAGCTCTGTCACATACTGGTGATAAGTAATACCGTCATCCCGCAGCACATTGCAGAGGTTCCAAAGTTTCTGTACAATATCTTGCGTGCTCATTTAAGCTGCTCCTTCGTAAATATAAGTGTTGATCTCACGGATGATCTCCGCAAGCTGCCCGCCAAACTTTTTGTTAAAGCGTGCGAAACCGCCATCCATCTTGAACGCCGGTGCCTCAAAGGTCTCGGTATTGAGGATGCTCTCGTGAAGCATATATACCTTGATCTTTTCCAGCAGATCCAGCTGCATTTTGTTAAAGTGATGCGCCGAAATCAGTTTAGAAAAGGCCATTTTCACGCGGTCATCGTGGTTCACCAGCGGCGTTTTAAGTACAGCCCGACGAACAAAGGCGATAATGTCTGCCACGATCCGTTCATTGCTCACCGCGCTGGCCGCTTCATTCAAGCTGCTCTCGGTGAAATTCTCCTTATCCAGTTCCAGCTTTAACTCCCGAAGCTGCGCCCGGGTCATATTGCTGGGGCGGGTGCATGCTATGCGGATCGCTTCAATACGGTCTTTGTTCTCATTAACATAGGCCACAAAAGAGTCCAGATAATCCTGCGGTTTTTCCGTGTCACCATAGCCGCGGGTCGTTTCCAAAAGAGTATCTTCCTTTTCGGAATAGTAATGTCCACGCTTTTTGCCCTTCAGGTTGTCAAACCAAAGCAGGAAATCCTTATCCTCCCGGCAGCGTCGTACAAAAGCTTCCTCTGTACAGCTTTTCAATTCCTTCGCATATTTCCGAATTGTTTTTCCGCCTAAACGCTCGGATACATCATACTTTCGCTCATCGGTCAGATTGTTGCTCTTACGATGCAATCTTGCCAAAATGCGATCTTTGACAGGCTGCTTGCTGGCCTCACCCGGACGGAACAAATCCTCCAACAATTCAGCCATTGGTTTGCTGACGGAGACTGACTTCATATTGGAAGTGTTGTCCAAGTCCTCGTACACGCGAACTGCATCGAAGATATTGAAGTGCGTCTTTCCGATTTCCGGGCAAAGGCGAGTAGCGCGTCCCAGCATCTGCTCAAAGAGGATCCGGCTATTGATCTTGCGCATAAACACCAAATTGCAAATTGCCGGCACATCGATTCCGGTAGTCAGCAGGTCGACTGTTACGGCAATGTTTGGGTACTGGTTGTTCTTGAACTGCTTGATCACCTGCAAAATCTTCTTTTTGTTGCCGCCGGCAGTTTTGCCCGTGATTTTCATAATGGCATCATTAGAAATGCCATAGGGCTTGTAAATTTCTCGGAGCGTATCCACAATACGGTCAGCGTGTGCATCATTCACCGCAAAAATCAGCGTCTTTTCTCCACTTTCCGGATTCAGGTAGGTCGAAACTTCTTCCAGCACCTTGCGGGTATGATCCGGCAGAACAATTTTGCGGTTGAACTCCGACACATCGAAATCCATTTCATCGTCCAAAACTGCACCGTTCAAAAGTTCATTGGTGTTGGGGTCATATTGCGCCAAGGTTTCACCCTTCTTGAACTGTGCGTCATTTTCAATGAAATCCGTATTAATCAGATACGGAGGGTCGTGATCCACCAGCCAGCCATCGATAACCGCCTCACGGTAGCTGTAGGTATAGACCGGCTCCCCGAAAATCTCGGTCGTGTGCAGGGCGGGCGTAGCAGTCAAGGCAACTTTCACCGCATCGAAATACTCGATAACCTGCTTGTACTTGCTCATATAATCATCTTGATTATCGTAGAGGATTTCTTCTTCCGTCATTTCACGGTCAAGAATATAGCCTCGGTGGGCTTCGTCCACAATAATCAAATCAAATGCACCGGGCATCAAATCCGGTTCTTCTGCCAGAATCGTGCGTTTCAAAAGCCCCTGCACCGTTGAAATGCTGACCTTGGTTTCCAGATTGATGTTGTTGTCATCGATCGCTTTGATCTCATATATTTTATCCAGCGTCAGCAGTTCCTTCAGCTTGACATCTTTGAAGGTGTCCATTGCCTGCTCACCGAGGGACACTCGATCCACAAGGAAAAGAATACGACGGAAACGCTTGGATTCCAGCATCTTGTAGATAAGCCCCAGAACAGTACGGGTTTTGCCCGTTCCGGTGGCCATTGCAAGCAAGGCCGTTCTCTTGCCGTCAACGATTGCCTCTGTTGCCTTATCAATGGCCTTGATCTGGTAGTCGCGCAGATTCAACCCATTAGGATCTGTCATAAACGAATTATCTGCTGCAGCCAGCGCCTGATTGGCCGCCGCTGTATTCTGACCAAGTTTTTCCATCAGGTCACTTGGGCTAAACCAGTTCCGAATAGGATACGGTTGATTTTCCTGTTCCCGGACATCCAAAAACCAAATACCAGACTTCGTCCGCAGCTGCTCTAAATATGCCCTGCCATTTGAAGCAAAGAGGAAGGGGACCTGATAACCATTCCAGTTTCCAACCGTATGTGGAATATCCTCCGGCTTAATATGTGCAGCATAGTCCTTTACCTGCACATCGATGGTAGATGCCACATCTTCCGACATCTTTTTTGCATCCATCAATGCTACGAGCTTCTCGCCAACGAAGAATGCATAATCCGCATACCCGTTTTTGTAAAAGGCCGAATTGGTAGGCCATTCGCTGATGGCAATATTTCTCCCCTTTACAGGACGCGTTCCTTTGCTGTAGCGCAGGTTCTGCGTATCAGCTTCCCAACCAGAAAGACGAAGCTGCTCGTCAATCAAGCATCTGGTCTGCGCCTCATTCCAATTCATCATAGCGGAGACAGATTCCGACCGCTTTGCGCGCTCCTTCTGCGTTTTGCCCGAAGCGGCGGTCTTGACCACGGCCAGTTGCTTCGTCAATTCCTCGATTTTCCTTTCCTGCTCGGCAATAACGGATTCCAAATCTTCGTGCGTGGTCTCGCTCGGCATAACGAACTCAGGCGCAATATATCCCCAGTCTCCATAGGTTTCCATAAACCAAACAGCAAGATTGTATGTCAAGGATAGCAATGTCTTTGCTTCGTCCACGGAGTCCGTTCCTGTATGTACTGCCGTGTTTCTTGTCTTGCGAAGAACATATAGCGTGTTGTCAATTTCGTGCGGCAATAAACCGGCTCGCTTCAAAATGCGAATTCGATTTGCGTGGGTGTTGTCAACAGCCGGCTCCGCAATGTGCTCAAAGACAAGGATCTCCTGCACTAAGCGCTCGGCAAACATTCCGAGTTTATAGATACAGGCATTGGGATCAGAATAGACATAGGTTTCTGCGGTTGCGCCGATCTGTGCCAATGCAGGCCAGTATCGATTCAGAAAATCAAAATTTGATTTCATAAGCAGTCTCCCTCGATTTTTGTTAATTCATTTAGCATTTGATATAAGCACATCTCCAAAGTGCCAAATTGGCACTTTGGAATTCTCACTCCTCATCCGACTGCCACTTCAACCTTTTTACCGCTGAAGGCCACGCCGTATTTATAAATCGTCCTGACCCCGGCGGTCGTCAGCTCGGTTTCGTATTTCTTGTCGTTGATCTTCTGTAAGGCCGTCTCGGACAGCTTTTTCAGCTTCTCTTCGCTGCAATTTTTCTCCGCTTTCAGCTCGATCAGGATGCCCGGAAGTCCCTTTTTCGTGGGCTTCAGCTGAATGTCGTAGCGTCCGTCGCCGGATTCCCGGTTGGAGGTCACGAAAGCGCCGCCCAGCAGTGCGCACAAACCCAGCATAAAGCCGTGGTAGAAGTTCTCTCCCTCCGTATCGAAGGAACTGACCGATTGGGTCAGCAGCGTCTGGATCTGCGCTTTCAGCCGTGCGTTATCGCCGGAGAAGATGGCCTCCTGAACGGAAATCGCCGTGGACGGCGGGATCAGATTCTCCAGCCACTGCAAGATCTCCTTGTTATACACCAGAGAAATCTCCCGGTTTGGCAGGGAAACCTCGCACATAAAATCGCCGCTGAAGGAGGGCGTGGTTTTCAGTGCCTTCAGATAGCCGGTCACCAGCAGGAAGCTGTAAATGGTGGAGGGATTGCTCTTGATCTGCGGATAAATCACGCCGGTGTCGATGAAGGTGGTGAAGATCTCGCCGTTGACCAGGGAGGTCAGACGGTTATAAATCTCCTCATCTGCTTGGGCAAGCACTTCCCCGATAATATCGTTGCTGCCGGTGGAGACCCAGAAGGGTCTCGGCTCGCACTCGTTGCTGAAGTAGTTGACCACCGACCACGGGTTGAAAATCTCCGTCTTGCCGAAGCGGTAGCCGTCGTACCACTGGCAAATCTCGTCATACTTATCGGCAGCGCCGTAGTATTCCGCCATCTCCATCACCTCGTCGGCGGTGAAGCCGAAGTAGGCGCTGTATTTGTTGTCCAGCACGGAGTTGATGGACAGGTTGTTCATCCCGCTGAAGATGCTCTCCTTGGCCACCCGCAGAATGCCGGTGAGGAAGCCGAAGGACAGGTGCTGATTATCCTTGAACCCGCCGGAAAACAGGTTCCGCATAAACCGGATAACCTTGTCGTAATAGTCCTTCTGATAGCCCTGCTGGATGGGGGTATCGTACTCATCGATGATGATAATGGGAGCAACGGCATAGTGCTTGTGCAACATAGCGGACAGGTCCAGCAGTGCAGAAGTCAGCTCAACCTCGCTGACCTTACCGTCTGCCAGCTTTTCATAGGTCTTTTTGCTGTACTCGTCGCATTTTTCGCTGGTCAGCAGTTCTTTGTGCCGCCGGGTCTCCTTTGCGAAAATATCCCGGATGGCCTCAAAGGTCTCCTCCCAAGTATCAAACTTCACATCCTTGAAGGTCAGGAAGATCACGGGGTATTTGCCCTGATAATCCCGGTACTTCTGGCCGCAGGCCCAGATTTTTTTATACCAGAAGTAAACAGAGGTATCCTTGTCGCTCTTTTCAAAATAAGTGCGCAGCATATCCATATTCAGCGTCTTGCCGAAGCGGCGGGGACGAGTGAACAGCGTCACCATCGGACGCTCGTCGATAAAGTCCTTGATCATCATCGTCTTGTCGATGTAGTAGTATTCCGACGAGGCAAGGCAGTAGTTGGACACGCCGATGGGCAAGGGCAGCTTCGGCGCGCGCTCCGTCTTGCGGAAAGCGCCCGTCTTGAGCCGCTGATCCGCCGGCTTCTGCGTATCAGCGGGGATCAGCCAACGATTGCCCTGCTTTTCCGCACCGGCGATTCTCCCATTCTTGCAGAGCGTCGCAACTCTCCGCTCCGTTATATTCCAGCGCACTGCTGCCTCTCTTACCGAGATCATTTCAGCCATAGGGGATACCTCCACGCATAAAATCACAAGTACATTATACCCAAATAAAAGAACAATGTCAACAAAGTTCGGAACAATGTCGTTTCAAAATAGCATTGTTCTTTTCTGCACACAAAACAAGCGGAGGCCATCGACCCCCGCTTGCTCGTTACCCATATACAATTTTCTGCATCACGACCTCGTTCGCCCGATGTCGGATGCCGTTCATCTTCCGCACCCACGCCATCGGGTCATTGGCTTTCAATGCCTCCGTCACGCCCTCGGTGTCTGCGTATTGTTCTACCAGCCGAAGAAAGAGTTCCTGCGCCTGCTCCTCGATGTCTGCGAGGTGTCCGTCCAGCGTCCCGGCGGTCAGCAGGTTATAATACAGCACCCGGTGGTGCACCTTCAGAAAAGCTCGCCGCCGCTGCCCGTAAATGCCGATGGGGCGTTCTTCTTCGGGTGGTAAGCAAACATCTGGCAGGCAGTAGTCGCCCTGCCTTGTGTAAGTGCCGCCCAGCTGCTCAAATAGCGATTTCATATGTGATCCTCCCATTCAAAATTTCCCCGGCAGGCCTGCAACGCAAAATGCACCTGCCTTTCGGTTACAGTCTACCAAAACCGAAAGGCAGGTGCGAGTGTGCGAATTTTCAAATCGCACATTGGTATTGTTTTAGTATCTGGGGTCAGTCGTCATCTTCACCATCAAATAAAGAATTACAGCATTCTTCCTCTTCACGGCGATATTGGCTATCATCCCAATTGCAAACATATTTGCCTCGGTCAATACTGAAGCCATCTTTTTCGATGTATTCATATTCGCCGGACTCATAATTAAAACACCACTTGGCCATTTTTATTCATCCTCCATTCCGAGTACATAAAAAAGCATTCTAAAAGCAGAATCTTTCTTTGCTTCTTTTTTTGATGAGGATGTCCCATCGAAGTAATAATCTTCTTCCGCTATACGACATTCGCAATTCCAAATAGGATTACCATTGTTATCATATGTCTCCTTAAACTCATAAGTAGGAATGGAAAAATAACCTCTTCGTGCCAATGTTTCAAGTTGGTTAATTGCATCATCACGGTTAGGATTTTCAATTTCGTCACGGATAAATAGAAGCATATCATTTCTCTCTAAATACTCATACGCTAATTTGCAAGCAGCCATTCTCGCCTCACGGATAGACGCACCGAAGCCGCAAAACACCGGTAGAGAATCAAGCAGTTTGAGGTAACAATGATATTTAAGCTTAGAATAGTTGTAATCTAACGGAAAGCTTTGATATATAGTGTTATCCTCTTTTAAATACCAAGTCGATGAGTAAGAAGCTTCTTTGTATTTGTACCAAGGAATGCACCCATTCTCGTTCATTTCCCATTCATGAATAAGTCGCACATAATTGGTGTCGGTATCATTAATTAGAAAGTCATCGGGCACAAGCATTACTTCAACCACTTTTTGCAAGTCCTTCAGATTCCATCCTGAATCGATCGCAACAGCTCCGATAATAGCTTCAAACAAATCTTCTTTTACGGAATCTTCTTGGTTGATATTATTCTGTATATCGCCCTTCCCCATAATAAGATGTTCGGAAAAACCAAGTTCATCCATTCGGCGAGCCAATGCTTTTTTATTCACCATTCGACTTTTGATTTTAGATAGGTCATCTTCGTCATAGTCACAGCCGAAACTATTTACTGCCGGCGCTTCGTAACCCTCTTGATTACGTTTGAATTCTTGTTCCCAAACAGAAATCTTTGTTCCGTCAATCGGATCCCCATTTGCTAAATACCCGTACTTATGAATAAGCAGTTTAACAACCATAAAATCAAGTGCTTTGTCTCCAATGAACTCGAGCACCTCATTGTTTTCACCGCCGTTCTCTGCAGTATATGAGCGACGAGTGAAAGCTTGCTGCAACAAATCAAGATTTTTAAAATCATACCCGATTTGTCCCTGCACCATTTTCCATACTAATTCTTTTTCCATAATAAAAAATCCTTTCGGTAATGTATTTTACCAAAAGGCATAATAATAGCCTGACAAAAACACTTTCCCTGTGAGAATAGGAAAGACAATGCCAGACATATATCATTAAATTTAATTCTTTGTTTCCGTTTGTTTACTCGGGTTCACTTTCATAAACAGGAATAAACACTAAGATACAATGTTTCAAATTTAATGTATTACGCCCTCAAGCATATTCATTATACCCAAATCACGAAAACAATGCAAGTATTTTATTAAAAATCATCTCCTTTGTGGCTATCAAACACAAAGGAGATGCAGAAATATATTAAGTTTTATTTTCTATGCTTCATCTTCCTGCTGAATTCATTCAGCGTCTGGATATGCCAGAGGCTTTTGCGGGTGATGGAGCGGAAGGTCAGCGAACAGAAATAGTCGATTAGAAAGATTTTCGGTATGTAAAAGAGTTGTCCTTTGCGGAACGATTTAAGCTCCCCACGGTTGCACCAATTTTTATTGTAGTTTTGGCGTAGCCGGTCAGGGTGACAACATCCTGCACGGTCACGACATCCTTATATTTGCCGAGCAATTTGGCGTAATAGTCGTGCATTTGCCGGAGGACATCCTCGGGCAGTTCCTTGGAAAGCTTCGCCACATAATGACCGCCGTACCATCCACGGGGTGCAGAATAGAGCTCGGGATAAACGGCTTGTTCCTCAAGGTACGCCCGAACATCCTCTTTCTTAATTTTATAGCAGCGTGTTTTCTTGCCAGTCCACTCGCAGGGCACCTTGCCGCTTTTGAGCAGGTGCAAAGCCGTGGACTTACTGATATGGCAAAGGCGATAAAACTGATCCTTATTCATCACATCGGTAACGCTGTCCCAGTTAACGGGGAATACATCCATTTGTAACATCTCAAAAAAAGATTTTCGTCGGTTGGAAGCTCTATCTTGCGGTGTATGGCCGTCTCCCGGTTTTTCTCTCCTATCTTCCCGCATTTCTCTCCAAAATCGGGAAAAATGCCGATTTGAACCCACTTCCAAAAAAGCCCGTCCCGCAAGGCTTTCCGAGCGAAAAAGGCTGATTTCAAGCGGCTTTCGGCGGGTACGGGGCTTACAGAAACGACCCCAAAACGGACATCCCCGTCACAGTTGCATAAAAGGCTCGAAATCATCGATGGTAAGATACATGAATGTGATAGCCGTAATGCCTTTGCTACGGAAATCCTCTGCCTGTTCAGGGTCAGAGCAGAAAACGATATCCGGGTTGACCGTCAGCAGAGCTTCGGCACTTACTTCGTCAGAATACATCGGAATATCTTTTGACGCAGGATACATCAGTTCAAGCCACTGCGTTTCAAAGGTGGCATTACTGATTCCAATCAGGTAGTCACCCAATCCAAGACCAACCATCAACTGGCAGCCAAAGGAAAACAGATTGACAACTTCGTCGACTTCGGCAGGGATTTCAACCTCTGCTCCGGTAATGTCAACAATGCTGCGAGTTTGTTCTTTTTGATTTGTAAAGCTACAGCCGGCCAGAGATGACATTGCGATAATCATCGTCAGCAGCAGTGCAGTTATCTTATAAAGACTTTTCATGGTGCGCCTCCTCAATTATTAGGTTCATCAGAGAAAAACAATGAACGCAACTCCTCTGGAATTTCTACATATATGCCGATAGATTCATATTTGCGGTTTCCGTCATCAATCTCCGCAATAATGCTTCGGCACAGTTCCTGTTTGCCCCATTCGTAACTCACATCCAGAAGGCATCTGTACAGTTCCATCTTTTTGCGGATATACGGGACAGTAGTTTCTTTTTGTTCGCAAATTTTAATGCCATCCATCAGGAACTCAACAGAGTAAGAGTACCGCTCCCAAATGCACATCATGTCAGCACACGGGATGATCATATTATCAATCTCATCGAGGTCTGTTGGCGTAATCCGCTTGGAGATTTCTTCTGCCTTGCTTAGATAGGCCAAGGTGTCTGCAAACGATGGCACAATCAATGTTGCATACCATGCCTTGACCATATAGTAGATGCACCGCACCTGCGCATACGGCTGTGTTTCGGCAAACACTATTTTTCCTGCTTCAGCAATAAGTTTATCAATCTGTTTCTTCCGTTCCGGCTCACTGCGCATCAGCATCGTAGCCTTTGTCAGCAGATTTTCCGCAAGGCAGATGCTTGCTGCCAGGACGGTGTGACTTACGGGCATAGCGGATGGTTTTATCTGTCGCATCCACCATCTTTGTGAGCAGATGTTCCTCATCAGCATCAATTGCATCGTAGGCACCACCCAGAGCATGATCATAGAATGCGGACAGCAAATTGTAATACTGCGCCCACACGTAATTGTGGCCAAATTTCTTAGCCGCTTTTTCTGCTTCACGGAGTTTTGCCTCGGCTGTATCAAAGTCTTTCCATTCCTGGTAGATAGAGAGGATACAATCATATAGCTTCATGATTGTAAAACCATTTTGACTACGGGAACTGCTGAGTAGTTCCTCTGCCCGCGCCAGGATGAAATCCTCGCGATGCCTCGGCATATTGATCACGGCTCTGTACAGAAGTTCATAATAAATATTCTCTTCAAGCAGAACCGGCTCGCGCTTACAGTTATCTAGGATGCCCTCAGACAACTGGACATAGAAGGCAATCTTCTTATGGTCAGCAGGCCTCCAATCTTCGCAGCGTTCATACCGCTGACGAACTGTTTTCCCAATATAACCTTGGCTCTCGGTGAAACGGTCAAACCATTTTTTCAGTCGGGGGTGCTTCTCAAATGACTTCTGTGATGCCTCCATAAGCCACAGCAGCTTTTTGGGGTAGTCCTCTCGGTGTTCTTCGGCTTTCAGTTCCCAGAAGAGAAACTCCATCAGACGAATGGCGTGGGCTTTTGCCTTGTCAGACCAATCCCAGCAATACACGGTTTCCTGAATGACAGGATGCAGGGAAATGACTTTATCACACAGATTCATCTAACCGTCACGAATCAAAGTGTTTGCGTAGTTCTTGGAGTCGATACACAAAACATCGTGAAGTAACCGTATATCAACGCCGTTGCTGTCGACCAGAGACATTACCTTCAAGAGATTTCTCATCTGCTCGGACAAATTATCTGCTTCGAACAGTGCAGTGATAATGTTTCGGAGTGTCTCTGGGTAAGCATCCGCATCTTTGCTGTAGATAACCTTTTCCGGGGCCATTGCTGCGAAGCCGTGGGTATCTACCAAATTGGATGCCTCACAAATAGAAAGATAACTGCTGGAAATCTGCTTTGCAATCAGTTCCAAAACCAATGTATGACCATTACCTTGGAAATAATGTTGTCGATATATCCATAATCGGTTGGCAACAGCTTAGAGCAAAGATTATGCTCAAACAAGCGGTATAGGTCCTTGCGTTCAGTCAGGGCACCGAAAGGGATTTCAGTATAAATGTCTGCAACCGGTGATTTTCGGCTAATCAGAATAACCTTCCAGCCGATAGCAACTACATCTACGAGATCCTGATTTATTTCTCCGGAGTAATTATCAATTACGAGAACCGATTTTGTATTGGCAACAATCTCCCTGAACGCACGGAGTTTTCTGTTATAATATTCGCTAAAACTCTCTTTCGCATTCTTTTCGATGGTCGAAATACAAGCTGTCGTATCATCAATCAGCGTTCTCGAAATACTGCCGCTGAAGGTCAAATACAGCAAATTATCGATACTTTCAGCCTGCAGAGACAGAAACGCCCGGACGAGGGTGCTTTTGCCGATACCACCCATTCCGGTCACAAAAGCACACGGAGAATTATTATTCCCGAACCATGCCGTCAGGGACTGCAGGTCATTCTGCCGCCCGACTAATTCACCGGTAACCGTAACGGTGCTGGATTTAATATAAGGCTTAGAAGGGTCAGCAAGGGATTCGATAGATGTCAGTGCGTTGACGACCTGCGCCATATCGGAGTAACGATCAAGATAAAAGTTCGCCAGAGCATTATGGAAAAAATCGGTTAACGCAAAATACAGCTTATCCTGGTATTCTTCCTCTGCATACACGGACTTGCTGAAATCGAATGTGGCCTCTGACTCACAATCCACAGCTGTGGGCGTAGCACCGAACAAAAGATAAAATAGCAAGGCACCCACGCCATATACATCGGTGTGCCGACCCAACTTTTTAACCTTGCCCATTTGCAGTTTGATTGCTGAAAAGCCCTTAGAAAAGGAAACTCTGACATTGCGGGGATCAACAAAAGTATTCTGCAATTTGGAGTCCATCGGAATCAAAGAATCCAGGTCGAACAACTGTACCCGCGTTGCGTAGCTATCCAGAACCAAAACATTATCCGGCTTTGTGTCCAAATAAAGGTATCCCTCGTTGTGGATACGCTTAATGATTTGAGCCACTTGTTTTACCAGGGTTACACAAACACGCAGATTCTCTGGACGATATGTAGCCAGGGTGAATTCTGGAGAATAGGTAGACACCAGATAAGATGTACCATTTCCAGAATAGATATCAATGGTTGTTGTAAGTGCATCATAGAGTCCGCCTTCTGCATAGAACAAGCCGTTGCCGAGGCTAAAGTCAGATTGGAATTTACTCTTTACAGCCTCAAACTGTCCGTTATCAGCAGAATGGGCAGTCAGATGCCCATCAAGAGCGCGTTCAATTCGCATTTTTGCGGGATAGCACTCCTTGATGCGCACACACTTTATATCTCCGGTGTTCGTCTCATAGGATGCATCATAGACGATACATGACCCACCGCTACCGATTTCTTTGATTATGGTATATCGAACTGCACCACCTTCCTTGTTGTGAAAGTGCAGCTGAGTATTTGCAGCCAAAGCAATTCTTGAATTCATAATGTCACCGCCTTTCTGGTTTGTTGTACCGTCATTCTACATCAAAGTATTTTTGGGTTGGATTTGTGGATGCATTAAGAATCGGTTTGCTCGGAACTTTTATGGGCATACAGTGTGCGCATATGGTCACGGAAAGTAACCAAGGGCCATGCATCTTTTACCTCCCACATAAAAATCCAATCATAAGGGTTACCAGGGTACAATTCTGGGTATCCGGCCTCTATCAGATACCGGTTGATTTTATCAATACAGCGTTCAGCATCGATTTCGGTAGCTTCCCATAGAGCATTTTTATGTGAAACCGTGGCATTAGCCCAGTATGTATAGAACTCCAGGAGAATCAAAATCTTTCGTATACGCTCATGCGATACATGCTTGTCCTTGATTATCATTTCTATACCGTTACGATCGGGGAACGAGTTTTCAGCAAGTGCGGACAGAAGCGCATTGTTTTCCAGCAAAGGCTTGAGCGTTCTGTTCGTACCGAGCTGCGAGGTCTGACGTCTGTCGAGTCCAACGATCTGAGCGAAGATTCTCCAAACGGAATCAGCATCTTCGGTTACGATGGTATATTCATCATCTCTGCCAAGGTCCTCATCAAATTCAAAGTTGAATGCCTTATCCAACAGCAGCCCCTCTTTATATGCGAGACCACCCTTGCAAGCCAAAGGAGCCCACAATTCTTGAATATGCTGTGTTGCTGTTGCGTTATTGTAACCAAACTGCTCAATATGGTCGGTTACATAGGCAATCAACTCATCCGAATTCTTTGCGCCGTTAATAAATTCAATGATTGTACCGGTATACAGGATTTCCTTATCAGCTTTGATCACAGTAGCCTTCGGCTTTGGCATTTGCGCGATGATATCAAGGGCATCTGAATAGGACAGACCATTGCGCATACAGTAATAATACACAGCTTCCGTGATGGAGTGGCAATCAAATGCCCGCTCGAAATAAACGCGACGGAAAAAATCACGGGTTTCATCAATGCTCAGATTAAAGGCAAAACAGATTTGATATGCCGTATCAGGATTGATGCCTTTATCCTCGCTGAACCATTTTCTAATATCACGGGGTGGCGGGATGTCTGCAGCCTTAAATTTATCCTTCAGGTAGTTTGCTTTTTCATCGATGTTATTTGTATCACCGGAAAAACCATTTTCAAACAGGAAAGAAGTAATGGCCTGGCCAAAACTTCTGAAGGTAGCTGCAATAGCCAGAAGTTTTTCTTCATATTGGTCATCGTCAGGAGATAGCACATCTGACATTCTGGTCAGTATTTCTGTATATTGATCCATAGAAAGTCCTCTCTTTCATGGTTGTACCTTACCACATTAAATTATAATGCAAAAGTATGTCTTTTTGTACTGATATTAAAAATGTTGCAGAATTTGCGAAAACCCACTGATTTTAAAGTTTCAGTGGGCATTCGCATTATCCTATTTATTCCTTAACTGTAGTTAATTCTCGGTTGTTTGTTTACTAATCAATAATGGTTTTATGGACTTCAAAATTTAAGATGCGGAGCGAACGGCTAAGGTGACAGCAGCAACGGAAGCAACAAGGACTACAGCAGCGGATGCGGCAAAGCTGAGAATGTTCCGCTTGCTGGACTTCTTTGCTTCTACGGGAGCAGCTTTGCGAGGCTGAGCAGGCTGAGCCTTGACGGCAGTTCGGGGTTCTACCTCATTGACAGCAGGCTGTTCGATAATCAGAGCATACAGAGCAACGAAGTTATCACGGATGGCGGGCAGATCCAGCTCAGTGGGGAATCTTCTGACATTGCAATCAAGACCTTCAATGATTTCTGCCAGGTGTGCATATTCTTCAGCAGTGTAGGTAACATCACTGTTGAAGTTATTCACAATGTGCTGTAGCTTACCACGACGGCACCAATGCTCCTTGCGGAAGTTGTCTGTGATGGTCACTTCCAGATGCTTGGGAGTAACGAACACCAGGTAGCTGTCGATATGAACGGGAATATCCAGGCCACGCGCTCTAAGCGCGTTCTCGATGCGGGCCTTCAGCAGTCTGCGCTTTGCAGACATCTTGTCGCCGATGGATTCATTGTGGTAGGACTCGCTGTTAGAGTATAGCAGTCTGCCGTCCTCGCTAATGGTGATGTTGTGCTTTGCGGACTTTACCTCTACCACGATAATACCGTTGTTTGTGAGGATAACATTATCGATTTCGGTTTCAGTTTCCTGGTCTGCCACATAGACATTGCGGAAGTCCCGGAAGAAGGGACGGTCGACAAAGGTCAGAGAATGGGCAACCTCATCTTCTGCACGCTTGCCGGACATATGGATTGCAATTTCCTTTTCAATTGCCTTCAGACCACGGATACCGGTAACGAAATCTGGGGTTGCAGTAGCACCATTCTTTCTGGCTGCACTGGAAACAGCGGCGATAACCTCATCCAGTCTTGCTGTCTCGTCATCCAGGATCAGCTGGCTGGCGAAGTGCTGGAACTTCAACAGCTCTTCAATGTACTCTTCGCGGGAAAAACCATTGCGGGAGAAAATCTCAGCGGTTTCCAGGGCCTTTTTCAGTTCGGTTGCAGTCATAGTAGTCATAAGTGAACTTCCTTTCTGTTTTTATTGTATGGTGGGATTATAATTTATTTTTTTCTTCTTCTGGATTTGCTGATGCTTGACATCAACGCTCACACCGATTTTCTTTGCATATTCAGGATTCTGCTGGATTTTTTTCTGCAAGTTGAATCGCCAGAATTCTTCTCTTTACACTCATTGGAATCACTCCTATCATAGCCTGAGGGTTGTTATTGATTACACTCATATGATACCGCATGAGGGTCAAAGATTAAATGACAGAAGGTGCAAGTAAAACGGTGCTATTTCTGCACTAAATGCAAAAAAGGCACCTTGGCGGTAAAGCCAAAGTGCCTAATCACACGATATTTACTTTCCAATCATGGCGTTGTACTGTTCCATATTAATCTTGCCGGTGGCAAGCATCTGCTCAGACCAAAGTTGCAGAGTTTCAACCGTGATGGATATCTTCTCCAACTCCTGTTGAATATGAATGAAGTCTTTTAGTTCTTCGTTATCAATCACACCGTCAGCGGCAATATCAATCAGACGGGTAGTCTGCCGCTGCATGGAGTTCAGGGAGGCAAGCATTTCCAAAACAATCTGGGACAGATCCTTGATTTTGATTTCGGGAACATACTCTCTTCCAATGGGACACTGCTGAGAGCAATAATAGTTACAAAGCATTGGAGCCTTGTAACGCTCTGCCATCAAAAGAACTTCGTCCGGGTGAGGTAGAAACTTCTCATTTTCGATTCTTTCGATTCTTTCCGGCGGAATGGTCTCCAGGACTTCACTGGCTGCCTCACGGCTAAGACCCATAGCCTCTCGTGCCTGCCAGTACATATTTTTATTTTCTTTTGTAGATACACGCGCCATAATCAGACCTCCTACCATTAAAGAACCAATATGCCGACAGCGAAGAAAATCAACTCTATGACATATGTAATATAATCAACTGCCTTGCCATCGTCATCCAGCCTCTTCTTGAAGAAGTCAACAAGGAACCAAAACGGAGTCAAGAACAAGCCCAGTATCTCTTCTGCGATATGAGCAAAAATAATCACGATAATATTATCGGATTTGAAGGACAGACCTTCACCACCATCTCCGTATTTGGTAGCAAAAGCACCAATAATGGCAATGGGAATAAACAACACACAAGCCCAAAACAGGAAGGCCAAAAAGAATGTCGAAAAATTGGTTACATTCAGTTTCGCATCCCACAGAGCAGAGAAGGTAGCCTTGCCTGTGCACAGACAAATAATGGTTGAAATCAAGCTATAAAATGATATTTCATGAAACTTTCCAAGTATCGACATACTGTCTCCCCCCTATGCTCCCGACAGCATTTGATAAAATACCTTAATATCATATCACAAATTGTAGCATTTTTCAATACAACGAGGAAAAATAACCGAGGAAACAGGCGAAAATAATCGTGTGCCCAAGCGACATTTATCTTGATTGTGTTATTCGAATGCCAGATTGGAAAACCACGGTCATTTTCTCTTCAGAGTATACCTCGATGAAGTCGAGAGTCCGTAGCATCAATGCGTAGTCAAAACCATCCAGTCTACCCACGCTATCCAATAAGCCTATCATTTCTTTGGCCCTGTACCGGGTAAGGACATTATCTGTAGCCTCAATCGTTCTTTGTAGAATTGGCTTATACCGTGCTTTCTTGCTGACCAGTTGATTCCAGGCTCGTAAAAAAACCTTCTGCGGCTATGTAAAAGGGATGCGAATGTCCGAGCAGATCATCTGCCGTGGTGGTGTTGGATGATTGTACTTCTCACGGTAAGCCACCATTGATGGAGATGGATCAGCCACCCTTTTCCTGGATGGTGGTGTGTACATCATACCCGGAACTTCTACAGCGGTGTGATCTCGGCGACTCTTGCATCGATACCAATTTTGCAATTCCCGGTTATGACCCGCACTGGTGTAATTGCCATATATTTTACCACAATATGTGCAAACAAGCATATTGGTAAATGTGTATCTCTCGCTCTGTTTCAGTCCGTTCCCGGCGTGCCGTTTCACCAGTTCTTGTGCCGCCTGCCATTCCTCTTTGGGGATAATAGCAGGCAGGACATCTTCTATATAATATTGTGGTAGCTGACCACGATTTCGAGATGAGGTGTGCTGGATTGTGTCCGAAATGAAAGTCTTCTGAAACAGGCAATCACCACAGAATTTCTCATTGGTAAGAATATTCTTGATGGTAGTGTTTGCCCACTTTGCACCGGGACGCTTGGTCGGAATATTGGCCGCAAGTAATTGGTTCGTGATATACTCATAGCCGTGACCTGCCAGGAACCAGTCGTAAATCATCCGCACAATCGCAGCCTCATCCTCTACAATAGAAATCTCGCCGTCCTGCTGTTGGAACCCCAACATTGTGCCGACGACGAGACTTTCGATGATACCTTTTTCATATTTCTTTTGCTTGCCCCATTTGATGTTGTCGGACATACTGACCGACTCAGACTCCGCAACAGCAGCCATAAGGGTGAGCAGTAACTCACCCTCAGCAGAACAGGTATGCAGATTTTCTTTTTCAAAAAATACATCAATCCCAAGGGTGCGGAGTTCTCGTGTGAAGGCCAGCGTATCCACCGTGTTGCGCCCAAAGCGGGAAACGCTCTTGGTGATGATGGCATCGACCTTTCCAGCTCGGCAATCATCCAACAGCCGGAGAAAGTTGGTGCGGTTTCGTGTTCTGGTGCCGGAGGTTCCTCTGTCTGCGTATATGTACACCAGCACCGCATCGGAATCTTCTTCTATCAGCTTAGTGTAATAGCTGATCTGCGCCGCAAGACTGTGGTTTTGTTCTTCGGCCTGCGTGGAAACACGACAGTAGGCGGCTATCCTGCGTTTAGGTGGACTCTCCGCTGTCACCGTCCGTGGGTGTATCACCGTTATGTTTTGGTTGCCGTCTGACATACTGTCTCACTCCCTTCTCTATGATTTGGGTAGCCTCCGTGCCGTCACGGAACAGGAAGGTCACGGTGCAATCCTCATTGACTGTTACATAGTTTACAGTTGCCTGGAACACTAACGGATCAAATGCAGTGAGCGGTCCATCGTGCTTTGCCAGTTCTGCAAGGAACGCATTGATCAAAAGCCGTTTTGCGGTCAGGAGGGATATCTTCTTTGCGAGTTCCAGCTTCTCCTGTTGGAGAGTCTCGTGACGGCTCATGTACTGCTCATACCGTGCGTTGGTGTCATCAAGGCTGCCACGCTGCTTACTGCTGTTCATAAGCAGATTATTGATTAGCGTGGTAATATCAGCGGTTTCCTGCTGAATGGCATCCATTCTGGCTTTCAAGGCGCTGTCATCGGTAATGGCATCCAGGCACTCAGCGTAGTTGGCTGCGATTTCCTCTTTCCGTGCCAGAACGCTGTTGAAGGCTGCCACAAAGCAGTACTCAAGGCTCTGTTCCTTTAGGGTGGGGGTCTTGCAGTGTTCACGCTTCATCAATTTGTTATTGCAATGCCAACGCCAGGATTCGTGTGGGGTGCCGGAGTGCCACTTTTTCCTGCCATAAAAGCCACCGCAGTCAGCGCAGACGATACGGCCAGAAAAGATAGATACGCATTGAGTGCGTCCACCTGCCGCCTCACGTCTGCGGAACTCCTCTTGTACCTTCTCAAAGACCTACGGCTTTATAATGGCAGGATGGTTTTCGGAGACATAGAAAATCGGCAACTGCCTGGTATTTTTCTGCATCTTGTGATCCATGAACGATGTGGTAAAACACTTCTGTAATTTTGCATCCCCACGGTACTTCTCGTTTAGGAGAATGCTGATTACCGTTGATGTATGCCACCGGATCTTTTTTGCAGGTGTGGGAATACCGTCAGCGGTGAGATCCTTTGCAATCTGTCCAGGGGATTTTCCAGCAAGGTACTCATCGTAAATCCTTCTGATAATCACAGTCTCCTCCTCAACAATCTCCATGTCACCGGGGTTGGCACCTTTCTTGTACCCAAGGAAGTTGCTGTAGGCCAGGCTCATAACACCGTCGGCGAAGCGTTTGCGCTGTCCCCAGGTTGTGTTCTCACTGATGAATTGGCTTTCTTCCTGGGCAAGGCTGGACATGATGGTGATGAGTAGTTCCCCCCTTGGAGTCCAGAGTGAAAATGTTCTCCTTTTCAAAGTACACCTCCACACCCTTATCCTTTAGCTTTCGGACGGTAGTAAGGCTGTCGACCGTATTACGGGCGAATTTGGAAATTGCCTTTGTCACAATCATATCGATTTTCCCGGCTCTGCAATCCTCCAGGAGCAGTTGAAACTGTTCACGGCTGTCCTTTGTGCCGTTCTTGGCTTCGTCAGCATAGATTCCGGCAAATGTCCATTCCGGGTTGCAATTGATGTACTCTCGGTAATAATCAATCTGCGCCTTCAAGGAATGGAGCATCGCGTTCTTACCGCTGGACACTCTCGCATACGCAGCCACACGCTTTTTCTTTTGCGGCGGTGCTTGCTGCGGTGTAATATCATATACATTTTTCACGGTTTTCACCCCTTTCGTAGCGTACATATTACCTCCGAACTGCACTATTATCCAGTTGTATTTGAGGTATATATCCGACAAATATTGGGCGGTACTTATTGGTCAATATTGTCTTAATTTTTGCGTAGTCCTCCTCGTTGATCACGCCGTCTTTTAGGAGACAAGTGAACGGCGCCAGTGAAGCTTGATAGGCCATTTCGGCCTGTAGCTAAATGTCCGTTGTAAATTGAAGGGAGTGTTTTTATGGCAGACCGAACAAGACCAATACGAATTGAGTTCTGCGTCACCGAACAGGAAAAGAAACTCATAGAGAGCAAGATGGCGCAACTTGGTACACGCAACATGGGCGCGTATCTCCGAAAGATGGCGATTGATGGCTACATTATAAAGGTGGACTACACCGAACAGAAAAAGCTCGCTGCTGCTGTCAGCCGCGCCGCTACGAACATCAATCATATTTGCCGCCGTATCAACAGCACAGGTCATTTCTACGCAGACAATATAGCCGATCTCAAAGAACGGCAAGCCGAGATTTGGTCGCTTCTGCGGGAAGTGCAGAAAAAAGAATTATAACCGCAAGGGGGATCACAATATGTCACGCATGAGTAAAAAGAGAAAACAGGAATGGTCGTTTTTTCTGAATGACCGCAACCGTATCACATATAACGCGCTCTGCCGCAAGTGCGTCTATGAGTGCAAGCAGAGTTTCCGCGCTATCGTTATCGAATGTCCGCGCTACTGCTCCAAACGCTCCAAAGATGGACACAACGCCGCACTTTCTCGTCCACCAACGGACAAGCCCCGGAGATGGACTATCCCGCGAAAGGAAGTGATGAATGATCTATTTCAAGAAAGATACCGCGCTCCCGCCATTCATACCATTACCACGATTTATGATTGCAAGCGAACATTCGATAAATGCAAAGCGGCTCTATGGCTGCTGCTCAACCGCACCATGTTTCGCAAAAATCGGTGTGGGTATCAGAGGACGGAAATGTGTATGTCATTTACACGATAAAGCAGATGGCCTCAACCGAAGCGAAAGGACAGTAAAAACCGCGCTGAACGACTTGGAAAATGCGGGGCTTATCACTCACATCCGTCGAGGTTGGAACTTATCATTAAACAACATTGACGCTCTTGTTAAATAGCTTATCACTCACATCCGTCGAGGTTGGAACAAGGCTAACTGCATATTCCTGCATCTGCCCGATGGGGTGTAGCTTTCTTCACCACCAGAGGGAAATATTTGCCCTATGGAAGTGCGGAAATCTTCACCTTGTATGGGGCAAAAATTGCCCACAAATAATACAAAACAAGAATATATAAACTTGATTCAGACAGAAAGAGGAGAGATAGCCCGCCGCCGTTTCGGTGAATATCAAAATGTTTTTCTTTCTGACGATGAATTTACCTGGCTTCAAAATGCTTACCCTGACAAATTCGAGGAATATATCAATCGTTTGTCGGCTTATATGGAAACAAGCGGAAAGCATTACGCTAACCACTACGCCACTATCCGAAAGTGGCTCGATGAGGGCAGAAAGCCGAAACCCGGAAATAGCTATGATTACGATTACACCTACGATAAAGGAAAGTGCCTATGAAAATTGATCCTATTTTGTCCGCCATCATTGATACCGCTGACGCTGCCAATGTTGCGCATGATGATTACATCAATCCCGAAGATGGGCTGAAATACTGCGGCAAGTTCCACACGCCGAAAGAGGCGTATTTTGCAGATAATCCCCCTTTTTGCGGCATTGACCGTCACCCCACCGAATGCAAATGTGCTGCCTAAGAAAAGCAGCATCGCGAGGCAGAACGACACGAGTTTGAGCGCATGAGCCATATTAGCCTGTTACGCTCCGAGGCATTCAGAGATATTCCCGCTGCCGCATGGCGTTTCGACAATGCTTCGGTTATGTCACCGCAGCTTGTCAAAGCGCGGGAATACGCCGAGAATTGGGACAGCTTCAGCCGTGAGGAGATCTGACTGCTGCTGTTCGGGAATGTCGGTACAGGAAAAACCTATGCGGCAGGCTGTATTGCAAACGCTCTGATTGACCGTATGATTTCCGTCCTCTATGTCGGTATGTCCAATGTGGTCAACTGTATGCAAGGTAATTTCGGTGCAGACCGTGACAGCTATATAAAACAGCTTATGCGTCCCGATCTTCTCATTCTTGACGATTTGGGCGCGGAGAGAAATACAAACTACGGCAAGGAGTGCGTTTTCGATGTAGTCAATCGTCGGCTGCTTTCGGGTAAGCCCATGATTATCACCACCAATATCACGCTGTCGGATATGCAGAAAGCAACCGATCTCGATGATCGCCGTATTTATGACACATATTGGAAGTGTGTGTCCCGATCCTGTTCAACGGAGAAAACTTCCGCAAAGGCAACGCCGCTGAAAACATCAAAAAAGCGGCTGAACTGCTAAAATCGCCATTGTCCTGAATCCATCTGAATACATACGAAAGGAGTCGCTTATTGGGCAGAAAAAAGAAACTGATAAACAACACCACCATTCCGCAGCGAGAAATTGAGATCATAGCGCGGTGCATTTTCCCCGATATTCTCGCTTTCTATGAGAGCGAGGAAGGACAGCGGGAGTTTGCAGAGTGGAAAGCGCAGCAGATAGAGAAAGCGAATAAAGTAAACGCGCCGCAAGACGCTGAATAACATAGAAACAGGCAAGGTAGTTCACCGATAATGGTGGCTACCTTGCCTGCTTTTCTAATTGCCGATTTTCTTCTTTCGCGGTCCTCGCGGTTTGGATTCGGGACGCTTGATAACGCCATTCGGAAAGTAGGTGCTTTCGTATCTGTCGAAACAAACAAATAATCCGAACCCGTCTCCCACAGGGAAGATTTGGTTCGGATTATTTTCGTTTGGTGCAGGTAACAGGACTTGAACCTGCATGAAATTGCTTTCATATGGACCTGATGATTACACCACTTCGGTGTAAGAATATTTATGTTCCACTTTTAATTCATACACTATATCATAATAACGTTTTGACTACAATCTTCTGACTAACTTTATGTTAGTTGAATATCTTACTTTTATTAACAAAAACGGAATTCATTGTGTTTCATATTCCCATTCACTAAGATATTTATTTACTTCATCTTCGTCAACTCTATTCAGTTTTTCATCTTTTCTTTCATACCACAAACAATATGCGATAGCCAATTTCTTTGCATCATCATCTAGTTTTGAAAATACTTGAGTTGATTTGAGTGATACAATGCTATTATAGGCATCTTCGTCACTTAAAACACCTTCAAAATTATCTTTTTGAAAGCTCCATCCATTACCTTGTCCCGAACTCCAATGATTTGCCGTTATTTTAAGATATTTTGGAATATTAGAAGGTATCCTAAGTTCTTTCTTAACATAAATATCTAATGAATCCTTATCAATATTACGCCAGAAGATGTATGTAGGATAAAAATATGTTAAGTCAAATAGATTTAGAGTTTTAGAAGATTCTATTAGTTTATCT
>OJOL01000106.1_pt1 | contig 59725 bp, 44 predicted proteins | sample 1598121 | NCBI WGS metagenome assembly OJOL01 (sample SAMN01915219, study PRJEB22387) | human gut metagenome | isolation source: stool | host: Homo sapiens | place: USA
AGCACTTTCATTTCTGTTTTCATGCGTTACTTTTTTGATTGCAATTTTACTCATATCTCGCCTGTTGAACGGTATGAGAATCAGGCAGAACGGCGCAATCAAAACCGGATAGGTTAAATCTGTAGGGTAAAGTAAGATTCCCGGATGGAAATACCTTTTAACTGACAGTTTATCCCTTGATTGACTGCATCTAAATGAAATGAAAACAGGTAATGACTTGGTAGCTGAACAGGTTCGTTATTCTACCTGTTTTTGCTATTTACCCAACTGCGCAAACCAACACAATTTTGCTGCTTTACAACGAATTGCAGTTCTTTTGCCGGATTCCTCTATTGGTTGCATTGATAGTTTTCTATCGCTTCACCGGGATATCCGTTTCTCTCCGGATAAGACTCCTTATAAATGTCATTTCGCCGCTTACATCTCCCAAGGTGGTCGTGCCAGCGAACGGAGTGGTTATTATATCCATCTGGAGCCGGGAGGTTGCTTGCTTTCCGGAGGTGTATGGTGCCCGCCACCTGCGCTATTAAAGAAACTTCGTCAGGATATATACGATCATATCGAGGAATTTACGGCTATTATCGAGGAACCTACATTTAAGAAAACATTCCCGGTGTTAGAGGGGGAGATGCTGAAACGCATGCCTGCCGGCTATCCAATGGATTCCCCTTATGGTTATATCATGAAGCATAAGGATTTCAGCGTGGTGTCTTATAAGCCGGATAATTTCTTTTACGCTACGGATTGGATGGATAAGGCGGTGGATGACTTTAAATTGTTATTACCATTCAATCGTTTCTTAAACTATACGGTAGATGAATATCTAGGGAGAGTTTAAATCTCCCTAGCCTAAGGAAGTAGGGCTGTTAGTTTCTCCAGCTGCGTCTTTAACTCTTCTTGGGTCGCCTTATCGGTTTCTGTCCGGTAAGCCGCCTGTAAGTTGGGTAAGAAAGGTAAGTAATGGGTATCCGCTATATATCGGGCTGCCCGGATACGGACGGCGGGTGAAGCGTCATAAAGCAATCCTTGTACCCATCGTTTGGCGTCCCATGAATGATGTGCTTCCAGCCAATCCAAGGCGGCAACCTTTTGCTCGCTTTCTCCGCTTAAAAGGATTTGAAAGGCTTTTTCTTCCTGCTTTAAATCATCGGTAGCCATTAATGATTCATGATTGAACAGGTCTGGACGTACGGCGGAGGATTGATAAGGGATAAAAGGCTTATTCAAGGTCCAACGTACCATCCGGGGGATCATCCACATCATGCCGGGAGTACCTTCGGGGTGGGCGATGGAACTAAAAACACGCCCTTTCCCGTAGTTATTGGCTACGAAGAATGGCTTACCGTTTGTCATATTAGCCGGGGCGTTTCCTTCCTCATGCACATCGCTTTCCATGATGGCAAGCGTGTTGCTTTGGATCGTATCAGCCGGATTGTTTATAAATACCGGTCCCTCATAGTAAATGACGAAACTCGTATCGCGGTCGGCTAATTCGGGGAATATCTTCTTACCCTCCTCGCATAAGGTGAATTTCGCTAATCCATGCCCTCGGTTGTCATGCTCGATGTCGATCGCTTGCTGTCCATTTAGCTGTATACAGGTGTAATCAGGAGTATTCGAGAATAGATAGGCTCCGGCACAGATCCCGACAGCCCCTTTACCTTTAGCGATGAAGTCCTTGATACGTTGTTGATTTAAGGTCCCTAGGTTTAAGTACTGACTTTTGCCACTTCCTCCCGGGATAATAATAGCGTCGATCGAATCGAGCACATTATTAGCTATATCTGCTGTAGTAATGGTACATACCTCCATTTCCGGGTCCAGCCGGATAGCGGCGACAGTTTCCCAAATACAGGTCTGTGCTCCTCCATGCCCATCGAATACACCCACCTTTATCGGCTGAGTACTAATCTCTTTTTTCGTGCTCTTGTTTTCCGGCACTGAGCACTGAACGCATAAAGCCAGATAGGCAAGAAATAAGATGGCGGTCGTTTTCATTTTACGGAGGATTTTAGGTTCTGTAGAATTCAATTTGCATTCTACCTTCGCAAAGGTAAGAATATATTTATTAATCAATAGATTTTTAATTTATTAAAAAAGCGGTGTCTAAAGTTTTCTTTTGAAAGTTACATCCGGCTGGTGGTAAATAATAGATATTTAAAAATCGGGGGAACTTACGATTTGGTTTACAATATGTCAGTAAACATAGGGGAATCGAAGGGAATGAAGGTCTTGAATGTGTTAAATATTGTGATATTGCTAACGATTTGTCACTTTGCTTTTGGTGATTGTCGGGAAACTTCCTTACTTCGCGGTACAAAATGATAGTAACCTTATAAATTAAAATAGTATGAAGACATCAGTTTGGGGTAAAAGTATTCTTGCGCTAGTTTTTACTTTCATGTGTAGTTTAGCGATAAGCGCAGCGTCTCCTAAAGATTATCTATATGATACAAAAGAGGAGAATGGTAAGATTATCTCTAAAGTGGTATTCTTACAGGAAAACGGACTGTTGAACAAACAGGTAAGATATGAGTTCCAGTACAACGAGAACGGCAAGGTTTCCGAGAAGAAAGCGTTTCGTTGGGATCGGACAAACGATGAATGGGTTCCATTCTATCAGATCACTTATCAATATGATGATCAAAGTGGAGAGATAAAGACAAATTACGGTATGTGGGATAAGAAAAAGAAAAACTTTAGCTTAAATGTCCAGAACATGATTATCCCGAGTACTAATTACGAAGAAATTTTCTCATAATACATACTTTAAATTAAGACTTTCATAGACAAATAAGGGAAAGGGGCGATTTGGTATCGCCCCTTTTCTTGTTTTTATCAGATGATTTTCTCCAAATCTTTCAAATTGTTAGCTACTTCCTCATCCGTTACCTCATAGTTTGTTAGATCACCGGATAGATATTGGTCATAAGCGGCCATATCGATCAAGCCGTGCCCCGATAAGTTGAACAAGATCGTACGAGGTTTACCTTCGATCTTGGCTTGCTCTGCCTCATGGATAGCTGCGGCGATAGCGTGGGATGATTCCGGGGCCGGTATGATTCCTTCCGCTTGCGCGAATAAGGTAGCGGCCTTGAAGGTATCCAATTGCTTGATATCCACGGCGCTCATCAATTCGTCTTTCATCAACTGGCTGACGATGGAGCCGGCGCCATGATAACGCAAACCTCCCGCATGGATATTCGCTGGAGAGAAATTATGTCCCAACGTAAACATCGGGATTAGCGGGGTATAGCCAGCCTCATCTCCGAAGTCATATTGGAATTGCCCTCTTGTAAGTTTCGGGCAAGATGCCGGTTCCGCTGCTATAACCCGGATATCCTTACCTTCCGTTAGTTTATGGCGCAGGAATGGGAATGTGATACCGGAGAAGTTGGAACCACCCCCGAAACAACCGATAACGACATCAGGGTACTCGCCAGCCATTTCCATTTGTTTCTCAGCTTCCAGTCCGATAACGGTCTGATGCAGCATAACGTGGTTTAATACGCTACCTAATGTATATTTACAGTTCGGTGTCTGCATGGCCAACTCTACCGCCTCGGAGATAGCGGTACCTAGGCTACCTTGATAATTAGGATGGTCTGTCAAGATCTTGCGTCCGGCTTTCGTACTCATACTCGGGGAGGCGATAACTTGCGCTCCGAAAGTCTGCATGATCGAACGACGGTAGGGCTTCTGGTGGTAACTAACCTTTACCATATAAACGGCAAGTTCCAAGCCGAAAGCTTTTGCCGCATAAGAAAGAGCGGCACCCCATTGTCCGGCGCCTGTCTCGGTCGTGATATTTGTCGTACCCTCTTGTTTACAATAATAAGCCTGAGCCAAGGCCGAATTCAACTTATGTGAACCGATCGGGCTTACACTCTCGTTCTTGAAATAGATATGGGCGGGCGTATCCAGTACTTTTTCCAATCCGGTGGCACGAACCAACGGAGTCGGTCGCCATACCTTATAAAGCTCGCGTACTTCATCGGGGATCTCGATCCATGTGTCTGTCGTGTTCATTTCTTGATGCGAGACGCCTTTCGAGAATAGAGGATATAAATCTTCCTCCTTTAAGGGCTGTTTAGTTTGTGGATTTAAGATCGGCAGCGGTTTGTTCTTCATATCCGCTACGATATTATACCATGCCGTAGGTATATCTTTTTCTTCTAGCAAAAACTTTTTAGTACTCATTTTCTTTATCTGGTGTTTACAATATTAATCTAATTTGACCTTTAAGGCTTACAACTTGGAAGCAAAGGAACAAATAATATTTCGTTTCTTCAAATTGAATCCATAAAAATATATACATTCGCGGCTTATAAGGTAAGAAAAATAACAAACTGAATTATAATGAGACGGATTACCCTGTTGCTCGTGGGGATGCTAGCCTTATTTTCTACGACAGCGCAAAGAAAAAACTTCACTTACAAATTCTACGGCTTCGTCCGTGGAGATCTTTTCTACAATTCCCGGGCTAATATGGCTCCGATCGATGGGAACTTTTATCTCTATCCTTTGGATAAGAGTTTTGATGCGGATGGCAAGGATTTGAACGCCACGCCGAATGGCAGTTTCTATACGTTCACTTCCCGCTTGGGCTTGGACGTGACGGGTCCCGATATCGGCAAGGCTCGTTCCTCCGCTAAGATAGAGACGGACTTTGGCGGTTTTTCCGGTAGTAATACGATGTTACGTATCCGGCAGGCATACGTAAACTTGGATTGGGGAAAATCGGCGGTATTAGTAGGGATCACGTGGCATCCCTTGTTTGGCGCCGTGATGCCGGATGTCTTGAATCTTTCCACCGGAGCGCCGTTCCAGCCTTTCAACCGTAGCCCTCAGATCCGTTACCAGTATAAGGCGAATAGCCGGGTACAATTGACGGCTTCCGTGTTGTGGCAATTACAATACCTTTCCAGCGGACCGAAAGGCATGAGCGAGGATTATATTAAGAATAGCTGCATTCCGGAGATGTTCGTGGGGGCGGATTTTACCCCTGCGGATGGTTGGTTGATGGGGCTCGGCGCTCATATGATCTCCTTGAAACCCCGTACTTCCACGGAATGGAAGGAGCAAACTTTTAAGGTGAACGAGCGAATGACCGCATTCTCTTACGAGGCACATTTGAAGTATAGCGGAAGAAACTATACCTTTGCGGCGAAAACCTTGATGGCCTCAGCCTTGGATCATACCGCTTTATTGGGCGGTTACGGGGTGAGCTCGGTGGACTCCCGTACGGGCGAGCAGGGATATACGCCTTTTCGCCATTCTACGACATGGGTGAATTTCGCCTACGGAACGAAATGGAGACCGGGAGTTTTCGTCGGATATACGAAGAATTTGGGAACCGGGAAGTCCTTGGTCTCAGCGGATAAGGTGTATGGTATGGGATTGGATATCGATCAATTAATAACCCTCAGCTTAAACGTATCGTATAATTTACCGCATTGGAAGTTCGGTTTCGAGTATTGTCTGGCGACAGCTTATTATGGCACGACCGACTTAGAGAGCGGACGTATCGAGCAAACACATGCGATAACGAATCATCGTATATTAGGTTTGATGATGTATTATTTTTAAAGATAGATTGACCGGAATGGAAATGAAACGCAACTTGCTTCTTTTGATCGGCCTATGTATGGCGGTATGCGTACAGGCGCAAAAGAAAAACTTCTCTTACAAATTTTACGGACAGGTACGTGGAGACTTGTTCTATAATTCCCGTGCGAACGCCGAGATCGTGGATGGTTTGTTCCACCTATATCCGAAGGACGTGGCGTTGGATGCGGATGGCAAGGACTTGAACGCTAGTCCGAACGGTAGTTTTTACCTGCTTTACTCCCGTTTGGGAATCGATGTACAAGGACCGAAGGTTGGTTCGGCCAAGACTTCCTTGAAACTGGAGGCCGATTTCCGGGGGTCGGGTAGCAATTGGGCGGTGCTCCGTATCCGTCATGCCTATGTGAATCTGGATTGGGGCAAGTCCGCTGTCTTGATCGGACAGACGTGGCATCCTCTATTTGGCGAGGTCTTTCCACAGATGTTGAATCTTTCTACCGGCGCCCCGTTCCAGCCCTTTAACCGTAGCCCGCAAATTCGTTATCGTTATACGGACAATGGGTGGCAATTGACCGGGTCGGTTCTATGGCAGTTGCAATATCTATCGGCCGGACCGAACGGAAAGAGCGAGGAATATATCAAGAATAGTTGCGTGCCGGAAGTCTATCTCGGGGTGGATTATAAGAAACCCGGTTGGCAGGTAGGAGCCGGTATGGAGATCTTGTCGTTGGTGCCGAGAACGCAGAACGAGGTGGATGGCAAGATTTATAAAGTCAGCGAGCGGGTTACTTCCGTATCCGGCGAGGCGCACGTGAAATATCAGGACGCGAATTGGTTGGTGATGGCGAAAACATTGCTGGCTTCTAACTTGACGCAAACTTGTATGTTGGGTGGTTACGGCGTCACCTCTATCGACCCACGTACCGGCGAACAGGAATATTCACCGTATCTTTTCTCTACTTCTTGGTTGAATATCGTGTACGGAAAGAAATGGAAACCGGGTTTGTTCTTAGGCTATTTGAAGAACTTGGGAGCGAATGAGGCACTGGTAGGCAAAACCTATGGCGTAGGTCTGGACGTAGATCAGGTATTTACGACCAACCTGCAGCTTTCGTATAATCTTCCGCACTGGAAATTAGGTGTTGAATATAGCCCTTCCATCGCATGGTATGGCAATGTGGATTTGCAAGATGGCGGACGGATTCATGACACACATTCGATAACCAACCATCGGGTATTGGGCGTATTGATTTATACGTTTTGAGAAGGCATGGAGGAATTACGCTAAGCATAAAAAAGCGGGATAAGAGTATTCTCTTGATCCCGCTTCCACGTATATAGAATTTACAAAGTTGTCTGTTATTTGATATTACCCACCTTTAGCAAGTACTCGGCGATTTGTACGGCGTTCAAAGCGGCGCCTTTCTTGATCTGGTCGCTCACGGTCCAGAATGTCAAACCATTCGGGTTGCTGATATCCTTACGGATACGGCCTACGTAAACCGGATCGTGATTCGCTACGAACAACGGCATCGGATAATCCTTGTTTGCCGGTTCATCCTGCAATACCACACCCTCAGCCTCGGCGAAAGCCTTGCGAGCCTCTTCCACGCTGATCGGACGCTCTGTCTCTACCCAAGTAGATTCGCTATGCGCGCGCATAACCGGTACGCGAACACAAGTAGCGCTCACCTCGATATCCGAGTGCATGATCTTACGGGTCTCGTTATACATCTTCATCTCCTCTTTCGTATAGCCATTTTCCGTGAATACGTCTACGTGAGGGATTACGTTATATGCCAATTGATAAGCGAATTTCTCCACTGTAGGCTCCTCGCCCTTTAATAATTGCTCATATTGTTTTACCAACTCAGCCATAGCGGTAGCGCCTGCTCCACTGGCAGCTTGATAAGTAGATACGTGAACACGCTTGATATGAGATAAGTTCTCGATCGCCTTCAACGCTACAACCATCTGGATCGTGGTACAATTCGGGTTAGCGATCACTCCACGAGGACGATTCAAGGCATCCTCCGGGTTTACTTCCGGTACGACCAATGGAACATCCTCGTCCATACGGAACGCGCTGGAGTTATCGATCATCACCGTACCATGTTTCGTGATCGTCTTCTCAAATTCCTTGGAAGTACCACCTCCGGCTGAAACAAAAGCAACATCAATTCCCTTAAAGTCGTCGTTATGCTTCAGTTCCTTAACGGTATACTGTTTACCACGGAAGGTATAAACACGTCCGGCACTACGAGATGAGCCAAAAAGTACCAGCTCATCCATCGGGAAGTTTCTCTGGTCGAGTACACGCAGGAACTCCTGTCCTACGGCTCCACTTACACCAACAATTGCTACTTTCATTTTGAGCACTGATTTAATTTGAATAATGTAAAATAGTTATAACTTTGCTGTCTGTAAAGGGCTTTCATATTTTTGCCTTTTGCGCCCTATTATTTACAGTTGTAACTTATTAGGGTGCAAAGATAGAGAAATTTATAACTAAAACGATATAGCTATGAAACAATTATTATTAATTCTTGCGTTTTTACTTCCGCTTTGCGCTTATCCCCAGTTAAAAGAACCGTTTAATGGACCGGAGATTACATCGGATAACCCTTGGACGGGTGATTTAGATTGCTTTGTGATTGAGAACGGATGGCTGGTCTCACGTGCGGATCCTACCCGGAAAAGTGTTTCCATAGAAACTCCTCTCGTTTATTCCGCTACAATGGAATGGGAATTTGAGATTCGGATGGATTTCAAACCAAGCGATCAAAACCATATCCGGCTACATGTTTATTTAGATGATCAGAGGATGCTTGGATTAAAAAACGATTATTATGTCCAAATCGGCAGTAATAAGAAAACGATAACTTTTCGGAAACATACCGCAACGGAGAAGAATCCAAGGATCTTAATAGAGAAAGCGCTCGATGTCTTGTTGGGAGCCGTGGATTTGAAAGTGAAACTTACTTTAGAAAATCATAAGATATGGAACTTATATGTGCTAGAGAAGGGTAGGTTTGTCTTGATAGGGAGTTGTGAGTCTGAAGTTTCTTCTTCATGTAAAGGGGGACAACTACGTTTTGAATGCCGCTATTCTAAAACTCGAGTAAATGATTTTGCGTGTAACTACATCATTATATCCGATAATATCTCGATCGAACCAGAGAAGCCGGATACTCCCGAAGAGCCAGAAGAACCCAATGAACCCGATGAGCCGTTGGTTCTTCCGCGGCTTCTTGCTATCCAACCGATCACCGAGTCTGTTTTCCAATTACAATATAATCTTCCGGTGGATATCCGTGAGGCGATATTCTCTATATCGGGTATCGGTAATGCCTCTCGTATGACCTATGCGGATGATATGCGGATCCATGTGAATGTCAGCTTTGATAAGGAGTTGAAGGTTGGTATGGGTTATGATTTGTTGTGCTCGGGGTTAATGGATCTTGAGGGAAATAAGATTCCGGAGAGTTCTACCGAGATTCGGTTAGAATATGAAGAAGAGCCCGACGCTCCGGAGGAACCAGAAGTGCCGGATACTCCTTCTTTCCCCGCCGGTAGTATCCGTATTAATGAGGTGATGGCTGATCCGAAAGGACAAAAGGCTTTTCCGGAAACGGAGTATGTGGAACTTTATAATACGACGGATAAGGCTATAGAGTTAAATGGTTGGTCATTCTTATATGGTAGTAAGCCAACGGTATTGACAGCTTTGCTTTTGGATGCGGATGGATATATCGTGCTTTATCGGTCTGGTAGGGATATACATATTGACGATTCGGGACAAGATATGCCCTTGGATAAATTCCCGGCGTCCTTGGCGAACACGGGGAAGGAGCTTGCTTTATTCGATCCTTCCGGTAAGGAGATCGACCGGATTGCCTATGAGAAAGCGAAAGCCGGAATCGCTTGGGAACGTTCTGAAATCGGTTTTTATTTATCAACGGATGAGCGAGGAGGCACGCCGGGTTCCGCAAACTCTTCTCCTGACGATGAACCAGAAGATCCGGATCGTCCGGACACTCCCCATAAACCGGGTATCCCCACGGACATTATAGTCTTACCCAATGAGATCGTTTTTAATGAGTTGTTGCCGAATCCTTATCCGGAAGGGAGTGAGTATATCGAGCTTTATAATCGTTCGGACCGAGCATTGCCTTTGGCTGGACTGTCTGTTGCTACTCGTAAATCCGATGGTACATTGAGTACGCATTATCCTTTATCTTCTATAGTCTCTCCAGTAGAACCACAAGATTATGCGTTGCTGACTAAAAGTATGGGAGGAGTGAGCGATTTTTATCTGATATCTTCGCCGGATGCTTTGCATGAATTAAAACTTCCGGTCTTGGCAAATACCTCTGCTACGCTAGTCCTGTTTCGTACAGAAGATGAGGTTATGATCGATGAGATTCGTTATACTTCTAAATGGCATGCTCCATCCGTGAAAAACGAGAAGGGGATTGCCTTGGAGCGGATTAATCCTGATAGCGATACGCAGGATGAGATGAATTGGACTTCGGCTTCGGCCACGGCGGGATACGGTACGCCCGGCTATCGGAATTCCCAATATGGAAAGCAAGATGAAGGCGAGGTCACGGGCATAGAGTCTCCCGTTTATTCTGAGGCAACGAAGGAATATACGATCTCCTACCATCTTGATGAATCCGGCTATACCTGTAGGGCCTGGATATTTGATATCTCCGGAAGGCGTATCAGTGAGGTGGTAAATCATGACTTATTAGGGATAGAAGGTGAATTGGCTTGGAACGGCCTTGCGGTGAATGGTTCCAAGGTGAGAACCGGCGTTTATATTTTCTATGCGGAACTTGTTCATCCTCAAGGACAGGTAAAACGATATAAGGAAGTGTTTTTAGTGAAATAAGTTCATTTGTGAAATAATATTAGTATTTTTGCTATGAGTAACTATAACGGTAACATTGAAAAAAGAAAAGCGGCTCAGGATTTAATGAAGAACAGAAGAGAAAATACTTCAAAGTATTTCTTCGATTTGTCAAAATTAACTTTTGCCGCTCTTGTATTGGGAGTAGGAAGCGCATTATTAAACCGCTGGGAGGATACGAGAGATATCATGCTGTGACCTCCTATATTCTGGTATTCTTTATTTACTGGAACGTTTATCGCTACAGTATTTGCTTTGATTGGGTATAAATTATTAAAATAGAGAAATATGTTATTAGCAGTATTCTTTACGGTTATTTCTATAATGGCGGCAGGTTTCTTGATATTCCTGTATACCCCTCGTGGTAAACGCTGGCTAAGAGATGAGTTTTAATCATTGATATACATCTTTATACCACTCAAGATCCTTGTACCACTCATTTAGTTTGGGCAAGGCTTCTTGGGGGACGTAGATAGATAAGCCGCTATATTTATTGACCGGCAGATAGCTTCCATACGGATACGGATAAGCGTAAACTGCCTTGGGTGTAGTAGCTTTGTAAATAACCGCCTTTTCCATGCTCCGCTTGAATGCGTTATATTGCTCTTCCGTGGCCAGACGGCTCACGTAATCATCAAAATCATATAAGGCATGATAATTCGGCGTCAAATACTCCATGATCTGCAATTCGCTAACGGGTACGGCGAAAAGATCACTTTCCGTCTTATCATGGAATAGGGTACGGCAAGTAGCGGCCAATTCATCCAACTCATCGCTTTTCATGACCGAGATCGTTCCTGCCTCACTTTGATAATACGTATAAAACTTTGTCGCTATCCCCACCACATCAGCTTCTTTTTTGAACATATCCCCCATGATCGTTTGATAGGGGAAACCATTGGCCAGTATCTCCGTGGGCGAGCCGATAATATAATCCGCGCATCCCCGGAAAGCGTAAGCTACCTCGGCGCACGACATATAACAAGCGTCGAACAAAATAAAATCAAAATGATACTTCGATAAAGCGGAGGCCAAATCATTGATCTCCATGAAATTATTCTTCCCGTCTTGCCCGAAAGAACGCAGATAGCTATAGATATCCGAAGGTAGCCATCCCGTTCCGTGACTCCACAGCACCAACCCGTAACTATCCGCCGGATATTCCTTTTGTACCTTGTCGATTATTTGCGTCAGCGTCTCGGTAGAGGCCGAGTTCTGGTTCGAGGCGTAGGTCTCGAGCACGATCTGCCGGATGGTATCCGCTTCCAGTTTTAATTGGAAAAGCTGGGGAGCCTCGTTCTGCTTATCCGTATAGATCAACAAATTACCGTTGTTCAATCCATCTCGCTCAATCCCTTCCTTTATCGCCCTCAGGTTTTGGCTCACGTATCCACTCAAGCTATTATCCCCTGCGAAATAGATAAGAACCGTACGAGGGGCGGTAGTAGGGATAACGACCTCCTCTTTATCGCAAGCGACAAACGAAAGGAGTGACAGGAGAAAAATCACGATATATTTAGCCTTCATGAGTCATATTCTGGATTTATTTTACAAAGGTATTACAATTTCTTGATATACGGAAGAATGAGGAAGATGATTTATCCTTACTTTCCACTCTACTATTTTATATATGAGAGTGTAATTTGCTAAGCTACTTCCGGTATTATCTGTTGAATATCTCGTGCTTTGTTCAACAAAACCATTTGCGGCAGTTATCATCATTATTATAGGAGCTATGGAATCAATCGGAGCTGTTCTATTGATTAATTTTGTAATCGTTTTGAGATTTCTCCGCAGTGCGTTTCACTTCATTGATTTCATTGATGAGCTGTTCGGTAGTAGGCAGGTAGAGTTGGTATTTACTTGCGAGAATAGTCTGATTGTTTTCGGGCAAAGCCAACTTCACCGCCGTATCGTTTTTGTCGGTGCAGAGCAGAATACCGATAGTAGGGTTCTCATCCTCCGTCTTCACATAGCGGTCGTAGTAATTGACATACATCTGCAACTGTCCAAGGTCTTGGTGCGTGAGTTTCTGCGTTTTCAGTTCAATCACCACAAACGAGCGCAGCAGGCGGTTGTAGAACACAAGGTCGGCGAAGTATTCGTCATCTTCCACAAGTAGTCGCTTCTGCCTTGCCACGAAAGAGAAGCCCTTGCCCATTTCAAGCAGAAAATCTGCAATGTGCGAGATAATAGCACTCTCCAAATCTCGCTCATAATAAGAAGCACGGCGTTCCAATCCGAGGAACTCCAATACCATTGGATCTTTGATAATCTCCGTGGGCGATTCGGGAATTCGTTGGTTTTGCGCCACGGCAAGCACCGCCTCCTTGTCGTTACTAAGCAACAGACGCTCGTAGAGCAGGGAATTGATTTGCCGTTCCAGCTCACGTTTAGTCCAGCCGTTGTTCACCGCCTCCAATTGGTAGTATTTGCGTTTATCAGTGTCGGGTATGGCTATTAGCAACTTGTATTGCGACCAGTTCAATTGCGAACACACTGTATTCGCAATCGGGTAAGTACGGTAAAACTGACGGCACATTTCGAGCTGACGCACCGAAAATCCGCTACCATAGTCGGGCGTGATGCGCTTCGAGAGGTTCTTGATAAGGTAAGAGCCATAGTCGGCACGCTCTTTGCCCTGCTGCTCTTTCTCGAAAATGCGCTTGCCGATGTTCCAATACATTTGCACCCGACAGAGGTCCACACTCCGCACGGCATTGGCACGTGCGCTATCTATTATTTGTTTTATTTCGCCCACGAACCCGTCTAAGGAATTTACCATTTCATTCTTCATATCATCCATTGCAAAGAACCGATTTAAATTCGTTTAATGCCTGCAAGTCAAACTCGCTAACCGTGAGGTTGCCAATCATCAAAGCCAACTGCGATGAAGCTAACTCGTTTACTTTTAATTACTACAAGAACATTTAGTGACTTCTGTAGACAAAGATAACGTTTTTCATCCGTAAATCGTGGATATTATATAAGTTAACGTACGAATGAACTGATAAATATTATCTATATTTGTACGGTTTTGTCTCTTAAATAAACAAACCTAATGAACCGGGAGATATGAATAAACTATATTTACTGTTAGTATTTCTTTTGTCAACCTTTATGGATATTCAAGGACAGGTCGTGGCCGTGAAGACCAATGTGCTTTATGACGCGATCACTACGCCGAACGTAGGGGCGGAGGTCGCGTTCAACAAGCATTGGTCGGTTGAGGCATCGGGGTATTATAACGGTTGGACATTCTCGAGCGATAAGTCATTTAAGCATTGGATGATACAGCCCGAGGTGCGTTACTGGATACACGAGCGTTTCAACGGACATTTCTTCGGGGTTCATGCCCAGTATATAGATTACGATTTCGCCGGTTTGAAGCTCCTGTATGGGATGGAGAAAAAGAATAGTTATAACGGTAACGCTTATGGCGGCGGTATCTCTTATGGTTATCAGTTGTACGTGTCGCCCCGTTGGAACGTGGAGTTCACGGCGGGTTTCGGATACTTGCATTTTGAATATGATAAGTACGCTTTTCCTAGAGGAGATGCGCCTATCGGCAAGTTCCGCAACGAGTATTGGGGATTAACAAAGGCGGGTATCAGTATCGTTTACATCATCAAATAAAGAGATAAATCTATGAAGACATTCATTTATATATGTTTGCTTGTGATCGGCCTTGTTCTTCCGGCAGGAGCGCAGGTACCTATACAATCTTACCGGGGGCAAGTCTCCGTGAAGCAAAACCGCATCGAGCGGGAGGGCAACTCCTTGCGTCTAGACCTAACGATCAGTGTCTGCGGACTCTCCGTGGGACGATATCAAACCCTGTCCTTGATGCCGATGTTGCGTAGCGACAGAGATTCCGTAGTCATGGCCCCGGTAGTACTAAACGGGGTAAACAAGCAAAAAATGTTCGACCGTACCTTAGTTTTCGAAGGCAAGAAAGCCGCCGATGGCGACGCTTATACGGTAATCAAGAACACCCCGGAACTGATCCGTGAAATCCCCTATGAACTATCTATCCCATACCAGCCATGGATGAAGAACGCCGCGTTGATATTGGTTGGGGAGTTGGATAATTATGAAGGTGCGCCATTACGAACATTCGTAAACGTATTGACAGAACATTTGGACATTCCGTAAAATGGTTTTTAACGCATTCCGTTATCCTGTAAGTACTGTCGAATAAGCGTAGGCGGTAGACTTGGATATGGGCTTGTGCCTGCAATGTGTTCTGTATCTTTCGCTATGTTTCAGTGTTGAAAAATAGGTCGATGCCATATTCGTACATTTCTTGTACTTCTGTGTCACTGGCTCTTTTCACGAAAGTTTCCCCATTCCTGAAGTCAACTAGGTAAATGGCAAGTTGGTCACTCGGTAATTCCAGAAAGTCGTTAACCACATAAGGACTGTGTGTCGTTATAAAAAACTGGTTTCTGTCCGATTGGATAATATCCTGCGTTACCTTTGATATGAAAGGAGGGTATGAGTGGGCTTCCGGTTCTTCAAAAACTAATGCGGACTCACTGTTACTTTCAATAGCCGCTTTGTAGAAAATCATACGCTGCAGGGTATCGGCTATGGAATGAAATGGAATTAAAAATATCTCTCCCGGTTTCTTTTCTTTCATTACTTTAATCTCCTGGCTATTGGTATCGAAGACATATTTCAAGCCATAGTCGTTGAAAATAGTTCTTAATTCTTCTTTCAACTTGGGCATCATGGAAACAATATTCATCAAATTGCTTCCTCCCGGAGGTAATAGGAAAGGGATCGGTAATTTCTCCTTATCGAATGCTGGTGGATAGAGATAGCATTTGAAAGGATTTGCAGGTTTTCATATTTTCGGATTATGTTAAAGATTCCATATTCTGAAAAACAATCTATCCATGTGTATGTTTTCTTTTAAAGAATATGAATCAATAATTTGATTATCATGAAGATTTTAATAATAGTTACTAGCACAGGGACTTTTGCCAATGGGAAACTCGCAACCGGATTATGGCTTAGTGAGTTTACTCATATCTATCATAGTGCAAAAGAAAGCGGCTATGACATAACGGTAGCCAATCCGAAAGGAGGTTATACTCCCATTGATCCCGAAAGTTTAAAACCAATTTTTTTAGATGAAATGTCCGAAAAGTATTGGGAAAAGCCAGAATTCAAAAAGCTGTTGGATCATGCAAACAGTTTGGATAACCTGTTGGAACAACAGTTTGATTGTGTCTATTTAGCCGGCGGACACGGTGCGATGTATGACTTTCCTGACAATGAAGCTTTAAAGACTATCGTAAGGAAACAGGATGAAAGTGGGAGGATAGTGTCGGCCATCTGCCACGGGGTCAGTGGGTTGTTGAATGTCAAACTATCCAATGGCGAATATATGATTAAAGGCAAAAAGCTGACGGGATTCAGTTGGTTTGAGGAAAGTCTTGCCAGAAGAAAAGAAGACGTGCCTTTTGATCTTGAAGCGTTGTTGAAAGAGAGAGGAGCGGATTATGAAAAAGCATTGATACCTATGACTTCAAAAGTAGTTGTAGATAATAATCTGATTACTGGGCAGGACCCGTTCAGTTCTAAAGAAATGGCGAAGGTCGTTATGCGGCAATTAAATAAAGCACAATAATAAATGGCTGAAGTAATCAGCTGGGAATAAATGTTTAATTCAAATCAGTATCATTATGAATTTAGATGAAGTCCTTCATCATCGTCGTTCTGTACGGGTGTATGATAAAGAAAAACCAATAGATACGGAAAAGGTAAAACATTGTTTGGAACTGGCTACATTGGCTCCTAACAGTTCTGATATGCAATTATGGGAATTTTACCATATTACAGAACCTGAATTATTGGCAAAAATTTCAAGGGACTGCCTTGGTCAGAAAGCGGCTTCTACCGCTTCACAAATTGTCATTTTTGTGGTTCGGCGTGACTGGTACAAGAAACATGCGCGATTCGTACTTAATTTTGAACGGGAGAACATTCGTCATTACAGTCCTAAAGAACGTCAGGCCAAACGTATTAAGGATCGGGAAATATATTACGGTATATTGATGCCCTTTGTTTATGCCCGGTTCTTCGGTATTCTCGGATTGCTCAGGAAATTGTTGGCTAATATAATCAGTATTTTCCGTCCTATGATGCTTGAAGTTTCCGAGAATGACATACGTGTGACAGCCCATAAATCCTGTGCGCTTGCCGCACAAACGTTTATGATTGCGATGGCAAACGAAGGCTATGACACGTGCCCCTTAGAAGGGCTGGACAGCCGTCGGCTAAAAAGGACATTGAAACTACCTCATGGTGCTGAAATAAACATGGCTATTCCTTGTGGGATACGGGATGGAAATAAAGGCATTTGGGGAGAACGTTGCAGAGTACCTTTTGAAGATGTTTATCGTAAACTTTAAGGCCTCCTTTTTTAAGGCTGGAATTTTCACTCACAAATAAAAAGTACAAATATCAAGTATAAGTGGTAGATGTTGTAGATGTTCGCATGAGCCGTTAATTCCCTATCTCGCAAAAATAAGTGACTTGTATCCATTGGCCATTCTGAAAGTGGATAAGTTGAAGGACGGCTCGATGGCTGTTGATGGTGAGGTTGGCGGTAATCTGCTCCGTGGTGAATGAGTGGTGAGCGTATTTGGCAGTGTGGTTGATGATCTTGTTGGCATACGTCTCTTTTCCTTCCTTTTCCCACGTGAAGATAGCGCAATCGAAATCTAGCGTGAAACGATCATGGAAGGTGTTTCCTTTCCATGTCTGACCCAAGGGCTTGATGCCTTGTGGAGTATCAACGCATTCTGTTATCCGGCAAGTGTTGTCGGATAAATGTAGGTGATAGACTTGGGCATGGGCTTGCGTGGCAAGCAGGAGCCATAGCGACAAGACGGGTAACAGGAGGATCGTCTTCATTTAATGGATAAGGGCAACCTGTCTCCATCGGTTGCCGGGCTAAAAATACAGAAGCGTGGAAACTATTGATATTACCGTATTGAGGCTCTGGACGGCCCTATCCATGTAATAAACAATAGCCCACGCCATGCTGTTATATCGTCCAGAGCAATTACTGGTAAATATAGCACCGACGTGAGCGTTTATTGTCTATTATCCATGGATATGAAATTGTCCAGATTTCAATACGGGATAATATCTTTAAACGCTCTTCGTTAACTTATGTCCTCCTTCAGTGACCTACGCTTAGATATGAGGGATTATCGCAAATATAGGAAGAATAATTGATATCCGTATGCTATGTGGGGAGAAGTTTCCTCGCAGATTGACATTTTGACAAAATGTAAACGGAAGTCCGTGAGAGTTGATTATTTCGGGCGGATGTACGTCTCGCTTCCAAATACGCAAGAAAAAAACAGCAATTGTTTAGTAGATAGACAGATGTTGGAAAATGGCCTTTTATTCTAGCGAAATTAATTCATCGTAACTCATGGTTTGCCGGGTGTTTGGGCTATTCCATAAGGTTACGATAGGGTTATAATAAGGTTATAACGCCTTTCTCATTAGGTTATAACCCTATTCTTAGCTGCTTACGATGCCCAACGTAACCATATGTGTCGCCTAATGCGGCCTTTCGCGTTGGCTTTCGCGACCTATTGTGTGTGAAAAGGGGGGCTTTCGAGGTGGAAAAGGGCACTAATGGCTATCTCCTTCTCGTTGTTTTGTGGTTCTTGCGGGAAGGGGATGTCACGATATATGGCTTATATTGCTCAAAAAAACAGAATAACACCTGTTTCGCTAACAGAACGTATTTTTCGCTATAGGGCGCTAAATACGTACGTTCTTAAATACCGATCTCTCCCGAACCGCCGGGGCCTTCTGTCCATGGGTTGATGGAAGCGCCTACATTGATGTCTTCCGCTTGGATGGTGAAGGTGTATTTCTGTTTCTTGGCGGCGATGAATGATTGGGAGGGACGAACCTCGTAGGTATGGCCGCTGATGGAGAAACGGAACGTGGGAGCCTCGCCGGGCCAGAGCAGGTAGTTTGTCGCTACGGTGGCCTCGGTAGGAGTGATGGTAATCGGTGCGGCTAGCGGTATCGGATAGTCCGCTTTCGTATCCGAGGTGGTCAACTGGCCGGTCTGGATATCCATACGGACAGATGCAGGGTAGTTTACCAGCTCTACTTTTTGCAAGACTAGGGTTTCCTTGATATCATCGGCTTTCTTTATGACGATCGTGATGGCGGATAGCTGGTGATTGAAGCTGAGGGCGACGATGGCCGTCGAGCCGTTGGCTTCGGTTTGTACATCCATCTTTCCCTTGTTGAGGATCGGGGTGGCGTACATGATATCGATCTGGTCTTTCAGTTCGTAGCTAGCTAGGGTATTACTTAGCGAGGCTTGATACGGATAGTAAGCGTAGAAATTAATGACCGTATCGGCAGCTACCGGGAAATGAGCGTCCATATCGGAGGTATAGTTCGTGCCGTCCGTCGTGGTATAGGCTTGGTTGATTAGGTCGGGACGTGGGGTGAGTGGCGAGGTCTCGTTTAGTTTATGGCCCCATCCGTATATCCCAATCGGCAAGTCGGTCGGCATGGTAGATTCGGTATGGATCGCTTTCGATTCCAGCTTGTAAGGAGAGGCGCTGAAAAGGATAACGGCGGGTGCTTGCTTGGAAGGCCCACCATTATCATCGTTTGTACAGCTATTTAGAGAGAGTCCTATCAAAAGAGATACGGTGATCAGTTGTTTTGTGTATCGCATATTTTGTGTTTTATCTTTTCGTTTGATTTAGTCGATTGATAAATGGATATGGTACGGGTTCGGATCCGATACCTTGGTTTCGGGCTCGGTAGCGGTAGAGTCCGTAGGAGTTTCCGGTATCTCGCCTCCGTTGTTAACCTCTTCGTTCGGTGTAGCGTTATTATCTGCGGGTACTTCGGGAGAGGTAATTTCCGGGATATTCCGGTTAATCGTTATATCGTATTGATAATTAACCCCGGCTTCCCAAGTCCGCGGCTCATCGGAAAGGGCGACGTGGAACACGTTGCTTTCATCGTTTCCGAAAGTTAATATCATTTCGTTCGCTTTTTGGGGGAACAGGAGGAATTGGCCGGGGATTGAATTATCTCCGTCGCTTAATGTCGTGTTGGTGTTTAAAGTATAGGTTGTTTGTCCGGCGATGTCGCTTAATTGCCCCTGCCATATATCCAAGGTGGCACTTTGCGGGGCGACAATTTGTACTTTGGTTAGGGGGAGGTCTATAGTGACTCCTGTGTTCTTTATGATGTTGACCGTTATTTGAGTGAGTAAATGGTGGAACTCAAATACTAATACGGATGATTTCTTTGACTGATTCAGTAAAGAGGCATGCATGAGGTCGTATTGATTGGCTGCGTTGTCTTTAAGGGTGACAGTGGTTGATTGGGTACCATCGTAATCAAAGCCCGTGTTGGTGGCTGATATAAAGGGGTGAACTGCGAAAAAATCAAGCTGATCACCTATAGGGAAATAGTAGGTGTTGTCGTAAAGGATATCACCATTAGCGTCGGTGATCCCTTGTGTATTGTTGAAAAGCATTGGAGTCCAAGAATTGACAGTATAATCCTCCGGATGCTGTATAGAAAAAAGGCTTATGGGAGAGTTTTGTGCAAGAAATACTGTGTGATTAGTTTTAGTGGATACTTCGATACAATGAGAGGTGAAAAGAATAGGGGATGCTTTCTCGTGTTCTTGTAATAGCTCTTCATTACTACAACTTATTAGCTGTAATAGTAAAAATAAGAAATATGTTATCTTCTTTTTCATACAGTGAATATTGTAATAAGTGAGCGATTCTAGAAAGTGTGTCGCAAAAGTATTCTTTTGCGACAACACTTGATTTAAAAGTTATTTAACTTCACCTGCACCAGTACCTTCAGACCATGTGCCAAGAACTGCTGTTGCGGAAATGGTGCTGGAAGAGAATGTTAATGTTACGTTATATAGAGTATTTTTAGCTAATCCAGTAGATCCATCTCCAATTATTACATCTACGTTTATACCTGTAGTGTTATTCTGTGTTTTTACAACAAGTTTAATAGGTTTACCCGTTTTACCTAATTCGGCATTCGGATATAATAATACATTTCCTAATTCAGCGTTGCTAGTAATATCCATATTGGGGGCTATAGTAAATGTTCCTGTTTTTGGAGTTGTGGCTAAGCCTAAAGATGGAGTTGCTGCCAAGGTTAGCTTTAAATCTGTATTTTGCTCGGAGATCGTAACCTCTGTTACTTTGCCAAAAACATCTTTGATTTTATCGGCATTATCACCTTCTTTAATTGCGGCTGTAAATTTCAATTTGGATAGTTGATGATTGAATGTAAAGTCTGAGAAACCGTTACCATCTGTCTTAGCGCCAGATGCTCCATCTGTCGCCATTACATCATTCTGACCGTCAATAGTAAATTCTACAGCACCATTTTGCATAGTAGGATCAGTGGCAGTTCCTAAATAACAACCAGCTAACCATGATTTCTTAGTTGCATCTGCGTTATAGTATTGTTTGGCTTCTGTTGTTCGGTTTGCATCAGTATAAAATGTAATAACTCCACTTGTTGCTGTTGTTTTTGCGAATAAGGATGAGCCTGTAGTCCAAGTCGCTTCTGTTGCATCAGCGGGTCTCCAAAATAGAATATTTAATGGAGTTGTAAGATCATTTACTGGTGCTTTTGTTGTAATTGTACCTACTCCTGCATTCAATTTAATCTCCACCGGCTCATTCTCATTCACCTTCGGTTGATCCGGACCTTCAATCTCATTCGTACAGCTAACCATGGCTGCCATGGCCAACATACTAATCATTAACTTTTTCATTTTACCCTAATTTAAGTTGTTACTATTTGTATATCATTTTAATCTTATTCGATTGTGGTCTCTTCGCCGGGACCTACTTCCCAGTTCGTGAGGCGGATCGTGAATTTCGGGCTCTTCTCAACCGTGGCATTTATAGTCACGTTGACATGAGGAGTGTCTATTTCATTTAATTTGTCCTCTAAGTCGGCGGTAGCGGAAACCATGCTACCGTCGCTTAGGGTAAAATCTATTGTCACTTGATTCGTGACAGGTTTTTGTTCTTCTTCCTTAGGGAGGGCGGTGCCTAATATGATCAGATCGCCGTTTACTCCTTTATCGGAGGTTTCCATATCGAACTCTACATTTGTGGATGCCTCGGTCACTACCTTGCGTTTACTCAAGTTTAATGAGGTGGATACGCCCGATAATGAACCTTTGCAAGTCTTTATCTCCTCCGGTTTGTCTACCTGTACCGTAAAGGTTACGTGGCGGACCAACGGAGTCAGTACCAAAGTGCCCGACTTGTCCTGCCCCGGTGTGATCTCCAATGAATCGACGACAAACCCATACAACGGGGTTATGCCTTGCGATGCCTGTCCGGTGGCCTTCGTCTGGAGGATATAAGCCTCCGCTTCGTCGAACCTTGACATATTACGAAAGTCGATATTCTTCGCGTCGTAATTAAAAACCAGTATTTTATAGGTGGCCGGCGGTAAGAACAACATCATGCTTTTCGCGTCCCCATCCGTCTGTACCATAGGCCCTCCCTCCGAAGGGTAAATACAATATCGAAGTTTCTCGGGAGCCGGAAAGCCGGGTATCACGCTATCCCAACGAAGGGTGTAGGTGATGAAGCCGGTACTTTCTTTTTTCGGTTCGTCAGATCTCTCACAACTACATTCTATCACTAAACTCGTAATAAATAGAATGGCGATCGTGATCTTTAAGATAATACTTGTCTTATTGTACCTATACATTTTATTTTTCTTTGAAAATCAATTATGATTGACCTTCTGGACGCAAATGTATAGGTAATGCTAAAGGGGAGAATTGTTATTTTTGTCCAAAGAGTTGCAAAAGTTGAGAGATTTTAAAAAAATCATTGAATATTATGTATTTTCATCCTTTAGAGAACGGACAGAGCGGGGAGATTGGCCGAAATTAGCCCTGCAGAAGTGCGAGAAGTTAGAAAGCGATTCAAAACCATACTTGTAACAAATCTCGGATATGGAAAGCTCGGTCATGATAAGGTCGTTGTGGATGTCTTGGCATTTGCGCTTCAGCATCCATTGATAAGCGGGCTCTCCGAACGTATCCTTGAAGATACGGCGGAAGGTGGGTACACTGTAGCCTCCCAATTGGGCGAAGGTCTCCACGTCTTTCGCCTTTTGGTAGTTCTGCATCACGAAATACTGGAAACTGTGGCTATACCGGTAAATCGGGGCGTAAAAGGCGGCTAGCTCCTTGATGGGGTAGTAGCAGTTCAGCAAGTAGACCATCTCCGAGCGTTTGGCTTGCATCAGTCCGGAGCATCTTAAATCATCGTTGAGGTAAAGCTTCATGCCCTCGATGAAGAGTTGTATCGGCGGGACCATCGTCATGACGATGGGCTGCTGGCGTTCGTTCTCCACGATGGAGATGCCTTTGTTGAAACGATTGTCGCATATGTTTTGCGGACGCTCGAAGAGATAGATGATACATTCGGTGTAGTCGAGTACCTTGCACTCCACTTTCGAGCCGATCGGTTGCAATACGAACTGTCCGCCCCGGAACGTGGTGTCCGGGTGCTCCTCGCTGTTCAGCCAGATCTCTCCCTTGATCAGGAAGAATACCATGTTCTGCATGCATCTTGTCTGAGGGATCACATACCCTTTCGGATAAAGACGATACTTGAATATATCCCTCTGGTAGAAACCACAAGAGGAACAATCGGTATATTTGGTGCAGCGATGGTCGGTTAACATAATTGGTGTCTTTATAATTTTACTTTCTTTGTCTTGCCCTCGCTCTCGTTGTGAAAGCGATCTACGGCGGTCACTACATAGCGATATTTTACCTTACCTTTCTCGTAAGGCATCAAGTAGCCGGTTTCCCGGGTGATAGCCACGATCTTCGAGGCATCGCTCGTGTCTATAGGCTCTTTGTCGTTAAAGCGATAAACCACGAAATAAGAGGCTAGCTCCGGATTCGTGGGGCTTTGCTCCGCTTGCCAATGTAACAAGAAGCCTTTAGGTGTCCATTCGGTCTTTAGCTTGCTTACGTCTTTTGGCGGACGGTTATGCATATGGGTATAGGCTGGGATAAGGGCCGGGTAACGGTGGTAGTTCCGTTTCAGGCTGTCGGCTACGCCCTTGTTGTTCCATAGAATCTCGTTGGCGGGCCAGAAGCAATTGCCGCTCACGTGAGGCAAGGCACGCTCGTAACGCATCTTGCGGGTTAATTGGTCCGCTTTCATGGTGCGGGCCACGTCTTGCCCGATATATAAATGACCTCCGTTGGCGTTTTTGTCCCACCATTTGATAAGCGTGATGTAATCCGCCGCCGGGTGTCCGATCTCCCAATAGATCTGGGGGATGTTATAATCGATCCAACCTTGCTGTACCCAATAGGTGATATCGGCGTAGAGGTCGTCGTAGTTTTGCAGGCCGTTGGTATTGCTACCCGATCCGTCCGCGGTGCTTTTCTTGTTGCGGTAGATACCGAAGGGACTGATACCGAAGCGTACCCAAGGCTTGGTGAGCAAGATGGTACGTTTCAATTCCCGGATCAGGGTATTCACGTTCTCCCGGCGCCAATCGTTCCTTTGCGCCTCGCTGTATCCTTTTCGCAAGCCGTATTTGCGGAAGCTGTTATCATCCGGGAAAGGCATAGCCGCTACGGGATAGGGATAGAAATAATCGTCCATATGGATAGCGTCCACGTCGTAACGGCCGACGATATCACGCACTACCCGGCAGATAAACTGACGGCTTTCCGGCAATCCCGGGTCGAAAAGGATTTGTTTATTATAAGTGACAAACCATTCGGGATGCTTGTGATAGATGTGGGAATCGGCGAAACGGGTGTTTCCCGCCGTGCTCGCCCGGTAAGGATTCAACCAAGCGTGAAACTCCATGTTCCGTTTATGGCATTCTTGGATTAGGAAGGCCATCGGGTCGAACTCACCTGCCGGGGCTACGCCTTGCTCTCCGGTGAAGAAGCGGCTCCACGGCTCGATATCGGATTTATAGAAAGCGTCCGCCTCGGGGCGCACCTGAAAGATGATGGCGTTGATGCCGCATGCTTGCAGGTAATTAAGCTTGCGGATGAAGTCTTTTTTCATCCGGGCGGGAGTCATATCCTTGTATTCGCCTTGAAAAGCGGTCTGTATCCATGCTCCCCTAAACTCTCGCTTGGCCTCCTTGCCCGTACTCGTAGCCGGACGAGGCTTCTCGCGAACCGTAGAACATGAGGTTATCGCACAAAAGAGAATCGCTATTAAGAAGCGAAAATATTTAATGTACATGGGTGCCTTGCTGTGTTTGTCTATGAAATTTTCAACAAATGTAGAAGATTCCCTGTAAATATGAAATATTTCACCCTTGTTATTTTATTTACTTGGCAGTAGAGACGAGGCACACCCTGTCTAACTGTGTGAATTAGTTCAATGAAGATAGGGCAGAATCGGTTAGTTTTGGCTATCTTTGCGTTAAAGAAAAAGATAAAGGTAATATGTCTGAGAGCAATTCGATTTTCATCAAGGGGGCACGTGTCAACAACTTGAAAAATATAGATGTAGAGATTCCGAGGGACAAGCTGGTGGTGATAACCGGGCTGTCGGGGAGTGGAAAATCATCGTTGGCGTTCGATACCCTTTATGCGGAGGGACAGCGCCGGTATGTAGAGAGTTTATCCGCTTACGCCCGCCAGTTCTTGGGAAGGATGAGTAAGCCGGAATGCGACTATATTAAGGGAATACCGCCCGCTATCGCTATCGAGCAGAAGGTGAATACCCGTAATCCGCGTTCCACAGTCGGTACATCTACCGAGATTTATGAGTATTTACGCTTGTTATATGCTCGCGTCGGGAAGACGATATCGCCAGTTTCCGGCACCGAGGTGAAAAAACATCAGGTGAGCGATATTATCAAGGAGGTCATGCGATATCCCGAAGGAACTCGTTTTGCCGTATTCGCTCCGGTTGTCTTGCCGGAAGGCCGGGATATGAAGGAGCAGCTGGAGATCTTGCGGAAAGAAGGATATGCCCGTCTGTCGGTGAATGATACGGTATATCGTATCTCGGAGGTACTGGCGAGCGAGGAGTTGCTGTCTTACCCGATCGAGTTGTTGGTGGACCGCCTGACGGTATCGGACGATAAGACCTTGAAAAGCCGTTTGGCAGACTCGGCCGAGACCGCTTTCTTTGAGGGCCATGGTACCTGTTTGATCCGTATTTATACGGAGGAAGGGGTAGTCGTGAAGGAATTCTCGAAGAAGTTCGAGGCGGATGGCATGATATTCGAGGAGCCTACCGATATGATGTTTAGCTTTAATAATCCGTTGGGCGCATGTCCGACCTGTGAGGGATTCGGTAAGGTGCTGGGCATCGATGAGAATCTGGTGGTGCCTGATAAAAGTTTGTCTGTCTACCAAGGAGCCGTGGTTTGCTGGAAAGGTGAGGTGATGGGGGAATGGCTGAAAGACTTTATCGTGAAGAGCGAGAAATATAACTTCCCGATCCACCGCCTGTATTACGACTTGACACAGAAAGAGAAAGACTTGTTGTGGCATGGGGCGAGAGGTTTACACGGCATCGACGATTTCTTTAAGTTCGTGGAAGAGAATCTTTATAAGATACAATACCGGGTGATGCAAGCCCGCTATCGGGGAAAGACGACTTGCCCGGTTTGTAAGGGGAGCCGCTTGAGGCCGGAAGCGCTGTATGTGCAAGTGGGCGGTAAGAATATCGCCGAGCTGGTAACGATGCCGGTTTCGGAGGCAAAGGCTTTCTTTGATCAACTGGAACTGGACGAGACGGATGCGGCGATCGCTAAACGTTTGCTCACGGAAATCAATAATCGCTTGCAATTCCTGTTGGATGTGGGGTTGGGTTATCTGGCTTTAGATCGCCTCTCGGCCTCTTTATCCGGAGGAGAGAGCCAACGTATCAATCTGGCTACCTCGTTGGGTAGTAGCTTGGTGGGTTCGTTGTATATTTTGGATGAGCCGAGTATCGGTCTGCATTCCCGGGATACGGATTTGCTGATCAAGGTATTGCGACAGTTGCAAGCCTTGGGGAATACTGTGGTCGTGGTGGAGCATGATGAGGAGATTATCCGTGCGGCGGATTATATCATTGATATCGGTCCGAAAGCAGGGCGTTTGGGGGGTGAGGTCGTTTATCAAGGCGATGTGAATAACCTCCGGAAATGTACCGATAGCCATACGGTACGTTATTTGACGGGAGAGGATCAGATCGAGATCCCGCCTTATCGGCGTCCGTGGAATAATTATATAGAAGTGACAGGGGCTCGGAAGAATAACTTAAAGGGTGTGGACGTGAAGTTTCCTTTGAACGTGATGACGGTGGTTACCGGCGTGAGCGGTTCGGGTAAAAGTTCCTTGGTTCGTGATATTTTCTACGAGGGCGTGAAACGCCATTTGGATGATGCCGCCCGCCTGACCGTAGATTGCTCCGGTATCAGTGGAGATTTGAATATGATTCAGGCGATTGAGTTTGTAGACCAGAACTCGATCGGAAAGAGTTCTCGCTCGAACCCTGTGACGTATATCGGCGCTTACGATGAGATCCGTAAACTATTCGGCGAGCAGCCTCTAGCGAAGCAGATGGGATATAACGCCGCTTATTTTTCCTTTAATAAAGAAGGAGGTCGCTGCGAGGAATGTAAGGGCGAGGGCAAGATCACGGTAGAGATGCAGTTTATGGCGGATATCACCTTGGAATGCGAGGCTTGCCACGGCAAACGCTTCAAGCAGGATGTATTGGATGTAGAGTATCAAGGCGCTAACATATACGATGTATTGGAAATGACCGTAAATCAAGCGATCGAGTTCTTCGAGAAAGGTTCCGGCTCCCAAGAGAAGAAGATCGTGAAACGCTTGAAACCGCTGCAAGACGTAGGTTTGGGCTATATCAAGCTGGGACAGACTTCCTCCACTTTATCCGGTGGTGAGAACCAACGTGTGAAACTGGCTTATTACTTAGGCCAAGAGAAGCAGCAACCTACTTTGTTCGTTTTCGACGAGCCTACGACCGGTTTACATTTTCATGATATCAAGACTTTGTTGAAAGCTTTCAATGCCTTGATCGAGAAAGGTCACTCCGTGGTAATTATCGAGCATAATATGGATGTGATCAAATGTGCGGATTATGTGATCGATTTAGGACCGGAAGGCGGAAAGGCCGGCGGGCAGTTGGTTTGTGCCGGTACACCGGAGGAGATAGCGACTTGCGAGGCATCCTATACCGGTAGGTTTTTAAGGGATAAGTTATAAAGAGACGATATAAAGACAAATGTAAATAGCTCCTGCCCGAATATTCGGATAGGAGCTATTTCTTTTAAGAGGAATGGGAGCATTCCCATTAATATCCTGGGTTTTGTTCGATGATTCCATTTTTCGCAAGGTCTATAACCGCTTGCGGTATCGGGCCGTATTCGTGGGTCCCTTTGATGAAACGGGCATTTTGGAGATGAGAGCGGAATGTCTTCTCATGCTCGAAATAAGTGTTCATCACGTCTGAGGCGATTCCCCAACGGACTAGATCAAAGAAACGTTCACCTTCTAAGGCGAATTCCAGACGTCGTTCGGTACGTAAGGCTCGGATCGCCTCCTCTTTGTCGGAAAATGACGGATATAATCCGATCCGGTATTTGGCGGCATCCGCTGTCCCGTCAGCGGTTTTTACGGCCTGGCTGTTCATGGCACGCTCGCGAACTTGGTTGATGTATTTCAATCCGGTAGCTAAATCGCCTAGTTCGATAGCAGCTTCGGCACGCCACAATAACACGTCCGCATATCGAATAATATAAACATTCAATGCGTTTACGTATGGCCAGATAGCCAAATAGTAACTTGAGTTCTTGGAGACAATACGTTTTTTCGGGCTATACGGACCGTAAACCGTAGCCTCACGAGGAGTCCAGTCATAGAGTTGGACATCTAGGAACATGATTCCGGGGCGGGCTACTGTGTGGTCTAGGCGGGTGTCTACATAATCATTTTCCGAAACGTCTATGCCGTCTTCCAAAGGCAAGCCGTTGGAGTCGGTCTTATAAGCGTTTACTAGGTTTTGGGAAGGACGAAGGAAACCATAGTTGGGATAAGGGCCTCCCGGAGGTAACAAACGGTCGCCCGGATTTCCGTTGTAGTTGTTCGGGGAGCCATCGTTGATAGAGGCTTGGACTGAAAATAAAATTTCAGAGCAGTTGTCATTTTCTGGCAAGAAGATATTCCGGAAGTCGGGGAGTAGCTGGTATTTGCCGGAATTGATCACCTCATCCGTCGCTGTAGCGCATTCCTGCCATTTGCCTTGGAACAAGTAAACTTTAGCCATATAAGCCCGGGCCGTCATCTTACATGGACGTGCCACATCCGGCTGGGAATCCGGGAGACCTTCGTAGGCAGCCTTAAAATCATTCAGTATCTTCTCCCATAATTGATCGGATGTATACTCCTTATTCGAGATAGAGGCGAACGCGGAAGGATCGCTGACACTCTCGTCGAAATATGGGATCTGGTTATAGATGATCTTTAAGTTGAAATAGAAATGGGCACGCAGGAAACGCATCTCGGCGATACGGGTCTCCTTTTTATCATAATCGCTGCCTTTGAGGATACGGATCGCTTGGTTACAGCGGTTCACGCCCTCGTATAAGGCTAGCCATTTCCGATTGTAATCTTGGATAGTCGGGTCGATATGGAAGATTTCCATCAAGTGAACCGGGTTCTGGTCTCCCGTACCACCTCCGCCTTTGTAGGTATCGTCTGAGATCACATCGCCAAATTGCCAGTTGGAGCATCCTGAATTCAAGCCGGAGCTGGCATCGTCCATCTGGCCGTCTAGGATGGAATAGGCGGAGATAATCAATCCCTCAATGTTATTGGGATCTTGTGCTTGTTCGGGAGTCAGTTCGCCTACAGGTGTCTCTTCCAGAAAATCGCTGCATGATGTCAATGCGAATACGGCACAGGCCGCTATAATCATTTTCTTCATATTCTTGTTTGTTGTTGTTTGATGATTAAAAACTTACGTTTACTCCAAAGGTGAAGGTGCGGGATAACGGATAGATGCCGCGGTCCACACCCATATCTAGGTTACGGTAGTCACTGGAGTAACTTTGCAATCCCACTTCCGGATCGATACCGTCGTATCCGGTGATCGTGAATAAGTTGGTTGCTTGCGCATAGATATACAAGCTATTGAACTTAATCTTGGATAGGATGGACTGAGGTACGGAATAGCCGATTTTCATGTTCTTTAAGCGAACGAAAGAAGCGTCTTGCACATAGTAAGACGAGGGCCGGATGTTATTGTTCGGATCGTCCATGGTGACACGGGGTATGTCCGTATTCGTGTTGGTTGGTGTCCATGCATTAACGACACGGCTGTTTTTGTTGTATTGCGATTGATTGTAGAAATCACCCACATAACGGGTCAAGTCGTATACATCGTTTCCGAACATTCCCTGAAAGAATAGACTGAGGTCAAAATTATGGAAGTTGACTCCTAATGTAAGGCCTGCCGTGACATCGGGGAGCGGGTTACCGATATAGTCACGGTCGTTACCGTCTATTATGCCATCTCCGTTTACGTCTACGAACTTGATATCACCCGGTTTTGCGTTAGGTTGGAGCAGTTCGCCTTTATTATTGGTATATGATTTGATCTCCGCCTCGCTCTGGAATAAACCGTCTTCTTTATAAGCGTAGAAAGAGCCGATTGGTTGTCCGATGGCGGAACGAGAAACCTCTTGATCGAAGTTGAGGGAGTGAATCACGCTGGTAGGCAGTCCGATATAGGAGACATCACCGTCTAATTCAGTCATCTTGTTTTTGATAGCGGACATATTGAAGGCGACATTGAACCCGAAATCTTTATTGATGCTCTTATTGTAGCTGACCTCAGCTTCGAAACCCCGGTTACGCATTTTCCCGACATTGTCCCATACCGTTTGGTTCGTACCCCCCACGGTACCGATCAAGGGACGCTCCCATAATAAGTCCTTGGTATCTTTGTTAAACCAATCCAGCACAACGGTTAGGCTGTTATCTAGGAAGCCTAGATCCAGCCCGACATTAGTTTGCGTGGTGGTCTCCCATTTCAGGTTTGCGTTACCGTAACGGGTTTGGGTGTATCCGGTTGTCACGGAACTTTGGCTACCGTCGATCGGATAGTTGGAGTGGTTCGGATTACTCATGTAAGAATCGATCGTAGAATAAGCCGGGATATCAGAGTTGCCGTTTTGTCCCCAACCTATGCGGACTTTCATGTTGCTGATAGCCGGAATATCATAAAACGGTTCGCTACTGATACGCCAGCCTGCGGAGACAGCCGGGAAATTACCCCATTTATTGTTACCAAGTTTAGAAGATCCGTCACGTCGGAACGTGGCTGAGAATAAGTAGCGGTTGTCGAAATTATAATCAATTTTACCGAAATAAGACATCATCTTGGAAGTAAAGGCAGAACCTGCGTTCTTCTGGGAGCCGCTATCGCCCGCATCGAGGAAATGGAAGTTATCGTCATCCGAGGCAAAGCCTTCACGGGAGGCGGAGAAGTATTCCTCTTGATAACGGTTTGTCTCGATACCTAATAAGGCTCCGATCGTATGTTTATCGAATGTCCGTAAATAGTTTAACGTGTTCGTGAATACCCAATTGAAGTTCCAACGGTTTTGCGTGCTCAACGTACTCAAGGGTTGCTGGGTGTTCAATTCGTTGTATTTGGCCTTGAAGCTTCGTTTATACAGGTTTTTGTAATCCGCTCCGAAGTTGGTCTTGAAATAAAGTCCCTCTAGGATATTCAGTTCGGCGAATAGATTACCGAATAGACGGGTGGTACGATCTTTATTATCCTTATTACGGTATAATTCGCCTAACGGGTTGGAGATGTCGGCGATCGGGTTGCTGCCGAAATTCCCGTCCAGATCGTAAACAGGGGTAATGGATACGGTCTTATAGGCGTTGTATAACATACCTCCCAGTGCGGCGTTATTGGTGACCGAGGTTCCCCACGCATGTGATAATGTGGCGTTCTCACCGATTTTCAAACGATCGTTGAAGAGCTTGAACTCATTGTTGAAACGTCCGGATATACGTTCGAAACCAGTATATTTCATAAGACCGTCTTGGTTGAAATAGCCTAGGGAGAACAAGTGGCTGCTAACTTTATCTGCTTTCGCCAGAGAGAGGTTATAGGACTGGACCATGGCTTTTTGCATGATCTCGTCAACCCAATCCACGTCTCCCGAGGGAAGGCGGTGATCTGCGTCAAGGAATTCCGGAATTACGGCGGTCTCGCCGGAGCCATACACGTCGCTTACTGGTGATTTCCCGTCGTTACGCTGTGCCTGCCATAATAAGTCACCATATTCTTGGGCGTTTAGCATACGCATCTGTTTTGCCGAGGTTTGTACTCCCACGTAAGCGTCTAGGTTTACCCGGAAAGTACCTTCCTTCCCTTTTTTTGTACTGATGATAACCACGCCGTTTGCCGCACGTGCGCCATAGATGGAAGCGGAAGAAGCATCTTTCAATACCTGCATACTTTCGATATCATTCGGGTTGAGAAAATTGATGCCGCCCTCTACTGGTACGCCATCGATGATATAAAGCGGATCATTGTTACGGATCGTGCTGAAACCGCGTACACGTACCGCTACGCCTCCGCCGGGCATATTATCCGGGATTACGTTTACGCCGGACAATTTACCTTGCATCATTTGATCTACACTGGATACCGGGGTATCTTTCAGGTCGCCTACCTCCAGTACGGAAACAGCACCGGTAAGGTCTTTTTTCTTCTGTACACTATAACCTACCACGATAACCTCGTCTAGGTTCTGGGTGTCATCCTGCAATTGGATCGTGAGGGGAGAACCATTCCCGGCTGGAATCTCCTTGGTGTTATAACCGATATAAGTAACGACCAATATGCTTTGCTTGTTTTGCAGCGAGAGAGAAAATTTGCCGTCAAAATCGGTTACGGCTCCATTTGTAGTCCCTTTCTCAATCACGTTAGCCCCGATAATTGGTTCTCCGTTCGTATCGGTGACTACGCCACTTACCGTGAATGTCTGTTGAGTGATCGTCATTCGTCCAGTAACGTTTGGCAGATCCTCCGCTGGTGCCGCATTGATTGGCTGTAAATATGCTACGCCTAGCAAAAGAGCGGGAATCGCCATCGTAAAGTAATTTCTGTTGTCCATCCTTTTGTCCTTAAAATATATTAGAATTAATCTGTTTTTTCAGAACGCAAAGGACGTGTGATTATATTACGATGATATGTCTATGTTATTAAAAATATGTTCACGATTGTATTGCCTTTCTGGGATATGACGATTAGGCTACGATTACAAAAATGATGTCGGTTGTCTTTTGCGTATTGGTTAATGACGTTTTAGTACTAGTGAATAAAATGTAAGAATTATGAAAGTAACTCATTTTAAGAAAGTAAGCGAAACAAGTGGTGTGTGTGTCCTGTTAAGATTGTACTTATTTATAATCGAATAATTTATACTGTGCGTAGTCTTTATGAGACATTCAAGTAGCCTGTGAGGGCGAAAAAGCAGTAATATTAATACTAGTGTAATAAAATAAAGTTCATTCAGCCTGTTCTTCTGTGAAGAAAAACAGGCTGTGTTTTTATTGCTTGGCAGGATCATCGTCTTTATTCCACTTATCTCGCATTCTCAGACGTTTGACTTGCAGATAGCGTAGAAGGATGATGATGACGAGCGTAGCGCCGATCATCAAGAAATATTCGGTATAATTGTTTCCGGGATTGTTTCCCGGCCAGCCGATGATACTCATTACGATTAAGTAAACAAGTAAGGCAATTGTTGTGATATTGATCTTCTTCATATTCGTTTTATTCTAAAAACAGGGCAAAGATATAAGATTGTTTCGGGCTTTAGGAGGTTAAAACGCATTTGTACTGTGCCCGATAATGTTCTGTTTGAATAATTAAGATATATAAACCTTGTGGGAGGGGAATCGGGAGGATAGGGTTCCCTGCCTGTACCGCTTGCGTGAATACTAATATGCCTGCCGGAGTAAACAGTTCGACTTTACCGGGGGATGGAAGATTAGTAATGAATAAAGTCTTGTTCTCTAGCTGATAGCTTAATTCCGGAAATGAAAATACTTGATTGGAAACAGGGGAATCTTGTCGGGCTTGAGGTTCCGATGTCGGGAAAGATATGGGTGCGTTCGTTGATAATAATTTATAATTGGCTGGTTCGGATGTATTATATACAGATAGGCTGGTACTTTTATTCGCTTTGACAAAGAAAGCGGAGAATGGAGGGATGGCGAAATCGCTACCGATCACGTAGGGTTGGTAGGTGGAGCCGTCATATATATAAATGTATCCGTCTAAGGCCGAGTTTGATTCTATTTGACTAAGAGATAAAGGAGCCGGCAGAGGATTACCGCATAGATACCAGCCGTTATGATTCTGGTTCTGACTTTGGTTGTTAATGCTTACCGGAATAGAGGCTTGACCGTTTTTTCCGAAATCTATAGGGATATCTCCTGCTTTCGAGGAGAAACGAAGGTTCTGACGATCGGCGGAAGCGTCAATAGCGATTAGGTATCCCTTGTTCTTCTTGAAGATGGGCTGGGATGTATTGATTATTGTTTGTGGTATGACTTCCCAGTTGTTGGAAGGGCTTTGTGAATTAGCTCGCTTTTCTCCGTTATAGGTTTGTACGTAAAAGTAATTACCGCTTGTATCGCTTTTGTCATCACCCAGTTGGAAATCCGGGTCTATGCTGGAAGCGAATACATCGAAGGGGAAGGAGATAAAATACCATTTGCCTTTTTGAGCGAAGGTCTTCTCGATCGTTATTTTGCCGGAGATGTTAATAGTTCCGGACGATCGCAAGGTGGAGGAAGACGCCAAGATACCATCATTAGGATAGATGGTAAGGTTATTTGCGGATAGATTTCCGGTTGGTAAAATATGGATATTTCCATTGCCAATAAAGATATCTTTACAGCTGATATTTGTATTTATGGAGATATTACCGTTAATCAAGGCGTTGCGGTGACGGTAGGCGGGTAGGTGGCTCCAGCGATCCTCATGGTTCCAATCGCTGTTTCCGGTAAATAGGGAATAGGTAGGAATCATTCCATGAGCATAAACACTGTCTACATAATAATAGCCGTTTTTGGTATTGGCGGCCGGTGCGGGGACGATAAGATCTAAGCCCGGAGGATTGTTTTTTATATCTGTGGTTTTGAAAGGATTGATGCCACTCTCTCCTATGGTTGGAACTAAGGGGGGATAACTTGTTTCCCCTTTTCGATAGGTTCTGGCTCTCATGCCTTCTCCTTCTACTAGAAGGATGCCCCCTTTCCGTATACTGATTTTTATATCTTGATGATCTGTTAACGTGAAATGCTCGAAAGCCACTTGCGTATTCATTGGCATTCGTAACCCGTAGTTACCGTGGCTGTTAGGAATATCTTTCACGCCGGAGATATCTTCAATAAGGGCTTCACCTGTAATGGCATAATCCCAATTATCAGTCGGAAGTCCCTCAAATGTCTGCATCCGAAACGTATCCCGGATAGATATATTTGCGTTACTTTGCACAAAGCTTTCCCATGTAGACGGATTTGAAACTTGTGACTGGATAAATTGTTGTACGAATAGGAATGCCGTACAAACGACAACGCATCTGGATAGATGCCAAATTCTCTTTTTCATAGCTAAGTTGATTTATATTTGTAAATATGTTCGCGAATATACGTAAATAATTGAAATAATATATCTTTGTGGCATGAAAGAATTTATCATATCTGAGGCACAGACCGAGAAGGCCGTTTTGGTGGGTTTGGTTACCCCTGAGCAAAATGAGCAAAAAGTTAAGGAATATCTGGACGAATTGGCTTTCTTGGCCGATACGGCAGGGGTGGATGCGGTAAAGCGTTTTACCCAGAAAATGGATTACCCGAATTCCGTCACTTTTGTCGGGACCGGTAAATTGCAGGAAATTAAGGAGTATGTGGTAGAGAATGAGATCGGTTTGGTGATCTTTGATGATGAGCTGAGTCCGAAGCAACTCCGTAATATTGAGAAAGAATTGCAGGTGAAAATCTTGGATCGTACGAGCTTGATCTTGGATATCTTCGCTAGCCGTGCACAGACCGCCCATGCGAAGACACAGGTGGAGCTTGCACAATATAAATATATGTTACCCCGCTTGACTCGTCTGTGGACACACTTGGAGCGTCAGCGAGGCGGCGTAGGTATGCGTGGTCCGGGTGAGACACAGTTGGAGACTGATAAACGTATTATCTTGGATAAGATCGCACGATTGAAGAAAGAGCTGGTGGATATTGACAAGCAAAAAAGCGTACAACGGAAAAACCGGGGTAAGATGGTACGTGTAGCGTTGGTCGGATATACGAACGTAGGTAAATCTACCTTGATGAACTTATTGAGCAAGAGTGAGGTCTTTGCCGAGAATAAGTTGTTCGCTACGTTAGATACGACCGTACGCAAGGTCATTATCGAGAACTTGCCGTTCTTGCTGTCTGATACGGTCGGATTTATCCGCAAGTTACCGACCGAGCTGGTGGAATCTTTTAAATCGACCTTGGATGAGGTACGGGAGGCGGATTTGCTGGTACATATCGTGGATATCTCACATCCTACTTTTGAGGAGCAAATAGAGGTTGTGAACCGTACGTTGGCGGAGATCGATAAGACCGAGAAACCGATGATTATGGTTTTCAATAAGGTGGACGCATTTACCTTTGTCCCGAAAGAGGAAGATGATTTGACCCCTCGTGGTCGTGAGAATATCGATCTGGATGAACTGAAACGTACGTGGATGGGAAAATTGCAAGATAATTGCATCTTTATCTCCGCCAAGGAACGTACGAATATAGAGGCGTTGAAAGAGATGTTGTATGAACGGGTCAAACAAATCCATATCACCCGTTTCCCCTACAATGACTTCCTCTTTCAGCAATATGATGAAGAGTAGAGTCTTACAAAATTAGTACCAATGAATCATTTGAGAAATTTGCGGCCGGATGAGATCGCCACCTTGCGATCTCAGGCTTGCCGGGCCGATGATTGGAATCAAGTTTGGGTTCCAGAGGTGTTTGATATTGAATATGTGAACCATGTACGTTTTTCAGGAGTGGTTAAGTTAGGAGCCTTTCGTAAGGTGTTTACCCTGCCGGGAGGATTGGTAAAGCATAGCGGGCTTCGTCATGTTACCCTGCATAATTGTACGTTGGGGGATAATGTGCTGATCGAGAACGTACAGAATTATATCGCTAATTACCGGATCGGTGATGACTGCTTTATCCAGAATATAAATGTTATGTTGGTGGAAGGCAAGGCTACGTTCGGGAATAATGTCGAGGTGTCGGTCTTGAATGAGACCGGCGGGCGTGAGGTTCCGATTTACGATGGCCTGTCGGCTTCATTGGCTTATATTATCGCTTTGTACCGCCATCGTCCGGCCTTGATCGAACGCTTGCGGGATATGATTACCGCTTATACGGAGGGTATCGCCTCTACGGAGGGAACGGTTGGCGATAAGGTCAAGATTGTCAATACCGGTACGATCCGTAACGTGAAGATTGGTGATTACGCGACCATAGAGAATAGCGCACGTCTGGAAAATGGTTCCGTAAATAGTAAGAGAGAGGCCCCGGTATTTATCGGGGATAGTGTGATCGCGCAAGATTTCATTGTCTCTTCGGGAGCCAAGATCGCGGATGCCGCTAAGATTATCCGTTGCTTTATCGGACAGGCTTGCCAAGTGACGCATAACTTCTCGGCCCATGATTCCTTGTTGTTCAGCAACTGCGCTTTCGAGAATGGGGAGGCTTGCGCTATTTTCGCCGGTCCGTTTACGGTGTCTATGCATAAGAGCAGTTTGCTGATAGCGGGAATGTATTCGTTCTTGAACGCGGGAAGTGGCTCCAACCAGAGTAATCATATGTATAAGCTGGGACCGATTCATCAAGGGATCGTGGAACGTGGTTCCAAGACGACCAGCGACTCGTATATCCTTTGGCCGGCCCGTATCGGCGCTTTCTCTTTGGTAATGGGCCGCCATCATCATCATAGCGATACTTCCGATATTCCATTCTCCTATTTAATAGAGAAGGATGATGAGACTTACTTAGTCCCGGGAATTAATCTTCGCAGCGTAGGTACGATCCGTGATGCCCAGAAATGGCCGAAGCGTGATAAACGTACGGACCCGGATCGCTTGGATATGATTAACTATAATCTATTGAGTCCCTATACGATCCAGAAGATGTTGAAAGCAGTAGATATCTTGAAAAACCTACAAGCATTGGTTGGAGAGACTTCCGAGATTTATTATTATCAGAATACTCGTATAAAAGGTTCCTCCCTCCGGAATGCGTTGAACTTTTATGGCATGGCAATTAATAAGTTCTTTGGTAACTCGTTAATCAAGCGTTTGGAAGGTACGACCTATTATTCTATGGAAGAGGTCTGGGAGCAATTGCGTCCTACGGAATCCAAAGGCTCCGGAGAATGGCTGGACTTGGCGGGCTTGATCCTCCCGAGGGAACCGCTAGATGCCTTGTTGCAAGATATCGAACAGGGGGAAATTGCTTCCTTAGAGGATGTGGAATGCTTTTTCCGTTTGGTTCACGGACGTTATTATTCCTTGGAATGGACATGGGCCTACGAGATGATCGAACGTTATTATGGGGTGGATCTCCGTTCGATTTCCGCCGCGGAGATTATTGATCTGGTTCGTCGTTGGCAAGAATGTGTGATCCGCTTGGATGAGATGCTTTATGAGGATGCCCGTAAGGAATTCTCTTTGACTTCTATGATCGGTTTCGGTGTGGATGGTTCCAACAAGGAAAAACAACAGGATTTCGAGGGTGTTCGAGGAGATTTCATGAATAATCCGTTTGTTACCGCCGTGCAGGAACATATCGTGAATAAACGGGCGCTTGGGGATGAACTGATCGAGAGGTTGAAACCTTTAGTATAAAGCCTATGAAACCATTATTTCAAGAACTGCCATTCCCGATAGATAGTCACATTCATTTCTATGTGGAGGATCTACCGCATTTTATAGTGCCTTGGCACTACCATCCGGCTATTGAGATAATGTATATCACAAGTGGTACGGGTACTCGCTTTGTCGGGGATCATGTGGAAGGATATTTCGAGGGCGATGTTTGTATGATCGGCCCTCAACTACCGCATGAGTGGAGAAATGACCCTGTTTATTTCGATAAGAGTTCCGGCTTGCGGGCTACTTGTATTTGCTTGTTCTTCAAGCGTCAGATTTTTGAACCTAATTTAATCCGTCTTCCGGAGATGAATAATATCCGGGAATTGATAGAGCGTTCCCGTAGAGGGATTAAGTTTGTGGGTAAGTCCCGGAAGAAGATTGCCGAGCTGATCAGCCAATCCGCCAATGAGACGGGAGCGAGTAGGGTGATCAAATTGATTGCTTTACTGGAATTAATGGCGACTTCCGAAGAATATGAGATATTAGCCAGTACGGGGTTTACGGAAACGGTCAACTCGGATGATTTCGAGCGTTTCAATAAGGTCTATAAATATCTGGTGAAGAACTTCACGTCTCCAGTGAAGCTGGAGGAAGTCGCCGCTTTGGTAGGTTTGACTCCGACCGCTTTTTGTCGTTATTTCAAGAAACGGACCAAGAAGACTTTCGTGGAGTACCTGAATGACATGCGCATAGGACACGCGAAAAAACTATTGATAGAGGGAAATCTGAAGATATCCACGATTAGCTCCGAGGCCGGATTCAATAATCTATCCAACTTCATCGGCCAATTTAAGAAAACCACGAATATGCTTCCATCCGAGTACCAGAAAAAATATAAGGGGCGCCTGGATGGAGAATAAGGGCAGGATTTCATAGTTGTTTGGAAAAATACTAAAATAAAGCCCAAGGTATTCGATCTATTTTTGCGATATAAGTTGTATCGTAAAATAGAATATCATGGAACATAAAAAGATTGTAATCCCATCCTTGTCATTTTTTCAAGATGAGCTAAAGGGGGAAGGTGTGGTAAAGAGCCGGAGAACTTTAGGCGAGCTTGCCGGAATTTTTGAGAATCAAGATGCTTATTCCCAATTACCATTAGATCAATTAGCATACGAGGTATATAGTTATTTACCGGAGCGGGAAGGCACTCCGGGAGGGCTTTATTTTGGTATTACTCAATTATATTCGGGAAAGGTGGGAGATGAGTATTTCATGACGAAAGGCCATTTTCATCAACAAGAGGATCGTTCGGAGTATTATTGGGGATTGGAAGGCGAAGGTATGTTGGTCTTGATGGACCGGGAACGGAATACGTGGGCGGAAAGGATGATGCCGGGTAGCCTGCATTATATACCGGGCGGTGTAGCGCACCGGGTAGCTAATACTGGAAATAGCGTCTTATCATTTGCCGCATGCTGGCCTTCGGATGCCGGGCATAATTATGAAGAGATCGCGAATAAGGGCTTCTCGGCCCGATTGGTAGAAGTGAACGGTACCCCTAAATTGCGATAGCTTATGTATACGATAGCGATAGATTTAGGGGGGACGGTCGTAAAGATCGGACTATTGTCTGATGGTGAGATCGTAGACTGTGTGAGATTACCTTCCCGTCTGGCTCTGGGATTAGCTCCGAACTTACCTAAGATAAAGGAGGCGATTGATCGGTTGTTGGCCGCTTGGCGTATTGATGTGGCTGCGCTTCGTTGTATCGGCCTGGCTTTTCCCGGGCTGGTAGATCCAATTCATAACCGGGTAATCTCTACGAATGAGAAGTATGATGATGCCTGTTCGATCAGTCTGGATAAATGGGCATGGGAGAATTGGGAAGTTCCTTTCTGCATGGATAATGACGCTCGTTTGGCCGTAGCCGGAGAATGGTGGCAGGGTGCGGCCCGGGGAAAGAACAATGTAGTCATGATGACAATCGGAACCGGTATCGGTACGGGAGTCGTGATTGATGGACGGCTTCTGTACGGACAGCATTTTCAAGCGGGTTCTTTGGGAGGACATTTTGTGTTGGATTATAAGGGCCGTCGATGTTCATGCGGGAATAAAGGCTGTGTAGAAGCTCTGTCTTCCTCTTTCTTCTTACCGACCATTATCAGGGAGCATGCCCTTTTATCGGAATCGTTTAAACGAGATGCGGATGTCTATGATTTCAAGCGCATTTTTAGGTTAGCGCAGGAGGGGGATGAAGATGCTTTATTAATTAGGAATGAATGTATGGATATCTGGGCGTCGGCGATAATAACCTATATACATGCTTATGATCCGGAAGTCGTGATTCTAGGTGGGGGGATTTTAAAAAGCCAAGAGGTGATTATCCCTTATATCAGCAAACGAGTGGATGAGTTGGCTTGGTGTCCTTCCGGGAAAGTCCCGATTGTGCCGGCAATCTTGGGCGATGACGCCGCTTTATTCGGCTTGGAGTATTTCATGGTAAAACAACAGCAAAATGAACGGATTTGTATTTGATAAAGGAATTGATATAACACCGGTTCAATCGCCTATGGGGTTTACCTATGGGGCGGGTGTATTTGGTCCGGAGGTCGAGATTCGCCGGCTGGAAGATATACGGGCTAGTTTGCGTGATCCTCAATGCAAGGGACCGGAGCAGGTTTACTCGATCGCTATGGATGTCGGCAAGGAAGAACATCGTGCGTTGCTGAATAAGTTACATTTGTTATTCGGGGTAGTGACATATAGCGCTGGTAAATTGGGGCAGGAGCCAGTCAGAAGTCAAGGGCATATTCATAAGATATCTCCTTATAGCGGTTGGTCTACGCCGGAGATCTATGAGATTTGGTCGGGAGAGGCGATTATTTATATGCAGGAGTATGCGGAGGATCAGCCCGGTCGATGTTATGCGGTACATGCCTTTCCGGGGGATGTAGTGATCGTTCCTCCCTATTGGGTACATGCGACGATTAGCGCAAATCCGAGATTACCTTTGACTTTCGGGGCGTGGTGCGATAGAGATTATGGTTTTGTGTATGAGGGGGTTCGTAAACACAGGGGAATCGCTTGGTTTCCTGTATTTAATGGAAGCGATGAATTGGAATGGATCGCAAATTCGATGTACGATTCCTCTCATTTGATTTGTAAATCTCCTTCGGATTATATTTCTTTAGATATTCGGAAAGGGGTATCTATTTACAGACAATTCGAGGAAAATCCGGAGATTTTCTTATATGTGCCTAATCCGGCGTTGAAGGCGGAGGTATGGCGTGATTTCGAGCCTTGAGTTTATAGATGGATTAAATACACAAGAAAAACATGAAAAACACGAGCTATAGATATTGGATGATTTATGTAATAGCGATTGTCGCCGCTATGGGAGGACTATTGTTTGGCTTTGATACCGGCGTGATTTCCGGGGCGATTCCTTTTTTCCAGAAAGATTTTGGTATAGACGATAGTATGGTGGAGGTGGTTACTTCCTCCGGTTTGCTGGGAGCTATTCTGGGAGCGCTGTGTTGTGGTAAATTGACGGATCGCATAGGACGTAGAAAAGTCATTTTGACTTCGGCTGTTATTTTCGCTTTCGGTGCGTTAGGATCGGGTTGGGCTCCGGACATTTACCACTTGATTGCCGCCCGTTTATTCTTGGGAGTGGCTATCGGGATCTCTTCTTTTGCCGTACCTCTTTATATTGCGGAAGTTTCCCCGGCGAAGTCACGGGGGATGTTTGTCGCCATGTTCCAATTGATGATTACGATCGGGCTTCTGGTATCTTATCTTTCGGATTTGTATTTTGCGGATGAGACGTCTGTTTCATGTTGGAGGCCAATGTTTTATGTGGGGGTGATTCCCGCTATTATTTTGTTCGTGGGTATGTTGCTGGTTCCACCATCTCCAAGGTGGTTGATGTCTGTTGGCCGGGAGGAAGAGAGCCTATCCGTCTTAAAGATGGTCGAGCATCCGGATTTGGTAAATGCCTCGTTTGAGCAGATGCGGAATGAGACGCGAAAGAATGATGAGCGACAAGGATGTTTTAAGGATCTGGCCCAGCCTTGGTTACGGAATGTGTTAGTTATCGCTATCGGTATTATGTTTTTCCAGCAATTTGTAGGTATCAATACCGTGATTTATTATAGCCCTAAAATCTTTTTGATGGCCGGTTTCGATGGTGCGGTCTCTGCGATTGGGGCCTCTGTCGGGGTAGGTGTTGTCAATTTATTATTCACGTTGTTGTCTGTCTACTTTGTAGATCGGCTGGGAAGGCGTAAACTTTATTTTCTGGGGTTGAGCGGTATCGTGATTTCCTTGTTGCTACTCGCTACCTCTTTTATATTCGCCGCTCAATTAGGGGATTCTGGGAAATGGCTTTCCATCGTCCTTATTTTCTTATATGTGGGATTTTTCGCTATCAGCATCGGGCCGTTAGGTTGGTTGATTGTGTCGGAAGTGTTTCCACAAAAGCTAAGAGGGCTGGGGGCTTCTCTCGGTTCATTGTCCGTATGGTTTTTCAATGCGATCGTATCGTTTACTTTCTTCAAGATATTGAAGGTGTTTTCAATATCGGGAACCGAATTAACGATCAATGGCGAAAGCCAAGGGAATCCGGCGGGAGCGTTCTTATTTTATGCGTTCATTGGAATTGTGGCGATTATTTGGGGATATTTCTATGTACCGGAAACGAAAGGAGTTTCATTGGAGAAGATCGAGGCTTTTTGGAGAAAAGGAGGACACCCGAAAGATAAAATAATATAATATGGATAGAAGAGTATTTATTAGACAAACAGCAGTTGCGGCATTAGGCGGCTTAGTGGCTTTTGATTTATCAAAGGCATCAGCTAAAAGTGAAATGGCTTTTGCCGGGAAAGGAGAAATCTCGCCCCGGGCAATCACCATGTGGGATTTTTCTTGGTTGGAGAGGCGTTGGCCCGGAGCCGGTTATGAGGACTGGGACCAAGTATTGGACGAGCTCTCGGAACGGGGGTATAATGCGATACGTATTGATGCTTATCCTCATTTAATAGCGGAGAATCCAATGAAGAAATGGTTACTTAAAGAAGTTTGGAATCAGCAAGATTGGGGAAGTCCGGATATGAATGAGGTACAAGTTCAACCGAATTTGAACTTGTTCTTGTCGAAATGTAAGGAGCGGGATATTAAGGTCGGGCTTTCTTCTTGGTATCGTCTCGATGTGGATGAGGTTTGCCTGAAATTGGATACACCGGAGAAATTGGCGGATTGCTGGCTGACAACCCTTCGTTCGATCGAGGAGGATGGGTTATTGGATACGATCCTTTATGTAGATCTTTGCAATGAGTGGCCCGGTGATTCGTGGGCTCCTTTTTTCGCTAAAACCTATCCGAATGTCGGTTGGGGGAATTGGTATAAGGAGGAATCCTTACGATGGATGAAAACCTCGTTGGAGAAGATGCGACAAGCATATCCGGATATGCCATTCTTATATTCTTTTGATCATGGGGATGTCAAGAAATATGAAGAGGTGGATTGCTCTTTTCTTGATTTGTATGAGCATCATATTTGGATGGCCCAACAGAATGGTGGAGAATTTTATAAGCTGGTGGGATATGGCTACAATCGTTTTTCACCGGATGATTATAAGAATGTGGTGAAAAACGCGGAACGGGTTTATCGGGAAAGACCTGAATATTGGCAGAAATTGTTGACTGATAAGATCGAGCTTATGGCTTCCGTGGCCCGGAAGAATCGCCGTCCTCTCGTTACGACAGAATGTTGGGGATTGGTGGATTATAAGGATTGGCCTTTATTGAAATGGGATTGGATAAAGGATCTTTGCGAGTTAGGAGCTATTACGGCTGCCCGTACGGGTATGTGGGTCGGTGTAGCGACCAGTAATTTTTGCGGACCTCAGTTTGTTGGAATGTGGCGGGATGTGGAATGGCATAAACGATTGACTTCTATTATCCGTTCTTCTCCGATTGATGCGTCTCTCATGAAGAATAATGAGGTAGCGGCCAAATTGTTGAAACGGCTTTAATCTTGGGATGGTATGTATTACGATCATTCTTATATTTTGATAAGATTCTAAAAGCAGGAGGTAAATTTCTATAAAGTTTATGTCTTTAATAATTGTAACTTGCCTTCGTGAAAGAGTTAAATAAATCGGATGTCATGAAAAGAATAATTTTAATTATGTGTTGTTTCCTATCTGTATTCGCTTGGGCCGATGATGGGAGGACAACGATCTCATTAAATGGGGAATGGGATTTCGATCAAACGGAACTGGCTTTTCCTCCACGGAAATATACCCGTAAGATACCGGTTCCGGGATTGGTGCATTTAGCGAGGCCTAAAATCTCTCAATACGAGAAATTCTTTAAGAAACCTGACGGCGTGGAGCTGGTGGAACAGTTTAATTTCTTAGAGAGAGATTATACGCCGATGTATAATTGGTATAAGCGGAAAGTATTTATCGATGAGAAATTTAAGGATGAGCAATTATTCCTTACGATAAAGAAAAGCCAATATGTTACACGAGTCTTCGTGAATGGGCATGAAGTGGGGGCTTCTATGGAATGCTATACTCCAATGGATTTTAATATTACGAGTGCCGTAAAATATGGCTCGGACAATGAGATATTGATTCAGGTGGGCGACCGGGCGTGGTTGCCTAGCGAGGCCGCCGGCGGAACGGATAAGGAGAAAGTCCATTACCTACCCGGAATCTGGGATGACGTGTTCATTACGGCTACTGGTAAGATGCGGGTCGATAAAGTTTTATTCCTGCCTTCTCTGGCTAAAGGATTGGTGACAGTTAAGACCTTGGTGAGAAGTTTGTATCCACCCCAAATGTTGTATGGGGATAAAATGAAGGATTCTTGTAAGATTGAGTTCTGTGTCAAGGAGAAGACTACAGGGAGGATAGTAGGAAAGAAAATGATTGAAGGTGAGGCTAAGCGGGATAATAGGACTTATTTCGAAACGAGTATCTCTTTGGATAATCCGAAGGCTTGGACTCCTGATTCCCCTTTCTTGTACGAAGGTGAGGTCTCGGTGTATGACCAAGATGAGCTTGTAGATCGTTATTCCGTGAACTTCGGTATGCGTGATTTTTCGAGAAAAGGTAAATTCTTTACGCTTAATGGGGATAAATTCTACTTACGAGGTTCCAATATTACGCTTCAACGTTTCTTTGAGGACCCGGATTGTCAAGCGTTGGCTTGGGATCGGGAATGGGTGAAGAAACTGATGGTAGACCTGCCAAAGTCAATCGATTGGAACGCTATGCGAATATGTGTAGGAATTGTACCTGACTTCTGGTATGACCTTTGTGACGAGTATGGTATCGTATTACAGAATGAGTGGCTATATTGGCAAAATCATGGATGGGGTGAACAGGTACGTAAGGAGTATACGAATTGGGTATGGAGCGATGGGAATCATCCCAGTATCGTGATCTGGGATGCGATCAATGAGAACTGGGACAGTTATATAGGAAATACGCTGATTCCCGAACTAAAGGAATTAGACCCGACCCGGATCTGGGATGCCGGTTACATGACATCAGATCAGATGGGGACGAACGATGAGATGGATGAGCCACACCCTTATCGTGCGCTTACGTTGATGCATTCCAGCGAACTGAACGACTACTTCAAAAACAATCCCTATAACTTAGGTGCATTGCATGAGAATTGGGTAGGTTTCTCTTCTATACTAGATGCGGGCGTTCCTCAGTTGGTGAATGAGTACGGATGGATTTGGTTATGGCGTGATGGACGGCCCTCGAAATTGACACTTAACAATTACAATTACTATCTTGGCGAGAATGCCACTCCGGAACAATGTCGTGAATTGCAGGCATATTGGTTGGAACTTGAGACGGAATGGCTGCGTTCGGAACGTTCGGTAGGCGGAATCTTGGCTTTTTGTCATTTGACCAATAATTATGGTTTCACGGGAGATTGGTTCATCAATGATATCAAGGATTTGGAACCTTCACCGGCTTTCCGCTGGTTCAAGCATTGTTTCGCCCCCTCGGCAGTCTTTATCGATTTAGCGGATCGTCGTTATACCAAACATCTCGAGCCCTTGAAACCGGGTAGTGATTTAGTATTCAACTTGGTAGGGGTGAACGACTTGAATAAGGAGTCGTCTGGAAAAGTTCTCTTGAAACTACTAGACGAGAAAGGAACTATTATTTCGACACAAGAAGAGTCTATTGTGATTGAACCTTTTGGCAAGCGGCTTCAACCTTGCCTTCTGAAATTGCCCTCAAAATCAGGAGGCTATCTTCTGATAGCCGAGTATCATGAGAAGGGGAGGGCGAAACCAGTACTTAGTCGCCGTTATCTAAAAGTAGGCGATGCGGTAACCTCTTTCAAGGATTACTTTGAGTATACATTAAATTAGTTAGGTTAGCTTTTATATCCAATTTCCTACGGCGGCACTCCTCGTGAGTGCTGTCGAGGGGAATGCTACCCCTTTTTTGAAAATACTCAGAGTCCGACTAACCAAAAAGTAATGTTAGGAATATTGTTTAAACCTTTAAATTCGAATAGTTTATGAAAAAGAAAAGTAAGGATCAGCGATGGCGTTGGATATGTGTCGGGTCATTATTGCTCGCTTCCTTAAATGGCAATCTGGAGGCAAGCGGCCTTTCCCATCCTAATGTAAATCCGGTGGAAGTTTCTCAAGCGACAAGAAAATTGCGAGGAACGATCTTGGATACAAATGGAACTCCGGTTATCGGTGCGAGTATTTCCGTAAAAGGAACTACTACCGGTACGATCTCTGACATGAATGGCGTATTTACGCTAGATGTGAAAAATGGCGATGTATTAGAAATCTCGTTTATAGGCTATCTCTCCCATACGGTTAAGGTCGGTACGCAGACTGATTTACAGATTGTCTTGAAAGAGGACACGCAAGCCTTGGATGAGGTGGTAGTGGTTGGTTATGGCGTTCAGAAGAAGAGCGTGATGACAGCGGCCATCAGTCGTGTCACCTCCGATGATTTGGAGAAGCTGACGCCGACCCGGGTAGAGGATGTGTTACGAGGAAAAGTCTCGGGAGTAAGCATTATGCAGAATTCCGGACAACCGGGAGCCGAGTCGAGAGTCCGTATCCGTGGTACAGGAACTATCAATGATAGTAACCCTTTGTATATTGTGGACGGAATGCCACTTGAAGGAGGTGTCGATTATCTGAATCCGCAGGATATACAATCTATCGAGGTCTTAAAAGATGCCGCTTCTGCCGCTATCTACGGTTCGCGTGCGGCTAATGGTGTTATTCTGGTTACGACAAAGAGCGGGAAAAAAGGAAAAGCGGTTGTCAATTATGATTTCTCTATCGGTTGGCAAAATCCTTGGCGAAAAATGTCGGTCTTGAATGCCACCGAATATGAGACAATAATGAATGAGGCTTACGTGAATGCCGGGATGGACCCTATTTACGATGATCCTTCGAAAGCAGGTGTAGGGACGAACTGGCAGAATGAGATTTATAACGAGAATGCCCCGATCATGAATCATCAAGCGAGCATCAGTGGGGGTGGTGATAAGGGAAGCTATTTCCTCTCTTTTGGTTATTTAGATCAGGAAGGAATTGTTGGAGGAAAAGATAAGTCGGATTATAAACGATATAGCTTACGTTTCAACAATACCTATAATGTGTTTGAGAATAAGGCGAATAAATTTTTCCGTAGTTTCAAGGTCGGTACGAACCTAGGATATACACGGATCATATCCAAAGGTATTTCGGAGAATGACAACTTCTCCGGCCCGTTAGCAAGTGCGGTGATGACTCCACCGAACGAATCGGTCTATCTGGAGAATCCTTCGGCGGAAGATCTCGCTTATTACGAGAAAAATTATCCCGGCTATGTCAAGGATGATGAAGGCCGCATCTATAACGTGATCGAGAATCAAGAGATCGTGAATCCGGTCGCTATGATGCAGACCTTAAACAATAACAAGGACTGGGATAAATTTGTAGGTTCTGTTTGGGGTGAATTGGAAGTATTCGAGAATCTTACGTTTAAGACCTCTCTCTCCACGGATATGGCTTTTTGGGGCGAAAGGAATTGGTTCCCAGTTAGCTATTTGTGTTATATGGTCAAGACTGAGAAATCGAGGGTGGAGCAAACGATGAATCGTGGCATGAAGCTTCTTTGGGAGAATACGTTGAGTTATAAACGTTCGATCGATAAACATAATTTCGCCGTTTTACTGGGAACCTCTATGGAACGGTATGATAGTAAAAAGGTAAAGGGAACAGCATTGAATTTACGAGCGGAAGATGATCATAAAGCATGGATCGATTTTACCAATAGTGCCTCTCCCGGCGATCAGCATTCGGAAGGTGGTGCGACAGAGCATCGGATGGCGTCCGTTTTCGGACGATTAAACTATAATTATGACGAAAGGTATATGCTTGAGTTAACCCTTCGTCGGGACGGTTCCTCTAACTTCGGCCGGAATAATCAATATGCTTATTTCCCTTCTGTCTCCGCGGGCTGGACGTTGACTAACGAGCCTTTCATGGAAAATAAACCGGGATGGTTCGATTTCTTAAAAGTACGCGGAAGCTGGGGCCAAAACGGAAATGAGAAAATCGGGTCGTTTGGATATACTACGACGATGACCGGAGGAAATAACTATAGTTTCGGGGCAAGTTCGAACGGTGTCATCCATAGCGGAACAAAACCTACTTCTTTGGCCAATCCTGATTTGCGTTGGGAAACCTCGGAGCAATTGGACTTTGGATTTGATTCCCGCTTCTTTAATAACTCCCTTTCTTTTAGTTTTGATTGGTTCAAGAAAGATACAAAAGACATGTTGATGGAGCGTCCGATACCCCTATATGTGGGAAGTGGCTCGCCTTTGTCGAATGTCGGGACATTGACCAACCAAGGTATCGAGCTTGAAGTCGGTTATAAATTAAGTGTAGATAAAGTGAATCTGTCTTTCTTGGCGAATGCTTCTTATGTGAAGAATGAGATCAAGAATCTAGGAAATCAAACAGGATATATCGATAAGGAGAGTTTACCGACTTTAGGTACGGTATCAAGGAACCAAAATGGTTATCCGATCGGTTATTTCTTCGGATATAAGGCGATTGGGGTTTTCCAGACACAAGAGGAGATCGATAACTATATCAGTCCTGCTACCGGTAAGCCTATACAACCGAATGCGGTACCCGGTGATACGAAATTTGAGGATTTGAATGGAGACGGTGTGATCAGCGATGATAACGAGGACCGTACGATGATAGGCAAACCTAATCCGGATTGGATGGTTGGACTTACTGTTGCGGCTGATTGGAATGGCTTTGATTTAAGTGCCTTTTTCCAAGGTTCTTTCGGGGCGGATGTTTTCGATGCGTTACGCCGTTATGAGCTGGCGGCGGTCAATTATACGTCGGATGCTTTGGAAAGATGGACAGGACCGGGCACCTCCAATTCGATGCCAAGGATTGTCTTGGGTGATACGCCTAAGAACTTCCGTCCGTCTACTTTGTTGGTTCACGATGCTTCTTTCTTGCGCTTACGTAATTTACAGGTAGGTTATACGCTGCCGGCCCAGGTGACCCGAAAAGCTTATATACAACGCTTGAGGTTTTATGCGTCGTTCGATAATTTGTTGACTATTACGGGATACAAGGGAATGGATCCGGAAATCGGTTCGACAATGGGTATAGATAAGGGTGTATATCCTCAAGCCCGGGTTTATACATTTGGATTGAATTTGACATTTTAATCATTAAAATTAGTGTTATGAATAAATATATTTATCTGCTAGCCGTTGTATTCGGACTAAGTGGCTGCAATGATTTTTTAGAGTTGTCTCCGACGAATAAGGTTATCGAAACGGATTATTACAAGACACAGGAGGATTTGACCGAGGCATTGGTCGCTGCCTATGACCCGTTGAAATGGAACGCTTATAATGCGTATAGCTCTTATGAACTGGTAAGTAATATCATGTCGGATGATGCGGAGACCGGTGGATCGACGGTCTCGGATCAACCGCAGTTGCAGCGAGTGAATGATTTTACCAATTGGGTGACACCGACAAACTTACCCGAGGGTTTATGGGGGCGTTCGTATGAGGGTGTGAACCGTGCGAATATCGTGATAGAGAAATGCCCTCTTCTTCCGGAGGGGACGATGTCGGAGGAGCTTCGTGATCGTTATGTGGCTGAGGCTCATTTCTTGCGTGTATTTTATTATTTCCAGTTGTGGCGTTTCTTTGGATACATACCGTATTACGAGACGAATTTGGGATTGGATGATATAACAACTGTCCCTCAGTTACAGCCGGATGAGGTCTATGCGAAATTAATCGAGGATTTAGATAATAATGTTATTGGGAAGTTACCTAAGATAGTCCCGGTAAACGAGGAAGGACGAGCTACGAATGGTGCCGCTATCGCGATGAAAGCACGTATCGTTCTCTATCAGAATGATGATGCTAAAATGAAGGAAATCGCCAGCCAATTGAAAGAGCTAATTACCGATCCTGCCTATCAATATGACTTGGTCCCGGATTATAAGGTTCTTTTTGATGATGAGTATGAGTGGTGCAAGGAATCCGTTTTTGAGGTCAATTATACGGAAATCGGGAACTCGAATGATTGGGCAGGCAAGGCTAATCAAGGTAACTCCGATATAATAATGCTAGGAGCCAGAGGCTTGAAAGACCCCAATAACGTATATGTGGAAGGTTGGGGTTTCGCACCTGTAACAAAAGCGTTGAATGACGCGTTTTTACCGAATGATCCTAGAAAGTGGACAACGATCATAGATCATGAGGAGTTTAGGGCGGAAGGCGGGACGGTTAGCTCGGATGTGAATCAATATACGGGATATAGCGTACGCAAATATCATCCTCGCGCGGGGTATTCTTCTACGGTCGGCACGGAAGCGCTGAATTATAAGAATAATTATCGGGTGATTCGTTTCTCAGACGTATTGCTGATGGCCTCGGAAGCTTTGTTGAGAAGCGGAGGAAGCGTAAGCGAGGCACAGGATTATTACGCGAGAGTCGTTAAGCGTGCGATGGGGGATTCTTATAAGGTTCCGGCTGTCTCGTTGGAGAATATCTACAAGGAACGTCGCTATGAGTTCGCGATGGAAGGTATCCGCTATTGGGATTTAGTACGTACGAACCAAGCGAAAGATTTTATCAAAGGCTGGGATGATACAAAGAAATACTTGCCGATTCCTCAATCAGAGATTGATAAGTCGGATGGCCATTTGGTACAGAATCCTCATTTCTAAGAATTGAGCTGTATTTACATTTGTTCATTTTAGGAGAACCTAATAGCTTTTAATTTGTTGATAATTAGATATGGATGTGTGATCATTTGTCCACATCCATGTTTTTTGTCTTTAAGTAAATAGTTTAAATCGATAAAATATGAGATTAAAATAGAGTAATAACGGTACACGAATACCCATTTGCGACCGCTTACGATCCCGTTCGTTGGCTATTCACTTACGGATCCAAAAAGAAGGACATTTCTTTTTAGATGGGATAAGCTTGTATTCCGGATCTTTTTATGTACATTTGAAGCCACCCAATAGTGGGGTAACTAAAACATGATATGACTATGGAAAAGAAAACAGAAAAAGAGAAGAAGTATATGAAGGAATTACAAGATCGATATATCCGTTTCGACTGGGCCATCAAACGCCTACTCCGGCAAAAAGCGAATTTCGGAGTGCTAGAAGGCTTTCTTACCGTGTTCTTGGGCGAGCAGATCAAGATTGAGGAGATATTGGAGAGTGAGGGGAACCAACAGGACGCCGATGATAAATTCAATCGGGTGGATATCAAGGCCAAGAATACTAAGGGAGATATCATTCTTATCGAGATCCAGAATACCCGCGAGCTTTATTATTTGGAACGTGTGCTCTATGGCGTGGCGAAGGCCGTCACCGAGCATCTTCATTTGGGACAGGATTATTCCGGGGTGAAAAAGATCTATTCTATCAGTATCCTTTATTTTGATATAGGCGTAGGAACCGATTATCTGTATCACGGGCAGAACCAATTCGTCGGCGTGCATACCCATGATCATTTACAGGTAAATACCAAGGAGAGGGGTGCGATCGTCAAGCGTCTTCCCTCGGAGATCTTTCCGGAGTATATATTGGTCCGGGTGAATGAGTTTGATAAGGTGGCCGTGACCCCTTTGGAGGAATGGGTACGATACTTGAAAGATGGGATCATAACTTCCGAAACGACAGCCCCCGGCTTGGAAGAGGCACGAGAGAAATTACGCTATTACTCAATGTCTCCCGAGGAACGTTATGCTTATGACGAACATCTGAATGCTATTATGATCCAGAATGACGTGTTGAGCACTGCTAAGTTTGAAGGCCGGGAAGAAGGCCGTGCGGAAGAACGTCTAGAAACAGCTCGGCTTATGCGGTCTGATGGGCTTTCGATGGAAATGGTCGTACGTTATACTGGTTTGTCAGAGGAGGAAATAAATAATCTATGACATCCTTGGGGCTTTGCTAGCGGAGTAGGATCGGTTCTTTTAAGTTCTTGGCCTGCTCCTCGGATGATGTTCCAGTATCTCTTTGCGAAGGAATTCCCGGTCGATATGTGTATATATCTCGGTGGTGGTGATTTTCTCATGCCCCAGCATCTCTTGGATAGCGCGTAAGTTGGCGCCGCCTTCCAGCAAGTGGGTGGCGAAAGAATGACGGAAGGTATGGGGACTTACGTTTTTATGGATACCGGCGGCCTCCGTCTGTTGCTTGATGATATGAAATACCATGATACGGGAGAGGGCCGTTCCTCGCCGGCTTAGAAATAAAATATCCTCGAAGCCTTTTTTAACCACGACCGAATTCCGGTCATACAGATAGTTTTTAATTTCCCGCAAAGCAACTTCGGAGATAGGAACAAGCCGTTGTTTGCTTCCTTTACCCTCTACCCGGATGAAACCTTCCTTGGGATATATATCCGAATAACGCAGGCCAGTAAGCTCCGATACGCGCAGTCCGCAACTATATAAAACCTCCAACATCGCACGGTTCCGCTGTCCCTCGGGAAGCGTGAGGTCTATCGTATCAAGAATGCTATTTATCTCGTTGACGGTTAATACTTCCGGCAGCTTCAATCCGATCTTGGGAGACTCTAACAATTCGGTCGGATCATTTGTTATATAATTGTCAAGCAATAAGAAACGATAGAACGATTTGATACCCGAGATGATGCGTGCTTGCGATCGGGGATGGATACCGATGTCACGTAATTGGGCGATGAACTGTTGCAAGTCGTCGTAGCTGATCTCCTTAACGTCCTTTTTCTCATCCTCTGCGAAACGTAGCAATTTGTCAAGATCTGTCAAATAGGCGTCGATGGAGTTGGCTGAGAGCGATTTTTCTAACCGTAAATAGGTGTTATATCGGTTTATTATATCTTTTCCTTGTCGCATTGTCGGTATGTCGTTATGAATGTGTCAAATAAAATCCTTACCTTTGCCGGATAATTCCGGCCTCAACGGGCGGTACAAAGGTAATAAACTTACAATAAGAATGAAGAAGATTCAGATCATCAATGGCCCTAATTTGAATCTGTTGGGCAAGCGAGAACCGACAGTATACGGAAATGCCTCGTTCGAGGACTATTTGAGCGAGTTACGTGCCCGCTTTCCTCAGTGTGAGATATCTTATTATCAAAGTAATGTGGAAGGAGAGATAATTAACAAGATCCATGAGGTGGGTTTTGAATATGACGGTATCGTGTTGAACGCCGGCGCTTATACGCATACTTCCATTGCGTTGCACGATGCTATCAAGGCGGTTACTACGCCAGTCGTGGAGGTGCATATCTCGAATGTGCATGCCCGTGAATCGTTTCGTCATGTGTCGATGATATCGGCGGCATGCAGGGGAGTGATTCTTGGGTTTGGGCTGGATTCGTATCGGTTGGCGATCGAATCGTTTATGTGATAGAAGGTTTAGAAGGTTATCAAATAGAATTAATAATTAGGTTATAATAATTTAAGGTATATGTTAAAGCATACGAAGATTGTTGCTACAGTTTCCGACCAGCGCTGCGACGTTGCGTTCGTTGAGGCGTTATATAAAGCGGGAATGAATGTGGTGCGCCTGAATACGGCTCACATGATGGAAGAGGGGTTGACCCGTGTGGTAAATAACGTCCGTACCGTATCCGACCGTATCGGTATCTTGATGGATACGAAGGGGCCGGAAGTACGTACCACGACGACGGTAAACAAGGAACCGATCCCTTTCAAGACTGGAGAGATCGTGAAGGTAATCGGTAATCCCGATCAGGAAACTTCGCATGATTGTATTTGTGTGTCATATAAGAATTTCGTGAACGATTTGGCGATTGGCAGCGACATCCTTATCGATGATGGTGATCTGGAAATGAAGGTTACCGGGAAATCCGGCGATTGTTTGCTTTGCGAGATCCAGAATGACGCTACGCTAGGTAGCCGCAAGAGCGTGAATGTGCCGGGCGTACGTATCAATTTGCCTTCGTTGACTGAGAAAGACCGTAATAATATCCATTGGGCGATCGATCATGATCTCGATTTTATCGCTCACTCATTTGTTCGCAACAAACAGGATGTATTGGATATCCAACGTATCTTGGACGAGCATAACAGCCCTATCAAGATTATCGCTAAGATCGAGAATCAAGAGGGCGTGGATAATATCGACGAGATCTTGGAAGTGGCTTATGGTGTCATGATCGCCCGTGGTGACTTGGGTATCGAGGTTCCGGCCGAGAAGATCCCGGGTATCCAGCGTATGTTGATCCGTAAGTGCGTGGAGGTGAAGAAGCCGGTTATCGTGGCTACGCAAATGCTTCATTCCATGATTAACAATCCTCGCCCTACTCGTGCCGAGGTTACGGATATCGCCAACGCTATTTATTATCGTACGGATGCTTTGATGTTAAGCGGTGAGACGGCTTATGGAAAATATCCGATCGAGGCGGTACAGACCATGACGAAAGTGGCTCGTGAAGCCGAGAAGACTAAGCTTTCCGCGAATGATATCCGTGTGCCGATCGAGGGGAATGATTTAGACGTGACTTCTTTCTTGGCGAAACAAGCCGTTAAGTCTTCTTCTAAATTACATGTGAAGGCGATTATCACGGATAGTTATACGGGTCGTACGGCACGTTATCTGGCCGCTTTCCGCGGAACCTCTACTGTGTTCGCTATATGCTATAATCCTCGTGTGATGCGTATGTTGGGTCTTTCTTATGGGGTATGGGCGGTTCATCAGCCGTACAACGACAGTCGTAGGGGATATTTCTATGATGCGTTGAACCAGCTGATCCATAGCGGACGTATCACTCGCAACGATATGGTAGCGTATTTGAGCGGTAGCTTCGGCGAAGGTGGCGGTACCAGCTTTTTGGAGATTAACAACGTAGGAAAGGTGCTGGATGCCGGCACGCAATATCAGTTGCCTACTTTTAAAGAGTAAGAGGAATGTTTACGGGCGAGATTGATGCGTATATTCTTTCTCATATAGATGAAGAAGGGGATTTGCTGTCAGCGTTGAATCGCGACGCCAATGTGAACCTTCTCCGTCCGCGTATGCTATCCGGGCATTTGCAGGGTAGGATATTGAAGATGTTTTGCCGGATGATTCGTCCGAGAAGAGTCTTGGAGATCGGGACTTATACGTCTTATGCCACTTTGTGTATGGCGGAAGGCATGGAAGAGGGGGCGTTGATCCATACGATTGAGATCAATGACGAGATGGAGGATTTTATCATGAAATATCTTTCCCGCTCGCTACATAAGGACAAGATAAAAGTCCATTTTGGGGATGCGATGGAGATTATCCCCCGTTTGGATGAGACGTTCGATATGGTTTTTATCGATGCCGACAAACGCCTGTATTCCGAGTATTATGATTTGGTATTCCCGATGGTCCGTCCGGGCGGCTTGATTCTCGCGGATAATACGCTTTGGGACGGTAAAGTGGTAGAAGAAGTGCATCCTTCCGATAAACAAACGAAGGGAATACTGGTTTTTAATGAAAAGGTTAAGCAAGACGATCGGGTAGAGAAGGTGATCCTCCCTTTACGTGACGGCTTGACGATGATCTGGAAAAAGTAAATAATAAAGCGTATGGAAAGTACTAGATTACAAAAGATCGAACGCCTTCTTCAGAAGGAGTTGAGTGATATATTTCAGAAGCAGACGCAAGGAATGCATGGCGTATTGGTCTCTGTCAGCGTAGTTCGTGTAAGTCCGGATTTAAGTGTGGCGAGAGCTTATTTAAGCATTTTCCCGTCGGATAAATCGCAAGAGCTATTGGAGGCTATACGGAGCAATACGAAAGCGATCCGTTTTGATTTGGGGCAACGTATTCGTTTGCAGGTTCGTAAGATTCCTGAATTGAGCTTCTTTATAGACGATTCATTGGATTATATCGAGAATATCGACAATCTTTTGCATAAGTAATCAGAGGAGCCTTGAATCTTCCGTTCTATATAGCCCGGCGATATCTCTTTTCGAAGAAGTCGCACAATGCCATAAATATCATATCGATGGTATCGGTATGCGGGGTTGTTGTCGCCACGATCGCCTTAGTATGCGCCTTGTCGGTCTATAATGGTTTCAACGATTTGGTATCTTCTCTCTTCAGCAATTTTGATCCGGAGTTGAAGATCATGCCCCGGAAAGGGAAGGTTTTCGACCCGACCTCGGAAGAGATACGTAAGGTGAGGGAATTGCCCGGCATTGTTTGTTTTAGTGAGGTATTGCAGGACAATGCCTTGGTCCGTTATCGAGATCGTCAGGGTGTAGCTACCTTGAAAGGTGTAGACGAGCAATATGAGAAACTGGCGCAGATCGATAGTATCTTGATCGATGGAAAGTTCCTTCTGAATGACGAGGTGGCGAATTACGCGAATATGGGGATCGGATTGGCTTTCTCGCTAGGAATAAACGCTGGCTTCGTCTCTCCGCTAGAGATCTACGCTCCGAAGCGGGAGGAGAAGGTGAACATGGCGAATCCGGCTTCTTCTTTCAATTTGGAATATGCTTATATCGGTGCTGTCTTTCGTACGGACCAACAGGTTTACGATGATTCATATATGATCGTGCCTTTGTCATTGGCCCGTTCTTTATTTAATTATGATAAAGAAGTGACAGCGGTGGAATTGAAGGTGAAAGATAGCGGGGATATCGCTCCGGTAAAGAAAGAGATTCAACGTATCCTAGGTGATCAATATATCGTGCAAGACCGTTTTGAGCAACAAGAGGCTTCTTTCAAGATGATGCAAGTCGAGAAATGGATGACCTTCTTGATCCTTACTTTTATATTGGCGATCGCCTTATTCAACGTGGTGGGTTCTTTATCCATGTTGATGATCGAGAAACAGGAGGATGTGAGCACACTGCGTAATATGGGGGCTGATGACAGTCTGATCCGTCGGATTTTCTTGTTTGAAGGCTGGATGATCTCCGGTTTTGGAGCTTTGATCGGAGTCTTGATCGGGGTTGTACTTTGCTTGCTACAACAAGAGTTTGGCTTTATAAAACTAGGGGAAGCTGCCGGAGCGTTTATTATAGAGGCTTATCCGGTACGTGTAGTCCCGGTCGATATAATAACAGTCTTTGTAACGGTATTAACGATAGGCTTTTTGGCTGCGTGGTATCCTGTACGATATCTTGCTAAGAAGTTGAAAATTGAGAATTGAGAATGAATACCGCTTGCCGATAATTCTCAATTCTCAATTCTTAATTAGTTGTATTCTTTTCCGTATTTGATTTTAGCGTCGGCTACGAATTGTTTGATACGTTGTTCGTCATCCTTCTTACAAATCAATAGTACGTTTCCAGACTCGGCCACGATGCAATCTTTTAGTCCTTGGATAACGGCTAGACGTTTCGGGTTATTTAATGCGATCACATTGCCGGAGCATTCGTATAGCATTGCCTCGTTATTTTTCAATACTGCGTTCTCATTTTCGTCTTTATTCGCTAGGTCGAACAAAGATCCCCAGCTACCGAGGTCGGCCCAGCCGAAATCTACACATAGCATATATACGTTGTGCGCTTTCTCCATGATACCGTAGTCGATGGATATATTTAGGCAATAAGGGAAATTTTCTTGGATGAACGCTTTTTCTTCCGGGGTATTAAATTTATCCTTACCTAGATCGAAACGGCTGCTGATATCCGGGAGATATTTAGAGAACGCTTCCAAGATCGTATTCACGTTCCAGACGAACAAGCCTGAATTCCAGAAGAATTCTCCACTTTCCATAAATACCTTTGCCAACTCGAGATCCGGTTTTTCAGTAAAGGTCTTCACCTTGGTGAAATCATCTACTACCGTATCACTGCTTTGGATATATCCGTATCCTGTTTCCGGGCGGCTAGGCTTGATGCCCAAGGTGACCAACGCACGGTTTCTCTTCACGAAATCCAACGCTTTTTGAACGTCCCTCAAGAAAACATCCTCTTTTAAGATCAGATGGTCGGAAGGGGCTACGACAATATTGGCTTCTGGATTGCATGCCTTAATATGATAAGCCGCATAAGCGATACAAGGGGCTGTATTGCGACGAGCCGGTTCCAAAAGTATTTGTTCTTCCGCTAATTCCGGCAACTGCTCCTTGATTAAGTCCGCATAAGATTCGTTGGTAACGATGTATATATTTTCAGTAGGGATGATTTTTGCGAAGCGATCAAATGTCATTTGCAGTAAAGACCGTCCGCTCCCAAAAAAATCAAGGAATTGCTTTGGGTAACTTTCTCTACTGAAAGGCCAGAAACGGCTACCGATTCCGCCTCCCATGATGACGCAATAATTATCTTTCATGATATTGGCTGTTATTATGATTATACGTTTACAAATGTAACGAAATAATCTTTCTATGCGAAACAATCCCATACATATTCCCACTGTGAAAAAAATATTTGAAAATTTTTACCCAAACGCTTGCGGGTTTAAAAAAAAGCTGTACCTTTGCAACGCATTTGAGAAACAAGCCTACTGCTAAAGCTAAAAGGTTAATCAAAAATGCCCAGATGGCGGAATTGGTAGACGCGCTGGTCTCAAACACCAGTGGATTCACTTCCATGCCGGTTCGATCCCGGCTCTGGGTACGAATAAACCCTGATAATCACTTGATTATCAGGGTTTTCCCCTTTTATAGGGCGTACTAAATGTGTACTGAATGACGAATACAAAGAAAAGGTGTA
>OJOL01000113.1_pt1 | contig 57770 bp, 52 predicted proteins | sample 1598121 | NCBI WGS metagenome assembly OJOL01 (sample SAMN01915219, study PRJEB22387) | human gut metagenome | isolation source: stool | host: Homo sapiens | place: USA
GATGGAACCGCCTTTATTTTTGTCACACAAAAAAAGCCCTCTCTTTTGAGAGGGCGTTGCATAATTAAACATCAGTCTGAAAGTTTTCCCGGGCATAGACGCCTTTGACTGCCCGGAAGCCGTTAATGTTTCTTTTCCGCAAATAAATCTTTTGCCTTGTCCAGCAGCGTGTCATGCGTGGCCAGATCCGTAAAGGCATGGGTGGGAGCCGTCGGCATCGGAGCCGTCGGCGTAACGTTGATGTAATTGATGTCCGGTTTCTTCCAAATCCTGTTCATGGTAAAAATGATAAACGCCGCCGGAAAAATAAAAAATGCTACCATAAAGAAATCGGGGCCGAACAGGCTCATGCCGGCGGAAACGATAATCGGACCTGAAATCAGGCCTATGCTTTGTGCCAAAATCAACATACCGCTGATGTGCACGCGTTGGGCGTCGGTAACCAAATCGTTGATATGCGAAACCGAAATCGGATACAGGGTAAAAGTGCAGGCGCCGAGCAGCATGGTCAAGGCTGCCAGATACCAGCCGCCTTTAATGACCAGTATGTCTGCCGCCGGAACAATAAAGCCGAGCGCACAGCAGATATAAAACAACACATGGCGGCGGTCGGTCAGGTCTGAAAGGCGCCCGAGCGGAATTTGCGCCAGCAGCCCGCCGAAGACGCCGAAAAACATAAACATCGACACGTCTTTAATGCTCATTCCGATACTTGAGGCGTAAATGGTGCCCAAAAGATAAAAACTGCCGACCAAAATCCCGCTGACGATGCAGCAGGCAAAGCCGACCGGCGAAATTTTAAAGGCTTCGCGGACAGACGTCGAGCGGAAAATCTGGATGTTCGGCGCCGGCAGAGCCGTCAGCGAAACCGGAATCAGCGCAATCGAGAAAATAATTGAAATCAGGATATAAACCAGTGTGCCGGACGGATCGGGAATATTCAGTGACAGCTGACCGATACTGGCTCCCAGATAGGTCGTTACCATGTATAAGGACATGACCAGTCCGCGGTTTTTGTTGGTTGCCCGCGTATTAAGCCAACTTTCCAGACACAGGTTGATGGTGCCGATGCAGTATCCTTCGCCAAAACGCAGAAACGGCCACAAAAACAGGTTGCCGGTAAAAACGTGCAGCAGAACTAGAGCCGAGAGCAGGGAGGTAAAGGCCGAAAAGGCCCGTATGTTGCCGACTTTGTTGATAAATTTGTAAGCGCTGAGCGAAGCGGTAATGCTGCCGAGATAGTAACAGGCCAGAACCAGTCCGGAAACGAACATCGGCGTATCTGACAGATTGAGCTGCAGAGCAAATGTCGAGTTGAGTGAAGCGTAGCCGCAGCAAACCAGCGTCGTGCCGGTTAAAAATGCCGTCAGCGGAGAAACTGCCGCTTTCAGCGCCGTCCAGAAAGACCTGATAATTTCCATTGCCGCTCCTGCAAAAAAATATGGAACAAACTGTTCTTGTTTGTTCCATACTAGCCGGCGATTGGTAAAAAAATCACCAAGATTTATTTGTTTTTCAGGTTTTCGATTTCTTTTTTCATTTCCTTATGTTCTTCCATGATAGTTTTGTGATCGTCCGTAATCTGTTTATGTTCTTTCATAATCCGGTCATAATCGTTCATGATTTTTTTATGGTCTTCCATAATCTGCTGATGTTCTTTCATGATTTTTGCGTCATTGTCCGACATGTCTTTGTGCTCCTTCATAATTTGGTTGTGTTCGTTTTTGACGGCGTTGACGTCGTTCATCATCTGCTCATGCTGTTTCTGCATGGTTTCCGACATGGACATCTGCGCGCCGGCTCCGGTAATGCCGCTCATCAGCGCCACGGCGGAAACGGCGGCAAGCGCTAAAGCTTTTTTCATGTTCATACTCCTGAATTGGGATTGTCAATTAAACGAAACCCGATATATATTCAAAGCAGACAAAATCAATGTTTTTAGACTTAAAGGCTATAACGGGGAAAAGGATTATGAGCGTCAAACAGGTAAGCACCGGCATTATCCGGCATAACGGCAGAATTTTAATCGGACAGCGCAAGCGCGGCAAACCGCAGGAATTTCTGTGGGAGTTTCCGGGCGGCAAGCAGGAACCCGGCGAAACCATGCCGGAATGCCTTTATCGCGAGCTGAAAGAGGAGTTCGGCCTGGAAACCGAAATCGGCGATTTTATCATGACTTCGCCATATGACTATGAAACCGGCTCAATCGTTTTGCACGCCTATTTTGTTTCCGCACCCGATACCGAAATTAAAAAGCTTGATGCACATGAACAATACAAATGGGTAACGCCGTCTGAACTGTCCGATTATGAATTTGCGCCGGCCGACCGTCCGATTGTCGCCGCATTGCTCAAATCCGGTCTCCTTTAGCCGAGCAGCAGTGCCACTGCCGCTTTTTTCAGCAGGTCGGCATTATACAGCAGCGACAGCTCTTCGTCTTTGCTTAAATCCAGTTCCAAACGGTGATTCAACCAGTTTTCCAGCTTTATCCTGGCCTTGTCCGCAACTTCGCGGGAAAATTCCGGGGCCGGTCCGTTTACCGGCAGCATAAAGATATGCAGGTTAGCCATCGTATTGTCGCTTAACAGCAACTCGACGCCCTGTGCCGAAACTTCCGTTTTGCCGAGTTCCTGTTCGTAAAAAGCGGCTTTCTGCATAATCTGTGGAACGTTCAGTTCTTCCGGAATTACAAAGTAGTTGTGCCTTTTGGCCCATCGGCCCGCGCTGACCCGTGACGTAAGCATTGAAATCGGAATGGAAAACATCAGCCCGACGGTAATCGGCAGCATCCACCAGAACAGTTGTCTGGCATAAAGGGCAACGACAATCGTCGTGACAATGCCGAGCACGGTGTGCCATATGTGGCGTTGAAAGGCTTCTTTGCATGAAGTGCCTCGGTCGCCGCGGTTTTGCGTACTCCAGCCGACAGCGTGTCCCGTGAAAATTTCCAGTACAAACTTGCTCTGGAACATCATCATAATTGGGGCGGAAAGGGCGCTCATGACAATTTCGGCCAGCATGCTCTTAAAAGCGCCGCGGGTTTTTTTCTCGTTGATATAATAGATAATCAGTCCCAGAAATTTCGGAAAAATCAGCATGAACATCGACAGGACAAACAGTGCGATCGTACCGATTTTGTCAAATATCGGCCAGGTTGGGAACAAAGTGTGCACTTCCGGAAAATAAACCGGCGGAAAAATGACCCGCCCAAGCGCAATCGCCAGACCAACCAGCAGAAAACACAGCCATATCGGCGATGACAGATAAGACATGATGCCGATGGTAAAATGTATACGGCTGACCGGATGCAGATGCTTGGAAAGCAGAATTTTGATGTGCTGCATGTTTCCCTGACACCAGCGGCGGTCGCGGCCGGCAAAGTCAATCATGGTCGGAGGCGGCCCTTCGTAACTTCCCTTCAGCTCCGGCAGCAGCCAGGCCGACCAGCCGCCGCGGCGGATAAGCGCGGCTTCGACAAAGTCGTGGCTCAGAATATGCCCGCCGAAAGGCGCTTTGCCTTCCAGAACCGGCAGGCCGCAGCATTCCATAAATGCCTTGACCCGGATAATCGCGTTGTGCCCCCAGTAGTTGCTGTCGCCGACCTGCCAGTAAGCCAGACCGGCCGCCACAATCGGGCCGTAAACCTTGCCTGCGAACTGTTGCATGCGGGCAAAAAGCGTATGCCCGCCGACGGTCATCGGCGGCGCCTGAATAATGCCGGTATGCTGATTGTTTTCCATCAGCTGTGCCATTTTCAGCATGGTTTTGCCGTTCATCAGGCTGTCTGCGTCCAGAACAATCATAAAGTCGTAATAACAGCCCCATTTGACGCAGAAATCTTCAATGTTGCCGCTTTTTCGCGCCGTGTTCTTGGCGCGGCGGCGGTAATAAAGGTTGATTGTTTCCGGCATCAGCTTTTTTGCTTCCAGCCAGCAGCGTTCTTCCTCAACCCAGAGTTTCGGATTGGTGGTGTCGCTCAGAACGAACATGTCAAAGGATTTTCCTTGTCCGGTCTTGTCCAGATCGTCGGCCATGGCCAGCAGGTTGGCGAATACGTCACGCGAACACTCGTTGTAAACGGGCATCAGCACGGCTGTCCGGGTCGAGAGTTTTGTGTCTTCCAGAACCCAGGTTATGCCGGGAACGCCGCGCCGAAACAGAAGTTCGAAAAATCCGAAAATACTGGACCAGAAAAACAGCGCAATCCATGCAAAGGTAAGCACAAACAGCGCCACCATCAGAAATTTGGTCAGCAGGGCGGAGTCCGTCGGAATAACGTAAGTCCATTTGATTGTGGCCAGCAGGGTCGAAACGAACATCAGTCCGAACACTTTGACGCGACGGTTGCGGATGCGTTTCGGATTTAAAACGGTCAGTTCTTCGCTCATTGTCAGGAAGCCTTCTTTGCGGTTAAATGCAGCAGCCGGTGCAGCCAGCTCTTGGAAATTGCCGGTTCGATTTTCTGTGCCTGCATCTGGGCATAGGCATAATCGGGAGCCTGCTGCAGATTATGTTCGCTCATAATCCGGTGCATGTCCTCGGGAATTTCTTTGTCGGAAAAAACAAGGGTTCCCCAGCGGCCGGCGCCGTCATTTTTCAGATACAAAAGTTTGAACAAAGCCGTCAGCTGTTCGGAAGAGTATTCGCTCAGCGGCCATATTTTTCTCGCTGTCAACAGCAGCAGCTCGTCCAGAACCGCGATAATCTCGTCGCCGTTGTTCAAATCGCCGTCAATCATGCCCGAAAGCCCGTCCGAAACTTCTGCGGCCTTTTCGCGGTCAAACCCCAGCGTCTGCAAATAAGCGCCGATTATGTCGCCGCGGCTTTGAATTTTTATGGTAACCATTGATAGCTCCAAACTTCCGAGATGTTTTTGCCGTCTTTCTTCAGAACGATTCTGAGTTCCGAAGTTTTGTTGTTCGGTTCAAAGTCCATGTAAACGGTTGCGCCTTTGATAAGCGGGTTATACATCAGGTACTGGCCGGCAATCCGCCCCTCCGAAGCCGAAACTTCGGCGGTAATTTTGCCTTCGGCAATGTCTTTTTTCATCTTCGGCCCTTTGAAGTCGATGACAAACTTGCGCTTGTGGGTTTCAAGCATTCCCGATACGCCGCCGATTCCCGTATAAGTAGACGTTACCCTGGCGATGTCGCTTTCCTCGGGAACCCTGTTGCACCAGTAAAGGCGGTATTTAAAACGGTATTCTTTTTTGATTTCCACCGGTTTTTCCGGAATCCAGAAGGCGACGATATTGTCATGAATTTCCTGTATGCTCGGAATCTCAACCAGCTGTACCGTTCCTTTGCCCCAGTTTTCAAGCGGTTCGACCCAGATGCTCGGCCGCTGTTCGTAATTGGCTTCAAAATCAAGATAATGTTCCGGATTCCGGTCGCGCTGCATCAGCCCGAAACCTTTCGGATTGTTGTCTTCGAAGGAACTTATGCGCAGATATTTGGAATTGTCCAGCGGCCGCCACAGCAGTTCGCCGTTGCCGTTGGCAATCAACAGGCCGTCGCTGTCATGAACTTCGGGGCGGTGATCGTCAAACTTGTTTTTGGTGTTTTCGCCGAACAGGAACATTGAAGTCAGCGGCGCAATGCCGAGTTTGCCGATGTTTTTGCGCGGATACAGAACAGCCTCGACGTCCATGGTCGTCGTCTTGCCGGGCGTAATCACAAAAGTATAGGCGCCGGCAATGCTCGGGCTGTCGAGCAGGGCATAAACCTTGACGCTTTTCTGTCCGCGTACGGGTTTTTCAATCCAGAATTCCCTGAAAATCGGAAATTCTTCACCGGTATCCATAGCCGTGTCAATCGCCAGTCCGCGGGCGGAAATGCCGTATTTCTGTCCTTTGGCCAGCGCACGGAAGTAGCTGGCGCCCAGAAAGGAAACCAATTCGTCGTAATAGGCCGGGCTGTTGAGCCGCGTATGCAGGCGAAAACCGGCATAGCCCAGATTGTCGTATGCCGTTTCGGTCAGCTTGTTGCGCCCGTAGTCGAAAAACTGCGGCGAATATTTAATGCGTGTGGCCTTGCCGTTGACAACCTCGTTGATTGGAACCGAAATCTGAAAAATGGAGCCGAGATGGAAAAACTGCAGTTCAAAGGGCAGCTTTTTGCCGTACCAGGGGCCGTTTTCGCGTACAAAGCGAATGTCACGGTGTTTGTCATAATCCAGATTCTTTAGTTCCTGGGGAAGGATGTCCGCCGGTTTTTCATAATCCTTGCTGGCCAGTTTTTGCGCTTTGGCAATCAGGACGTTCTGGTCAAATTTTTCATTGACCGGCTGCTGCATTTCGGAAACCTGTGCCGCAATCTGTTTCTGTACCCAGAAATTGTAGCCGGCAATTCCGGCACAAACTGCCGCCGCAGCGGCAATGAAACGTATAACTGATTGTTTTGTCATAGTGTTTTAGAAGTGTCCTGTTGTTTTGTTCCCGTTTGATTGTCCTGAGTATATCAGAGCAGATTACCCCAAAAGTCAAGACAAATCTGTTTAGGTATCGAATTATAAGATAGCTGTGACCATAAAATATTATATTGTCCGATTGCAAAAAGTCCTTTAGAATAAATTTTATTGGAGGACTGATGATATCTAAACGTGACATTTTAAAAATCGAAAGCCTGCTTTTTCTGCAAGCCATTTCCGAAGCGGGAAGCAAGCGGGAGGTAGCCGGCCAGTTGGGGACTTCCGTCGATACGCTCAATAAATATCTTTCCGAGTTTGAAGCGGAAATGAAAACAAAGTTTTTAATCAGCAACGGCCGCGGTACGGTTATAACCCCGGAAGGGAAGAGAATGCTGGATATCGCTCAGGACGTTGTCCGGGCGGTGCGTTCCATGGACGACTATGCCGAAGAGGCCGATGCCTACAGCGGCGTTGTCCGTCTGGCCATGCCGGACGCGATTGCCGACTATATCGGCATGCGTGAGGTCGGAGAGTTTATCCGCAAATATCCGGATCTTTCCTTTGAAAACAACATAACCAATGAAATGCCCGACATCGGTGTGCTTGAAACAGACATCTGCATCAATTATGAACCGCTTTCCCATCCCGACGCGGTAATTGTCGCCACCAAGGAAGTCGGCTGCGGCCTCTTCGCTTCGCCGAAATATATTGAGGAACACGGCATGCCCCGCGATATGGATGATTTGCTCGCCAATCATTTTATCATAGCCAAAAACTCGCATGAAAAATATGCGCCCGGCTGGAGCGAGCTGCTCGAAAAGGCGCGCCATGTCATCTACCGCACCAATTCGGTCTTTTCTTTCCGCCATGCGCTCAAGGCCGGAATAGGCGTCGGTGTCAGTCCCGTAAGCTATGCCGCCCAGCAGTTTATTTATCTGAAACATCTGGATTTCGACTTCAAAATCAACCTCTGTCTGATGGGGCATAAGGATACCAAGGACATGCCTCGTATCCGGGTTGTGCTGGATTACCTTAAAAACATTCTCAAAAACCGTCCCAATTAGGTCGAAAGCATATAAGACCGTGGCGGATTTGATTATTTTTATACGCCGAAGGTTTTAATTTGTTTCCGAATGAATATATACGGAACAAAATAACCTTTCGGAGGAAAAATGTTCAAACGGTTTGCCCCTTTGCTGCTTTTGTTCGGTGTGGTGTCCGCGGCTTCAGCCGAAGAAGCCGTATCGCCGCTGCGGGCCAATTTTCGGCGCGCGGCGCTGGACTTCTCGTCAACTTCGGTAAAAAACGCCCGCGATTATCAAAATTCGCCAAACTCTCAGCTCAGCGCCGACGGCGAAACGGTCGTCAAGGGCGTGTTTGATTTTGTGTTGGAATATGAGCAGCCCGATTATCAGTGGAACAACAGCGTCTTTATGGAATACGGCAAAACCAAAGTCCGTCCTGCGGTCGGCAAAAATACGACCAGCGAGAATGCCGATAAGATTTTGCTGACAACCGACTATTCCCAAAAAAGCTTCCGCTGGCATGATGCCGACGTCGGGCCTTTTGCCAGCCTCGGCTATCAGACCGAATTTGAGAAAAACGAAGACGCTCCGCTGACCAAGACCTTTCGCGGCAAAGGCGGTTATAAGCTTTTTAACGGCACTTATATCAAAGAGCTGTATGTCGCGCTGGTTGAAGAATACGACATGACCTACAGTCCCGCCAATACCAAAACCGCCTGGGAAATAGGCATAACTTACGATTATCCGCTGCGGGAAGGCGTAAAATTTCATCTGGAAAGCTATTTCCGCGATTACTTTTATTACAGCAGATACCGCGGCACCGACTTTAAATACGAACTGAGCTTTACCGGCCGCATGGACGTCAAAATCAACGATACGTTCAGCCTTGCGCCTTTTGTGCAGTACTTTATGGCGCAGGACCGGCAGAGCAGTGCCTATGGCAGCAATCTGATGATTGGCGTTTCGGTCGCCTATTCCGATTTGTTTAATTTGTAATTTACATACCGCCGCGGAGGTAATTATACTTGACAATTAACGCCTGCATAATAACTTATAACGGTAAAAACTGATATTGGGCCGGACAAATGACGCTCGACTTTACTTTGGAACAGCAAAAACTCAAACTCGCCCTGAGCGGCGATTATCTCAATTTTGACGACGAAGACGCCAAGCTTCGCCTGCTTGAAGCTCTGCGCGGCGGCGGAGTCTGCTCGGTTTCGGTCAATGCGTCCGGTCTCGGCAGCTGGGATTCCACGCTGGTTGTCGTGCTTTATGAACTGGTTCGCGAATGCCTGCGCTGCAACATCAAAATCAGTTATGAAAAATTTCCGCCCAATCTCAGGCGCCTGATTGACCTTGCCTTTATGGTCGACCGCAAACCTTCGCGCCCCCGGAGCGTTCGTCTGCCCTGGCTCGAGGCTCTTGGAAATTTTGGCCTTTCGGTCTGGCAAAGCATAAAAAAAGGCATGGGTTTCATTCATCAGAGTTTAAAGTCTTTTCGTCGCTGGCTGGCGGCTTCGGCGGTCATGCGCAAGGTCGATTTTCTGTTTGCCTTGCAGGATTGCAGTTACAAGGCCGTCGGCATCGTTTCTCTGGTCAGCTTTATGGTTGGGCTGATTCTGGCTTTTGTCGGTGCCGTGCAGCTCAAAACCTTCGGCGCGCAGATATATGTTGCCAGTCTGGTGGCTATCGGCATGACCCGCATCATGGGCGCGATAATGGTCGGCATCATCATGGCCGGCCGCACCGGCGCCTCTTATGCGGCCACCATCGGCACCATGCAGGTTAACGAGGAAATCGACGCGCTGAAAACCATGGGCATTCCGGTAACTGATTTTCTGGTCCTGCCGCGGATTATGGCTCTGACGCTGGCTATTCCGTTTCTGGTCATTCTGGCCGACCTTATGGGCATTGTCGGCGGCGGATTCGTCGGCGTGCTGATGTTGGATATTCCTTATGCCGAATATTACAGATACACCATAGACGCGCTGGACATGACCAACTTTTTGGTCGGACTGTTTCACGGCTTGGTTTTCGGTGTTGTCATTTCGCTTTGCGGCTGCTATTTCGGCATCTATTGCGGGCGCAATGCCGACAGCGTCGGCAAAGCGACCACGCAGGCGGTTGTCACGGCCATTGTCTGGATGATTGTCATGACCGGAATCATAACTTTTATTTTTGAGGTGCTGGGCATATGAACAAAACGGAAGCGCAAATATCGGTTCGCGGCCTGACCGTGGCTTACGGCGACTTTGTTTTGCTCAAAAACGCCGATTTTGACATTAATAAGGGCGACGTCTTCATTATCATGGGAGCCAGCGGCGGCGGCAAAAGTTCGCTGCTCCGCGTGTTGACCGGCCTGGTTCCGGCGGCTTCCGGCCGGATTTTAATCGACGGCGTCGATTTTACCGCTGCTACGGAAAACGAACGGGCGAAGATTATGCAAAAATGCGGTATTTTATATCAGAGCGGCGCGTTGTTCAGCTCCATGACGCTGGCCGAAAATATTGCCCTGCCGCTGCGCCAGTATACCGATTATTCCGATAAGCTGATTTCCGAACTGGTGTCGCTGAAACTGGCGCTGGTCGGGCTGACCGGCTTTGAGGAGTTTTATCCGTCCGAAATTAGCGGCGGCATGAAGAAGCGCGCCGGATTGGCGCGGGCTTTGGCGCTGGATCCGGGCATCGTCTATTTTGACGAACCGTCTGCCGGTCTTGATCCGATAAGCTCCAAAATGCTTGATGATTTGATTATAGACATCAATCAGAGCTTGGGCACCACGATTGTCGTCGTTACCCATGAGCTTGCCTCTATTTTTGCCATCGGCACCAATTCGGTGTTTCTTGATGCCGAAACCAAAAGCATCATCGGCCGCGGCAATCCGCACGAACTGCTGAAAAATCCGCCCAATGAAGAAGTCTACAAATTTTTAACCCGGGGAGCAGAGAAGAAAAATGCGAAATGAACCCAACAGAAAAATGATTGGCCTGTTTATGGCTTCCGGACTGGCAGTCCTGATAATCATCTTCGGCCTTTTCGTCAAGTCGAAGTTCTTTGCCGGCGACGGCAAAGTCCTCGTCATGTATTTTGAAGAGTCCATCAACGGTTTAAATGTCGGTTCGCCGGTCGTATTTAAAGGCGTGCAGATAGGCAAGGTCGCCAGCATTGAACTGATAGCCAATGCCGAAGACCTGAGTTTCAGCATTCCGGTCTATGTCAAAATGGACGCCGAACAGAGCATTAACCATTCCGAAACCTACGGCGAAAAGGAAATGATTCTGAACGCGCTGATAGCCAAAGGCCTGCGCGCGCGGCTGACAACCCAGAGCTATCTGACCGGCCAGTTGATGATAGAGCTTGAAATGCTGCCCGATACGCCGATTGTGCTGCGCCGCCCGCAGGACGAAAAAGAGTTTTTGGAGGTTCCGACGGTGCTGTCGCCGCTGGGCGAAATTTCCAAGGGCATTCAGAACTTGCCGCTTAAAGAGTCTGTCGAGCAGTTTCGCCGGTTCTTTACGTCGCTGAACGACGAAATGCCCCAGGTCAAAAAAATGATAAATTCCATGAGCCGGGTCGTCGACGGCAATGCCGGCGCTGCAGCCGACACGCTGGACAACTTTAACAAGGCGGCGGTCAATATCAGTCAGGCGGCCAAAGCGCTGCGCAACTTCGCCGATTACATTGAACGTCACCCCGAAGCATTGTTGAAAGGAAAGAAATGAGAAAATTATGGTTGTTTTTCCCGGTGCTGTTGCTGAGTGCCTGTATCGGCACCAGCCGTCCCGCCAGGTTTTACAATTTGCAGGCCGAAAATATCGGCGCTTACAGCAACACGGCCGTCCGTGCCGACATCGGCGTCCGTGAGGTCAAAATTCCCGACTATCTGGACAAGCCGCAGATAGCCACGCTGAAATCCGGCGGCGTTGAGGTCGACATTTCCGAACTCAATCGCTGGAGCGAGTCTCTTTCGACCATGATACAGCGCGTCGTCGCCGACGATTTGGGCTATAACCTGCCGAAGGCGGTTGTCAAACCGCGGGTGTCCGCCCGGGAAGATTTTAAATATCTGTTGCAGATAGAAATCGGACAACTTGACGGCAGCTGGAACAAAACCGCTAATCTGGAAGCCTGGTGGTCGATTGCCGACGCGTCCGGCAAACTTCTGGTTCAGCAGAAAAGCAGCCTCTCGGTTCCGCTTGGCGACGGATACGATGATTTGGTCCGTGCCGAAAGCCGCCTGTTGGCCGAATTGTCGGCTCAAATTGCGCCGGCTTTTGCCCGGCTGAAATAGGCCGAAACTTTTCCAAATCCCGGAAATGTTGACGTTTCCGGGATTTTTTTTTTTGAAAACCTGATTGCAAATTTGTTATTTGCCATTATAATCATTTCTGCCGACGGAAACGGTTAGACCGGCGGCGGAGTATGCAAACTCCTTAACCAGAACCAAAATAAACTAACCTCCTGCAAGGGAGGATGGTACGATATAAGCCGCTTTTGCGGACGAATTAGTACGCTGTCTGGTTACAGTTTGCAACTCCTCCCGCCTTTTCCAAACGAAAGGGCGGTTTTGTTTTAACAAAACATTGAAGGAGTTGAACATAATGGCAACCAAAAACAACGAAATCATCAAAATCAGAAACGGCATTGCGCGCCAGCTGCGCGAAGCCCGTATCAGCGCGCACCTTTCGCTGGCGCAGGTCGAAAAGCTGTCCGGCATTCCGGCCAATATTATCGACCTGTTGGAAGTCGGCATCAAACCGGTTGACCTCGGACATCTGCACCAGCTGGCCAAAGCCTACGGCAAGGCAGTCAAAATTACCCTGATATGAACAAAGCCGGGGAATGACAGTATTATTTTTTTCTTCTGTCATCCTCGGCTCCTTCCCTGTCATATTCGGGCTTGACCCGAATATCTCTTTTACGGTTTCCTCAGTCAAGTACTTTCTCTGTCATGTTCGGCCTTGAGCCGGACATCCAACCGTAGGCGTCACGCTGAGCGTGTGACCCGAATATCCAAGAAATAGATGCCCGGGTTAAACCCGAGCATGACGAAAATGCTTAATCGGACTTGATCCGGCAATCTAAAAGAGATATTCGGGTCAAGCCCGAACATGACTGTAAGGAAAAATAAGCCCGAGGATGACAAAAAAACAAAGCCCTCTCTTTTGAGAGGGCTTTTACTTATTTGCTTTCTTTGTCGGCAGGTTTGGCTTTGGCTGTCTTCGCCGCCGGTTTCCTGACGGCGGGTTTCTTTTTTGCCGCCGGTTTTTTTACTGTGGCTTTGGCTTCAGCCTTGGCCGGTACCGCCGGTTTTTCGGTTTCGCTTTTAGCTGCAGGCTTTTTCTTGCCCGGCGCTTTTTTGGCGGGCGCCTTTTTTACCGGTGCGGCTTTAATCTTTGCCGGCGCGGCATCTTCCTGCCGAACTTCGGCTTTGGCCGCTGCCGTTTTTCCGGTCGGAACATATTTGACGACGAACCAGATCAGCGCGCCGAGCATAACCGCCAGAAACAGCAGCGTGCTGCTGACACCGAGCCAGCCCAGCGGAATGAACAGAATGTAAGCGGCAGTCAGAACGACGGCGCTCAGCCGCATTCTGCTGTCAAAAGCCATGTCGCGGCGTGCCAGTTTGGCGATAACCTGCGTGCAAAGGGCATAAAACATGGTCAGAATCAGATACAGCACAAACAGGATGACAATGCCGGCAATGCCGCCGATAACCGCCGACCAGTTCAGCCAGCTTTTGAAGACGTCGGTATAATCACCTTTGGGGATATAGTTGTCGCCCTCAATCTTAATGACTTTGACCTGGTTTCTGTTAACCGTGTAAATGTTGGTGCGGGTAACGTAAACGCCCTGCGGCAGCAGGTTGGCGTCCAGATTGGTAACGCGCGTGTCCAGAACCAGCGGCAACGCCAGCGGCGTGTCTCTGCCTTCAATCCGTATCTGCGCCATTTTAAACGTGTTGAGCGGTTCGACGATTTGGCCGTTAACAACCTTAACCGGCAGCATCTGGTCGGCAATTTCCTGCGCATAGGGAACGTAAGCCGCGCCCTGAACCCTGATGACAATGGCAAAAATCAAGGCCATTAAAACCGACAGGCCGGCCAGAAACTTCATGCCCAGGCCTTGGCCGTTAAGGATATAACTGGTAATTTTTTTCATTTTTAACCCCGTTTTCAAATTGTTACTGATGTCTTTTTATAACCTTTTTCGGTAAATGTAAATTTATTTTTCTTGCCGGACGGGAAGATAGATTTTTTCCCAGCCCGAATTGTGCGTTGCGCCCTCAACGCGCACGACCGGATGCTTTCCGCCGACAAAGTCTTCAATCAGCGCCGCCGGCATGACCTTGTCGTCGCTTCCGGCATAATGGATTTGCGGAATTTCCAGATATTGCCGGCGGTAGCTTTCCAGGCTGAGCGATTCGTTGATTGGGGGCAGGCCGTGATATGTTGTCCAGGCCAGCGGATCCAGATTTCCGGCAATGGTTACCAGCTTTTTGACCCGGAGGCCGGGTTTGGCGGCGCTGATGAGCCCCGCCACCTGTGCGCCGCCCGAAAAGCCGACGAGAATAACCTCATGGCCTCCGGCCGTCTGCCGGACCGCGTCATATTCGGCATTAATCGCTTCCGGTGCAAAGCGCGCCGTGGTCCAATGTCGTTGGGCGCAAATCGGGCTCATTATGTACTGGCAGGGGCGCGCCAGATAGATGACGTTCGGCGACGGGTCGCCGAAGGCCAGTTCGCGCAGCATGGTTCCCTGCGGCGTCGGATCTGCGGTCGGGCGGCCGCGGCTGTCAAAAGCATGGCCGTCCCCCTCGATATAAAATTTGTAAACGCCGTCCGGTTCGCTGATTTTCTGCCATGACGCCAGTTTGAAGTCGCGGGTTTCGATTTCCTTATATGCAAAGTCGTCCGGAACCTTTATGCCCGAACAACCGGCCGACAGCAGGCCGAAAAGCGCGGCGATAAAGATAAATTTGTGCATGTCTTTTCTCCGTTGTTTGTTTTCAATATATACCGGAAACGCCGTCTGCCAAATATTTTTTTGCCCGTCTGGAAATTTTGCCGCGCGTGATTAGATATTAGACGATTATAAAACCCGTTTGCAAAGGAGAACGATTATGGCTGCATCAAAAACACAACCGAATATGGGCATCTGGCATCTGATTGCCGGCATTGTCATTGCCGTGCTCGGCGTCTATGTCTGGTTCAATCCGGCGGCCACCCTGCTGGGGCTGGCGCTTTATCTCGGCATTATTTTCATTGTCGTCGGCGCCGGCTATTTTATGCTGTCTTTTTCCAACCGTTCCGGCTGGTACCTGACGGTAGGCATTCTTGACATGCTGGTCGGCGTTATCTTTGTCGGCAATCTCGGCCTGACCGCCGCCACCCTGCCGATTGTGCTGGCGCTGTGGTTTCTGGCCATCGGCGTCATGCAGATTGTCGCGTCCTTCAGCCTGCGCCGCGAGGGATATTCCTGGGGCTGGTCGCTGCTGGCCGGCGTTTTGGGCGTGCTGTTTGCCTTCCTTATTCTGGCTTATCCGGCCGTCGGCGCCGTTACCATTACCGCGCTGGTCGGCGCATATTTCTTCATGTATGGCGTTATTGAAATCGGCGAATACGTTTCCAACCGCCGTCTGATGCCGGCCGAGGCCGACATTTAGTTTTGTTTCCGCGTCCGGGCGGCTTTTGCTGCCCGGACGTTTTTTTCACAGGAGAAAATAATGGCGAATGAAAACAACAAAATCGGCTTGATTCCGGCAACGCTGATGGTTGCCGGCAATATGATGGGCTCCGGCGTATTTATGCTTCCTGCCAATCTGGCCGCCATCGGCAGCATTGCCATTTTCGGCTGGCTGATAACCATTGTCGGCGCTGTGGCTCTGGGGCTGGTGTTTTCCAAACTGACGCAGATTTATACCGCTGCCGGCGGTCCGTATGCCTATTCGCGCAAGGCTTTCGGCGATTATATGGGGTATCAGACCAATCTGGTCTACTGGCTGGCGAACGTTGTCGGCAACGTCGGGTTGGCGGTGGCCGGTCTCGGTTATCTTACCACCTTTTTCCCCTCGCTGAAAGATCCGCTGATTATGGCTTTGGCGCAGATAGGCGTTATCTGGTTCTTCACTTATGCCAACATTCTCGGGCCGAATATTGTCGGGCGCATTCAGGGAATGACGACCACGGTTGCCCTGCTGCCGATTGTCGGCATGGCGGTTTTCGGCTGGTTCTGGTTCAGCCGCGATACTTATATGGCCGGCTGGAATGTTACCGGCGAGAGCAATCTGACCGCTTTGGGCATGACGCTTAATTTTACGCTATGGGCTTTTATCGGCGTTGAAAGCGCCTCGGTTTCGACGGCCGTTGTCAAAGATCCGGCGCGCAACGTGCCGATTGCGACCGTGGTCGGCGTGCTGTTGGCGGCCGTCTGCTATATTCTGAGTTCGTCGGCGATAATGGGCATCATTCCCAATAAGGAACTGATTGCTTCTTCCGCGCCTTTCTCCGACGCCGTTTCCATGGCGCTGGGGCCGGTGGCCGGCAACATCGTCGCCCTCTGCGCGGCGGTCGGCTGCCTGGGTTCGCTGGGCGGCTGGACACTGCTTGTCGGACAAACGGCCAAGGCTGCCGCCGATGACGGCCTGTTCGGCAATGTTTTCGCCCGCGTCAACTGCCGCGGCGTGCCTTCGGCGGGACTGGCCATCGTTGCCGGCATCATGACCCTGCAGGTTCTGGCTACCATGTCGCCGACCGCTTCCGAGCAGTTCGGCAAAATCGCCTCGATTGCCGTCATCATGACGTTGCTGCCGTATATCTACTCTTCGGTGGCGATTAAGATTATCGGCCGGGACAAAATGAGCCGCGGCGAAAATGTTTTTTACACCTTTGTCGGACTGATTGCCGCCTTTTACAGCATGGCGGCCATGATTGGTTCCGATCCGAGCCAGACGCGCTGGGCGCTGATGTTTGTCATATCCACCGTTATTTTTTACGAACTGGCGGTCAGCCGCAAGCTCGACATTAAGGAAAACCACATCAAACCGGGCGGCTGTGTGCCTTTCTGGGTACGCTGGCTGGTTCTGATTGTTACGATTCTGGCGCTGGTCGCCATGTTCTGGATTTCCGTCGGCCGCTATCATGCCTCGTCGCTGCATACCCGCGGCCATGTTCAGATAATCAACGATATTGAAAACCTGTAGGAAAGGGAAGAAAAATGGAAATGAACAATCCTTTTAGAATAAAGGCGCTGGTCGTCTACGACGGCATTGACGAGGAAAATGCCACGGCCAGGGCGCTGCGTGCGCTCAAACAAGATTTGGAGGAAAGCGACGTTGTGGTCGAGGTTTCGCAGTGTATCTGCGACGCCGAACTCATCGTCACCTCAGACCCGACCGTACAGTGCGTTCTGGTCTATCTTGACGGTGCCGACGACGAAAAACACCGCCGCATTCAGCATTTTCTGGAACTTCTGCGCAGCCGTAACCGCGATATGCCCGTGTTTCTGATGTCAAACCGCACCAAGGCTTCCGAGATTCCGGCTGCCATTCTCGACAAGGTCAACGACTTTATCTGGATTCTGGAAGATACCTCGGATTTCATCAGCGGGCGTATTCTTGCCGCCGTTCAGCGTTACCGCGAGTTTATCCTGCCGCCGATGTTTAAGGCGCTGGCCGAATTTTCCGACGTTTACGAATACTCCTGGCACACGCCGGGGCATACCGGCGGCACCGCTTTTCTGAAATCGCCGGTCGGCCGGGCGTTTTTCAACTTTTTCAAGGAACCGGTTTTCCGTTCCGATTTGTCAATATCGGTTGGCGAACTCGGTTCATTGCTTGACCATTCCGGTCCTATCGGCGAGAGCGAGAAGTATACCGCCCGTATTTTCGGCGCCGACCGCACTTACCATGTTACCAACGGTTCGTCGACGTCAAACCGGGTTATTCTCATGGCCAGCGTCGTCCGCAATCAGGTGGCGCTCTGCGACCGCAACTGTCACAAGTCGGTTGAACAGGCGATTACCATGTCCGGCGCCATTCCGGCTTACCTGATTCCGTCCCGCAACCGCTACGGCATCATCGGCCCGATTCATCCCGCGCGGATGACCAGGGAGGCCGTGCAGAAAACCGTTGCCGACAATGCTTTGATCCGCGAGGGGATAGACCCGCAGCCGGTTCATGCCATTGTTACCAACTCGACTTATGACGGTTTGTGCTACAATGTCCGCCGGATTAAGGAACTGCTCGGCGAAAGCGTCGACCGGCTGCATTTTGACGAAGCCTGGTATGGTTATGCGCGGTTCAACCCGCTTTATGCCGAACGCTTTGCCATGTACGGCGACCCGAAGGATTATGACCGCGGCGGCCCTTCTGTCTTTGCCACTCAGTCGACACATAAGCTGCTGGCCGCTTTTTCGCAGGCGTCGATGATTCATGTTCGCGACGGCCGCCGCCCGATAGAGCATAAGCGCTTTAACGAAGCGTTCATGATGCACGCCTCGACGTCGCCGTTCTATCCGATTATCGCCTCCAACGACATCAGCGCCGCCATGATGTCGGAAGAGGGCGAAGCGCTGACCGAAGACGCGATTAAGGAAGCCGTCGCTTTCCGCAAGACGGTTGCCCGCCTGCATTGCGAAGCCATGGAGAAAGGCGGCTGGTTCTTCAGCGTCTGGCAGCCGGATTTTGTAACCGATAAGCAAAGCGGCAAACGGATTCCTTTCTGCCGCGCTTCGGAAGAGCAGCTTTCGACCGATCCTGAATGCTGGGTTCTGCATCCGAACGAAGAATGGCACGGTTTCGGCGATATTGAAGATGGCTGGTGCATGCTTGACCCGATAAAGGTTTCCGTCGTTACGCCCGGCGTCAATGCCGACGGCAGCCTGGCCGATTGGGGAATTCCGGCCTCGGTGCTGACCTCTTATCTGGACAATAAGGGTATTATTGTCGAAAAGACCACCGATTTTACGATTCTGTTTCTGTTTTCGATGGGCGTTACCAAAGGCAAATGGGGCACGCTGCTGAACGCGTTGTTTGAGTTCAAAAAGGATTATGACCGCAATACGCCGCTGGAACGCGTCATTCCCGGTCTGGCGGCCGAACATCCGGAACGCTATGCAGGCATGGGGCTGAAGGATTTGGCCGGCGAAATGTTCAAGGCTATGTCCGAATTGGGAACTACCCGCGCTTTGTCCGAAGCCTTCTCTGTCTTGCCGCATCCGGATATGGCTCCGGTAGACGCTTACGAGCGTCTGGTTAAAGATGACGTTGAATCTCTGACTCTTGAGCAGATGGCGGATCATACCGTGGCAACCGGCGTTGTGCCGTATCCGCCCGGAATTCCGCTGTTGATGCCGGGCGAAAATGCCGGCCCGGCCGACGGACCGCTGCTGGGCTATCTGAAGGCATTACAGGCCTTTGACCGGAAGTTTCCCGGTTTTGCCCATGACACGCACGGCGTTGAAGTTGACGCGGACGGAAATTATACGATTATGTGCATTAAAAAATAAACGAAAACACCCCGGATTTTTCTGGGGTGTTGTGCTGTCAAAAAAACATCTCGGCAAAGCCGGGATGTTTTTTTAACGGCGCTGGCCGCCGTCGTCGAAATGTCCGGTATGGAAATAATGGCTGTCGTGCGTGTCTTCGTGCATCAGATGACAGGCGGCGATGACGGCAATGGCGGCAATAATCAAAACTTTTTTCATTTCTTTCTCCTCAAAATTATAAGACAAGTATACTCCGTTTTTATGGCGGCACAAACCGAAAGCGCGATTATTGCACAGAATATCAGGGCTGGGTTTCCGGCGCGGAAGATATGAAATGGATAACCCTTTGCGGATAGGGGATGTTGATGTTGTTTTCACGGAAGCGTTCGACGATTTTCTCCCTGATGCGGAAAGAAATGCCGGCGCCGCTGTAAACGTTGGCCGTATAGCAGTTGAGCTGGAAATTGAGGCTGTTGTCGCCCAGATCCGTAAACTGCAGGGACGGCGGCGGCGAACTGAGGACTTCCGGATCTTCGCCGGCTATTTCAAGCAAAATGGCCTTGACCTTGTTGATGTCGCTGTTGTAGTCGACCCCGACCTTGATTTCCACCCGGCCCATCTGGTCGCTGTAGGTTTTGTTAATCAGACTGTTAGCCAGTATTGAGGCGTTGGGGACGATGACATTGGACTTGTTCCAGGTTTCAAGTTCGGTCGAACGCATGTTAATGCTTTTGACGATGCCTTCCTGGCCGTCGATGATAACCCAGTCGCCGACCTTAATCTGCCGTTCAAACAGAATGGTCAGACCGGCGACCAGACTGCTGACCATGTTCTGCAGGCCGAGACCGGCGCCGAACGACAGGGCGCCGGCAATAATCGCAATGCTGCTTATGCTTCCGCCCATAACCGCAAAACCGACAATCAGCGAAATGATAATGCCGAAAAAGCCAATGCCCGAGATGACCGAGTTTTTAACGCCGGGATCCCAGTCAATCTGGCTCAGGCTGCCGTTTTGAAAACTGCCCTTAAGCATTTTGAACAGAAAGGACGATACGAAAAAGCTGATAATGCCGAGCAGAATGGAGGTAATTGAAATATGCAGGCTGCCGATGTTGAAGCCGACCAGAAAGTTGCGGACCTTGTTCAGCATGATGTCGACTGACACGCCCCAGACGGCCAGCAGGGTCAGAATGGCCATAATGCCAAGAATGGGCTTGAGAATCAGCGCAAACCAGAAGTTTGCCTTTACCAGTTTTCGCGGATTGATGCGCAGCGTCCGGCTCCAGAATTTCAGCCGCATCAACTGACGGAAGATAACCCTCAGCAGCCGGTCGAGAATGTAAAATACGGCAATGACAACGCCCGATATGATGAAACGGTTGATGGCAAATTCCGAAAGCCGTATATAACCAAACAGCGACACCGCAAAGGAAACCGCCATGAATACGGTAACCGACAGACTTATTTTGGCCGGCGTGCTCAGCTCCTTGTATTCTTCCTCGGCGTTTTCTTTTCCGGTCGTTTCGGTGGTGGCGGCGTTTTTGGCGTTTTCTTCCGGCGTTCCGTCAAACAGAAACTTGTTGGCAACCAAAACGACGCAGAAGGCTTTGACCGCATTGGCAAAAATCTTGAGAGAATACAGCACTTCCGGGTTTACGTTCATTTCGGCGGCCAGCGATTGAAAAAAGCTGACGATGCAGATGGCCGCGGCTGAGAAAATCAGCGCCTTGCTGCTGGCCTGCGCCCGGTCGTTGCTGACCTCGATAATCCGCCATTTGCCGTTTGCCGGTGTCAGCAAAATGCGAACCAGCGCTTGCGTCAGGAAAAAATAAAGCAGGTACAGCGCCGCCGTGTAAAGCATGGTTCCGAAGTTGCTTTTATTGATAATGGCACCGTTTTTAATCCAGAACATGAACGTTCCGATAATTGCGGCGGGAATCAGCCCGCGGGCCAAAAACATCCACAGCGCGGCTCGCACTTTCTGCGTATAGTCCGGGTTGGCAATCGCCTCGCGGTAACCGAGCCTGGTCTTGATAAAATGGCGCAGATATGCGGCGGCAAAGGTTGCGGCGATAATGTAAAACAGCGCGTAGACAATGTTGTCGTCAGCGGTTGCCATGTCGGCGGCAGGCAGCTGGCGGTACCAGTCGAGCGGCGATTTTATCAGTTCGAAGGTAAATTTGGCAAAGCTGACCAGTGAGGTCCAAAACTCCTGTGGATGGAAAATGGAGCTTTGCTTGGCAAAAATGCGCGTGAACAAATCTTGGTTGCGGACTTTCAATATCAGCCCGTTTAAATCGTCGATTTTGGTTTTTGCCAGTTTTGCCTGGGCGATTGAGGTTTTATAAGCGTCGGCCTGTTTGTTAAGCTCTTTGCGCTGCTTGGCTATTTCCGCCGGTTCGTTGCCGTCGTCCGGGACTTCGCCGAGAGCGGCGATTTTTTTCTGAACGCTGCCGAGGTCATTGTTGAGCAGCGGCAGGTTTTGATTAAGCTTGTCCTGCAAGTCGTTGATTTTGTCAAGCATGTCCCCGGTGGCGCCGGGTCCGATTTTGCCCGAGTTCAGCTCGGCGGTCATCTTGTCCAGCTGTTTGTTGACGGCACCGTAATCGACGTTTTCATTGTCGGCGGACGGTGTTTGCATCTGCGCGGCCGCGGCTGCGGCGGCAAACAAAACGAAAAAAATGGCGGCTAAAAGTTTTTTCATCATCAATCCTTTGCTTTTTTTGGCTTATATAATCACGGGAAAGGCTGTTAAAAGTGTTGCCGGAAGAATTTTATTGCACTACACTCGGACAAAAAGGAAAGGAGAACAGATGAAAGTATTAATGATAAACGGCAGTCCGCGTCCGCGCGGCTGCACTTTTACGGCGCTTTCCGTCGTTGCCGAAGCGTTGAACCGGGAAGGGGTCGAAACCGAAATTGTCCAGAGCGGTGCCGGCGCGCTGCGCGATTGCATAGGCTGCCGCAAATGCCGCGAAAACGGCGACAGTCGTTGTATTTTTAACGACGATGTCGTAAACGGGATTATTGCCAAAGCCGAGCAGGCCGACGGTTTTGTTTTCGGTTCTCCGGTTTATTACGCGCACCCGAGCGGTCGGATCCTGTCGCTTCTGGATCGGCTGTTTTATGCCGGTTCCGAAGCGTTCATGAACAAGCCCGGCGCTGCGGTGGTTTCTGCCCGGCGGGCGGGAACGACGGCTTCGCTGGACGTCCTGAACAAATATTTTACCATCAGCAGAATGCCGGTGGTTTCTTCCCGTTATTGGAATATGGTGCACGGACAGACGCCGGAAGACGTTATGCAGGATGCCGAAGGGTTGCAGGTAATGGAACTGTTGGGCAGGAACATGGCGTGGCTGCTGAAATGTATCGCCGCCGGAAAACAGGCGGGCATTCTGCCGCCGCAGCTGGATAATCCGGTCATGACCAATTTTATCCGCCGTTAATAAAGAAAGCCTCCCGTCGGTTGCGGGAGGCTTTCTTTTTAGCCGTTTGGTCGGTTTTCTCGCGAATGCGTTTCTTTTGAATACAGATGATGCGGCGTTTCGATTTCTTCTTTTTCGACAAATTCGGCCTTTTCGACTTCCTCGTCGTTATCGGAAAAAGCGTTGCTGACTTTCTGGGCGCCGTTTTTGGTTGCTTCCCAGGCGTCGCTGCTCACTTCTTTGGTCTTGTCCCAGGCTTTGCCCGAAAACTCTTTGGTTGCTTCCCAGGCTTCGCCGGCGGTGTCTTTGGTCTTTTCCCACAGGCTGTCGCTGTCTTTTTCAAAATTGTCTGACATTTCTTTTCTCCTTTTTTGGTGTTACCCCCGGAAAATAGTTGTTTTCGCGCCGCTTTCAATCAAGACTTTGTATTAAGGTATGTTTTTTTCATGTCCTAAGGTTTTATTCTGCAGTTTTAAAATTATATAGAATGCAGGACATTGTAACAGGAAGCAGAACATGAAAAAACTTGTAGTCATCCTGTGCGGAGTGATATGGGCTTCGGAAGCCGTCGCCGTTACCCAGATAATTCCGGCCGGGGAAGATGTCAGCGGCGGTGACGTGCACACTGTTGTCACGCAGCAGGTTTATGGTACGACCAGAAATTTTACCGTTTCCGGCAATCAGCAGATTATGTCCGGCGGCAAGTCGTACAACAGCGTCATATATCCCTACGGGCAGCAGAATGTTGAAGCCGGTGGCGTGTCTTATAATACGAATGTTGCGTATGACGCCTTGCAGAATGTCAACGGCACGGCCTATTCGTCAACCGTTGCCACCCGCGGTACCATAGATGTCAACAGCGGCGGTTATGCGCAGGATACCGTCGTCAACGGAGGCATTTTTATCGTTTCTCGCGGCGGCAATGTAAAGGGAACGGTATTGCGCGGCGGTCGTGAGAATGTTTCCGGTACCGATGAAGATGCGACCATAATCGGCGGCTTGCAGGAAATTTTGTCCGGCGGGGTTTCCGAACGGGCGCAAATTACCGGCGGCCGGCAGCAGGTGGATGACGGCGGCACCAGTGTCGGCGCCGTCGTTTCCGGCCGCGGCAGACAGGAAGTTTCGGGAACGACGCGGCAGACTGTTGTCAAAAGCGGCGGCATTATTGACATTATCGACAACGGCGTTGCCGAACAGACACTGCTTGACGGCGGCGAGATGAATGTCGATTTCGGAGCCGTATCCCGCAATACGACAATCAGTTCGGGTAGGCAGAGCGTTTACGGAACCGACACGGACAGCACGATAAACGGCGGCGTGCAGCAAATTGAGAGCGGCGGCGTCGCTTCGGGAGCCCTGGTCAGAAACGGAGGGGTGCAAAGCGTTTTTTCGGGAGGAGAAGCGGAGAATACCGTCGTTGAACGCAACGGCTGGCTGTTCTTGTTTGCCGGCGGAACCCTGTCGGGAAAAACCAGCGTAACCGAAGGCGTGGTAACATTTGTCGGCAGCAACAGCATTCCGGATATGGAAATGCGGAATGCCGTTGCGATTGTCCCCTACAGCCATGACTTCAGTTCTCTGCAGTTTGACAATTTGTCCGGCCAGGGAACCTTCGGCATCAGCAGCAGTCTGTCGGAAGGGCTTTCGGACAAAATTCTGGTACACTCGGGCAACGGAAATTTCGGCTTGGTAATTCATGACTACAGTCCGGAAGGGAGTACGCCGGCCCGCTATAAGATTATCGATGAAGACAGCGGAGCTGCGGACAGTTTTTATCTGGTCGGCGACGCCGTTGACGTCGGAGCATTTCGTTATGGGCTGGAGCGGGACGGCGACGACTGGGTTCTGGTCAGGACTCAGGACGTAACGGACAGCGCCGTCATTGCCAAAAACACCTATTCTTCGCTGGCGTCGCTGTTTTATACGCACCTGACGCCGGTTTACAACCACATCCGCAGCCGGCGCAACGCGTCCGGGCATGACAACGGCCTTTGGATAAAGGGGTTGGGGCAGAGGGTCAAATTTGCCTATAAGGATAAAAGCCAAAGCCGGATAGACATCTACGGCACGGAAATCGGCTATGACCGGGAAGTCTGGCGGCAGAACGGCCGTTATCTGAGCATAGGCGTCTATGGCGGTTACACTTCTTCGCGCCAGAAATTTGACCGCAGCGGTCACGGCGATGCCGATACGCAGTCTCTCGGTTTGTATTCGTTGTTTAATACGGATGACAACTGGTTTGTCGATATGGTCGGCACCTATTTCTGGCATCGGCAGAAACTGCGGAGTTATACGCCCGCAGGCAGCGGCGTTGACGGCAAATACCGCACGAACAGCTGGCAGCTTTCGGCTTCGCTGGGAAAACGCATAAATTTTGACGGCCGGTGGTTTGTCGAACCGTCGGTCGGTTTGAATTACATGCACATTGACGCCGTCCGTTATCGCACCAACTTCAATACCCTGATAGAAACTTCCGACGCCGGTTATTTGAGCACCAGAGCCGATTTGATTGCCGGAAAGTCTTTTGTCTGGGGAGATAACCGCTTTTTGGACGCTTACGGGCGTTTTGCTCTGATTCATGATATCGACGGCAAAAGCAAGGTGCGCGTAGCCGATTACGGTTTTGCCGAAGACCTGTCGTCTCTGCGCTATGAACTTGGCGCCGGCGTCAGCACCGCCTGGAGCGAAGACGGAACCGCCTATCTGGAAGCCTCCGCCCAGTTGGGCAGCCGCATTAAACTTCCCTGGGAAATTAACTTCGGGATTCAGTATCGGTTTTAAAAAAACGAAGGCCCGCTATTTTCGGGCCTTCGTCGGAAGATATGCCTAATTTCCGGCTTTCAGAATGTCGGCGGCAATCAGTTCCGGTGTCAGATGATAACGCTTATACAGTTCTTCAACGGGAACCCGGTCGGTAAATTCTTTTTTGGCGCCGAAGTTCAGCACTTTCATATTGCTGTCGCCGTAGAAACGGGCAATTTTTTCGCCGAAACCGCCGTCCAGTTCGCCGTCTTCCAGCGTGGCGACGATTTTGTGGTCGGCCTTCAGGCTGTTAAGCAGGTTTTCGTCCAGTCCGGTCAGGTAGCGCGGGTTGACGAGCGTTGCCGTAATGCCCTGTTCTGCCAGTTTGGCCGCTGCCCGCCTGCCGAGTTCAAAGAAACTTCCTGCGGCAATCAGGGCAACATTGCTGCCTTGCTGTTCAACCTTATAGGTATTCAGCCGTTCGAAAGTTTTTTCGGTTTCTTTTTCCGCATGAACGACGGTTGACGGAATTCTGATGACAACCGGATGTGAGGTCTGTTCAATACCCCAGTCCAGCATGGACAGATATTCTTCCTTGGTTGTCGGCGCCAGGTAAACGAGGTTGGGAATATTTGAAATCAGCGGAATGTCAAAAGTTCCCAAATGCGTGGCGTCGCCGCCGGAGATGCCGTTCCAGCCGATGAGAATGACAGCCGGATTTTTGTTCAGCGCCAAATCTTGCGAAAGCTGGTCGTAAGTTCTCTGTACAAAAGAGCTCAAAACCCAGAAAACGGGTTTGCATCCGCCCTTTGCCAAAGCCGAAGCCATGGCGACGCCATGCTCTTCGGCAATGCCGACGTCAACGAAGTTTCGGCCGAATTTCTGGCGCATGTCCGGCGTCATGCCGATAGCGCCTGGAGTACCGGCGTTGATGAGGACGACCTTTTTGTCTTTGGCGATTTTTTCTTGCAGGTAATTGACCGTAATGCTGTTGTAGTTTTCGCCGCTGAGGTCAACGGTCGGATTGCCGGAAGCAATGTCGAAGGGAACGCTCCAGTGCCAGGTTTCCTTGTGTTCTTCCGCAGGTTTGTAACCTTTGCCTTTTTCGGTATGAATATGCAGAACCGTAGGCTTGTCCGTGTCTTTGACTTCTTTCATCAGCGACGTCAGTTTGGCAATGTCGTTGCCCTCTTCAAGATAACGGTAATCAAACCCGAGAGCCTTAAACATGTTGCACTCGGCTTTTCCGCCGGTCTGGCGCAGCAGCCGCAGGTTGCCGTACAGGCCGCCGTGGTTTTCGGCAATGGACATTTCGTTGTCGTTGACGATAATGATAATGTTGCTGTTCAAAACCGCAGCGTTGTCAAAACCTTCGAGCGCTTCGCCGCCGGAAAGCGAACCGTCGCCGATAACCGCGATGACGTTGTGCTTTTCGCCTTTGAGGTCGCGGGCTTTGGCCAGACCGCAGGCCAGACTGACCGAAGTGGAAGTATGCCCGACGATAAAATGGTCGTGCTCGCTTTCTGCGGGATTGGTGTAGCCGGAAATCTCCCGCATTCCTTCGTCGGTCAGAAAACCGTTTTTGCGTCCCGTCAGAATCTTATGCGGATAGGACTGATGCGAAACGTCGTACACAATCTTGTCTTCCGGCGAGTTAAAAACGTAATGCAGGGCAATGGTTGTTTCGACAATGCCGAGGTTGGGACCGACATGTCCGCCGATTTTGCTGTCGCGGTTCAACACGGCGCTTCTGATTTCTTCCGCCAGCGCTTCAAGCTCTTTCAGACTGAGTTTTTTTACGTCTGCGGGTGAATTGATGTTGTCCAGATAACTCATCTTTTTCTCCTGATATTAGTGGTAAGATTCGATTCTGCGTAACATCATAAATTCTAGAGCTTACTCTAAGTCAAGAGCTAATGTGGGTTTTCTGAATTTTTATTTGTATTTTTATGAAACCATTTTGAGCCCGACGACGCCGATGATAATCAGTCCGACGCTCACGATCCGGCACAGTCTGCGGCTTTCGCCGAAGAAAATCATATTGATGGTTACCGCGCCGGCGGTTCCCAGTCCCATCCACACCGCATAGGCGATGCTCATGTCCAGAAAATCAAGCGACAGGTACAGAAAAAGGTATGAAAGGGCAAAACCGCCGGTAAACAAAAGCAGATTGGCCAAATTCTTTTTCCGGCTGAACATCTTCAGGCCGACAACGCCGGCAATTTCCAGCGTTGCGGCAATAATAACGTAAATCCATCCCATTCGCTTACTCCTTTTCGGCTGGTGTCTCTTCGTTTTCGGCCAGTTTCAGGCTGATAACCCCGGCAATCAGCAGGGCAATGAAAAAGCCTTTTGCAATTGTGAATTCAACGTTAAATATCAGTGTATCCATAAGCGCCGTGCAGACGGTGCCGACGGCCGAAAATATTGCGTAGACCGTTCCGGTCTGAATGGTTTCGCAGGCTTTTTCCAGAAAATAAAAGTCGGCAACGATGATAAGCGCGATTAGAATAAAGTGCGGCCAGCTTTCAGCCGCGTTGAAACCATAAATCCAAAGAAGTTCAAAAATACATGTCAGAACGACATAAGTCCATCCTTTATTAATTTTTTTTCTCCTTACAATTAATAATAACAATTATATCATAAAACAACGAATGAAAGCAACGGAAATTTTTTCGCTTGTCAGAAGCCTTCTTCTTTATATGGGCGGGACATAAGGCTCTCCATCGCCGACTTTATGGAAATGCCCGCAAACAGAACTTTGTTTACCACTTCGCAAATGGGCATTTCTATTCCCAGTTCGCAGGCGCGTCTTACGACGGCTTGAGCCGTATAAATGCCTTCGACGGTGCGGGTGTTTTCTTCAATCAGTTTTCGCGCCTCGCCGCGAATGCCGATTTCGTATCCGAAACTGAAATTTCTGGATTGGGAGCAGCCGGCGGTCAAAACCAGATCGCCGAGGCCGCACATGCCCATCATGGTGCTGTGGCGGCCGCCGAGAGCACTGGAGAGGCGGCCCATTTCGTTAAGTCCGCGTGTTATCAGTGCTGCCCGTGCGCCGTCGCCGAATTCTGCACCTTCAATAACACCGGAGGCGATGGCAATAACATTTTTGACGCTGCCGCCGATTTGCGGTGAAATCATGTCGGATGTGGTATATGGCCGAAAATAGGGTGTGGCAAGCATGTCGGTAAGCTGTGCGGCAAGACCGTCTTTGGCGCAGGCAATGGTTACGGACGTCAGTTTGCGCTGAGCAATGTCAACGGCAAAGCCCGGACCGGATAGAACGGCAATGGTTGCCGCAGGAATTTCGTCTTCGGCGATTTCCGACAGCATTTTTCCTGTTTCCGCTTCAATTCCTTTGGCACACAGAACAATAACGGTGTTTGTTTTGATAAAGGGTTTTATCTGCCGCAGGACTGAGCGCGTTGCCTGCGCCGATACGGACAGCAGAACGATATCCGCAAAATCGAAAACTTCGGCAATTTCGGAAGTCGATTTTATGGCGTCGGGCAGGGGGATGTTCGGCAGATGTTTGGTATTGAGATGTTTTTGGCTTATGGCGTCGATGACGTCGGAATTGCGGTCCCAGCAAAGAACGTCGCATCCCGCCCGTGCCGCGGTTAAAGCTAAGGCTGTGCCGAAAATCCCTGTTCCGATAATTCCGATTTTTTTCATAAATTCCTCCTGAAAATAAACGCTTCCTGCGCCAAACAGTTGCAGTTTTCTTCCGTTGTCCAAAGTCTATGCGTGAAATCGGCTAAAGTCAATATAACGATATCGCCTTGCCGAAGATTGTAGTGTTGTTATTACGCGGCTGCTTAAAAAATTTTCGATTGGTATCTGTAATCTTGAGCAGATAACACAGAAAACCACTGATTTAGGGTTTAAAATGAAAGCTGGCAAGAAGCTTCATAAGCAGACTATCCACGAAATATTATTTGGCCGGTACCAGAGCAAATATAGAATTTTCTGAACAACGACAAAAAACAGAGGATTTTAAAATTGCTTTGTTCTGAAATTTTATTGGACAGTAAAAATGTATTTATTTCAATAAGAAAGCCTATTTTAGCACTGGCTAAAATAGGCTCTTGCAAGTTTGGCTGACCCAAGTTTATGACCTTAGGAAAAAATATGAGCAGGAATTAGCTGAAATGTATCTGATTATTGAGAGCATGGACGATGATTTAGAAGAATATTTAATAAATATGCTGAAACATACGGTATTGAGGTAACAATGAAATTTAAGTTAAAGAATAAAATCCGGGCATCAATGATTCTTTCTCGAGAAACAGTAGAAGAAGCTTTGTCTAAATTTAATAAAATAAGCCATATTGAATATACCGAACGAAATAATCAAGTTAGTTTCTTTTCTCCGGATGTCGTTAATACGCGTAGGACACGCTTATTACTTAAGCAAGAAAATTTAATAGATCAAACAACAGAAAGTATACTGTCATTAGTTAATTCAGGAGAAGTTGAAAATACTTCAGTTCGTGGCGTAAATAATAGAGGAAAGAAAGAAACTGTAAATTTAGATAATATCTTTAGACCGTGGGATACATATGATTATGATGAGATTACCAGAAGCTTAGAAAATTTTGATACAGATAATCTTATACAAAATCCAACGATTGGGCTTCTTTTAAGTTGCGTAACTAGTACTATAAGAAATCGTCATATTATTGAAGAGGTATAATGAAATTTATTAAATTTATAATATGGCTAATTATACCTCTGTTAATAGTCTGTTTTAATAATGAACTTGAAGTTGTTAGTATACATATTTTGGGTTTTAATCTTGTTGATTTTAAATCATATAATGATTGGATATCAATTTGCTTTACAAGCGGAAGTTTAGTTTTTGCGATTCAAAGTTTTCTTGTACCTTTTATGGAGCAGTCACTATATAGTACAAAGGCCTATAAAAATCATTTAATTGCAGAATATGGAGAATATTGGCAAGAAAAGCAATATCGCCCGCTAAAAAATTTATCAGAATTTCTTTTTGTAACAACAACAGATGCCTTTATTTCTGTCATTTTTATGATAATGTTTATATTTGTGAAAAAATTTTTGATAATTAGTTTTGCTATTTATTTTGGGGGTGTTTCTTTTATCGGTTTGATGTGTGCACTTTTTGCAATGCGAAATAATTTTAATATTATGTTTAATTATAAAAGATCTTGAAATCTAAACCATCTCGACAATTTTCTTTTGGGCATCGGTGTTGTATTCGATATAGCGTTGAGTGGTGGAAAGGGTGGAATGTCCGGCCAGCATGCGGATATCGTTTAAGGTACCACCGGCAAGGCTGATATTTTTAGTGGCGGTGGTAATAAAAGTTTTGCGTCCTTTATGTGAGGAGCAACCTTCAAAACCGATTTCTTTATATAAATTATAGTTGATTTCTCAGCTCAATTGCCCTTTTGAGGCACAAACCATCAGCCAGATTAAATTCGCTATTTTCTTTGCTCACAATCCGGCTTTATAGCTGAGTATAAAATAAAAGTCCAGGCTCAAAGTCTTGTAACGCTTGAAAAACAAGGACTTATTGTAAAACTTTATTGTATATAAATTTATCCGCCACATACTTTGCAAGGTCTGGCACCTTGTGATTTTGCCTTGTCTTTAGTGGTTTTTATACAATTCTTGGTACAGCGTTTTGCCCATTTGCAGGTTGGACTGTGATAAATATAGGTTTTGACGTTCATAATCACGGCCGAATTGTCCGCTGCTGAAACCGGAGCAGACAAAAACAGTAAAATTAACAGGTACAGGATCTTTCTCATTTTCCGTTCCGTATTGGTACAATATATACTTTTATCATAAATTCAGCCTCTTACAAAGAGATTATACCGGCTTATTTAAAAATATCCAGAGGGTTTTTGATGATTTAGCTTGATTCTAACACATTTACTTTATAAAGTGAAATCGAGCAGTTTACTGCTTAGGGCGTCGAAAACCCTTTTATAGACTTAGTCGTGTGCACACGACTTTAAATTGTGCCGACTTCTGATTCTACTTGGACGGATGTCGGTGAATAAGGCTCAGCCAAATAAGCCGAGCCGTTTGAGTCTATACGGTTTTCGAACATCCGCCCGCCTTTAAAAAGCGGGTTTTCTTTTAACTGGTTAGAAAAAGGATGTTTAATCGTATGAAAAAATCTTTATTAATGACAACGGCATTGGTGGCACTTTCCGTGTCCGGCAATGCTTATGCGGAAAATCTTCCAGAAGACGCGTCGAATTTGACATCGGGAAACTATGTTGTAGAGCGCTCGGATACTCAGGTTTCACACTCGGGAGACATAAATTTATCCGGAACGGCCTCATTAGATGTAAAAACTCAGGCTATTGTAAAGCCGGAAGCTGAAGAAGTTGATGTTTCCAAAGCTTTGGAAGTTAAAGGCAATGTTTCTCTGGCAGATGATGCCGCTTTGTCTGTCATCAATTCCAATGCTGCGGATGATACAGAAAAGCCTTTTATGTTCGTTGACGGTAAATATACTCAAACGGGCGGTGAACTGACGCTGAAACAGGAAAATGAAGCTGAATGGAGATCAACGCTGAACGCTAAAGAGGCTGATATCAGCGGCGGTACGATAAAGCTGGATACGGGAGAAATCTTTGTATACGGCAATGCTGATGATGGCAGCAAATTTAATATTTCCGGCGGAACATTTGAAATGAATAATTCCAATATCAGCACTTATCCGGCCATGTCAGCAGCAGAAGGCAATTCACAGAAAGGTGCTGCCATGACAGTTTCCGGCGGAACGTTTAAGATGAATGAGAGTTCATTGGGACGCGAGAATTCCGGAGATTTGGACATTAGCGGCGGGGAGTTTACTTTGGAAAACGGTTCCGCAATATTCCATGACGGCGAAACTGGAAGTATAAATATCAGCGGCGGGACAATCTCCCTCAAAGATTCGTCGATAGTCAGAGGCGGTGACTATCAGAGTGAGGACGGCAAACCGGCAAGCGGCGATATAAATATTACCGGCGGAACGATAAATGCCGGCGGTTCTTCGGCAGAAATCGCTTCTGTCGGCAATATAAAAATTGCCAACGGTGCAGAACTTAATATTGCTTCCGGTACAACGTTGTTTGCCAAGGCAATATCGGAAGATATGAGCCAAGCACAGAAAGCCACGCTGAATGTTTATGATAATAATACTAAGATTAATTTGGGCGGAAAGTTGGTTGCCAACATTAATGGCGATGACCGAGGCAAAATTCATTTTCAAAATTCCGGTGCCAACATTGACGGTGATGTTGAAGCCGTCAGTCTGATTTTTGAAGACAGTCATTCTTTGAGTCAGGCAGTTTCCGGTACTATCGGCGGACTGGATATTTTTGAAATCAAAAAAGGCACCATGGTTTATGACAAGGAAATTAACGGCGGAGCTTCCAGCGTTGTCGTAGGAGAAGGCGCAACGCTTGATATTGGGACTAATGCGTTGCATTCCGGCGGTGACAAAGGAGTTGATGGTGAAGGTGTTCATTTCAAGGACAATTCAACTTTGGCCTTTACTGTAACTGACAAAGATACCTATGGTAAAATCCACGCCAATTATGTCAACATCAGCGAAAACGGTACAAATTTGAATATGACCTTAAACGGTGCCGCTTTGGCTAAAGGCGAAACCACAACCTTAAAATTGTTTAACGGTGAGGATTCCGACGAAGTTGAAATCGAAGGTAAGTTTGCCAATTTAAGCAAAAATTCCCGTTACGAGTTTGTTGACAATGGCGACGGGACATTTAAGGTCACTTCTGTTGCTTCCGCGGCTGATACTGTTGCCGATGCCGGCGGTTCAGCCAATAATGCCGGAACAGCCGAGGCATGGGACAGTGTTAGTGCCTCAATCAGCTCTCCGGTTGCCGCGTCTGTTACGGAGAAATTGGCACAGCTTTCCAACAGCACAGATGCCGCCGAACAGAAAGCTTATGTTGATGCCTTGACAGCAGTTGCTCCTGAAGTTGCGCCGATGGTTCAGAAAACTCAGACGGAAACAGCCAACCAGGTCTTTGGTGCCGTCGGGACACGTTTAACCGGTGGTTCAATCTCAACCGGCGGTGAAGGTATGGCTTCCGGTGACAGTATTTTCAAACGTGGAGCCATGTGGGTTCAGGGCTTGTTCAATAAATCCAAACTGGACGATACTTCCAAAGCTAAAGGTTTTGATGCAGACAGTTCCGGTATTGCTTTCGGTGCCGAGAAGTTTGTAACCGATGATACTAAGGTTGGTATTGGTTATGCTTATACCAACACCGATATTGACGGTTTTATGCGTTCAACCGATGTTGATACGCATACGGCAATTTTATATGGCGAATATAAACCGTCCAACTGGTATGTAAACGGTATCGCGACCTACGGCTGGTCTGATTATGAAGAAAGCAAGAGTGTTGCCGGAGTTGGCGTTAAGGCTGACTACGATGTCGAAACCTTTGGCTTGCAGGCAATGACCGGTTACGATATGAATGTCAACGGCTTAGGCATTACACCGGAAGCTGGATTGCGTTACGTTCATATCAAGCAGGACGCTTATAAAGATTCTGCCGACCAGCGTGTTTCTGCTAATGACAGCGATATCTTGACCGGTGTCATCGGAGCAAAGGTCAGCAAAAACTTTGAGCTGTCCAATGGTATGAATATCAAGCCGGAAGTCAGAGTTGCCGCAACCTATGACCTGTTTAACGATGATGTTAATTCAGTTGTAACTTTGGCAAATGGTTCGGCTTATGCGGTTGACGGCGAAGCCCTTGACCGTTTCGGTATGGAATTTGGCGCCGGATTAACTGCGGAAGTCAATGATAATGTTGAGCTCTCGCTTGGTTATGAAGGCAAATTCCGTGAGGACTACCAAGACCACTCCGGTTTGATTAACGCTAAGTATAAATTCTAGAAAATCCTGTCAAAATTTATTTTGACGCAAAAATGTCATCTTCGGAGCGAACAGAGCGAAAGCGAATGTAAGACCCGGAGATCTGGCGTTAAATTACTAAAACGAAACAGCCCCGGATATTTTTTATTCGAGGCTGTTTCTGTATAAATCATTAAATTAATTCTAAAATATGCCGCTATGAAATTTTAATTTTCGAACTTGCTTAATATTGAAAATAAAAGAAAAAGTCGCCAAAATGACGACTTTGCAAAATGTGGCTGGGGTGGCAGGATTCGAACCTACGAATGTCGGCACCAAAAGCCGATGCCTTACCACTTGGCGACACCCCATTAAAAAAACTGCCGTTTAAAACAACTCCAAATCATTTCTGGTGGCAGCCGCAATAACGCTAAAATGCTTGGGCAAGCGTTTTCGGAATTATTTGCTCTATATCTATGCTAAAAAATCCATTATTGCAAGCATTTTATTTGGTTCTTTTAATTATTTTCTTCTTTTCCTCGCGGGCTTTGAGTTCATCCAGGTCCCGTTCCGTTGCGATTTTATCCAGAATGGTTTTAACAACCTTGTCTATGTCCTTGTTTTCGCGGTAATCGGCGGGCAGGGCGAAATTGACCCTGCCGTCGGAAAGCAGTTTAACCGCCTGTTTTTTGTTTTTGCTTTTCGGCGTATAGACGGCGATGGCGTTGCCGTTTCTTTCTTTGACCAGTCGCATGGACGGAATGTCGGTCATTCCGTCGCCGAAATATATCATTCGTGTAAAAGGTATCGGGCGTTCGTCGTCAGGCATGAATTCGTTGACGGCGCGGTCTTCCAGTTTGCCGAGCCCTTTGTTGATTTTGGAAAGATACTGGGTTTTGGTCGAATAGTTAACAACCCTGGCCGGCCAAACCGGGCAGCCTTCCTCGTCATAAGCATAGCTGCAGCCGAATACGTCGGTAAAATATTTGCGGATGGAACAGCCGGCGATAATTTCTTCATATCCGGCGGAAATGATATAATGTTCGATTTCCAGATCCAAAGCCGCGCCGAAGCGGTCAATCCGCTCAAACCAGGTTTCAACGCCTTCAAAATATTCAATGTTCTGTCCGCAGCGAAAAAAGTTTTCTTTCGTCAGCTTGACGCCTTTTTCTTTGGCCGTTTTGGTAAAGTAATACATGCTGCCGGTAACCTGATCGGCACAGTTGTCGACGGACCATTGATTGGCTTTTTTCCAAAAGGCTTTCGGTTTCATGCCGAGTTCCGGAATCAGGCCGTAGTTCTGCATGTCGCAGGTGCTCAGCGTTCCGTCGAAGTCATAAATCAAAGCGACTTTGGTTGAATTCTTAGCCATTTTTGTATTATCTCCCTTGCTTTTTGAATTTAATTATACTACAACAAATAAGTTAAAATTTAATCAATATTTTATGGACAAGGATTTAGAAAATGGTTGCTAAAACAATGGATCAGCTTGTATCGCTGTGCAAACGCCGCGGGTTTATTTTCCAAAACGCCGATATTTACGGCGGTTTGCAGGGCGTGTATGACTACGGTCCGTTGGGCGTCGAGCTGAAGAACAACCTCAAAAGCGCCTGGTGGCGCGCCATGGTCTATGAGCGTGACGATATTGAGGGTTTGGACGCCGCCATTTTGACCAACCGCAAAGTTCTGCATTATTCCGGGCATGAAGACACTTTTTCCGACCCGATGACCGACTGCAAGAAATGCAAGGGACGGTTTCGCGCCGATCATATCAAAGACGGCAAGTGTCCGAACTGCGGCTCGACCGAGCTGACCGAGCCCCGTCCGTTCAATCTGATGTTTAAAACTGCCATCGGTCCGGTTGACGACGGTTCGGTTTTCGGCTATCTGCGTCCGGAAACCGCTCAGGCGATTTTTACCCAGTTCCGCAACGTCGTTGACGCCACCTCTCGCAAGCTGCCGTTCGGCATCGCCCAAATCGGCAAGTCTTTCCGCAACGAAATTACGCCGCGCAACTTCATTTTTCGCGTTCGCGAGTTTGAGCAGGCGGAATTGGAATATTTCGTTATGCCGGGCGAAGACGAAAAATGGCATGAATATTGGAAGGAAACCCGTATCAAATGGTGGGAAGAGCAGGGGTTGAAGCGTGAAAATATCAATATTTATACGACTCCGAAAGAGGACCTCGCGCATTATGCCAAAGCCTGCTATGACATCGAATATCAGTTTCCGCACGGCATGGAAGAGCTTGAAGGCATTGCCAATCGCACTGATTATGACCTTGGCAACCATACCAAGGCGCAGGAGGAAATGAACCTGACGTCGCATTGTCATCCCAACCCGGATTCAACTCAGAAACTCTGCATTATGGACGACAGCAACAAATGGGTCGTTCCCTTCGTCATTGAGCCGTCCATGGGTGTTGACCGCGGCGTTTTGGCCGTCATGACCGAGGCTTACGAAGAAGAGGATTTGGGCGGAGGCAACAGCCGTATCGTGCTGAAACTCAAAAAACATCTGGCGCCGATTAAAGTTGCCGTTATCCCGCTGAAGAAGAACAATGAGGCGATTATGAACAAATGCCATGAGATTAAGCAGAATCTGCTGAAACTCGGCATCGGCCGTGTCGCGTTGGAGAATACCGGCAATATCGGCAAAGCTTACCGCCGCCATGACGAAATCGGTACGCCGCTGTGCGTGACGGTTGACTTTGAAACGCTGGAAAATCAGCCGGAAAGCGTAACCGTCCGCGACCGTGACACCATGGAACAGCATCGCGTTAATATTGCCGACCTGCCGGCTTATCTCCGCGAATACTTCCTTTAAATAAAAGCCCCTCGGTGAGGGGCTTTTATTTAGTTTGTCAGAGCGTCGGTTTCGGCTTCGTCGCGAAGAATTTCGCCATATAATTCCATTCCGCCGTTTAAAATGTAAATATTGTCAAAGCCGCGGTTTTCAAGAATTCTGGCCGCCGCATAAGAGCCGGCGCCGTAGCGGCAGTAAAGCACGACTTTCTTTTCGTGCGGAATGGCGTCAAGGTTGTTGCGGAGAGCGGTCAGCGGGATATTTACCGCGTTTTCGATATGTCCGGCGTCAAAATCCTGCGGTGTGCGGATGTCAATCAGCATAATTTCGTCTTTAAGTTCCTGCAGGTCTTTGTAATTAACGGTTTTGACGCGTCCGGAGAGAAGATTGTCCGCCATGGAGCCGAGATTGTTGATGACGTCTTTGCCTGCCGAAAACGGCGGCGCATAGGCAAATTCGGCATTTTCAAGCCCGGCGGCATGCATTCCGTTCTGTATGGCCAGAGCCAGAATGTCAATCCTTTTGCTGACGTTCCCTCTGCCGATTGCCTGAGCGCCGAGAATTTTGCCGTCGGCATCAAACAGCAGTTTAAGCAGCAGAAGTTCATTGTCCGGCATATAGGCAGAATGGTCAAAACCGTAAAGATTGAAATGTTTGTATGAAATGCCTGCCTTTTTCAGTTTTTCTTCATTGGCGCCGGCGGAGGCTGCCGTCATTTCAAATACCTTGATGATCGACGTGCCGAGGGCATATTCAAACCGGCTGTCCAAACCGCCCAGATGGTCGGCAATGACTTTAGCTTCCTTTACGGCCAGCCCGGCCTGTGCCATTCGAACCGGTTGCCGCGTGATGAAATCCGTAACTTCGACGTCGTCGCCGGCGGCATAAATGTCTTTGTCCGAAGTCTGCATATGTTCGTCGACTTTGATGCCGCCGCTTTTGCCGATTTCCAAATCGGACATGATTGTCAGTTTCGGGTCGGGACGAACGCCGGTGGCAACAACGGCCATGTCGTATTCGATTGTCAAACCGTTGTCTAGCGTAACCCTGCTGTCGCCGAAATCGGTAAGGCGGCGGTTAAGGTAGAGCCTGAGACCTTTGCCGCGCAGATAATTATGCAGCGTGGCAGCCATATCGTAGTCAAGTCCCGGAAGCAAATGCGGCGAAGCTTCGACGATGGAAACCTTGAGCCCGAGGCGCATCAGATTTTCGGCCATTTCGACGCCGGTATAACCGCCGCCCACAACCACGACATTCCGGGGCTGGTTGTATTTGACAAAGTCTTTGATTTTGTAAATTGATTCCAGATTGTTGACGGTAAATATCTGCTCGCCGAGAATGCCGTTGATGTCCGGTCTCAGCTGATAGGCGCCGGTGGCAATAATCAGCTTGTCATAACTTTCCGGTTCCCGACCTTTAACCGTGACGCTTTTGTCTTTCCGGTTAATAAATTCGACTTCCGCGTTCAGGCGGCAGTCGATGTTGTATTTTTGTTTCATCTGTTCCGGCGTGGTGCCGATAAGCGCTTTGCCGTCTTCGACAATGCCGGAAAGCAAATACGGCAGGCCGCAGTTGGACAATGCCAGTTCACCGCTTTTTTCAAAAATGACGATTTCGTCATTTTCGTTCAGACGGCGCAGACGCGTGGCGCAGGCTGTGCCGGCCGCGCCGCCGCCGACAATGGCAATCTTCATCATTCTTCTCCCGGTTGTTTGTTTTTCTTCTAAATAAACATTGCCGGAACGATATCAAGCGCCGAAATGGGAAATTTTCAGCAAAATGACGCCGCTGATGATGAAAATGACGCCGAGCCAGCTGTAAAGGGTGGAACCGTCGCCGAAAACCAGAACGCCGAGCAGAAACGTTCCCATGGCGCCGATACCCGTCCAAACGGCGTAGGCGACGCTGATGGTAATATGTTTCTGTGCCAGATAAAGGAATACGCCGCTCAGGGTCATGGCAGCCACCGAGAAGACGATCCAGACGATTTTATGCTCCGACAGATGCGCCATTTTAAAACCAAGCGGCCAGCCGATTTCAAACAGCGCCGCCGTAATCAGATAAATCCAGGCCATGTTGTTCTCCTTGCCGGATATATAGTCTTAAAAACGCGTAAAAAAAGAGCCGGAACAGCGTTTGGCTGTTGCGGCTCTTTTGGGGTTTTTAGTTTTTGCCAAGAGCAATGTTCAGAATGTCTTTGGCACTTTGAGCTTTCTTTATGCCGGTGTGGTCGATGCCCTGCCATAAAAACAGATGGTGTCGGTTTTCTTTCCAGATCGGGCAGGTAACAATGCCGAGACTGTCTGACAAGTGGCGGGGATTGTCGTCAATGAAGAAAACCTCGTCATATCCCGCCGCGGCTTGCCGCAAGGCGTCTTCCTTGGTCTGCTTCATGCCGACGCAAATGATTTTTTCAAAACAGTCGGCATAATGCTCTTCAATGTTTTTGCGCCGTTGTGCCGCAAAGTTCGGATCGCTGGAACTGATGATGGCCAGGTCGAAACAGCGGTCGCGCAGCTCAAACACCAGCTCGGGCATTCCTTTAATCGGCAGCAGGTTTCTGAAAGTCTGCGACTGATGAAAATAGTCTCCGAATTCCAGATACGGCTTGGGATCATGCAGAAAATCCCCGATGATGTTGTCCCAGTCTTCATCGCTTAATGACATGCCGTGATAATTGGCAAATACGGCTCTCATTGATGTCCACAGGTCTAACAAAACGCCGTCGACATCGAAAATAAATAATCGTTTCATGAGTATATATTTAAAAAGTGACACAATAGATACTGAGTTAGAAACTTATTATGTATTGTGTCAAAATTTTTGTCAAGAGTCGTCGATAACTTTTTTCAGACTGTCATCGGCATAATATCCGGCGCGTACGGCTGCTTTGCGTATTTCCGGCGGTTTATCCAGATTTTTGCGCTCCAGGCCGATGTTCATTTCCTTGATTCTTGCCTCCTGTGCCAGCCATTCGGGATTCGTTTTTGCCGGGGCGGGACGGTTTTGCTTTTTGAAATCCTTTAATCCCATGGCGGCCATCATTTCCCGTATGGCGGTCTGCTGCATATGCGTCAGTCTGCCGGTGCCGCCTTTCTTGCTGCGGGCTTTGCGAATAAGCGCCAGCCGCAGGTTGGTAAAAAAACGGTAACGAAAATTGAGCAGCGTCCGCCGGATAATGTGCGTAATGTCCGTATGACGCAGTTTCTGAAACTGATAGGTCTGAGCCAGCATAATTCCCTTGGTAATTTGCCGCTTCAGTTTTTCACGGTTGCGGTGCTCTTCAACCATGTAACAACGGCGGATTTTCTGTTTGAAAAGGAGTTTTCCCTCGTCGTCCGTGCCGCTGTCATGACGCAGATGCCGCAAAGCCCTGCGGCGGGAAAACGTTTTGGAAATCAGCCTGATGACGGCCGCAGCCGACAATACCGCCAGAATTGCCGCGGCGAATATAAACGGAGAAAGATATTGTACGTCATTGTTCATAAAAGCATTATACCCGAATATTTTTGAAACACAACACTTTGCTGTTTTTTGCTTGACTCTCGGCGCAAAAGCTTATATAAAGCAGAAAATTAATAAGGTTTTTTACCAAAGGACAAGACCAAAACTTATACACGCCGAGGCGTGCCGCCAGTCAGCGAGGGTTCGCACACTGGCGTGCAATAGTATGTAGGCACGGGTTTTGAAACGGGTGCAAGGGAGCATCGCGGTTTCGGGGCATGGTGTCGACAGGTTAGCGCTCAGGCCGCCGCCTGCGTGCAATAGTATGTAGGTACGGGTTTTGTAGGCAGAAGGAATAAAACGATTTTTGAAACGCTGACAGATAAACTGGGTTCCGTCTTTTCCAAAATTACCTCCAGGGGTGTTTTGAGCGAAAAGGACATTGACGACGCCATGCGCGAAATCCGCATTGCGCTGCTGGAAGCTGATGTTTCGCTGCCGGTGGTAAAGGAATTCATTGCCAAAGTCAAGGAACAGTCCGTCGGCGAAAAGGTTGTCCGTTCGATTCAGCCCGGGCAGATGGTGGTCAAAATTGTCCATGACGAACTTGTCAAACTGCTCGGCGGTAAGGGTTCCGAACTGAATTTGAACGCCGTTCCGCCGGCATGTATTCTGATGGTTGGTTTGCAGGGTTCCGGCAAAACCACGACTTCGGCCAAAATCGCCAACCGGCTGAAGAACAAAAAGAAAGTCATGCTGGTTTCGTTGGACATTTATCGTCCGGCCGCGCAGGAACAGCTGGCGCAGCTGGCTGAACAGACAGGCGTTTACGCTTTGCCGGTCATTAAAGGCGAAAAGCCGGCCGAAACGACCAGAAGGGCAATCAGCGAAGGCAGAAAGGGCGGCTTTGACGTTATTATTCTGGACTCCGCCGGTCGTCTGCACATTGACGAAGAGCTGATGAACGAAGTCGTCGAAGTCAAAAAAATTGCCAATCCGGTTGAAACGCTGCTGCTGGCCGATGCGATGATTGGTCAGGATTCTTGTACGGTAGCCCGCGAATTTAACGAAAAAGTCGGTATTACCGGTATTGTGCTCACGCGTATCGACGGTTCGGCCCGCGCCGGCGCGGCGCTGTCGATGAAGATGGTTGCCGGCGTACCGATAAAGTTTTTGGGCACCGGCGAAAAGATAGACGAGTTCGAGGAGTTTCATCCCGACCGTCTGGCCGGCCGCATCCTGGGACAGGGCGACGTTGTGTCTTTGGTCGAGAAGGCCATTGAGAACGTAGACCGGGACGAAGCCGAAAAAATGGCGCAGAAGATGATGAAAGGCAAGTTTGACCTGGAAGATATGCTTGCGCAGTTAAGACAGATTCAAAAGCTGGGAAGCATGGGCAGCCTGATCGGCATGATACCCGGGCTTTCCAGGTTTAAAAACCAGATTGAACAGGCCGGCGTCGGCGACAGTCTGGTCAAAAAGCAGGAAGCGATAATCCTTTCCATGACGGCAAAGGAGCGCCGTAATCCTGATTTAATCAAGGCCTCGCGCAAAAAACGCATTGCGGCGGGCGCCGGTGTTGAAGTTCATGAGGTTAACAAACTGCTCAAGTCTTATGAGCAGATGTCAGCCATGATGAAGAGAATGGGCAAGATGGGCGGCATGAAGGCTTTGGCCGGCATGGGCGGCCTATCCGGCCTTAAAAATGGTCCGTTGGGCGGAATGCTCGGCGGAATGGGTAATCGGTTTCCGTTTTAGCCATAAGGCGGATACCGGAACTTAAATTAACTGAAGAAAGGACAAAAAAATGGCAGTTCGTATCAGACTATCCCGCGGTGGTTCCAAAAAGCGCCCCTTCTACAAAGTAGTGGCCGCTGATCAGAGAGCTCCCCGTGATGGCAGATTCATTGAAAAATTAGGCACGTTTAATCCTCTGTTGCCGAAAGATCATGCAGAGAGATTCGTCATCAACGAAGAAAGAGTTAAATATTGGCTCGGAAACGGCGCCCAGCCGACCGAAAGAATGCAGAAAATGCTGTCTGCCCTCGGTCTGTGCTCTGCTCCGGTAATCCGTGAACAGCCGAAGAAATCTGCTCCGAAAGCCAAGGCTCAGGAAAGAATGAAAGAAAAAGCCGAGAAAGCTGCCGCTGCTGCCGAAGCTGCTGCTCAGGCCGCTGCCGAACCCGCTTCCGAAGAAGCTCAGGCTTAATCTGATTTTTGCTTTGTTATTTTTAGGAAAACAGCTTTTTTAAACCGGAAAAAGAGATGGAAAAGTCAGAACGGATTTGTTTGGGGGCGGTTGTCGGCGTCCACGGTATTAAGGGCGAGGTTAAAGTTAAGAGCTTTACCGAAGTCGACCGTGACCTCGACAAATACGGCCCGGTTGAAAACAAGGCCGGCGATAAGGTTTTTTCCGTCAAAGTAACCGGACATTCCAAGGAACTGCTGCGGGTAAAGATTAAAGGCGTAGACGACCGCAACCTTGCCGAAACGCTTGTCGGAACGGAATTCTACGTCAGCAAGAGCGCTTTGCCCGAACCGGAAGAAGACGAGTATTACCATGCCGATTTGATTGGTTTGACGGTAAGGGAAAAGATTTCCGGTAAGGAGGCGGGAACGGTTGCCGGAGTTTATAACTTCGGAGCCGGAGACATTCTCGAACTCAAGCTCAAAGAAAGCGGGCGGTTGGAGATGATACCGTTTACGAAGCAGTACGTTCCGGTCGTGAATGTTAAAGAAGGCTTTATTATTGTTGAATCTGCGATAATGAACTTTGCTCAAGATGATGCAGAGGAAGAAGTTTCCGATGAAGGTTAAAATACTGACCATATTCCCGGAGATTTTTCCGGGGTTCCTCGGTTATTCCTTAACCGGAAAGGCCTTGGACAAGGGTCTGTGGAAACTCGAAACCGTCAATATCCGCGACTATGCTTTTGATAAGCACGGTTCGGTAGACGACACTCCCTGCGGAGGCGGAGCCGGTATGATTATGCGTCCCGATGTCCTCGATGCGGCACTCAAAGCCAATTATGACAAGGGCCGTCTGATTTATATGTCCCCTCGCGGAGAGCCTCTTACCCAGGCTAAAGTTCATGAACTGTCATTGGAAGAAGAAATTACCGTTGTCTGCGGGCGGTTTGAAGGTATTGACGAGCGTGTGCTCGAAGCCCGCAATATCGAGGAGATCAGCATCGGCGATTATATTCTTACCGGGGGCGAGCAGGCGGCTATGATTATGCTGGATGCGGTTGTCAGATTGATTCCGGGAGTTCTCGGCAACGCAGAATCGACGGCCGACGAAAGTTTCGAAAACGGACTTCTCGAGCATCCGCAGTATACACGGCCGATAGTTTGGGACGGACGCGAAGTACCGGAGGTTCTTTTAAGCGGACATCATCAGAATATTGCCGATTGGCGGCACGAAAAAGCAATGGAAGTAACAAAGCGCAAACGGCCGGACCTTTATAAGAAATATCTTGATTCTAAAAAGGTTTAGGTATATAGAGAACTTAAATAATTAAAAGGGTAAAACTAATGAACATTATCGAAAACTTAGAAAAAGAGCAGATGGAAAAGCTCACGGCAGGTAAAAACATCCCGAACTTTAAGCCGGGTGATACCTTGAAAGTTCATACCAAAGTTAAGGAAGGCGACCGCGAACGTATTCAGGTTTATGAAGGTGTTTGCATCGCTCGCAAAAACGACGGTCTGAATTCTTCTTTCACGGTCAGAAAGATTTCTTTCGGCGAAGGCGTAGAGCGTGTGTTCCCGCTGTATTCTCCGAATGTAGCCAAAATCGAAGTCGCCCGTATCGGTAAAGTACGTCGTGCGAAACTGTACTTCCTGCGCGCCCTGCGCGGTCGTTCGGCTCGTATTGCCGACGATCTGGCCGCAGCCGCCAAGGCTCGTGAAGAAAACAAAGACGCCGAATAAGCGTTTTTATGCACAAAAACCTCCCGGCTTCCAAAGCTGGGAGGTTTTTGCATATAAAATTAACATAAACAAGTCAGTAAAAACGGTTAGCTTTCTTAATATAATACAAAATAGACATAAAAAATAGCCGTTCAAAATATTTGTATAAACTAAAAAATTAATAGATTTTAGAGCGTCAAATTAATTGATTATGGGGGGGTATTAGGTACAATAAACTTATAAAAAATATTGTCATCGGAAGAAAATGAAAAAACTATATGCGCTAATGCCCATCGGTGGCAGGCTTTCCAAGAGTTGTACCTTTATAAGTAAAAACAAGCGCTTTTTATTTGTCGTGCTTTCATTGGCTTTGTTGGAAATTTCGTTTTTGCGGGACTTTATATATCTTGAAAAAACAGGGCTGGATCCATCCTGGATGTGGGCGATGAACAATATTTTTGCATTTGTTCCCGGAAAGGACTGGGCTTTCACTTATGGGCCTCTGGGGTTTATGTTTGTCCCGCAAATGGTTGGAAACAACGTATTCTGGGCAAATTTGCTTAACAATTTTCTGCCGGTCAGTTTATTGATTGGAGGCGTAGGGTATCTGATATTTCGTCAGTATCGGTTAGAGGGAAAAAGTGCGCTTTTCCGGGCTTCCGTCTTGCTGGGATTTTGGTTGCTGTTCTTTCCTTTGCCTTATCATTGGGAATTGGTATCTTTTGTTCTGTCTGTGTGTTTGCTGTCTTTAACCGGTAAAATCAAAATTTTTAGAATGCTTTCGGTTGTTTCCGGTACTTTGTTGGCATTTACGTTGCTTCTCAAATTTAATGTTTTTGTATGCAATACGCTCATATATTCGTTTCTTGCGCTTATTTTTTTGTTTAAAGGCCGACGTTTATTTTGGAATTTTGCCTTTAGCGCCGGGACGGCTTTTCTGGTTGGACTTGTTTTAGCTATTGTTTTTATTTTTAAGAATCCGGCAAATTTTGCGGAATGGCTGGTAGCCTGTTTGGATATTTCGTCATATTTCAGCCAGGTCATGATTTGGAGCGTAAGGGGGTATCCTCTTTTATATATTGCGCTCTTATTGCTTGTTTTATATTTACTGCTTTTGGGCATTTGTTTTTTTAGAAACAAAGAATGTTTTAATTTGCTTTTTATCGGACTTCCTTTAGCGTTTTTTTCTTTTAAATGCGGTTTTGTCAGGGCCGACTCTGCTCATCTGATAACATTTTTTACGCTGTTTTTCTATTTATGTAGTTTGATTTTGTTTTTAACTTACAAACGGGATAAAAACAATGTCTTCGTCTGGCAGTTGGCCGTTTTCTATATTGTGTTTGGGGCTTGTGTTCAATTATTTTCAACCTTGCAAGCAAATTTTGAACGAGCTTTGTCTGTAGAACGGCAGCTGGATATTTTGGAAAACTATGCTGAGGTTAAGCGCCGACAATATGCAAAGCGGAAACTGCCGCAAAGCTGGCTTGATATAATAGGCAAACAAACGGTTGAAGCGCTTCCTTATGAGCTGTCATATATTCCGGCCAATGAACTCAATTGGAAAATCAATCCGATTATACAATTATATTCGGCCTATTCGAAACGATTAGATGAAAAAAGCGCCGCGTCATTTTCCGAAGACACCCGCGCAGATTTTATAATAACCGAATTTTCGGCGATTGACGGGCGAAATATGATATTGGATACACCCGCTACATGGAGTGCGATTCAGCAGAATTATAAGGTTAGCCAAAAAGATGACCGTAAAATTTTACTCCAAAAGCGGCCAGATGCTGAAAAGGCCGAATTTGTACCGGTCAAATATAAAAATATATCGCTTAATCAAAAAATAAGAGTTTCTGACCTGAAAAGAAAAGACGGTTTGCTTTATGTTTCATTAGCTGTTCGCCCCACATTATGGGGACGTGTCCGAACTTTCCTATTTAGAGCTGCGCCGGTATGGATGGTAGTTGGCCGTTCGGATAAAACGATAAAAATATATAAACTGGCACCGGACACTTTGCAAAATCCTTTTCCGATATCCTTAATTCCTGACAATATTTCAGAATTTCATGATTTGCTGACAGGACAAGATAAAGGATTGATTACCGAATTTCTGATTCTTGCCGATGAAGACAACTGGCAGAAGAAAATACAGATGAAGTTGTATAAAAGGGAATTTGAAAATGACTGATAAAAAAGTTGGTATCATCGGAGGATGCGGACATGTCGGCATACCGCTGGGGTTAGTCTTGGCAGATAACGGCTGCCGGGTCACTTTGATTGACATCAATCAAAATGCGGTTGATAAAATAAATTCGCATGAACTGCCTTTTCTTGAGGAAGGAGCAGAAGCGGTACTGCGCCGTTGCGGTGGTAAAAGTCTGTTTGCAACGACGGATATACAAGAAGTCTGTAAGCAGGATGTGATTATTTTTGTGGTCGGCACGCCGGTCGATGAGCATCTGTCCCCGAAAATAAATGATGTTTTGAATGTTGTTAAAGCTTATATGCCTTTTTTAAGAAAAAATCAGTTAATAGTCTTGCGGAGTACTGTTTTCCCCGGTGTTACAGCAGTGGTTTACGATTTGTTGTTACAACATTTTGAAAATCCAAAATTGGCATTTTGTCCGGAACGAATTGTGCAGGGAAAAGGTATTCGGGAACTTTACGCCTTGCCGCAGATTGTGTCCGGTATCGGCGAAAAGGCTGTTGCCGAGGCCGCGGATCTTTTTTCTGCGTTTTCGCCGAAAATTGTTTATTTGGAACCACAGGAAGCCGAACTTGCCAAACTGATGACAAACACTTGGCGGTATATTGAGTTTGCAATAGCCAACCAGTTTTATATGTTGACCGAAAGAGAAGGAATGGATTTTTATAAAATTTTAAATGCTGTTAAAAATGAATATCCCAGAGCGCAGCATTATGCTTCGGCTGGTCTTGCGGCAGGACCGTGTCTATTTAAAGATTGTATGCAAATGGTGGCTTATTCTGACAATCAGTTTTTTTTGGGAACTTCGGCAATGCTTGTTAACGAAGGTCTGCCAAAGTTTTTGGTTGAACGGATGGAACAAAAAATAAACGGTTTGGCTCATAAAAAAATTGCCTTGTTGGGAATGACTTTTAAGCCGGATAATGATGATACCAGGGAGAGTTTGTCTTTTAAGTTGAAAAAAGAATTAGAGTTTAAGATGGCCGAAGTTTTGCCCGTAGATCCTTATGTTGAAGGCATGATGAATCTGAAGGAAGCGATAGATAAAGCCGATGGTGTGATTCTGGGTGTTCCTCATCAGGAGTTTAGAAACTTAAAAGTAAGCAAGCCTTATGTCGATTGTTGGAATATATGGCGTTCATAAGCGTTTTAGGGAGAATAAGTTGAAAATTTTGGTAACGGGTTCGGCAGGATTTATTTGCGGTTATACAATTGAAGAATTATTGAATAACGGACACGAAGTTGTCGGAATTGATAATTATTCAAAATATGGAAAAATAAAAAAATCGTATGATAGCCACCCTCATTACGCTTTTGTGAAAGACGATGTTAAAAATACGTCATTAATGAAAGAACTAATCGCAGATTGTGACCAGGTTCTGGCTGGGGCAGCCATGGTTGGCGGAATCTCCTATTTCCATAAAAACGCATATGATTTATTGGCGGAAAACGAACGGATTATGGCTTCAACATTTGAGGCGGCAATTTGGGCATATCAACATAAAAAATTGCAGAAAATGAATGTGTTGTCATCATCAATGGTTTATGAGTCGGCAACGAAGTGGCCGTCAAAAGAAGGCGATGAACGCCTGATGCCGCCGCCAAACAGCACTTACGGGTTCCAAAAATTGGCATGTGAATATTATTGTCAGGGCGCATTTGAGCAATATGGCCTTCCGTATACAATTATACGCCCGTTTAATTGTGTTGGAATTGGCGAGAAAAAGGCGTTGTGTGATGCGGAAATTTACTCGGGAAATGTAAAATTGGCAATGAGTCACGTTGTGCCGGATATCATAAAAAAAGTTTTGCTGGGACAAAATCCTTTGCATATCTTGGGCGAAGGAAATCAAATCCGTCATTATACCTATGCCGGAGATTTGGCGCGGGGAATTCGTTTATGTATAGAGCGTCAGGAGGCAACAAACCAGGATTTTAATTTATCTGCGGCAACATCAACGACAGTCCTGGAACTGGCAGAAATGATTTGGAGCAAGATTAATCCGAAACAACCGTTTGCCTGTGTTAGTGATAAGCCGTTTAAATATGATGTCCGGAAAAGAGTTCCTGATGTAAGCAAAGCGGCAGATTTATTGGGATTTGAGGCTAAAACCTCTTTAGATGCAATGTTGGATGAACTTATTCCGTGGATTAAAACCCAAATAGAACTGGGAGGGATTTAGTGTTTTGGCAAAAAAAATTATCGGCATCGGTTTGATGATGTTTTGTTCTGGGAGCAAAGCCGTTTATTGTGATGGAGAAAAGGGGTGATTGATGTTTCTATCGTGATTCCGGTGTATAATGAAGCGGAGAATATTATCGAAACGCTGACAAATATTGAGAATAAGCTGTTGTTTGCCCATGAAATTTTAATTGTTTATGATATGGATAATGACAACACGCTGCCGGTTGTCAAAAGCTTTTTGCCGCAGGAAAGGTGTCAAATCAGGTTGTTAAAAAATAAATATCGGCCCGGAGTGCTTAATGCTGTCAAAACCGGCTTTGAGGAAGCTGACGGCGAGATGATAATTGTTACTATGGCCGATTTGTCTGATGCCCCGGAAACCATTAACGAAATGGTGCAAAAAGCAAAAGACAAACAGGCCGATATTGTTTGCGGCTCTCGTTATATGAAAGGCGGAAGGCAAATTGGCGGCGGCTTTGTTAAGTCGACATTATCGCGTTGTGCCGGATATTCTCTGCGTTACCTCGCCGGGGTTCCGACACATGATGCAACCAATAGCTTTAAGCTGTATAAAAAATCGTTTTTAAGCCAACAGACCATTGAAAGTAGCGGTGGCTTTGAGTTGGGATTGGAGTTGGTAATCAAGGCTTATTTGCAAGGTTATAAAATAGCTGAAGTCCCGACCGTTTGGCGGGATAGAAAAGCCGGCAAGAGCCATTTTCAACTTGTCAGGTGGTTGCCGTTTTATCTAAAATGGTATTTTAAAGCATTTACCAAATAACAAAATTGACAATATGTCAGCAGTGTCCTGCGACCCGATGTGCGGAAGCGAGAGCGGTTTCAATTGAACAGGGCCAGTTTTTCATCGTCCAGTCGCCGGCAATAAGCATATTTTTCCATGCCGTGCGGCAGTCGGCCGGGCGTTGGGCATTGTTGCGCCGATCCTGCCGGATGGTCGCTCTTTTATGCCGCAGAACCCTGTAAAGCGGCAGAAAGGCTGCGGCATGGCCGCGCAGGGCGCAGATTTCTTTCCAGACTTCCAAGGCCAGATTACGGTCGGAAAGGTTTAGTTCGCCGCTGTTGCTGATTGTAACGGCCGTCAGTCCGGGAGACGTAAACAGCCACTGTGCCGCAGAACCGGACAATCCCAGAAAATCGCTGCCGCCGGGCAGGCTTATCTGCATGCTGGTTCGGAAAAAGACGTTGGTAATTTCGTTGTATTCAAAATCGTGCCCGCCAAATATTTTTGTATAATTGTGCGCGTCCATTGCCGCAATGACTTTGTCCTGCGGCAGCAGGGCAACGTTTTCTTTGTTGAAGATCAGTTTATAAATATAACCGTCTTGGGTGGCAAAGCCGGTCAGTTTCCGCCCGGATTTTATATTAAGCCCTTTGCACAGCGGCCTGATCAGGCAATCGCTCAAATCGCCGCGGGAGAACCAGACCTTCAGCTGTCCGGATGTAAAGGGAAACAGCTTGCCGAGCGTTTTGGCGATGATGCCGGGAGCAACCCTGTCCGGCGGCAGGTTGAACAAAGCCAGAGACTTTTCTTTGAGGTTGGCGAATTGACCGGCGTTTATTCTCTTTGCGGCCATATCATAAAAGACGGCTTTGGCAAATTTTGCATCTTGGCCGAGATACGCAGCGGCCAGACGGTTGCCGTGCAAAACGGCATGCGTCGCGTTATCCAGAATTATGTCGAGTTTTGGATCTGCAAACGAAAAGCAGCGTCCGCCCGGATGCTCCGCCGCCTCATAAACGGTTATTTCCGCTTGCGGATATTTCCGCCGGATAAGCTGCGCCGCCTGTAAGCCGGCAACACCGGCTCCGATAATGTGATATTTGGGCTGAACCTCGGTCATTACGAAGCCAGCAGAGCCTTGACCGCCAGAGCGAGCTTACCGAATCTGCCGATGGTCGGTTTCGGTGAAATTACTTCCCAGCCGCGCTCCTGCATGATGTCGAAATATTTTTTGTAAATGCCGGCAATGATTTTAACCGGACGCGCGGTTCTCTTGTCGAGATATTTGATTAGTTCGTAAGATTTTTTGAAGTCTTCATTGGCAATTTTAGCCAGCTCTTCGCGGGCGATGGCCAGGTTCTTGTCGGTAACGACGGTCCGCGGGTCGGTAGCGGTAATTTCGGCTTTTTGCAAAAACTCGCGCGGAATGTACAGACGATTGCTGAGAGCATCTTCTTTGACGTCGCGCAAAATGTTGGTAATCTGCAGCGCGTTGCCCAGCGAAGAGGAAAGCTCTTCTATCATTTTTTCGTCATTGCAGCCGAAAATTCGCAGCGAAAGGCTGCCCGGTACGCCTGCCACGCCGCGGCAGTAACGGTAAAAATCGCTGAGCCGGGGCGCCTGCACCGGATTGGACACGTCCATCGAAATGCTGTCAATCAGACGCAGAAACTCGGATTTAGGCAGTTTGAAACGCATACAGTTTTTATAAATGCGGCGGCCGATTTCGGTAGCCGGAACCTTTTTGTCATAGATGTTGTCCAGCTCTTCGCGCCAGGCCTGCAAAAGTTCCTGTTTTTCGGCAATGCTGCTGTCGCCGTCGACAATGTCGTCAATATGCCTGCAAAAGGCATACAAAGTATACATGGCCTCACGTTTGGCCTTGGGCAGAAACCTCATGCTCCAGAAGAAAGATGTCCCTGACTTTCTGACAATTTTTTTTATATCGTTCATACCAGACCTTTTGTCGTCAATGTTTTCGTCTTTGTAAACAAGCCTTTGGCAATGCCGCGGACGGCGGCTGCAATCCAGTCAAATTTCGAAAACTTTATTTCCTTTGCCAAAACATCGCCTTTCTCTAACTTTTTTACCATAATAACGGTTAAGGAAAGGATAACGCCCAGCTCCATCCGGAACCGCCGGCTTTTTACGATCGAAGGCAGAATTTCCGCCTCTTTGATTAAACCTTGCACTTTTTGCAAAATGGCTTTTTTCAGCTGACTTAACTGCGGCGTTTCCCTGTCATTGCTCAAATCGCGGACTTTTACGCCGTATTCTTTCAGCATATCAGCAGGAATATACACCCTTTTTAATAATTTTGCATCATATTTTAAATCCTGCAGGTGATTTTGTATCTGCAGCGCGACGCAAAGCGCGGTTCCCGGCAGATAGGTCGAAGGGTTTTCATCGTGCAGAACCAGCATGAAACGCCCCACCGGAGCCGCCGACCAGCGACAGTATTCGACCAGCTGTCCCCAGGTTTCGTATTTGTAATTTCTGGCGTCCTGCCTGAAAGCTGTTAATAAGTCGGTCAGTAAGGAAAAAGACAGGTTTTCGTCGATAAAGTCCCGGCGCAGCGTTTTGATAAAGGCAAGTTTGCGGCCCTTGTAATCGATTCGTTCGTATAGAATGTCTTCCATTTCGCCAAGCTGCAATAGCTTGTCTTTCATGCTGAGTTTGGGGTTGTCGGCAATGTCGTCGGCGTAACGGGCAAAACGATAATACTGCGCCACCAACGGCCGCAGCTTTTTGTCAATCAGCAGCGAACCGACCGGAAAGTTTTCGTCTTTGGCTTGTTTATGCCTTGTCTTCATTCAGTTTCTCCAGCCAGGGCGACAAATCGGCCAGCGCCCGTTCGCAATAGGCGGTTTTGCGCTCAGCCCCCTTGATTTTGCGGAATTTTCCGTTGGCGGTCCTTTCGCCCGAAATTGTCGGGAAGATGCCGAAGTTAATATTCATCGGCTGATAATTTTCAATGTTGGTGTCATCGGTCAGGTGCGAGAGCATGGACCCGAAAGCGGTGGTGCGCGGCGGCAGCGCCGGTATCCGGCCTGCGGTTTCCGCCGCGGCGAAATATCCGGCCAGCAGTCCGACGGCCGCGCTTTCAATATAGCCTTCGCAGCCGGTAATCTGCCCGGCGAAGCTGATGTGCGGCAGCTTCTTCAGCCGCAGAAACTCGTCCAGCAGCACCGGACTTTTGATGAACGTGTTTTTATGAATGCCGCCCAATCGTGCAAATTCGGCTTTTTCCAGCCCGGGAATCATTCGGAAAATCCGTTCCTGCTCGCCGTATTTCATTTTGGTCTGAAAACCGACCATGTTGCGCAGCGTGTCTTCCTTGTTGTCCTGCCGCAGCTGAACCACGGCATAGGGCTTTTCGCTGCGGTGCGGATTCGTCAGACCGACCGGTTTCATCGGGCCGAAAACCAGCGTTTCGATACCGCGTTCGGCCATTACTTCAACCGGCAGACAGCCGTCAAAATATTGTGCCTCTTCAAAATCGTGAAACTCGACTTTCTGCGCTTTCAGCAGTTCGTCGACAAAGCGGTAATATTCTTCTTTCGAGAGCGGACAGTTGATGTAGTCCAGCCGGTCGCCCTTGTCATAGCGGGATTGATACCAGGCTTTTGAAAAATCGATGCTGTCCTTGAAAACGACCGGAGCAATCGCGTCATAAAACGACAACGCCTGATGGTCGGTTTTTTCCAGAATGGCGTGCGCCAGCTTGTCGCTGGTCAGCGGTCCGGTGGCAATAATCGTCCGTCCGAAGTCTTCGCCGGGAAGCTCGCCGATTTCTTCATGTCTGACGCTGATGAGCGGATGGCTTTTGATCCTTTGCGTTATCAGGGCTGCAAAACCGTCCCTGTCGACGGCCAGCGCGCCGCCCGCGGGAACTTTCGTCTGGTCGGCGCATTCCATAACCAGCGACCCGGCGCGGCGCATTTCTTCATGCATCAGGCCCACGGCGTTGTGCAGATAATCGTCCGAGCGCAGGGAATTTGAGCAGACCAGTTCGGCAAAGTCGGCGTTTTTGTGAGCCGGCGAATATTTCTGCGGTTTCATTTCGTGCAGGACAACGCCGATGCCGCGGCGGGAAATCTGCCACGCGGCCTCGCAGCCGGCCAGTCCGGCCCCGATGACGTGAATGGTTTTGTCTTTCATCTTTACCCCCTGAAGTTATCGGGAATTTAGCTTTTTTTCTGTTTTTTGTAAACCAAAATTTTAGCATTCTTCTTATTGATAACTTACAGCTAACGCTTTGCTAATTTGCAAAAAACGGATATAGTAGGCGGATAGGAAAGGATGCGATTCTGTAATGATGCGAAAATTTTGGGTCATATTCGGCTTTTGTGCCGCTTTTTGGGCAGCTTCGCCGCAGGCTGACGAAGAGTATGATCCTGCCGTCTATCCGGAGCTGGCCGAAAACGAAGCCCGTGCCAATGAAGGGCTGCCGCCGCTGCAGGCTCCGGTGCCCGCCTCCATGGCTCAAACGTCTTTGTCGCCGACCCGCAATGGTTCCGTCATTGATGCTCCCAGGTTTGTGGAGGAGGCCGACATGAATTTTGACGACGTCGGCAATGCGCTGGGCGAAGAAGAAAGCGGATCCTCCGCGCCGGCCGATATTCCGATGCTGCAGAAATCGCCGGTGCAGCTGAATCAGCCGACGGCCGCCGCGCCTGACGCGGCTTCTCCCTCAGCCGCCGGAGAAATAGGAGAAATAAAAGTCAACGCCGCACAGCCCCTGACCGAAAACCTGAAGGAAAGCGGCAGTGGCGACGGCAAACTGCCGCTGCCCAAAGTCAGCGGCACCTGGATTAACAAGTTGGCCGCGACAGCGGAGGGAAAAACTGCCGCACCTCAGACGTCAGCGGCGACGGCGGCATCTTCTCCGGAAACCGATTTGGAAACCATGGTTGAAAAGGCCAAGCGCCGTAATCAGCGCTCCAACGCTTCGGTCTTTGACATATCCGGCGCCATGCTCCGCATGTCTTTTCAGCAGATAGACGATACGCTTACCCGCCGGGGATTCCGCCGCAGCATGCAGAAAATGGACATCCCGAACTTCATCCGCTGGCGCAATGAGGACAAATGCCGCGCCGCCGGCGTTGTCGGTTACGAAAGGCTGGAAAACTGCGTTATCAAGATTGCCAAACGCGACAAACACCAGTATGTCGAAACCGCTTCCTATGCCAAATACGACACCAAGGAAAGCATCGAGGTCAGATTTACCAGCAATTTTACCAACAACAAGGCTTATAAGATTTCCTACAAAAGCGAGGCCGCCAACATTACCGGCAATTCGCAGAAGGCGATTTATCTGCGTAACATAAAAATTTACGATTTTTGGAAAAAAATTAACCAAAAGTATGGTAACCCGGACAACCGCGACGACGTCATCTGGGGATTGGGCGGCAACAAGCCTTATCTGCAGGCGGCGACCGGCCGGCTCGTCCTTGAAGACCCGATGCTCCGCGAACTGGACTATACCCGGATGTCCCGAGAGGACCAGCGTTTTATGAATACCGATTTATACAGTTTTTAGGTGAAAAATGGAAAATACTTTGTCTGTCTCCGAAATTTCTGAACTGGTCTGCACCCGTATCAGCCATGACCTTATCGGCAATATTGGCGCGGTGTCCAATGCCGTGGAACTGCTGGAAGAGGGGGATATGGACTTTATGGACGATATCCGTTCGATTCTCAAGGTCAGTTCCGGCGTGCTGACGGCGCGGCTCAAGTTTTTCCGCATGGCTTTCGGCGTTGACAATGCCAATCTGGAAAAACTGGATCTTGTCGAAAAAACGACGGCTGATTATCTTAAAACTCTTGGCAATGTCAATTATCCCATCGGTCTGACCATGCGGCTCAGCAACTGGCAATTGAGCAAAATGGCCATGCTTGCGGTAATGATACTGGCAGACACTTTTATCAAAGGCGGAAACATTGAGGTTCGCGAAGAAACCGGCCGCCTGCTGATTCTGGCGGCGGGCGAAAACCGCTCAGCCGAAAAAATCAGTGCCGTTGCCGCCGCCGTTAATGGAAAATTAATCGAACGAACGGCACAATACGCCCCCGTATTTTATTTGCAGGAACTTTTAAGCAAATTTAAACTGAAACTGAATATAATCGAAGATAAGGGCTTCGGTTTGAGCATTGAATAGGTGTTGTAGATGGCAAAATGTGTAATAGCTGACGATTCGCGCATCATTCGCATGCTGCTGTCCAAGATTATGGCCAATCTTAATTTTGAGGTCATTGAGGCTGAAGACGGCGAAGAAGTGGTGGAAATGGTGGAGTTGAACGAGCCGGCTGTTGTCATCATGGACTGGCGTCTGCCGGTTTTGGACGGTATCGACGCGCTTTATAAAATACGCAGCCTCAAAAAAATCAAACAGCCGAAAGTCATGTTCTGTTCTTCGCTTGTCGACGTCGACAAAATCCGCGAGGCGCTGGACGGCGGTGCCGACGATTATATAATGAAACCCTTTGATGAAGAAATCATCATTACCAAACTTGAGATTCTTGGCCTGATTTAGGAGATAAGCTCATGAGAAAAAGCGATTACCACTATCTTCTCGGCCTCCTTAAAGACAATGCCGGCTGGGATTTTGACGACGACGAATATTTTATCATTGATAAAAAGATGTATAATTTTGTTCGCGAGAAGGGCTATGCCTCGGTAGAAGAGCTGATTGCCGAGCTGAAAATGGGGCAGAAAGCGCTGCTTTGGCAGGTTGTCGAGGCGCTGGCCCTGTCAGAAACAAGCTTTTATCGCGATTATAAGGTTTTTAAGAACTTTGAAGACACGATTTTGCCGCATATCCGGGAGTTGAACCGCGGCGCCAAAAAACTCCGTATATGGAGCCTTGGCTGTTCTTCCGGTCAGGAAACCTATTCAATCGCCATCGCGGTCAGAAACAAGCTGCTTAATGTCGGTGACTGGGATATCAAAATTATCGGTACCGACTTGTCGACGGTCTCCGTAACTAAGGCACAGCGCGGACTGTATAACCAGTTCGAAATTCAGATGGGTCTGAATGCCCGCATGATAATCGATAATTTTCATCAGGAACAGGGCGGCTGGATGATAAACGACGATATCGCCGAGATGGTCGAGTTTCGCCGCTATAACCTGATGGATGATCTGACTTTTATGGATAAGTTTGACATCATTTTCTGCCGCAATGTTTTGCACTTTTTCAATAGGGACATGCAGCGCCGCCTGCTGGAAAAAATTTATACGCGTCAGGCGGAAGGCGGCTTTTTGTACCTTGGCTATAATGAAAATATCAGCGGCCTTGACGACTTTTATGAGCCGGTTCCCGGCTTGACCTGCCTGTATCAGGCCCGGATCATGCCGGCGCAGCTTGATAAGCCGGTAATTGAAGACGAAGGCGACGGCGTTACCGATGACAATATGCCGTCTTTCGTTCGTCCGGTAAACTTGTCCTACCGCCGCCCGGTGCTCTCCGAAACGCTGAAAAAATAAGTTTTGTCAGTGATTGCTTGGAGAGGTATACTCGGTTTCGCAATTATCGCACCAAGCTGTGGAAGTTGGAGGACAATTACCAATCTCTGTCGTCGTGCACCATGTTGCGGCGGAAATACCATGTGAAGTTGGGGAATCTTCGTTACATCTACCAACATAATGACACATCCAACATTTGCCTTCGGAAGTGCTTTCAGATACAAAGTTGAGGGTTATCTGATAGCTGGCACCGCAAACTTCTTTTGAACATTGGCTGTAGCAGCTGTTTCCGCATTCGGTTTTTCCTGAATAAACTTTGCTGTAGCCGGTTGGGCAAATTGTGTCAGTCCACCCTGAAGGGCAAGTGTCGTCGCAGCATTTTTTGCAGGATTTAAATTTTTGGATTGATCCGGAGTAACAGGAAGCAGCGCCGACTTCGCCGCCGCATTCGCAGGAGCTGTAGCCGGAGCAGGGGTTTTCTTTGCGCTTGTATTTGGTTTCGGAACAGCTTAAGCAGCTCCCGTCGGGAACATAGCCCTGAGCCGTGGCCTGCGCATAGGTATAGCCGTAACCGGAACAAGGGTCGCATTTGCATTTTTTGTAATTGGCGTCAAAGGAACAAGTCGCCTCCACGACCGTTCCGGAAGCGCAGGAAGTTTCGGTAAAGCCGGCTTCCTTGCAGGCGCGCGGCCTGTCTTCGATACATTTGGCAAAATAAGCGCCGTTATAGGGACATTTTCCGGAAGGATAAGCGGGGAGGGAACAGGAAGTGACGGAATATCCCTCGTTTCCGCATTGTTGCACGGTATCGACTTTATAGCCGTTGTCTCCGCCCATGGATCCGAAGCCTGCGTCGCCGCAGTTAGCGGAGCCGAGGAAACAGACGGAGGCGGTTTTATAGGCTTTGTCGGGTTGTTCAAACTGAAAGGCGGGCTTCGGTTCGGGCGTGTATGTGTGTGTATGTGTAGGCAAGCCGGAGGCAATGGTTAGCCTGGGGAACATAAGAGCCGTTCCGGAAAGCAAAGAGAACATTAAAACAG
>OJOL01000152.1_pt1 | contig 51992 bp, 39 predicted proteins | sample 1598121 | NCBI WGS metagenome assembly OJOL01 (sample SAMN01915219, study PRJEB22387) | human gut metagenome | isolation source: stool | host: Homo sapiens | place: USA
TGTAAGTGTTTCTAAATGGTTTGCAAGAATTAGACCATAAATAACGCAAACCTTTCGCATAGCGCCATAGGTTTTTTGGGCTCACATCCCATGACATCATGATAAGTAGACAGTAGGTGTCCGCGAACAGAATCCTGCGGTTTATCAAGGTTCATAGCGACAAGTAGATATGACGCCTTATTTAAATCAGGCGTCACCCCTTTGTTGTCGCGCGTGACAGCTTGTTCTATCTTTTGTTTATCCTCGGGTTCAAGGGTCGCAAACAGAACTTCTCCTGGTGAATCGAATGAACCGCCCTTTTTTACGAAGGGCCTATTGCCAACTATCACAAGCTTTATGGGGCAATCCTGAGCTGCATCGTCTAGCTCATAAAGTCTAGCGATAATTGAGATGCCCCTTTTTGGAAGCCGTGTAGCCCAAGTGACTCCAAATTTTCCTTTTCCGCCGGTTTTAACCTGATAAAACTCATAGCGATCGTCTAAATGCAGTTCTATATCGCAACGATAGTCAAAGACAACAGCAAATGAATCAATTCCGGAATCCAAACATGTGAGCAAACGATCGATACCCCAAAAAAGTTCGGTTCTGAATCGATTCTTCGAAATGCTTCCAGAGAGGTCGGGGGCAGTGCCCATATATCCGTCATGGCAAATGGGCATACAGCACTCCCTAACTTAACCAATTAACATAATTGAAGTATAGACTTACCGAAGGCTGTCAGTTGGAAAACCGTTGGGAAACAATTTGATTATGACTCATTTATCTTAGATTCATGACGGCCCTTCAATTGTAGACGATACGCTGCCTATCAATTTCACGTAAGTCGTAAAGCGGCACTCAGCACCCAAAATTCTATCTATCGACAGTCATATCCCTTGTCAAACTCCATGTAACTGGTCATGCGGTAGTTTGGAATGGCAAGCTCGCGGCAAAAAATGTCTATATCACACTGTTTGTCTTCGTTTGGATTGTACTCACAAAACACCCATTCAGCTTCGCGGTAGCGTGGAGCCAGAACGTCGCGGTAGTATGGCTTGTCAACTTTGTCGAACGAGTTGCCCATGATAATTACTGTTTTGATATTGGCAAGGGTGTCCAAGAATAGATTAAGAGCGTCATAGTTGCCCTTGATGTTTTTCCATGTATCCGCACAGCGATCGCATGCAACTGTTACGCCCTGCTGAATAGTTGCACCGTAAAAATCATCCATTCCATATTTGTCCTCAAGCATCTTCTGAATCTCATTAGGGTCATTGTCGGGAGAGCCAAATTGAAGAAGCTGGTTTTTATCCAAGACGCAACCATGGATATGAAGGATCTTGCATGGACGAACACCGTAAACAGTCTCCAACGTTGGAGTGTAATTAAAGGTAATGAACGAAGCGGCACCTGGTAAATCAATCACAGGTTTTGCTTTAGATACATCGATTGACTCTACCCATTCCCTAAAGCGATCCCTGGTGAGCTTCTCCAGGTATTCAAGGCGTACCTGCAGCTCAACCCAGAAATCATCCCACCCTGGATTATCATCGGTTAAATCGGGGTACGTGTGCTCGAGCGTTTCGTAACAAAGGTCGTCCCATTCAATACCGAGTGATTCTTCGAGAGAGCTCCATCTACGATCGCCCTCCTCCATGGAACTGGATTTGCCGCAAAGACTGTTCTCTCGGTCGAGGCATTCCGTCGCGTAGTCAAATGATTCGAAGTCAGTAACCACTCGCTCATCATGGCCTAGCAACCAGTCACGATAATCCGAATAACTAGTCGCTAGGCCATGATGAAGATCAAATCCGTTACCTATAATAATTAGGCAACTATCAGCGTCATAATCTGCGCCGATGCAACGCTCTTGCTCGATTTTATCCATCAGTCCGGATGCCCCCCTTACAGACAGTTGTTTTATAGATTCTAAACTCAGGGCACATTTAGCCAACCATTCCCTCCCCTCCCCAACTTTCCCATAAAGTTCGCTGTTGTTGACTGGTGTTACCGTAGAATTAGCCCCATATACATATACACGGAGTGCTGGCCTGGTGCCGCCTCCGGGCCTTGGCGCCCACCATATCGAGAGGCACCGCTATGAAACGAGTCTTTTACTACTCGCTCTGCGCAGTTCTATGCGTTTCCATGCTTAGCGCAGCAATACCTGTAAGGGTTATGGCGGAAGAGGGACGGCGGCAAGAAGCCTCTGTAGATCAGACCGATTCTAGCGCGGCGGACGCTTCGAGCGACAGCCCAGCAGGCGGCATCAATACAAATGAGAACGGTAACGAGCTCAGCCAAAGCGAATCAGATTTCGCGAATCCAAATTCAAATCAGTCAGAACCTCAGGCCTCTCTAACCTCTGATATGTCGCTTGATGCGGAACAAGCTACAAGGGCCGCAACAGGTGGTTATCAGCACGGCGATAGCGCTACTAGCGGCAGCGTCACTCTCACCGTCGAATGGAACGATCCAGTACTTGGACAGCCAACGACCTTCCACGTAAGCGCAGCAGGCGGCAGTGGCAGCTATCTATTCCGCATGGATGCGCCCTCGTACTCCAACCCCAACGAATACGCCTACGAGCCGGTCGCAGATCCAAGCTGTGGAGAGTGGACAAAGTACACCGTTGCATGCGCTAGCCACGACTTCACGTTCACGACGACGGCTACCGGAACATATAACTTCCGCTTTTACCTCATGGACAAGGCATCGGGCGTTTACTACTTGCGAACCAACACATATATCCAGGTTGCGGACGATGCGTATCCCAGCATTGCGAGTATTGTTGATGGGGTGGTGTCACAGGCCAAGCAAAACACAAATGGCTCAGAATACGAAATGGCCCTTTATCTACATGACTGGCTTCTCGATCAACTTGAATACGACAATTCGCTCAAGTGGTCCTCGGCAGAAAGCGCTCTCACGAGGGGGCTTGGCACGTGCCAAGCCTATGAATCGGCGTACGCGAAACTTCTTTCCGCCACAGGCGTAGAAAACGCCGAAACCCGCGATACCTATGATGGGCATACGTGGAATGCGGTTAAGCTAGATGACGAATGGTATCAGGTTGACTGCACCTGGGACGATACGTCTGATAACTTTTACGGAGATCTGGATCAGCGTCATTTGTACTTCTGTCTCACTGACGAGCTCATGGCAATTGCGCATCCTGGGCACGAAAAGATTTATTCCGCTGACGGCTACGCTACGCGTTCTACAAGTCTTAAAGATAATTACTTTGTACGTAATGGTAAGGCAGAGGAATGGGCTGGCAAGTATGTCGACCGCATCCAGCAGCACTTGAACGCTAGGGAGGCCAGTTTCTCGATAGACGCTGACAACCGCAGCTTTCCGCCCAGTATCAGCGGCATTCAAAACGGAATAATTGCGTATGCGATAAACCTGCGGGAATGGAAGTCGAACGCAATCAAGGCTGAACTTTCAGCATCGTCTAAGGTAACAAAATCATCAAGTAACAAAATGGACGTAAAGCTAAATTTCGAAGTGACATATCAACAAAAGACTGATTATGAGGTTTTCTACCACAGCGCCGCCGCCTCGGGCGCCTCGCCCCAGTCGACCCCGGTCGCCTACGGTCGCCCGACGCCGACGCTGACCGCCTCGCAGCTCGGGTTCTCTAACGGCTCCGCGAAGTTCCTTGGATGGCGCGCCTACAGGGACTGGGACAACACCTGGTGGGCGACCATGCCAGACGGCAGGGCCGGCTGGGTCGCCCTCGAGGACGGGAGACTCCCCGGCGGCTGCTCCTACCGCCTGCTGCCGGACGGGTGGGAGACCGGCTGGAGCGCCTGGTCGGGCACCGTGCACCTCTACGCCTCCTGGGACAAGCATTGATGTCTATGGGACAGTCTCTTAATAGATGCCGCAACGTATGTCTTCGCCTTAAGTATTGAGTTATAGCGAGCTTCGGTAGGATGCGGCACACATATGTGCAGTGACGACCAAGAGACCCGGTCCGCAAGGGCAGATACACTCCTGGCTCTTACTTTTCTTGCTAAAGATCGGTAAAAGCTTAAATTAGTCGCGACATATATCGAGTAAATGAACCTCCAACGTCTGGACGGAAAATCGTCTAAAATTTACAGCGCATCCGCCTACCTGGCGGTTCAGCATCCCTTTCTCGGTCTTCATAAAGATGAAATAAATCGCCCCTCAGCAACGAAGCTCTCGAGTTTAGAAACTTCGTGCTAAGGGGCGATCCACATAGCGGCTTGCGCTCCGTTCGTATTAACTTGATTGGGAAACAACGTTACGTGAGCAGCTTTGTACGTACCAGACAAGTGAATTCATAAGGGATAAGTGCTCAACTATTTCCTACGGGCGGGGAAAGCATGAGAGATGCCCCTCATTAAATTCCAAAGGCCGCTTTAATTATCGGCATCCTCTTTGAAACACCGATTACTAAGGTAGAAACTAAAATTGAACCACTCAGAGTAAATAGAAACAACAACGGCCGATTAACGTTACACGCATAGAGATCTGGATTTGATTCTCCGCAGATTCCGTAGACAAACACAACAACGAAATACATATGCACAAGGTAAATGATCGTGCTCATGCGGCGAACTGGGGCACAGGAATTCATGTTCGCACTGCACCTGCGGACCGATAGCAAAAACAAACCAATGCTTGCAATTACGCAGAATGGCAGGTGTGCGTCGTTGCTCACCAAAAAAATGCCAGCGAGCCCAACCGCAACAACTGCAAATTCAATTGACAATGGGACTCTGTTAAGCTGATTCCATTTCATACCAAATGCTGCGCCCACAGCAATATAGAAAAATCCTTCAAACAGACCGTTGCGGGAACTACCGAACACGCGACAATAAATCTTAATGGGAACCGACAAATACGCTGGAGCGCCATCCCAGCCCTGCACGCATGTAATACCGAAGCCAAGGAGTAATAAGAACAGAGAAAACGGAATTATGCGCTTAAACCGCCACCCCCCCTATGAACGCAAATAAAGACAAGCGTGAAACCAACGATACTCGCCAACAAATACCACAAAGGCCATGAATAATAATTCTCCCCTACGAACAGCGTGCCGCGAACGAAAGAAAGAGAGGCATGAAGAAAACTATTACCCAGCAGCACATTGCCAAAGATAGTAATGGGAAAATAGAGAAGGGTCCATATCAAATACAGTCGCAATAATTTAATAATGGTATTGTGGACACGTTCAGTACCAGCAGAAATAGCAACGCCAAAAGATGCATAGTTAAGATCTCGAAAACAAAGAAAACCGGACGCGAGAAAAAAGAAAGGTACGGCCAGCACATCAATCCCCTCAATCACGGTTTCTGCAAAATAAAAACCTTTCAATGGCCTTGTGTGAATCTCTACAACAAACAAAGCCATAAAGAACTTCATGAGATCCAAATTTGGATAGTTAACCCTGACTGTTTTTTGAGTCGAAGTCACACTTATATCCGTTCTTCCTTGATTAAATAGATTAACTTTTCGATTTTTTTACCTAAGACAAAGCAATTATTAGGGACACAGCTTAACGGCTTTCGGTTGATTAAATAAGATACACGCTTAAACTTCTCGCTCAAACCAAATGGCCGCTTACGAGAAATTGGCATAGCGCTTGATGTGAAGTTAGCCGGATTACTCACCTATCATGAATCACAAATCTAATTCTGTTCGGTCGCAATACTGACCCTAGTTCAAGGCTGGTTAAAATAGATATTTGATTACCGACTAATGCCTTGAGTTAAATTTTACTTAGTCTTGATCAAACTCGATTGTATTAATAGCGATGCAGCAGGTATCCCAGAGATTGAAATCATATCACCCGCTGGGTACATTAAATGAGATACAAACTAGCAATCAACGTATTAGGCAAACAGAGTCGCATCTCAACGATAGGCGAATCACAACGAAGCGAGATGTGATTACCGTCTGTTCCGTGCGAGCTTTTCCTTCCACTTGTGAATACCTTCAACAACGATACCGCGGTAAGTCATATTCAATTTATTACAAAGATACATAGGCCACTTCCAATTGTTGTAAACAATTTGCGAGAAGGCCTGACCCAGAACAATTCCCCAAGCACCCATATCGAAGACACCGCACAAAAGGCAAACGAGCGCTGTGCCGAGTGCCGCCGCAGCGATGTAGCCCCACATATACGGTATTTCATTCATGCTGATTATGTAATTGCAGAAGATCGAATGCTGCTGAAGCAGCGCAAGGTAGAGGCACATGCCCAGAAACAGACCGTAATCAACGGAAACGTTGGGCTTAAAGAAGGGTAGCAGGGGAAGAACGAAAATGCAGACACCAGCAGTCCCGATAGCGAACAGACTCCAGTAGCCAACGATGCCTGTGGAGACATATTCCCTCTGCCTCTCCACGTCTCCCCCTGCGAAAGCAGATTGCATCGCCGGAAAGAAAGACTTTGGATACGTTGATGCAAAATTGTAAATGGCGTTTGCAAACTGAAGAAGGATTGAATATGTACCCGTCTCGGCGAGTCCTAGAAATATCGAACTCAGAATGCTCATAGCTTGGGTCGAGGCGTATACCGCAAGTTGCACGAGGCCATCTTGCCATGCTACATGGAAAATAGTAAGGAAAATATCTCGGATCGACGATGCCTCTACCGGCATCGTGTCTGAACGTCTCCCCTTCTCGATTTCCTTATGCTTCCTGAGCATGACAACAGCAGAAAGCCTAAGCAGTATAGCGTTAGCAAGATATCCAATTGCTGCGCCAACAAGACCGTAACCCAATAGCAGCAGTATGGCGCTAACGGATAGTTGAGCCGCTCTTCCGATAACGACTGCCTTATTCTCTCCAGCTATATCGCCGTATCCGCGAAGAACAGTAATCGACCATAGAAAATAAAGGTTAAGAAACACTGATGCGCAAAATAGACCCCAGGAGACCCAAATATCAAACGAATCCATTCCAGAAGCTACAAACGATATGTACAGAGAGCCTATCGTCGAGAGTAGAGCTAAAACTACAACAGCGAGTATTGCATATATAACTTTTGAAGCCTTTATTACAGTGTTCAGGAGGTGCCAGTCGATACCCACTTGAACTGATTTTATGTCGCAGCCTTCAATGGATAGATGTCGTGCCCCACTAATCACATAGACTATGTTTCGGGCAAAAGTTGGGTTGAAACCAAACTCGAATAGCATGGCAAAGTTGGATAACGCTACATACACATACCAAAGCCCAAGCTCAGAGCTAGAAAGGAAATGCATGAGCAGCGGGAGTAGTACGAAGCCACTCGCCATCGAAACAATAGTTCCAATATAATTCCAGATAATGTCCGACTTGCGGGTATTGATGTTAGACACAATCTTTACCAATCTCGAAATTTGAATACGAACGGCCCGTCACTGATGACTTTTCACCCACAAATACGTTTGTATAGAGAAGTTCTGCTCCAACAGCGAATAAGAAATAATTGCATTCGAAATGGATACCAAGCGTTTCACACAGTCCATAAATGCTCATCAGGACAAGCCCGAAAAAGATTGAATTCCACCAACCTTGACGTACCGCCTTGATTAAGATTGCGATATACCCGAACAAAAAACAGAATGCTGGTATTAAGCCAAACCTAAGCAAAAGGTGGCACCAGGCGTTGTCCACAACGAATGCCGACGGAACACCATTCTCCCAATAGATTGGTGGTAAGCCCGAGAAATCTGATCCAAACAAAGTAATCGGCTGCATTTCGAAATAACCATTTGCAAGCCTCAGCCTACCAGAAAGCAGTTTATTAAGCTCAAAATGAATAGGATTGGAAGAATCATAGGCAATCATCAAGTATGCACTTGCAATAATAACTATGAAAACAGCCACAAGGAGATAGGTTAATACCTTTTTTCGCAATCTGTCTGTTCTCACAAAGAAAAAAATGGTCAAAAATATTGCCAGTAAAACTAAGAGAAGTGCAGAAGTTCGTGAGTCGGCAAAAGTTAAATTGATTAAAATACAAACAGCAATTAACCCGAAATCGGGTATAGGATTCTTGCCGAAGCGAAGCGCGGAAAAGGCAACGCAGACATTAAAGAGATATAGGCCAAATGCATTTGGATGGTTAAATCCCAGGGCATATCGAGTGATTCCACCGCGAACAAATACTTTATTCTCGATAACTCCGAAACCGGCAGATAATATTGTGATAATTAGAGTAGCAAAGGATACGACTAATGCAATTTTTGCAAGGGGTCGGATCCTTACGTTGTTTGCACAGACTATAAATATAGAAGCCCAAAATAACGAGCTTTCACCCGATTGACGCCAGGAAATGAAGCTTATAAGAACAATTGCTAACGAGAATGCCCAACATTTAAATGACGCTCTCTGCATGATGTATTTCGAAATTAGAGACAATACAATGAGAGCCTGAGTAAGTGAAGTAAATTCATCTAATGGGATGAATAGAATCTCAGTAAATGTCGTACGTTCGATTGCGCATTGAATAGAAAAAATGGCAAATGCAAAGTAATATAGAGCTTCATCGACCTTTAACTTTGACAATCTAAATCACCTGTTTCAAAAAGGACTGCTCAAATTACAGTCCTGCATAATATTCAATGCTAAATTGTTTAATCTGCCGCTTAGTTTTAATCCAAGAAGGTCTAAGGATGATGCTGTATCCTAGTAATCGATTCCGAGCTTGGAGCCTTTAAAATATTCCGCAAGTTTTAATGACTCTTTATTGATATCGAATCTATTTATTAAATTTGGTTTGAGGCAAAAAGAGGAGCGATCGAAGGCACAGAGCCTGTCAGCCCACAAACAGGGGTTTTCTGGAGGAAGAAAACAAACTGAGTCTGAGACGGCAACAGCTTGAGGCACCTGATCGGAAATCACACAGGGCAATCCATTTGCTTGTGCCTCAACCGCAGCCATGCCGAGCCCTTCGAATACTGAGGGAAAAGCAAACACGTCAAATGCGGACAGAAGAGACGCTACATCCATGCGAGGCCCAGTAAGAACCAAATGGCTTTCGACGCCTAGAGATCGTGCCTCTTCCATGATCAATTCTTTTGAGGGACCCTCGCCCACTAGCACCAGCATTGCGTTGGCTCTAAATTGAATAATTTCGGGTAAAGCACGAACCAACAGTATCTGATTCTTCACCGATGAAAGCCGTCCGACATGTCCGATGACGAATCTATCCCCTAAACCAAGTTCAGCTCGAACTGAAAGACGATTTTTTTCATTATATGAAAATAAGGAAACATCAAAAGCATTATTTAAAATGTCAAAAGTATGACCGGGGAACGCATATTCCCCAGCCTCCTGGGAACAGGCGAGTAAAACATTGCTTAAATCCGCAACATGTTCTCTAAGTGCCCAGGTAGAAAACCTTTTCGCTGACCCGCCCAGCGCTTGTGAACAATGATAATGACAAATCCTAACAGGAATATTCGCCATAGCCGCAAGCTCAATTGTTTCAATATTCCAATAAGAGTTTGCATTATGCCAAAAGGCACAGTAATCAGTTCCATGCCCGTAAAATAAGCGACGAAGTCGGGTTATATGTTCAATTGGATTTTCTTTCCACCCTGGTATATTGATGACTCTATTGTCTCCCATTGAGTACTCGACTTGTTGATACGGCCTTGAGCTAATAGTGTCGAAAGCATATTTATCGGACAAAGCGCCTATATAGCGGCTCACTACGGTCTCAGTGCCACCAAAACGTGTCCCAACTCCTGAAACTAAAACACGGGGCTTATTGGATTTCATAGAACTTATCATCAAGATCCCAATTTTAAACAATAGAGGGTTCCGGACACTAATTGTGCCAGGAACCGTAATCATTGCTGGACTGAAATTGATAGCTGAATATGATTAACTAACAAATGCTGTTGCTATCAGCCAAAAATCCTATCAACCTGCGATAAGATTCTTCTAAATCGACCTTCGGTTCCCAACCAAGCGCGCGGAGTTTGTTCGACCGCAGCGTCATCTTCGTAGGTGCAGCGTACCCGAACTGTGAGGAGTCTTTTCCCTCGATTACAACGCTACAGTGGTCATCTCCGAATCTTTCTGCCACCATCTCTGCCATGCCACGGATCGTCGAATGGCATGCCTCGTTCGCAATGTTGTAGGTCTCCCCAGCGATGCCCTTGGACAAGAGTAAAAGAATGGCTGAGAGGGCGTCGGTCGAATATACGTAGTTGCCTTCGCTCATTCCGTCCGTATGGAGCACGATCGGCTCACCAGCCATGGCGCTCGAGGCAAACTGCTTGAAGACGCGGCCCTCGGTCGGGAGAATCCCCGCACCGAATGTCTGGGCGAGTCGCCCGGCCACGGCGTTGATGCAAAATTGCCTTGCGTAAGCAAGGCACATCAGTTCTCCGACCCGCTTGCCCTCGGGATAGCAAGAACGGACCGACCCCATATCGATAGCGCCCATTGTGCCCTCATATACGTCCACGGCATCGTCAAAGCTGCCGCATGCCTCCATAGAAGATAAGAAGAGCACTTTCGACTTCGAATTCGTACATGCACTGTCGAGCGCCCATCTTGTGCCGTTGATCATAATGTTAATCACGTCTGCGGGGCGTTCAATCATAACCTTCGAAGTGGTAATGGCGGCAGTGTGGACGAGATAGTCGAAGTCTACGCTGAGAGTCTCGCAAGGCTCGGAGAAATCGACTACTGCGACGGTTACGTCCTCCCTAGTGGCAATTCCAGGCATGACAACGTCGAGCTTGGCAGCGTTACGCACACACAAGACCAGCCTCGCACCCAATCCCAGTTCGTCGTTGGCCCAAACAACGAAACGCGCGAGCAGTGACCCCAAAAACCCTGTGGCGCCCGAAACGGCGAGGATCTTACCCGATAGGGTGGCAATTAGCTCATGATCAATTCCGACGAAGTCCGCTTTAAGGGCGTTGTTAATACCGTATGAGCTCATTATTCCTCTTCCCCCTCTGCATAGAGCTGATTGTTCTCGCGTGAGTCAAGGATGGAGCGCATCGAGTAGTAGTCGTCTTGAGTGGTTATCTTTATGTTCTCGTCGGGCCCAACGATTAGATGCAAGTCATTTCCCTGTGCTTTCATCATTGATGCGGAGTCAATGCAGCCGGTCTCGCCCGTGGCAAGCGCCGTTTTATGTGCGGCCAGAATGTCGCTCAGCCAAAAACTTTGCGGGGCTCGCGCCAGCAACACGTTCTCACGAGGGACGATCTCTACTCCGTCGCCGGCTTTAACCAAGATGGTCTCTTTCGCCTTAACGCAGGTGATGGATGAGCCGAATTCCTCCACCGAGGCAACGTTGCGCTCGATGGTATCGACATCTATGAGAGGACGAACGCCATCGTGGATGAGAACTACCGTCTTCATCGGGTCGGATAGTTTCGCTGCGGCCAAAAGACCGTTGTGGATGGAGAGCTGGCCTGTCTTACCGCCAGCCACAACAGCCCTTACCTTGTCCAGACAGAACTCGTTTATGATGCTTTGGCAGTGGTCGAGCCAGTTAGCATTACACACAACGACAACATTGTCGATAGAGGGAGCCTTCTCAAAGACACCAATGGTCCATGCAATAATCGGCTTGCCGTGTATACGAAGGAACTGCTTCGGAAGGTCCTTCGAGTGCATTCTCGTCCCGACGCCGCCCGCGAATATTACGGCGGTCACAGAGATATTTTTATTCCTCAGTACCATTGGTTCTCCATGCCTTAATCTCATGCGTTATGCGCTTGTCCTCGGGTGGCAGCTGCATATAGTCTCCATAAAGGCCCGAGAGATAATCATTCCAGCAGGAAATTGCGCTAAGCTGCTGTCCTTCGAACTCGAGTCGAACTGTTTCTTCCCAGCCGGAGTAGGGGTATCGCTCGCCCGTTCCGTATAGACCCCATACTGTGCATCCGACCCAAGGGGTGCTCCCGAAAGCGTATCCCCTGCCCAGATCGTCCAGTTTTGTGAGCGAATGCTCGAAAACCCCTACAGCATTTGCAGCAGGCACAAATAGTCGCTTAAAGGCACGTTTTAGCTGTGTCTTTCCTTCCCCGGGGTCTGCCTTGCAGAACATGAGGATTCGTTGGAGCCTCCCTGCGCGCTTGTATATGCGAGTAAGCTCTTCCTCGTCGGCGGGAAGCCCCTCGACGGGAGTTACGTCCATCCAGAGAAAGCCCTCACCATTCTCGTAATGGGCATCCACAGCGATATCGTGGTTAATGTATTTCAGAAAAACCGGATGCCCCCAGTCCCCCGAATAAGGTTCAAGTGAACGGTTCTTCGGCAAAGCCCCTGAGCGCGCAAGCGTAACAAGCCTATCAAAATCAGGACGCGGCATCGATACATCGATATCATCGTCCCATGGGATGAACCCCTTATGACGCACCGCGCCCAGCAGCGTGCCGCCAGCGAGTGAGTATCTAAGCCCCTCCCTCCTACAGAGATCCTCGAACTCGACGAGCATTGCGAGCTCCTCTGCCTTAATTTCGTTTGGGGTCAAATAATCAGGCATTTTTACCACCTTTTAGAACTCCAGCAACTTTTCGAGCCGTGTCATCGGCATCGAAGCCAGCCTCACGCACCGTCGTAGCGTATGCAGTCCTGTCAACCTCCAAGTACGACATCTCGACTGCTTTTTCTGCCCACACTCGCTCGCCGGCGGAAAGCGGCAGCATGACCTCAACATCTGATACATGGGCCTCAGGGGGGAGAGCCTCGGAGCACACGATGCGACACCCCGCGCATTGAGCCTCAATGCACACAATGGCAAGACCCTCGAATAAGGAGGGCATAAGGAAGCAATCGAGGGCTGAGTAAACGGGAGCGGGATCGGCAAAATAACCTGGCATAACAACCCTGTCAGCAATACCGAGATCGCCGATAAGAGTCTCTACCTGGCACTTCATTTCGCCATCGCCCACCATCAGGTAATAAGCGTTAGGCTCAAAACGAAGCACCTCGGCGAAGGTCCTTATCTGGAAAAGCGGGTTTTTCGCTTCAGCCATGCGCCCCACACTGCCGAATAGCGGCACATCCTGGGGGATGCCGAAGCGCATACGAACCATAGCGCGAGACATCGGATCGAAGGTGAAGCGCGCGGTGTCGATTCCGTTGTTAACGACGGCGAACTGACGGTCACCGAAGAGGTAGCGCCCCGCATCTGCCGAGCAAGCAAGACACAAGGTGGCGCTACGGCCAAGGATGGTTCTGCCGAATGTGTGCATGATAGCCTTGGCGAAGACGCTGCCCGACCCGAAGGCCGAGTTATGAGAATGCACCACGCGAGAAGAGACGCCGCGTCTCCTCGCGACCTCGGAGTAGAGGAAGCCCATCCCGTTCATGGTGTTGACGTAGACGGCATCAGCCTGAACTACGTCGATTAACTCCGCGAAGGCGGCAGAGCTCTCGCGGAGGCGCTTCACCTGTCCGGGCTTGCTGTCTGGGAACACCGTATACCGGTCTATTCCCAGGGCTTTGAGCTCGGTGTCAAAATTGTCGTTCCATTCCCAAGTTGAGAAGAGTGTGAAAGCGATACCCTTCCCCTGGCAGCGCCGGAAAAGCTCCATGAGGAAAGTCTCGATACCGCCCTGGCCCCATGCCTCTGCGTAACAGATCACATGCGCGCCTTCAGGACGACCGCTCGTCGAAGGAACGCGACAAACGAGCCTACTCATGGGCGTCATCAGATTTCCTGAGGACGAATCGGTAGACGAGCGACCTTAGCGAATTGGGCATAAGGCAAACTGCCGCGTGTGGCAGATAGGAACAGATATAGTCCCACTTTGTGAAATAGCCGCGCTCGACCTGCGCCCTCTTAAAAGCCTTAGCGTACTTAAGGTACCGGGCACCGCCCCTGCGGGCATAGAAGTCCTCGCTAACGCGCATGGCAACTAAGGTTTCTGCCAAATTGTCCGCGCGGCAGCCGCATGCGAGCATTCTGTTGAAGAGATCCCAATCCTCGAAATAGAGGAAGTCAGAACTGTAGTTGCCTGCCTCTAAGACCTTAGATTTCCTGAACGTCATGGGCGGGTGGCGAAAAGGGTTACGTCTTTTTGAGTAGGAGCGGATGGCGTCCATTCCCTTGGGAAGGTCCGTGGTGGCGACGGGCTTTTCTGGAGTCTCGATAAACTCCACGACGTCGCTGCCCACCATGTCAAGCCCGCTCTCAAGAGCTGCGAGCTGCTTCTCCATGCGATCGGGCCGGGCAACGTCGTCGGTATCCATACGAGCGACGACGTCGTTTGAGCAGGCAATCATGCCTTGACGCAGGGCATAGCCGAGGCCATGGTTTTCGCCATAGGCAACGAAGTTGAACAGGCCGGGATGGGCGGAGTCATACTCCCGGAGCACATCCTCCAAACCGTCCGTCAACGGGCCGTCCTTAACCATGACAATCTCGGCGGGCGGCACGGTCTGGGCAAGCATGCTGTCGAGTGACTCTTTAAGGTACTCTGGGCGCTCCTTAGCGTACAGGCTCATAAGGACGGTGTAAGCAGAATATTGCATTGTTATTTTCCCCTCCTCATCGCCTTGAAGGTCTTAACGAATACACGGGCATCAAGCCCGAGCGATTGATGCCGCACATAGAAGAGTTCTCGTGCCTGCCTTTGACCACTCTCCCAAGTAGACTCATTGCGGTCGGTCGCTGCCCACCAGCCAGTAATACCAGGCTTACATGCAAGCACTTCGTCGCGGGCGTCACCGTACTCATAGGTCTCCTCAAGTGTCACAGGCCTTGGTCCAATGACGGACAGATCACCCGTAAGTACGTTGATGAACTGCGGCAGCTCATCGAGCGAAGTGTGGCGAAGAAAGCGGCCCACGTGCGTAATGCGCGGGTCATTGTCGACCTTCTGCTCGCGACGCCATTGCGCCAACTGCTTAGGATTCATGTACTTCTCAGGGTGCTCGTGAGCGTCAGAAACCATGGTGCGAAGTTTGAAGATATAGATAGGCTTACCGCCCTTACCGACTCGCTTTTGGCGGAAGAACGGCTTTCCAGGAGAGTCAATCTCAATGGCGACGCATGCAGCTACGACGGGGACGGCCAACACCGCGCAAACGCCAGCAGAAAACACAATGTCGAACGCTCGCTTGAAGACAAAATAGGCCGGTCCACCTTTCTTGGGGGCGGCGGCCAAAGGATCGGCAGCAGGCGCCCTATAGCTTCCTGTTGCCACGAAACCTTGCGCCGGAGCAGGGTTCTCGACGGGAGGTGGAAATTCCGTCGCAAAAGGGGCGTGAGAGCCATTCTGCCGATCAATGACTTGATTGATCATCGACGTACCACCAGGAACATCAGTTATATATTCTGTTTTATCCGACACGTTCTCTTCCAAGACTTCGTCCCCGGGCCGGGGATCCTCCCTGTTCTATACAGCGTCCGCCAGCAGCTAGGCGATCGTCTTTTTGATGTTTCGCATCACACGCTGCTCGTTGGAAAGCACTGCTAGACCAACGCGGGTGGTTACGCGTCGGCCGCACAGATCGAGCTCCAAATAAGCCGTGCTTTTGCGCCTGTTAATTTTTTTGATAAGGCCTTCGTGGCCCAGCAGCGGACCTGCCGTTACTACGACCTGTTCGCCGTCCTTTAAGGCCTCGCTCATGGGCACTACGCGGTCTCCCCTATGCGTAAAGCCTCCAATAAGCTGGACCTCTTCTTTTGCCAGCGGCACAAACTGACCATCCTGGGATAACACCCGAGCAAAGTCGTCCATACGCAGCAGATACTGTTGCACGGTGCGGGGGTCCGCTGTATCGCAGATGAGATAACCGGGGAACAGCGGCTTAGTCGTGTTGACCCACTCGCCGTGTACCTTGATTTCGGTTTGATATTGGGGATAGAAGAGCTCCTGTATGGCGCCCTGTGACACCACACGCTCGATGCGCTCGCGCATTACGTCTTCGCGACCGTTGATGACCTGGATCACATACCACACGAGCACCACCCCCTTGCTGTCTTACGTGTGGCTCACGGGGTTTGGGTATGGCTTCGCCAGGGCGCTTGTGCGCAGAGGCGCTCCATATTCAAACCCTGAGCCCAGTCAGACAAGCACGTGGCTCTGCCCCACCGTGAACGGTATGTATAAATGCAGATACTGAGGCTGTTGGTACGTATGCAAAGTACCTACAGCCTCAGCTGGCTGCGTGCGAGTCAGTCAAGCAGGTACAAAACTGAACCGCACGCAAACAGCTGATGAACTGCAACATGTTGACAAACGAAAAGTTTGGACACTTGACGCATGACATCTTTATTGGAGCTCGTGGTGTTTCTGGCGCCGCCGTTACGGCCGGATGCTGATCGACCCTGCGCTTTGTGGCTTACTGGAGCTGTGAGCACAGTTGAACTCATGTAACGCTAGGTATTCTAGCACAAGCTGATAATGAAACCTATTTGGGTAGCTGCTAACAACATTTCGTTCATTTTGCGTGCTCAAGGGGGTTGTTCGGGAATGTTGTTCACGTTGGCGCAGGTTATTGGGGCGCGGCGTGTGTTGCGTGGCGATAATTGGGTCGGGTTGGCCCGACATATCGCGCTGTTTAATTGCGTTTGTTTAACAAACTATGTACAGAACTTACGGGATATTGCGCAACTTTTTTCGGGTGCTGGCGTAGGCGTCGCACTGCGAAGATGCTCATCGCACAATAGGCGCGCCTGGCTACAGAGTCAACGCATTTAGAGGCGGGTTGTTGGAAAACTTTTTAGGTGTAGTTGTCGCAAAATTTGCGACAACTACTGCTGACGGTGAACTTGAACAGGAAAGCAATTTGCATATTTTGCAAAAATGCAGTTCAGCCACTTAATATCGCATGCAAATGAAAAAAGCCACTCGATTGAGTGGCCTTGCATTCACGATGGTGGAGACGAGGGGGATCGAACCCCTGACCTCTTGACTGCCAGTCAAGCGCTCTCCCAGCTGAGCTACGCCCCCGTGACAGATGGATACTATAGGGGAATGTTTTGCTTGATGCAAGGGGGAATTTTGGATTGATTATCCTCCTTACGGGTTTTCTGGGACGCGTTTCTATAGCTATTTTTGGCGGGTATGAAAATAACTGGTTGGGTTTGTGAGATTTCTGGCTGTAGAAAGCCTCCTACCATTTTGTTAAGCCAATGGTAGGATTTAAAAAGAATCAACTTATTGAAGTTGTAAAATCTCTGGTTGAAATCGTCTCTGTCAGAGAGGACTGACCATGGCGGAGAAGTCCGCTTCCGACTACGTGAACGAGATTTTGGGCATCGCCAACTACGTGCACGATGTGATAGGCCCCGCCGTCACTACTGGGACTGCCCGAACCGCATCTCGAACGGCTACACCGAGTGCGCCAACAGGCTCATCAACGAGACTGACATGCGAGGCCGGGGCTATTCCTTCGACACACTCCGAGCCCGCACGCTCTACCGTAGACAGAATCTCGATCTCATCATCGCGAGCAACGGCCTGACGATTGGCCCGCGCATCGACGTCCCGGGACCGCACTTCGCGACCGAGCTCGGTCGCGACGACGAGATGGTGGGTGAGTTCATCGACCCAAGGACAGGTCAGAGAATCGACGCAAAGACAGGTGAGGTGCTATGAGCGTGACCGCAATTGCCGATTGGGAGCCCATGCCCTCTGCGGGTTTAAAATGCAGCGACAACGAATACGGGTTCCCCACTGTCGTCTGCCGTACGCCCAGCAGTCTTGTGGAAGAGTGCGAAAACGCCTTCGACGCAGGGCTGCTGCTCGCCGCTTTGACGCTCGTAGTGACCATCCCAGACGTATGTGCGAACATCGATGGGACGGATTACCGGAGATGGTGCAAGGAGTACCTGGGGCTCCCGAACGATGGGAGAAAAATGGCCAATGCCCGCGAGGGCGAGAAGCGCCCGTATGATATAAAAGAGGGGTTTGAGAAGATAGAGGATCGAGGCATCTTTACGGCATCGGATCTCTATCAACTTCGCTGCGCGGTGATCCATGCGGGGTCTTCGGTTATCAAGGGAAGGGGCGAAGAGTATAGCCCCTACAAAGCCATCGGGGTTTGCGTACAGGGCGATGCCCGCGGGATAATTGCGAGTTACGGGCATAAAGGAATCGGCCATGGAAGCCAGCAGGACAGCGCGTTCGATTGCGTCGTCAAACTAGAAGGGCTTATCTTTCTCATAGCAAAGGGTGTGTGCAAATTCGTCGAGGAAGACCCCGAGCGCGATCGAGAATACTCGACGGGGAAAGGACTTTCCCGCCAAGTCGTGGTGGACTTCAGGCCTTTAATCAAAAAGCAAAGTTGTTAAGCATGTGGTTGGATTTGCATACGAGCGGGTTGTTAGATAAGTGGTTGGATTAAATAGAATCCCGTTTGCGGAAACCAACCAATCGTTTAACAACTTCCAACCACTTTTTTACATACCCTTTTGGGAGTTGCCAAAATTAGCTAATTCAGCCCCGTCCCGATAAAACCCTCACGGTATAGATAACCAATTGCGACGCCCTGATGGACTTCAATGGTTGCCGTTCCCCGGACGACATTGGAGATGCCCGTGTCGGCCAACAGGCCCAGGGGGCTGTGGTCTAGTTCCCATTCTAGGCCTTGTTCGCTTACTTCCGTGTTGGGGGCGATTGCGATGATGGAGAAGGTTTTGCCTTTGGCGCTCTGGATGGTCCAGGAATCGCCTGCGTGGAGGATGCGGGCCGTGGTCTCGTCTTCGGCGATCCAGACGGGGGCGTCTTTGTAGTTGGCTAGTAGGCCCAGCACGGATAAGGCCATGTCGGGGCGGCCTCCGGTGGCGCAGGTTGCGTACAACTCGGCACCGGGCCAGCGGCGGCGGATGGCGTCCAACGCCAATGCCAGATCGGTATAGTCCTTGTAGGGGTTGTGGCGTTCTACTTCGAAGTCTTTGGCAGCATCGACTAGGGCACGGCCCTCATCGCTTACGGTATCGGCGTCACCGACATAGACGTCACAGCTCAGACCCGTGCCCAGCAGCGCGTCGAGTCCGCGGTCCACGGCGACAACGTGGTCGCACTCCCCTGCTAGCTGGCGCAGCAGCTCCATGCTCGCCACCACAGGCGAGCCGCATACAACTAATACTTTCTCGGACAACGCCCTCGCCTAGCCCTCAAACGCAAGCACGCGTGCAAGGTCCAGCTCTTCATAGCCATCGATGAAGATATCGCAGTTGGCGCGCACCTCATCGCGCTTCATGCGGCCATGCGGATCATAAATGCCCACGCGCTTAAAGCCGGCGCCGCCGGAGCTCTTTAGGCCAAAGACGGCGTCCTCAAACACCCATGCGCGCTCAAACATGTGCCCATGGCGCTCCTCCAGGCGGCGCAGCGCCAGCTCGTACACATCGGGGAACTGTTTGGAGCGTCCTGCCTCACCCGTCGTGGTAACAAATTCCATGTAAGCATCGAGACCGGCACCAGCGAGCGCGGACTGCACCAGCTCGGCCGGCGTGGACGTGGCAACGCACATGGCAATACCGGCCTCCTGCGCCTGCTTCAAAAATGCCAGGAGCCCGTCGCGCGGCGGCACCTTGGAGTACCCATCGATCAGGATATCGCTCAGTTCGCGATACAACTCTTCGCCATTCGTGCCAATGCCCCACGTGTCGTGGTAGGCCTGGCACTCGTCCTCCAGCGACAGGTGCTCAAATTGGGCAAAGTCATCCACGGTCACGTCAATCCCGTGACGGTGCAATAACTCGGGCTGGGCATAGGCCCAAACGGGGGTACTATTAACCAGTGTGCCGTCGCAATCGAAAATAAAAGCAACCTTGGGAGCGGCGGTATGGGACATAAACGAACCTTTCGATGTCAAATGGTAAACAACCTGCTAAAAACGTTTTACCAAACGTAAGCCTAACAATTTTGAAACCCTAATTGGTAAAACTGTCAAGAGTTTTACCACGGCAATTCTGCCAGTGGTATAAACATGTCGCTTACCGATTAAACGCCCCCGCAAATCCGCTTTCGTCCATAAAACTAACGCACAGGTGTTATCGTAGTTTCTGCCGAAAGTTCCACCGAGCACGCGAGGTGGAACGAATCACAGAAACTTCGCCGTCCCTTCGATTCGTGCAGCCTTGGACCTTTCGCATCTAGTCACCAAGGCAACACGCTGCCGCGTCATGATGGGATCAAACGTGAGCGATACAAAGCTAAAGCCAACGGCTAAAAAGCCCGCAACCCGCAAACCGGCTCCGCACGCACCGGAGCTCTCCAAGGACGATGTCTACCTGTTTGGCATTGGAATGTGGGAGCGCAGCTGGGAAAAGATGGGCGCGCATCCCGACACGCAGAACCGTACGCGCGGCTGGCGTTTTTGCGTTTGGGCTCCCGACGTAAAGAGCGTCCATGTCATTGGTGAATTTAACGACTGGGATGAGCAAGCCAACCCACTGGTGCCCGTGCATACGAGCGCTATTTGGGAAGGCTTTATTCCTGGCGCCGAGCAGGGTCAGCTCTATAAATACCTTATCGAGACCAACGAGGGCGAAAAGCTCTACAAGGCCGATCCGTATGCCTTTAAGGCCGAGTGCCCTCCGGGTACCGCGAGCGTACTGTGGACCCTCGATGGGTACCAGTGGAACGACGCCGCATGGCTCAAGCGCCGCGCCGGCCATAACCACATGTCGCAGCCCCTTAACATCTACGAGGTGCATATTGGATCGTGGAAGCGCCACGGCGACGCACCGCAGGGCGAACCCGACGAGTACGGCAATTACCCCGGCCCCATGGATCCCTTCCCCGCGCAGCGCGGCGAGTTCTACACCTATGACGACCTGTCGGTGGAGCTCGTGGACTACGTGCGCGACATGGGCTATACGCATATCGAGGTCATGCCGCTTATGGAGCATCCCTTCGACGGTTCCTGGGGCTACCAGACGACCGGCTACTACGCCGCCACGTCGCGCTACGGCAATCCGCAGCAGCTCATGCACTTTATCGATGCGTGCCACGAGGCTGGCATCGGCGTGATCATGGACTGGGTGCCCGGCGGTTTTTGCGCCGACTCCCACGGCCTTGCCACTTTTAACGGTCACATGCTGTTTGAGCACGAGATTCACCCTAACTGGGGCACGCACAAGTTTGACTTCGCCCGCGGCGAGGTACGCTCCTTCCTGGTCTCTAACGTGCTTTACTGGCTCGAGAACTTCCACGTTGACGGCATTCGCATGGACGGCGTGTCCAGCATGCTGTACCTCAACTTTGGCATCGACGATCCGGGCCAAAAGAAGTTCAACAAGTACGGTACCGAGGAGGACCTGGACGCCAGTGCGTTCATTCGCCAGGTCAACTGCGCCGTGGAGGCGCACTACCCCGACGTGATGATGATGGCCGAGGAGTCCACCGCGTGGCCGCTCGTGACCTATCCGCCGCAGGACGGCGGCCTAGGCTTCCACTACAAGTGGGACATGGGCTGGATGAACGACACCCTGCACTACATGCAGACCGATTTTCCGTGGCGTCCCGGCAACCACGGCCTGCTCACGTTCTCCATCATGTACGCCTTTACCGAGAACTTCATTTGCCCGCTCAGCCACGACGAGGTCGTGCACGGCAAGTGCTCGCTGATCGGCCGCATGCCGGGCGACTGGTGGCGCCAGTTTGCCGGCCTGCGCACGCTGGCCTTCTACCAGATGACGCACCCCGGTGCAAAGCTCAACTTTATGGGCAACGAGATCGGCCAGTTTATCGAGTGGCGCTACTACGAGTCCATCCAGTGGTTCCTGACCGAGGAGTACGAGACTCACCGTCATCATCAGGCGTTTATCAAGGCGCTCAACCATCTGTACACCGCCGAGCCCGCCCTATACGAGCGCGGCTACACCGACGACGGCTTTACCTGGATCGACGCGGACAACTCCAAGCAGTCCATCGTGAGCTTTGTGCGCCAGGGCGAGGACGTCGATAACGACCTGGTGATTCTGATCAACTTTGACCCGGCGAGCTACGAGAGCTTCCGCGTGGGCGTGCCGCGCGAGGGTGACTGGGAGGTCATCTTCGATTCCGACCGTCCCGAGTTTGGCGGCAGCGGCTATGCCGGTGAGGAGCCCTACACCTGCTCGAGCGAGCCCTATCCCTGGAACGGGCAGATGGACTCCATCGAGATTAAGGTGCCCGGCCTTGCAGGCGTGGTGCTTAAGCGCCGCGGTCCCAGCAGCTATAAGCCGCCCGTGGTCGAGGAGCCCAAGAAGGCGACGCGCAAGCGCATGTCCTCGGTGAAGCCCAAGGCCGCAGCCGCTAAGAAGGCTCCGGCTAAGGCGAAGGCTGCCAAGCCCGCCGCCAAGGCTTCGGCCAAGTCCACCACGGCCAAGAAGGCTGCTTCCAAGGCCAAGGCAGCTGCCGTTAAGGATCCTGCCAAGAAAGCGTAACAAAGGTGTTACCACTGTAATTACCCGCCCCGCCGGGGCGTAGGATACAAGTCATAACCGTTCCGGGAGAAACATCCCCGGGGGAAAGGAACGTATGAATAAGATCTTCGACAACAAGCAGGAGTTTACCGAGCTCTATCGCGATGCCGTCATGAGCATTAGCGGCAAGAGCATCGAGGCCGCCAGCGACCTCGACCGCTTTAACGCCCTTGCCAAGCTCGTGGCCGAGAAGGCCCGCACCGTTGCCACCAAGAGTGACGCCCGTGCGACCGCCGAGGGCAAGAAGCGCGTGTACTACTTCTCGATCGAGTTTTTGATCGGCCGTCTGCTCGACAACTACCTGCTTAACTTTGGCGTGCGCGACATGGTCGCCGAGGCACTTAACGACATGGGCTTTGACCTGTCCGTCATCGAGAACCAGGAGCCCGATCCGGCACTGGGCAACGGTGGCCTGGGCCGTCTGGCCGCATGCTTCCTGGATTCCATGGCAGCCGAGGGCATTGCCGGCTACGGCAACGGCATGCGCTACCGCTACGGCCTGTTTAAGCAGGAGATCGTCAACGGCAGCCAGGTCGAGGCCACCGACGAGTGGCTCACCCACGGCTATCCCTGGGAGGTCCGTCGTCAGGACAAGGCCGTGACCATTAAATTTGGTGGTCACGTTGAGGGCTTTGAGGAGAACGGCCGCACGTTCTACCGCACGGTGGACACGCAGGATATCCTGGCCGTCCCCTATGACATCCCCGTCGTGGGCTATGCCGGCGAGACCGTCAACAAGCTGCGCGTATGGGCCGCCGAGCCGGTCGAGGAGCACTTCGATCTGGAGGCCTTCAACCGCGGCGACTACGCCCTGGCCGATGCCGAGCGCGCCGAGGCCGAGGCCATCAGCGCCATCCTCTACCCCAACGACGCCGGCGAGCACGGCCGTCTGCTGCGCCTAAAGCAGGAGTACCTATTTGTTTCGGCCGGCATCTACAGCCTGCTCGACACCTTTGAGAAGGAACACGGCGCCAACTGGGAGCTGCTGCCGCAGTTTGTAGCCATCCATACCAACGATACCCACCCCGCCATGTGCGGCCCCGAGCTCATGCGTATCCTCATCGACGAGAAGAAGCTCGAGTGGGACGACGCCTGGAACATCGTGACGCAGGTCGTGAGCTACACCAACCACACCATCCTGCCCGAGGCTCTGGAGAAGTGGCCCATCGGCACGTTCTCCAAGCTGCTCCCCCGCGTGTACCAGATCATCGACGAGATCAGTCGTCGTTGGCACGAGTCGTTCGACACCACGCAGGAGGGCTGGCAGGAGCGTCTGCGCCAGACCGCCATCCTGTGGGACGGCGAGATTCGCATGGCCAACCTGTCTGTGATCTGCAGCCACAGCGTCAACGGCGTGGCAAAGATCCACTCCGACATCATCAAGAACATCGTGCTCAAGGACTTCTATGCCCTGACGCCCGAGAAGTTCAACAACAAGACCAACGGCATCTCGCACCGTCGCTTCTTTGCCGAGGCCAACCCAACCTATGCCAAGCTCGTGACCGAGGCCATTGGCGACGGCTGGCTTAAGGACGCTTTTGAGCTTGAGAAGCTTAAAAGTTTCCAGAACGACACCGAGTTCCTGAAGGCCGTGGGTGCCTCCAAGCGCGCCAACAAGGAGCGCCTGGCCGCCTACGTTAAGGCCGAGACCGGTCTGGTCATCGACCCCAACACCGTCTTCGACGTTCAGGTGAAGCGCTTCCACGCCTACAAGCGACAGCTCATGAACATCATGAAGGTGATGGACATCTACAACCGTCGCATCGCCGATCCCAACTTCCACGTGACGCCGACGACCTTCATCTTTAGCGGCAAGGCTGCCTCGAGCTACACCTTTGCCAAGGAGACCATCCGCCTCATTAACTCCGTGGCCGACGTCATCAACAACGACGCCCGCGTGAACGAGGTCATGAAGGTCTGCTTTATCCCCAACTTCCGCGTGAGCAACGCCCAGCTCATCTACCCCGCCGCCGAGATCTCGGAGCAGATCTCCACGGCCGGCAAGGAGGCCTCGGGCACGTCCAACATGAAGCTCATGATGAACGGCGCCATTACGCTGGGCACCCTCGACGGCGCCAACATCGAGATCGCCGACCTGGCCGGTCGCGAGAACGAGGCCATCTTTGGCCTGACCGCCCCCGAGGTCGAGCAGCTCTGGGCATCCAACAGCTACTTTGCGTGGGATACCCTCAACGGCGACCGCGAGCGCCTGGGCCGCGTGATGGACGAGCTCAAGGACAACACCTTTGCGGGTCTTTCGGGCAACTTCGAGAGCATCTACAACGAGCTCATGAACAACAACGACCCCGACCTGGTCATGGCAGACTTCCGCAGCTACGTGGATGCATGGGAGAAACTCACGGGCAGCTATGGCGACCAGGAGACCTGGAACCGCAAGGCACTGCTCAACACCGCCTCGAGCGGCTGGTTCTCGAGCGACCGCACCATTCGCGAGTACCGCGACGAGATCTGGCACGCTTAAAGGCAGCGAGCTCCCCTATGCCAGCACGGCATTACTCGACGGGCGCGACCGAGCGCCGCGCCCGTCGCTAATGGGTTTAGGAACATCGATGACAGAAGGAGAAATCGATGAGTAAGAAAGAATGCATCGCGATGCTCCTCGCAGGAGGACAGGGCAGCCGATTGGGGGCACTCACCCAAAAGATCGCTAAGCCGGCGGTTAGCTTTGGTGGCAAGTTCCGCATTATCGACTTTTCGCTCTCCAACTGCTCCAACTCGGGCATCGACACGGTGGGCGTTCTGACGCAGTATCGCCCCTACCTGCTGCATGCCTACGTGGGCTCCGGCGAGGCGTGGGACCTGGACAGCCGCGACGGCGGCGTGTCGATCCTGCCGCCGTACGAGACGCAGACCGGTGGCGCCTGGTATGCGGGCACGGCCGACGCCATTACGCAGAACCTCGACTACATCAAGGCCAACGACCCCAAGTACGTCCTGATTCTTTCGGGCGATCACCTGTATCGCATGGACTACCGCAAGATGCTCAAGACGCACATTGAGAACAACGCCGACCTCACGGTGAGCGTTATGCCTGTGCCGTGGGAGGAGGCCAGCCGCTTTGGCATCTTGACCACCGACCCCGAGGACGGCCGCATCACCAAGTTCACCGAGAAGCCCGATAAGCCCGATTCGAACCTCGCGTCCATGGGCATCTACATCTTCTCGGCCGATGTGCTGATCGAGGCGCTCGAGGAGGACGCTCTGGACCAGCGCTCGAGCCACGACTTTGGCAAGGATATCATCCCCAAGCTGCTCGGCGAGGGCAAGCGCCTGTACAGATACGAGTTCCACGGCTTTTGGAAGGATGTCGGCACCATCGCCAGCTTCCACGAGACCTCGATGGACCTGCTGGGCAACAACCCCGAGTTCGATCTGTTTGACAAGCACTTCCCCATCATGTCCAACATCACCACGCGTCCGCCGCACTACATCGGCCCTGACGGCCGCCTGGACGACTGCCTGGTCTCCAACGGCTGCAAGATCTACGGCACCGCTCGCCACTCGATCCTTTCGACCGATGTCATCATCGAGGAGCGCGCCGTGGTCGAGGACTCCGTGCTACTGCCGGGTGCACACGTTAAGAGCGGCGCGCACATCTGCCGCGCTATTTTGGGCGAGAACTCCACGGTCGAAGAGGGCGTGAAGCTCGGCTCTGTCGATACCACCAAGGATACGGCCGTCGTTGGAAATGACGTCGTTATCGGGAAGGGGGAATGATCCGATGATCAATCGCAAGGCCATCGGTTATATCACCGCTAACTACTCTTCGACCTACGGCAGCGTGCTGCTCAAGGATCGCCCCATCGCGTCCGTTCCGTTTTTGGGCCGCTACCGCCTGATCGACTTCCCGCTGTCCAACATGATGAATGCCGGCATTAAGACCGTCGGCGTCGTCATGCCGGGCAACTATCGCTCGCTGATCGACCATGTGGGCTCGGGCAAAGACTGGGGCCTGGACCGCAAGAAGGGCGGCCTGTTCATGGTGCCCGGTAACGCGTATGGCACCACCAAGGGCGGCATGCGCTTCTTGCTGCGCGACATCATCTCCAACAAGACGCTGTTCCAGCGCTCGGACAAGCCCTATGTCGTGATGATGGGCACCAACATCATCTTTAACATGGACCTCAACACCATCATCGACGCGCACGAGAACTCCGGTGCCCAGATGACCGTGGTGTACTGCAAGGCCACGCACAACGTCGATGACGAGACCAAGCTGGAAATCAACGAGAATGGCCGCCTGACGGGCGTGAGCGCCGGCGTCGTGTACGGCGATAACGCCTCTATGGACTGCTGCATCGTCAATCGCGAGACGCTGCTCGAGATCATCGACCACTACCAGGCCGCCGACTATTTGGACCTGCTCGAGGCACTCCAGGGCGACTTTGGCAACATCGACGCGTGCAGCTACGAGTACAAGGGCGAAGTCGTGGGCGTGTTTAGCGAGAAGTCGCTGTATCGCCGCAGCATGGACCTGCTCGACCAGACCGTGGCCGACCAGCTCTTTGACCCTGAGCGCCCGATCCTGACCAAGGCTCACGACGTGCCGCCTTCGCGCTATGCGACCGGCAGCCACGCGTGCAACTCGATCATCTCGGCCGGCTGCATCATCAAGGGCACCGTGCGCAACTCGATCCTGTCGCGCGGCGTCGTGGTCGAGGAAGGCGCCTCGGTGACCAACTCGATCATCAACCAGAGCTGCATCATCAAGAGCGGCGCACGCGTCGAGAACGCCATTCTGGACAAGAACAACGTGGTTCCCACCAACACCGAGCTTCGCGGCACGCCCGAGAACATCCTGGTGCTGGGCAAGGCTCCGTTAACTTCCGACACCACCATCGTACGTTAACGTTGGCACCGCAACATCGCTCGTAACATGTAGAATAGCCGCCCGGTTAGCGCCAGGCGGCTATTCTCGAATTGCAACATGGGAGACAATATGGCAGATTCCAGCAAAAAGATGCAGATCGTGTTTGCCTCGGCCGAGTGCGCACCGTTCGTTAAGACCGGTGGCCTGGGTGACGTGGCGGGCTCGCTGCCTGCGGCGCTTGTGCGCGCCGGCGCCGAGGTCATTGTGATGGTACCCAAGTACGCCACCATCAAGGACGAGTACAAGGCGCAGATGGAGCACTTCTCCGATTTTTACGTGAGCCTGGGTTGGCGCAACGAGTACTGCGGGCTTGAGAAGCTCGAGCGCGACGGCGTCACGTATATGTTCATCGACAACGAGCGCTACTTTGCGCGCGACTATCCGTACGGCTTCTTTGACGATGGAGAGCGCTTTGCGTTCTTCTCCAAGGCCATTACCGAGAGCCTGCAGCACTTGCCGGCCGGCTTTGAGTGCGACATCCTGCACTGCAATGACTGGCAGACGGCGCTGGCGCCCGTATTTTTGCGCGAGTTCTACCAGGGCCTGCCGCTGTATGACCGCGTTAAGACCGTCTTCTCGATTCACAACGTGGCATTCCAGGGCCAGTTTAGCGATACCGTGATGGAGGACATCCTTGGCGTGGCGCATATTCCGGCGGCCGCCTCGCAGCTGCGTTGCGACGCCTGCAGCATCAACTACATGCTGGGCGCCCTGCGCTATGCCGACGCCATCACTACGGTGAGCCCCACCTATGCCAACGAGATCCAGACGCCCGAGTTTGGCGAGGGCCTGGACGGCGTTCTGCGCGAGCGTTCGTACGCGCTGCAGGGCATACTCAACGGCATTGATGTGGCGGGCTTTGATCCGGCGACCGACAAGCGCATTGCCGCCAACTACACCGTCGAGGACCGCTCCGGCAAAGCCGTGTGCAAGGCCAAGCTGCAGGAAGAGCTGGGGCTCGAGGTTCGCGACGACCGTCCGCTCATGGTGATGGTCACGCGCCTGACGCGCCAGAAGGGCCTAGACCTTGTCATGTACGCGCTCGACCGCATCCTGGCCGGCGGCGTGCAGGTGGCCGTGCTTGGCACCGGCGACCGCGACTACGAGGACGGCCTGCGCTACTTCCAGGACAAGTACCCCGGCACCATGGCCGCGCGCATCGAGTTCGATCCGGCGCTGTCGCAGCGCATGTATGCTGCCGCCGACATGTTCCTGATGCCTTCGAAGTTTGAACCCTGCGGCCTGTCGCAGATCATCGCCATGCGCTACGGCACCCTGCCGATTGTTCGCGAAACCGGTGGTCTGAAGGATACCGTGCAGCCGTACAACGAGTTTACCGGCGAGGGCACGGGCTTCTCGTTTAGCAACTTTAACGGCGACGAGATGGGCGATGCGGTATTCCGCGCGGCGCGTCTGTTCTGGGACAACCGCGATGCCTGGAACCAGCTGGTCACGCAGGCCATGAGCCAGGACTTTAGCTGGACGCGCTCGGCCGATAAGTATCTGGACCTGTACTTCTTTATGCATCCGGAGATTGAGAGGCCGGCGACTGTTGTCGACGAGCCTGAGGCTGCTGCTGAGCCGGTGGCCGCAGAGGAGCTTAAGGCCGAGGAGAAGCCGGTTGAGGCTGAGCCCGCAAAGGCTGAGCCTGAGGTGAAGGCTGAGGTTGCTCCTGAGGCAGAGGCCGAGGCCAAGCCCGCTGCAAAGCCAGCAGCTAAGAAGACCACAACCCGCAAGACGACGGCCAAGAAGGCTACGACAACCAAGGCTGCCGCAGCAAAGACGACTGCTGCCAAGGCAACGCCCACGCGCAAGCGCACGACCGCCACTGCCAAGAAAGCCGCCGAAGCCGAGGCTGCTCCCGAGGTAAAGGCCGAGGTCGCTGAGGCCAAGCCTGCGGCAAAGGCACCGGCCAAGACCACTGCCAAGAAGTCAACGGCGTCCAAGAGCGCGACCAAGACCACTGCCACCAAGAAGGCTACGGCAACCAAGTCGACGACCGCCAAGGCCACTGCAACGAAGTCGGCCCCCAAGACGGCCACAAAGCCGGCTGCCAAGGTCGAGGAGACGCCTGCCGAGTCCAAGGCGGAGGCAACCGTCGAGGCCAAGCCCGCCGCCAAGACCACCACGCGCAAGCGCAGCACGACGAGCAAGAAGACCACGGCAAAGGCCGCAACTCCCAAGGCAGAGACTAAGCCCGCCGCTGCCAAAGAGGAGCCCAAGGCCGAGGTAAATGCCGCCCCGAAGGCAGAGGCCAAGCCCGAGCCCGCCAAGGAGACCCCGGTCTCCTCCGCCGCTCCGGCAGAGGAAAAGGCTCCGACTAAGAAGACCTCCGTCCGAAAGGCAACGGCCTCTCGCAAGCGCCGCTAGTCCACAGACGATCCAAAACCTCATCAAACCCTAAGCAAGGGGCGCTCTAACCGGGCGCCCCTTCTCTGTAGATAGTTGGTAAAACGATTTTCTAGGACAACCGTTCGCCGATGGTAAACGGATGTTGTTTATACAGCCTGTGTACAACAGATATACTTACATCCTGTGCGTAAAGCCCATGGCCCGCAGGCCGTGATTCTATTGAACTGGACCGTATTATGAGATTGATACACAACAGCCGTCTACCGCAGTTTCGCACTCCGTTTGGCGCTGTGACCACTGGAACTACCCTTTCACTCTCCGTGATTCTGGAGGATGCCGATCCCAACCAGGCAACGCTTACGCTGCGCACCTGGGTCGATGAAATCGGTGAGTCTCGGTATCCCATGACACATGAGGGCGACGGCATATTTACAGCAGAGCTTGAGTGCACCGAGGCCTGTCTTATCTGGTACAGCTTTATCTGCAATATCGAGGGCCAGCCCGAGGTTCGCCTGGGCGCACCGCAGGGCCGCACCGGCGGCGAGGGCGTAACCTACGACTACGCCGAGGTGCCGTCGTTCCAGGTCACCGTCTACAAGCACCGCGAAGTTCGACCCGAGTGGTACGAGCGCGGTATGGTCTACCAGATCTTCCCCGATCGCTATGCCCGCGACGAGCGCTGGCGCGAGCGCACGCTGGCTCAGGTCGAAAAGCCGCGCAACGGAATCCAGCGCCGCATGGTCGAGGACTGGAACGAGCCGCCCGTATACGAACGCGCCGAGGACGGCTCCATCAAGACCTGGGACTTTTACGGCGGATCGCTCAAAGGCATCCAAGAAGACCTGCCTCGTATCGCCGAGCTGGGCTTTACAGCCATCTACCTCAACCCCATTTTCGAAGCAGCGAGCAACCACCGCTACGACACGGCCGATTACAGCAAGATCGACCCGATCCTGGGCACTGAGCAGGACTTTACCGAGCTATGTCAGACGGCCGAAAAGCTCGGCATTTCCATTATTCTGGACGGTGTGTTCAACCACACGGGCGACGATTCGATCTACTTCAACCGCTACGGCAACTACCCCGGCGTGGGCGCGTGGCAGAGCGAGGATTCGCCGTGGCGCGATGCGTTTTATTTCCACGAGGACGGCTCGTACGACTGCTGGTGGGGCGTGGGTAACATGCCCGCCATCAATGAGAGCTCCGAGCTGGTCCGTGAGCGGCTCCTGGGCAAGGACGGTATCATACGCAAATGGCTGCGCGCCGGCGCCCATGGCTGGCGCCTCGATGTGGCCGACGAGCTTTCCGACGATTTCCTAGCCGAGATCAAAAAGGCCGTGCTCACCGAGAAGCCCGACGCACTGCTGCTCGGCGAAGTCTGGGAAGACGCCTCCAACAAGATCAGCTACGGCCATCTTCGTCGCTATCTGCAAGGCTCCGAGCTCGACTCGGCCATGGATTACCCCTTCCGCGACATGGTCATCGGCTTTTTGATGGGCTACAAGAACGCCTATCAGGCTGCCGAGGATATCGAGGCCCTGCGCGAGAACTACCCGCGCGAGGCATTATCCTGCGCGCTCAATCTGCTGTCGAGCCACGACCGCCCGCGCATTATCTCGGTGCTCGGCGGTGGCCCCGACGAGTCGCAGCTGCCCGAGAGTGAGCGCAGCAAATGGCGCCTGGACGAGAACTCCATGGGCCTGGCCAAGAGCCGCTTTTGGCTCGCGACGCTCATGCAGATGACGTTCCCGGGTGTGCCTTCGATTTACTATGGCGACGAGTACGGCCTTGAGGGACTCACCGATCCGGGCAATCGTCGCACCATGCCGACCAAGGAAAACCTGCACGACTTCGATACGTTTGCGATCGTCAAGAACGCATCTGCTGTGCGCCGCGCGTTGCCGTTTATGATCGACGGTGAAATCAAGGCCTTTGCGCTCAATGACGAAGTACTCGCTTATACGCGCACCGGTAAAGACGGCGAGTCCGCGACCGTCATCATCAACCGCAGCCTGCGCAATTCACACCGCGTGACGATTCCGGCGCTCGGCGAATGTGCAAGTGACGTGATCAGCGGTCACGAGTGCGAGATCCACAACGGCACGGTCACGCTCGATCTGTATCCGCTGGGCTCGTCGATCATTTATCACCATGCCGAGCAGCGCCTGCAGGAGCCGCTCGATCACGGTGCGGGTGTTGTGTGCCATATCACATCGGTGCCGACCGACGACGGCAAGCCCGGTACGATCGGCGCGCCCACGCGTCGCTTTATCGACCATCTGGCCGCCATGGGCATGCGCTACTGGCAGGTTCTCCCCGTCAATCCCACGGACTTCTTCCGCTCCCCTTACGCTGGGCCTTCGGCCTTTGCAGGCAATATCGACCTGTTACCCGAGAGCCACGAGGAGCTGGCAGCCGACTTTGAGACCTGGAAGGCCCGCGGAGGCGAGGATGCCGATCCGCTGTACACCGCGTTTAAACATCGCAATGCCGATTGGCTCGAGAAATACTGCGTCTACATGGCCGTTAAGAAGTACTTTGAGGGCGAGTCGCGCCATGATTGGCCGGCAGATGTCGCGCGCTACAACGAGCATCTGATCGACGACAAGCGCTTCCACAATGAGGCCGAGCTTCAGGCGTACATGCAGTACCGCTTTGACCTGGCTTGGTGCGAGCTCATGAACTATGCGCACAAGAAGGGCATTGAGGTTATCGGCGATATTCCTATGTACGTGTCCGACGATTCGGCAGACGCGTGGAGCGAACCCGAGAACTTCTGGCTGTCCGATACCGGCAAGGCGATTGAGATTTCCGGCGCGCCGCCCGACAACTTTGCGCCCGAGGGCCAGATGTGGGGCAACCCGACGTTCCGCTGGGACCACATGAAGCAGAACGGCTATAGTTGGTGGATGGATCGCCTGCGCCGCGCGTTCTCGCTCTACGACCGCGTGCGTCTGGATCACTTCCTGGGATTCCACAGCTATTACAGCATTCCCGCGGGCAAGGCATGCGCCGACGGCCGCTGGCTGGCGGGCCCGGGCAAGGACCTGTTCCAGACCGCCTATGACGAGCTGGGTCCGCTCAACTTTATCGCTGAGGACTTGGGCTACCTGACGCCCGGTGTTCGCGCCATGGCTTCGACCTGCGGTTTCCCCGGCATGGACGTGCTGGAGTTTAGCGATTACGACGTTCGTTGCGGTGTGCATCCCACGCCTGGCAAGATTCTCTACACCTCGACGCACGATACGTCGACGCTGGCCGGCTGGTGTACGCGTTCCTTTGCGGGCGGCGATGAACCGAGCGGTGTTGAGGTGGCGGCCAAGCTGATGAGCGACGCGCTGGCAAGCGACGCTCCCCTGGTGATGATGCCGCTGCAGGATGTCCTGGGGCTTGGCGACGACGCGCGCATGAACGTTCCGGGCGTGGCCACGGGCAACTGGACCTGGCAGGCTGACGAGGCAGACATTGCAGCCGCCGAGAACAAAACCGCACAGCTCCTGCGCAACAACCATAGATTCTGGGGCGAAGCGTGATAAAACCCCCGATATAGGGTACAGTTACAGACGTTTGAATTTTTGCGGGCAGAGTAATCTGCCCGCTTTGTGCTGAAAAGGAAGTATTATGGCGCGCTACGATTACAAGTGCTCGAGCTGCGGCAACGTGTTTGAGGTTGAGCATCCCATGTCCGAGACTCCCGAGGTCGTGTGCCCCAGCTGCGGTGCCCCGGCGGCCAAGACGTTCTCGGCCAGCGGCATTAAATTTGAGGGCAGCGGTTTCTACAACACCGATCAACGAAGCGGCGGCTCCAGCACCAACGCCACGAGCGGCTGCTGCGCCAATTGCCCGCATAGCCACTAGAAACAACGCGGCCCCGCGATCAACGCCGATCGCGGGGCTATTTCTTTGCTCTATGGGTAGCTAATCAAGCTACCCAGGTTTCCTTGTGAGTTGCGGTGAAATAAGGACTGTTTGGCGGACAGAAGCGGCTTTTCAATCCCTATTTCACCGCAACTTAGTAGTTACTTGCGGACCAGTCTGGCGCAGAAGTGGCCATCGTAGGAGTCGGCGTTTACCGGCACACTTTGGAAGAGGCCTCGATCGTTCTGGCGTACGGATACGAGTTTCTTGGCCTGATCGAACTCAGGGAGTTGCAGAATCTGCGCCTCGGAGAGCGGTGCGACACTAAAGTCGGCCCCCTCGGGAGAAGCAAGGAACGCGTCCACCACCTGTGTGTTCTCCTCGTCGAAGACCGAGCACGTCGCATAGATGAGCTCTCCGCCGGCAGCCACGCGCGCGGCAGCTTCCTTGAGCATCGTCAGCTGCAGTTTGGGCAGCTCAACCGTCACGTCCTTTTCGGTCAGGCGCCACGGGATCTCAGGATGACGGCGCATGGTGCCGGTGCCCGAGCACGGCGCATCGATAAAAACCGTGTCGAACTTAACCGGCTCACCAAGCATGGCATCAAACGATGTGAGCACCTCATCAAGCTCGCAGGCATCACCCGAAACCGTACGAACGCCCTGAATACCGGCCTTATGCAGGCGAGCGAGATTCAGATCACACTTGCGATCATGCAGATCGAGCGCCGTATGCTGACGCTCATAGTCCGCACGCTTGGCCTGGCACATCATCACATAGGTCTTGGTGCCGCGACCGGCACCAATCTCAAGGCAACTTCCAGGACGCGTGGCAGCTGTGGCGATGAGCTGGGCGTTAAGATCCGAGGCCACGGCAGCAGCGCGCTCAAATACGCCCGACGCAACCGTAACCTGAGCATCGACAGGCGCATGACAACCCGGGAACACTGGTGCCACAAGCTGGGAGATAAACGGATCGGGCTTGTTCGCAAAGGCGTTCTCATGCAGGGCCAGCGGCGCGGGGGCCAGATTGCCGGCAAAGTTAAGCGCACCCTCAGGCGTGTCGAACGATGCCATAATGCGAGCGCACAGCCAACGCGGCAGACCCATCAGGCGCGACAGACGAACCAAGCGTCGCTCAGACTCATCCACATCGGACGCCGTTGCAAAGTCCTCAACATTGTCAGCAACCTTATGCAGCACGGCATTGGCCAAACCGGCGGCAGACTTAGCTCCGCTGCGCACCAGCTCAACGCCCTGACTCACCGCAACGCGGCCAGGCGTATGCAGATAGAGCATCTCGAAGGCCGAGATACGAAGTGCCATGCGAACACGCGGCGCAACCTTTTTAGGCTTATCGAGAAACTGATCGAGCAGCTCGTCCAAAATACCCTGCGTAGCGGCCACACCCAGCGCCAAGCGGGCGGCAAAAGCGGAATCGCGCTGGTCAATAGCCTTGGCCGATGCGCGAGAGGACAGCACGTCACGCGCATACATGCCGCGGCGATCGGCCTCCATTAGCACATCGAGCGCAAGTTTGCGCGCGGGAGACAGTTTGCTCATGACAAAACACCCCAGATAAGATCGGCGCCTTGCAGCCCAGCAGCCCAAGCAGAAGCGGCCATGGCACGCTTGCCATCGGGCTTAACCTCGAGCAGTTCAACCGCATCATCGGAAAGACCAAGGTAAACACGCTTGGCCTTAATGAGAACCTGACCCTCGCCAAGCGACACATCAGCCGGCGCAGCATCGAGCACGCGCACGGTCTTGCCGGCAATCACGCAACGAGCAGGCGCGGTATCGGACGAAGCGAGCACATGACGCACGCAATCGAGCGCCGACATCTGCGGATCCAGACGCATCTCAAGCTTGGAAATCTTGACAGCATGACTGACGAGCGCCTCATCCTGCTCAGTCCAAACAGCCGAACCATCGGCAAGCGACGGAAGCGTATCAGCCAGCAGTTTGCCGCCCAGCTCGCCAAGCTCCATCGTGAGCGCCTCGGCATGCTTACCGGCAACCGACGTAGACGCCTGGGCACAATAAGCGCCGGTATCCACGCCATGCCCAATACGCATAATAGAAACGCCAGCAACCTCATCACCAGCGAGAATCGCACGCTGAATAGGAGCAGCCCCACGCCAACGAGGCAGCAAGGACGCATGGACATTCACAATACCAAGCGGCGCCATATGCAGTACGTCATCCGGCAAAATGCAACCATAGGCAGCCACACAGAAAATATCGGCTTGCGCAGCTTGGAGCGCCTCAACAACCTCGGCCGTCATACGATTAGCCTCAATAACCGGCAACCCAAGCTCAAGTGCCTTAGCCTTAACAGGGGACGGCTCCAGCTTCTTACCACGCCCACGAACAGCATCAGGACGAGTAACAACAAGCGCAATCTCGTTGCCAGCCGCAACAAGCGAAACCAGCGAAGGCACAGCAAAATCAGGCGTACCCATAAACACAATACGCATAAAGAACGTCTCCCCTCAACCAAAGCCGAGACGGCTACAAATAGCGGCGGAAAGCCAAGTCACCAGCCCATCCGCAATAACATTTCAACAAAAACAAATATACCCAAAACCAAAGAAAGAGCCGCATAAAAGCAGCCCTCCCAACAAAGCACCTATCAGCGAAGACGCCCCTCCCTGGCCCGACGGCACCCGGGCGAAACGAAGAGCGACAACGTAGTCCCTGGGATGGGGCCCACACATATCGTCCCGCGCGCAGTTTCGCAGCGCAGCGAGAATGTTTGAGCACGGGATGATATGTGTGGGCCCCATCCCAGGGACGGACAATTAACCTATTCGGTCTCGCCCGGTCGAGCGCCGCGGGCCAGGGCGTCCTGGTACTCCTTGACTGCCTTGAGCCTCTGCATGGGCTTCAGTCGCTCGAACATGGTATTGCCGTGCAGGTGATCGATCTCGTGCTGCAAGCACACGCAGAACAGATCACCCGTGGCCTCATAGCGAATAAGGTTGGCATCCAAGTCATACGCCTCGACGACGACATGGTCGGGACGCTCAATCTCGCAGCTAATGCCAGGGATGGAAAGGCAGCCCTCGCTAAAGGGCACCAGATGGTCACTCTGCTCAACAATGACGGGATTAATAAGCACGTACGGATCATAGTCATTCTTGTCGCTGTAGTCGCAGTCGATGGTGACGAGCTGGATGAGCTCGCCGATCTGCGGGGCAGCCAGGCCGCAGCCGCCGTTCTCGAACATCATCTTCTTCATCTTCTCGGCAAGTGCCTCGATCGCCGGGGTAATCTCCTCGATGACGGCGCACTCCTGGCGCAGACGAGGGTCGGGCGACAGTACGATTCCGTTGGCTTCCATGGCCATCCTTTCGGGTTGTTACATCAAATCATAGGCGTCGACATCAACGCTCACGCTCACGCCGCGAACAGAGCCCACCTCTTTGAGGCAGGCGTCGATATCATCAGAGACATGGTACCCCACGGGCGACTTCACAAGCAGATGGAAGCGGTAACGGTCCTTAGCTCTCTCGATTACACACGAAGCCGGGCCAAGCACCTGCGGCACGGCACTCCCCGCCCGTAAAAAGTCGGGCGCGGCGGCATGCCAACGGCGCTTAAGAAGCTTTGCAATGCGCCCGATGTAGTCCTGCGCGTCGTCTCGGTTCGCCGACCACACCAAAATGTTGACCAGGCGAACAAACGGCGGGTACAGCGCGTCGCGGCGCTGGTCCAGGTCGTAGTCGGTAAAGATCGAACGGTCGTGCTCAGCGACAGCGCGAATGACCGGATCTTCGGGCAGGTAGGTCTGGATGATCACCTCACCGGGGCGATCGCCGCGGCCGGCGCGGCCCGCAACCTGCTCCAGCAAGTCGTAGGCGCGCTCTCCCGCGCGGAAGTCCGGCAGCTTGAGGGCGAAATCGGCATTGACCACGCCCACGAGCGTGACCTCGGGGAAGTCGAGGCCCTTGGCGATCATCTGGGTGCCCAGCAGCACCGCACAATCGGCGGCATCGAACTGCTCGAGCAGCTTTTTGTGCGCATCCTTGCCGCGCGTGGAATCGGCATCCATGCGAATGATGGCGACGTCCTCGGGCAACATCTGGTGCAGTGCGTCCTCGATCTGCTGCGTGCCCAGGCCCATTTTTGCCAGGTAGCGGCTGCCGCATTTGGGGCAGCGGCTCGTGGGCGCGGGATACGGCTGCACGCGCCAGGACGAACCACAGGTGTGGCACTGCAGTGTATGGGTGCGCTCGTGGTACGTAAGCGCCGTGGAGCAGTGGTTGCAGGTGGGGACGCAACCGCACTCGCGGCACATCAGGAACGGCGCAAAGCCGCGGCGGTTGTGCAACAGCACGACTTTTTCGCGGCGCTCGACCACACGCTCCAGGCCTTCCATCAAGAGTTTTGAGAACATGGAGCGGCTGCCGTACGAGAACTCGCGGCGCAGGTCGGCGATTCGAACAGTGGGTAGCACCGCATGTCCCGGGCGCTCGGGCATCTCAACGCGCGTCCAGGTGGCACCGCTGTACGTTCCGCGGCGGCAGCGGTCGAGCGCTTCGGCAGAAGGCGTGGCCGAGCCCAGCACGAGCGGGCAGCGATAGCGGCGAGCCATCTCGGCCGCCACCTCGCGCGCATGGTAGCGCGGGCTGGAACCCTGCTTATAGCTGGTCTCGTGCTCCTCGTCGATAATGATGAGGCCCAGATCCCTGAGCGGGCAAAAGAGCGCCGATCGCGCGCCGACGACCACGCGGGCCGCACCGCTGGCGACCATATCCCACTGGTCCAGACGCTCGCCGGCCGAAAGGCGCGAATGGAACACGGCTACCGTCTCGCCAAAGCGCGAGCGAAAGCGGCCGACGGTCTGGGCCGTCAGCGAGATTTCGGGCACAAGCACGCACGCCGAGCGACCGGCCGCGAGCACGCGCTCGATGGCGGAGAGATAAACCTCGGTTTTGCCGGAGCCGGTGACGCCGTCGACCAGCACCACGTCGCCATGAGCGTCCAGACGGGCGCGCTCAATCTGCGCGAGCGCCTGCTGCTGACCGTTGGTGAGTGCGACCGGTGCCTTGCCGCTTGCCGAGGAGAGCGTGGTCTGTTCATTGCAGCCACGCCACGCACGGCGCTCCTCCACCACCACGACGCCGCGTTTTTCGAGCGCCTTGATGGTAGCCGACATGCTGTTATAGAGCAGGTTGAGGTCACGCGTCGTGACCGGGCCGCACCGCAGTGCCTCGATGAGCTGGCGCTGGCGGACCGCTGTCTTGGGCGGCGTGTAGTCGAAGCCCTCGGGCGTGAGCATGACCCAGCGGTTTTGGATAGGCTTGACGGCGGGACGTTCAACCGTCCACACGCCGTCGTCGCCCTTGACCACGCGCGGGCTTCCACCCGGGGGCAAAAACAGGCGCAAGCACTCGGAAAGCGTCGCGACATACTCGCGGCTCATCCAGCGCGCGATACGGGCAGCCTCGGCGGTAAAGAGCGGTTTGCTGAGGATGGCTTCGACGGCTTTAATGCGCGCGGGGTCGAGCGCGCTGTTGCCCTGCAGATCGCCCAGCTCGGGCGCAATGTCGACGATGTAGCCTGCGGCAGCACGGTTGCCAAAATGGACCAGGACCGTGGATCCGATCTGCGCGTCGCTAGCAAGGGGTTGAGGAATGCCATAGGCAAACGGCTCGGACAGCGCACGCGTCGGGATGTCGAGAACCACGCTCGCATAGGCGGCGATGGGCTCAGGTGCAGGCTTAGGCTGAGCCGAGGCAGCGGCAGACACTGGCTTCACCGGAACCTCCTCCGGTTCCGGCGAACCAAACAGCGACAGTTGCTCGGCCACGGCTCCAGCACCTCCTATCCCATACGTCTACAGAAACAAGAGCCCCGCTCGGGTGAACGGGGCTCGGATACATGCGTTTACACGGCTGCTACAGCGCCATCGTGCGGGCGCGGTCGATGCGCGCCAGGCAGTCGTCGCGGCCGACGAGCGCCATGGTCTCGCCCAGTGGAGGGCTCACCATGTTGCCGCAGACGGCGACGCGCACGGCCTGGAACACCACGCGCTTCTTAAGGTCCATCTGCTCGGGCAGCGGCTCAAGCGCGGCGTCGATGTTCGCGGCGGTCCACTCGGTGACACCCTCGAGCGCGGCCTTGGCGGCGTCCAGGATGGCACCCATGCCTTCCTTGGCTAGGCCCTTGTTAGCGGACTTCTCGTCATACTCGAGCGTCTCGGCCGTGGCAAAGATGGGAGCGGCGACGGTCACGGCGTCGGTCGGCATCTTAGTGCGCGGCTTGACGATAGCGGCAAGCGCGTCGATCCAGTCCTCGCCGTACTCGACGTTGCCCTCGATGAGGCCCGCCTCGTGCAGCTCGGGGACCATGATCTCGTCGGCAAACTGGGCGTCGGACATGCCGTTGATGTACTCGGCATTGACCCAGTCGAGCTTCTTGGGGTCGAAGGTCGCCGGGTTCTTGGAGATGCGGTCGAGCGAAAACTTGCTGGCCAGGACATCACGCGGAATGATCGTAGTCTCGCCGTCGAGCGACCAGCCGAGCAACGCCAGGTAGTTGACAAAGGCGTCGGACAGGTAGCCGGCGTCGCGGTACTCCTCCACCGAGGTGGCGCCGTGGCGCTTGGAGAGCTTCTTGCCGTCGGCGCCCAGGATCATGGAGATGTGGGCGAACGTAGGCACGGGAGCGCCGAGGGCCTCGTACACCATGACCTGACGCGGGGTGTTGGACAGGTGGTCGTCGCCACGGATGACATGGGTGATCTTCATCATGGCGTCGTCGACGACGGTCGCAAAGTTATACGTGGGCGTGCCGTCAGAGCGGAAGATGACAAAGTCGTCGAGCTCCTTGGCATCGAAGGTCACCTCGCCGTGGACGGCATCGTGGATAACGACGTCGCCGCGGTCCTCGGGCACCTTGATGCGAAGGACGTAGGACTCGCCGGCCTCGATGCGACGGCGGGCCTCCTCGGGATCAAGATTGCGGCAACGGCGCTGATAGCCCTGGAAGGGGTCCTTGCGCTCCTGCGCGGCCTTGCGGTCGGCATCGAGCTGCTCCTTGGTGCAGAAGCAGGGATAGGCCTTGCCCTCGTCCCAAAGCTTCTGGGCGGCCTGCTTGTACAGGTCCAGGCGCTCGGTCTGGGCGTAGGGGCCAAAGTCGCCGCCCACCTCGGGACCCTCGTCCCAGTCCAGGCCCAGCCAGCGCATAGCGCGCAGGATGATCTGCGTGTTCTCGTCGGTGGAGCGGGTGGGGTCGGTGTCGTCTATGCGCAGGATGAACGTGCCGCCGTTTGCGCGGGCGAAAGCCCAGTTATAGATAGCGGTGCGGGCGCCGCCGATGTGCAGCTTGCCCGTGGGTGAGGGTGCAAAGCGGACGCGAACGTCTGATGCCATGGAAATCTCCTCGATTGCAGGATGGATGTCTAACCGCACCAGTATAAAGCATCAAAGCTGCCTCCGCACAAAGGGCACCGACCCAATCATTGGGGACAGACTTAAATGACCAGTCGCTGGGAACGTTCTTGGTTTAAGACTGATCATTTAAGTCTGTCCCCAATGAGTAGGTGCGGAAAGGGTGTGAATGTTTGATTTACGCGCTATGATGTGCCCTTGCATAGAGAGCCCGGCGGAATGGTAACGGTCGCCGGGACACGTTTTTTGAAAGGACAATCATGTCAGAAGAACTTCGTTCCATCCCGCCCCAACACGGGTCCTTTGTTTTTACGTCGGAGTCGGTGACCGAAGGTCATCCCGATAAGATCGCTGACCAGATCAGCGACGCCGTCCTCGACGCAATCCTCGCCAAAGAAATAGAGCTACAGGAGCAGGGCTACATCGCCCCCAACGGCGTGCCTGCCAACGTGGAGAACGTCCGCTGCGCTTGCGAGACCCTCGTGACCACCGGCACCGTCATCGTCGCCGGCGAAATTCGCACCCAGGCCTATGTCGACGTACAGGAAATCGCCCGCGGCGTTATCCGCCGCATTGGCTACAACCGCGCCAAATTCGGTTTTGACTGCGATACCTGCGGCGTTATGAGCCTCATCCACGAGCAGTCGCCCGATATCGCCCAGGGCGTTGACGAGTCCTTCGAGACCCAGACCGGCGCTACCACCGACCCGATCGACCTGATCGGTGCCGGCGACCAGGGCATGATGTTCGGTTATGCCTCCAACGAGACCAAGACCCTCATGCCCATGCCGCACTACCTGGCAAGCCGCCTGGCCGAGCGCCTGGCCGCCGTGCGCCACGACGGTACCCTCGCCTATCTGCGTCCCGACGGCAAGACCCAGGTCACCGTGCGCTACGAGGACGGCAAGCCCGTCGAGGTCACGACCATCGTCATCTCCACGCAGCACGCCGCCGAGATCGAGGACATGGGCAAGATCAAGGCTGACCTTATCGAGCACGTCATCACCCCGGTCATGGCCGCCGAGAATATGCCGTGGGACAACGCCGACATCTACGTGAACCCCACCGGTCGCTTTGTCGTGGGCGGCCCCATGGGCGACACGGGCCTCACCGGCCGCAAGATCATCGTCGACACCTACGGCGGCTACGGCCGTCACGGCGGCGGTGCCTTTAGCGGCAAGGACTGCACCAAGGTCGACCGCTCCGCCGCGTATGCCGCGCGCTGGGTCGCCAAGAACGTGGTCGCCGCCGGTCTGGCCGACCGCTGCGAAGTCGAGCTTGCCTACGCCATCGGCGTTTCCAAGCCCCTCTCAATCATGGTCGACACCTTCGGTACCGCACATGTTGCCGAGGACAAGATCGTTGAAGCCGTAGAGAAGACCTTCGACCTACGCCCGGGCGCAATCATCCGCGACCTAGACTTGCGTCGCCCCATCTACGAAAAGACGGCAGCCTACGGTCACTTCGGCCGCGAAGACGCCGACTTCACCTGGGAGAAAACCGATCGAGTCGAAGAACTCAAAGCAGCCTGCGGCCTGTAAGCTAACCCGAAAAGCTACAGCCAAAAACAACGCACCAAAAGAAGTACCGGCCCCAACCGGTACTTCTTTTTTATTTAAAGGTGGTGAAGATGCTTCGATATGAGCCTACGCTGCGTCACCAGCTAATGAATTTTGAAGCACACGCGCCTCTACCATGTATCCTTAGTTCCGAGGGCTTTGGTATTTGGTCGATCGCGAGTTCCGCACGAGCCGGAGGCCACTTAATGTGGCCTCCGTGCGAGCAGGACTGTCCGAGCAGGCGACCAAATACCAAAGCCCTCGGAACGGCGGGACAGATTAAAGGAGCACCCATGGCAGGCAAGCCGCAAACACTAGCTACGACCTCGGCATTCGAGATCTTGGGCCCCGTCATGGTCGGCCCCAGCTCATCGCACACCGCCGGCGCCCTCCGCTGCGCCCAAGTTGCCGCCAGCCTGCTGGAAGGCCGCATCACCAAAGTCACCTTTGGCCTGTGGAACTCCTTCGCCCACACCTACCGCGGCCACGGCACCGACCGTGCGCTCGTCGCGGGCATCCTGGGTCTCGACACCGATGACGAGAACATCAAGCAGGCCTTCGACCTCGCGCGCGAGCAGGGCCTAGAATATCACTTTGACATCAAGGGCGACGACGCCTCCATCCACCCCAATACCGTCGACATCGACATGGTCGACGACACGGGCGCCACGGCACAGGTCCGCGGCGAGAGCCTGGGCGGCGGCAAGATGCGCATCAGCCGCATTAACGGCGTCGGCGTCGACATCTCGGGCATGTATTCCACGCTCTTCGTGGCCCACAAGGACGTTCCCGGCGTGCTCGCCGCGCTCACCAACCTGCTCGCCTACGCCCATGTGAACATCGCGTTCTGCCGCACCTACCGCACCGAAGTGGGCGGCCAGGCTTACTCCGTCTTTGAGACCGACGGTGCGCCCGACGACACCGTCGTCCCCATGCTCCGCAAGCTCGACAATGTCGATTACGCGACCTTTATCGAGCTCCCCGGTTCTGCCTCGTCGCTCTCCCCCGGCGTTTCGGCTAAGGAGATCTTCGACGACGGCGAGCAGCTGCTCGATGCGTGCGAGGAACTGGGACTCAGTATCGGTGCCGTCATGGCCGTTCGCGAGGCACGTCTGACCGGCGAGGCCCACGCCGTCGCCGCCATGCGCCGCGTGCTCGACGTCATGCGCGAGGAGACCACGGCCCCCATCGCCAATCCGCAGCGCTCGCTCGGCGGGCTTATCGGCGGCGAGGCCAAGCTCGTCGAAGCAACCCGCTGCAACGATTTGAGTGCAAGCCTGATGGGCACCGTCCAGACCGACGCCGTTGCCCGCGCCATGGCCGTGCTCGAGCGCTCAGCTACCATGGGCGTGATCGTCGCCGCCCCCACGGCAGGCTCCGCGGGTGTTGTGCCCGGCTGCGTGCTGGCGCTTGCCGATCACCTTCGGCTCGACGACGAGCAGGTCATGGACGCGCTCTACTGCGCAGCCGCCATCGGCCTCAACCTCACCACGAGTGCCTGCGTCGCCGGCGCCGAGGGCGGATGCCAGGCCGAGGTGGGAAGCGCCGCCGCCATGGCAGCCGCCGCGCTGGTGCAGATGCTCGGCGGCACGCCCGAGCAGGCGCTCGACGCCAGCTCCATCTCGCTGAGTAACCTGCTGGGCCTCGTTTGTGACCCCGTCGGTGGCCTCGTGGAGGTGCCCTGCCAAAACCGCAACGCCATCGGCGTGGCAGCGGCCTTTAGCTCGGCACAACTCGCCCTCGCAGGCATTAAGAGCCTGGTGCCGTTTGACCAGATGGCACATGTCATGCTCTCGGTGGGTCACGCGTTGCCGGCCACGCTGCGCGAGACGGCAAAGGGCGGCATCGCGCAGGCTCCGGCCGCACTTTCGGCCTGTGCAAAATGCGGTGTGTGCGGATAGCGACAAAGAACGACTCAAAGGTGGGACAAATGTCCCACCTCTTTTGAATGCCACCGTTTCCGTACCACAAACAGCAGGGCAATCGCTATAATGCAAGCCCAGTAAAAACACGATGAACCGCAAGGCGAAAATCGAAGGATATGCATACGATGTCGCAAAACGATCGAACTCAACTGATTCCCGATCCGCAGCAGCCGAGCAGGCACACCGGCGGCGTTCAGTCGCCGCGTCCTATCGCGCCGAGCCACGGTCAGCAGCGTAGTGCAGCAAACGCTTCCCAACGCCCGAACCAACAGCGACAGCAGCGTCAACAACGTCAGCAGCGCCAGGCAAACGGCAATGCGCCCAAGCAGCCCCACACGCACGCTCGAGGCGATCGTGGCCCCGCGCGCAAACCCGCCGAGAACAATAAGTCGGGCAAAAAGACGACGCTCTTTGTCGTCCTGGGTCTAATCGTCATTGTCTATATCGTAGGCATCGTAGCGTTTTCGCAGCTAGCATACCCCAACACCACCATTGCCGGCGTCGACGTCTCGTTCTCCAACGCTTCGTCTGCCGCCACCAAGGTCAACTCGGCATGGAAGCACTATAAGCTCACCGTGACAGGCGATGACTTTAGCTGGTCCTATCAGCCCGAGTCCGATGAACCCATCGTCGACGGTGAAGCTGCCGCAAAAGAGATCATCAGCCACAACGAAGCCTTTGTATGGCCGGTCCGCCTTGTGGAATCCTTAAGCGGCAAGACCAAAACAACCGCTACCACCAACGAAGTCGATCTTGATCAAGACGTCGACCTGTCCATGCTCTCCGATACCTTTGACCAAAAGAAGTTTGAGAAGGATCTGGGCGCCGCCATCGACGAGTTTAACGAAGGACGTTCGGGCACGTTCGAGGCCAATAGCTCCTATGACGAGCAAGCGGGCAAGTTTACCGTCGAGAAGGCGCGCTCCAACGAAAAACTCAACCGCGAGCACGTCATTAAGTACGCCGAGCTCGAGCTTGCCTCGCTGGCCGAGACCGTAGATCTTTCCAAGCTCGGCAACGATGCCTATGAGCCGCTCAATGGAACGCTGACCGATGATCAGATTCAGGCCGCATGTGATGCCGCCAACAACTTCCTGGGCGTCAACGTGACCCTCAAGCTCAACGGCGAGGACGCTGGCAAGGTTGATGGCAGCTCTGTGTTGCAGTGGATCAGCTTTGCCGATCCGGCCAACCCCACACTCGATACGTCGCAGATCAGTAGTTGGGCAGCCGAGCTCGCCAACGGCTTTAATACCGTGGGCTCCACTCGCTGGTGGACGCGCGCCGATGGCAAGCAGTGCGCCGTCGAAGGTGGCGACTTTGGTTGGTCCATCGACAGCAGCTCGCTCGCCAAGCAGGTCGAGGACGCCATTAACAACAAGCAGACCGGCGAAATCGAAATCAAGTACTCCAAGAAGGCCGACACCTTTACCGCAAAGGGAGAGCCCGACTGGAAGGCGTATATCGACGTCGACCTGTCCGAGCAGCACGCGCGCTACTACGACGAGAGCGGCAATATCGTGTGGGAGGCCAACTTTATTTCCGGCAAACCGGGCGAAGACGCCACCCCCGAGGGCGTGTGGCAGATCAACAGCAACGACGGCGGCAGCACCCTGATCGGAGCCAAGGACCCCGAGACCGGTAAGCCCAAATACGAGAGCCCGGTGAGCTACTGGATGCCGTTCGAGGGCAATATGATCGGCTTCCACGACGCTACATGGCAAAACGACAAGAGCTTCGATAATGCCGAGTCGTACAAGTGGTGCGGCAGCCACGGTTGCATCAACCTGCGCCTGGCAGACGCCAAGGCACTGCACGATTGCATCAAAGTCGGCCTGTGCGTGGTTGTGCACTCGTAGTGCAACGCGTGCATTCCTACAACGTGGAACCGCTTCGACCAATCTAACAGTTCCGAAAGAAACCGTCCTATGCGCCCGCCCCAACCGGTGGGCGCATATAATTATCGAGGTTCTTTCTATAAAGGAGACGCTATGCCGAATGTCCCCACGATCACCCCGGGCCCAGATGATACCGAGCGCACGCCCGAAGGTGCCACCGAAACGATTCCTCTGAGTACAAACGTACATGCCGACAAGCAGAGCGGACGCGGGAACGATGCGACCGAGATTTCCGATGAAGAGGCATATGCCAAGCTCAAGGCAAAACGTGCCGAACGTCGACGCAAAAAGCTGATTCGACGCTGTATTGCCGCCGGCGTCGTAGGTGCCATCGCGCTCATTGCCATTGTCGCAACCCTGGTTATCAATGCGCAGCCACAGGGCGCTAGCGGGCCTGTGACCGACATGGTGACCGAGGGCACGTTTACCACAACGGTCGAGGCGAAAGGCCAGCTCAAACCCATTTCATCCTCAGTGGTCTCCCCTTCTGTCGACGGCACGGTCGATTCTATCAACGTGCAGGCAGGCCAATCCGTCAACGAGGGCGACGTGCTTATGACCATTAAAAACGACGAGCTCGATCGCAACGTTGCCGAGGCGCAGCGTGCAGTTGCAGCCGCTCAGGAAGACCTCGCCAACGCGCAGAAAGCCGCAGCTGCCGCGCAGGCCACCCCAACGACGGACGTCGAGGGAGCTTCCGCAGCGGCTGGTGTCTCCGCCGCATCAGCGGACACGAACGCCGTATCGGCCGCGCAGCGCAGCCTCGCATCAGCCCAGGCAAACCTCGACCAGGCGAACGCCAAGGCCTCCAGTCGCACGGTCACGGCCCCGAGCTCGGGTAGCATCGTGGAGCTCAATGCCAAAGTGGGCGCCACGGTTACAGGCGGCATGATCATGGGCGAAAGCGATACGAGCGGCGGCAAGCAGTGCATGCAGATCGCCGACCTGTCCAAGATGAAGGTGACCGTGCAGGTGGGCGAAAAGGACATCGCCAAGATCGCCGTTGGGCAGAGCGCCAACGTCACGTATCCCGCGTTTCCCGATATCGTGAGCCAGGGCACCGTCACGGCTATCGCGTCGGTGGCAAACTCCGACGCCGCCAACAGCGGCGGCGGCAGCGTAACCTTTAACGTCGACATTCTCATAGAGGCTCCCGACGCGCGCCTGAAGCCGGGCATGACGGCCGAGGTATCGGTGGTGACCGAGCAGCTCGACGACGTGGTGATGGTGCCGACGATGGCGCTCATGACCGAAGACGGCGAACACTATTACGTCAACGTGGCGACTGATGACGAGGGCAAGCAAACCCGTCGCGTGAAGGTGACCGTCGTGACGCAAAACGACAACGAAGCCGTAGTCGGCAAGACGCAGGTCAAGCGCGACGACCAGGGCAACGAGATCAACCCCAACGTGCCGGTTACCAAGCTGCGCGATGGCGACACCCTCGTCATGGACACCGAAGCGGACGCAACGGCTGACGGCGGCTACAGCACGGATTCGGGCAGTATGTCTGACGATGAGGGCATGTAATGCGTCCCGTTATCGACATCCGCAACGTGCACCGCATCTTTGAGAGCGAGGCGGGGTGCGCCCACATCCTGCACAACGTGAGCCTGGCGGTAGATCCCGGCGAGTTCGTCGCCATTACCGGCCCTTCGGGCTCGGGCAAATCAACGCTCATGAACATCCTAGGCTGCCTGGATAAGCCGACGGCGGGCGACTACTACCTGCAAGGGCTCAACGTGGCCGAGCTTGACGATGACGAGCTCACCGAAGTTCGCGCCCTGAGCATTGGCTTTGTCTTTCAGAGCTTCAATCTGCTGCCGCGCCTATCGGTTATCGAAAACGTCATGCTGCCGCTGGCCTACACCAATGTGCCCCGTAGCCAGCGCGAACTGCGCGCCGTGCACGCGCTGCAGGCTGTCACGCTGCCCGTTGACCACTGGGACCACCGCATATCCGAGCTCTCGGGCGGCCAGATGCAGCGCGTCGCAATCGCACGCGCCCTCGTTAATGACCCGCCCATCATCCTGGCCGATGAGCCAACGGGAAACCTGGACTCTGCCACTGGAGCGCTTGTAATGGAGACCTTCCATAGACTTCAGGAGCGCGGCAAAACCATCGTGCTCATCACACACGACCCCGGCATCGCCGCTGAGGCAGACCGTGCCGTGACCATCCGCGACGGTCGCATTCACGACGGCGCGTATATTCCACATGCACCGCGGACCCTGCGCAGCGCCGTAGATAGCCTGCCCATGATTTCCGCCTCCGCCAACCCGCCGAAAGGAGTGGTGGCATGAGCGCCCGCGATCTCATCCAGGAAGCCCTTCACTCGCTCGAGGCCAACAAGGGGCGCAGCCTGCTCACCATCCTGGGCATTGTCATCGGCATCGCCTCGGTTATCGCCATGACTTCGCTCATCGGCGGCATCCAAAACAGCCTGGTCAACAGCCTGGGCCTCAATGCGGCACGCATGGTGCAAATCTATTCGTCGCAAGAACTCACAGAGTCGGACATCGAGAAGCTTCAAAAACTGGTGCCGCAGATAGAGCAGATCGGCATTGTCGACAGCGCGTATACCGAGTACAAGACCGGCGATAAAAGCTATACCGTCATGGCACAGGGTGTCGATAGCGACATGCTCGACGCCGTGGGGGCCGGAAAGCTCGTTGCGGGGCGTACCTATTCCCAGGCCGAGTCTCAATCAGGCTCGCGCGTGGCGCTCATCAGCCGCGGCGGCGCCGATCAGCTTTACGGCAACGAACAGGATGCGCTGGGGAAAACCATCAAGGTGTCCAACGGCGAGGTGCAGATTGTCGGCGTGATTGACGGCGGCAGCGACTCCATGGGCTCGCTCACGCTGTATATGCCACGCGAAACCATCTCCGGCCTGTTTGGCGACGAGAATCCTTCATTCCCCAGCGTGACGGCGCTCGCCGCCGAGGGCACGGACATGGATGAGCTCTGCAAGACCATCGAGTCCAAGGTGCGCGCGATGAAGGGCATCGAGGAGGAGGATGAGTACAACAGTGTATCGGCGACCTCCATGAAAAGCGCCATCGATGCACTCAACTCCTTTATGGGCGCGTTTTCGCTCATCATGGGTGCTGTCGCCAGCATCTCGCTGCTTGTCGGCGGTATCGGCATTATGAATATGATGCTTACCAACGTAACGGAGCGCATCCGCGAGATCGGCATCCGCCGCGCTCTGGGCGCAAGTCGTCGCGATATCACTGCGCAGTTTTTGGCCGAATCCTCGGCGCTGTGCGTCACCGGCGGACTGCTAGGTGTCCTGATTGGCTATCTGCTGGCCTGGGCTCTTGCGATGTTTGCCGCAGGATCAGGGGTTCTCGGCGAGCTCGGTGCCAGCGGGCAAATCACACCGAGCTTTTCAATCACCACGGTACTGCTGGCCTTCGCCGTCTCCGTCGGCATCGGCGTAATCTTTGGCTTCTATCCCGCTCGCCGCGCGGCAAAGCTCGACCCGGTGGAGTGCCTACGCTACCAGTAAGCCACCACCAACAAGTTGCGGTGAATTAGGGACTGAATATGCTATCTAGCAGCAAAAACAGACACTATTTCACCGCAACTTGTTGAAGGGCTGCTTGCGCCAGTTCCGGGCGTCCTCCTCGAGCTATTGGCGGATGACGGTCTTGTACGGCTCGAGCTTGCTCGGGGCGCTCCTCCTCGCGGGCGGGAGGACGCGCAGGCGCGGCGAGCGCCTAGCGCGCGAACTCCCGTAAGAGTGCGTCTTCCACTTCCCGAAGCGAAAGGCCCCCGTCTCCCTCGGCGGGACGGGTGACCACGATGCAGCGCGCTCCCACGTCGCGCGCGGCGGCAAGCTTCTCGGCCGTGCCGCCTACGGTTCCCGAGTCCTTGGTCACAAGCCACTGGGCTCCCACCTGCCGAAGCATCGCCTCGTTGAGCTCGCGGGTGAAGGGCCCCTGCATGCCGATGACGTGCGACGGCGAAAACCCCGCGTCGATGCACTTCGTTATAGCACCGGGCAGCGGGAGCACACGCACGAAGAAGCGCTCCGAGAAATCGGCGACGCGCGTATAGGGAGCAAGCTCCTTGCTCCCCGTCGTGAGAAGCGCGCGACCCGGGTTCTCGGAGAGAAAGCGCGCCGCGCAGGCGATCGACGCGACCGACACGACGCCTTTGGGCAGCGCCTCGGCCGCACGCGCAAGGCGCAGACATCGTACACCCACGGCAAGCGAAGCGGCCCGGATGTTGCCGCTGGCGAGCGTAGCGAAGGGGTGCGTGGCGTCGACGACGACGCGCGCGCCGGAAAGCTCGCGCTCCATGTCGGCCTCGTCGAGCCTGCTCGCATGCACCTCGATGCCCGGAAGCTCGCCCAAAAGCTCGCCTCCGTACTCGGTTGCCGCGTAGGCACGGGCGGGGATGCCCGCCCCGCTCGCCCATTCGCACAGAAGGCGGCCCTCGGTGGTGCCGGCGAAGATGCGCAGCGCCGGCGCAGATGCGGGCGCCGTCACTTCGGGCCGCCTGGGCGCGTGATCTGGTAGAGCAGCGCGTTCATAATGGCGGCCGCCACGGTCGAACCACCCTTGCGACCCCTCGCGACGATGGCCGGCGCGCGTCGCGCGAGTAGCTCCTCTTTCGCCTCGACCACGTTCACAAACCCGACCGGCACCCCAACGACGAGCGCGGGCGCGATCTTCCCCTCGTCCATGAGCTCGGCTAGGCGCAGAAGTGCTGTGGGAGCGTTGCCGACGGCCACGATGAGCGGACCCTCGATGCCGCAAGCTTTGTCCATGCTCGCAACGGCGCGAGTCGTGCCCGCGGCGCGCGCAGCCACGGCGACATCAGGGTCGGCCATGTAGCACACGGCCTTGCAGCCGAGCTTCGCGAGCGCAGGCTTGCTTATGCCTGCGAGCGCCATGTTCGTATCGGTGAGCACCGTGGCCCCTGCGCGCAGTGCGTCGAGCGCACAGTGCGCGGCGTCATGAGTGAAAACGAGGGAATCGGCGTACGAGAAGTCGGCAGTGGTGTGGATGACGCGCTTCACGACGGGTTCTTCGAGCGGCGGGAACGGGCGGCCGCCGAGCTCTTCGGTGATGATCTCGAAGCTGCGCCGCTCGATGTCGCCGGGCGCCATCTCCTTGGAATCCATCTAGTACTCCACTCCTTCCCTTGCACATATCCCCTGCTCGTAGGGGTGTTTCTCGCACCGCATCTCGGTTATGTAGTCGGCCTTCTCCACGATCTTGCGGGAAGGCGCGCGCCCGGTGAGCGCTACTTCGACGCCGCGCGCGGACATATCGAGCGCGCGGTCCACGAGCGTCTCGTCGACAAGCCCCTTCGAAAGCGCATCGAGCGCCTCGTCGAGCACGAGCAGCCCCTCCTGCGCGCCCTCGAGCTCGGCAAGCGCGGAAGCGAGGTTCCCATCGTGCAGCTCGCACGTAGCGGCAAGTTCTTCCGACGACATCGACCAGGTAAACTTGTCCGACACCTTCCCCGCGAACACGGGCACGCCGAAATGCTCGGCGAGCAGGCGCGCCTCCCCGCTTTCGCCGTCTTTCAGGAACTGCACGACGACGACGCGGCGGCCTGCGGCGAGCATGCGAAGGGCGAGGCCCATCGCCGCCGTGGTCTTGCCTTTGCCGTCGCCATGATACACGTGAATCATACGCCCTCCTCGATAATGCGGTAGACATACTCCATGTCGAGCGCTCCGCGCACGACGTCGGCCAGGCGGTCGAACTCGCGCGCCCGGTGATCGGCCGCGG
>OJOL01000261.1_pt1 | contig 38688 bp, 34 predicted proteins | sample 1598121 | NCBI WGS metagenome assembly OJOL01 (sample SAMN01915219, study PRJEB22387) | human gut metagenome | isolation source: stool | host: Homo sapiens | place: USA
AGGGCGCACTTCTATACTCTCTGTCGAGAGTAGTGCGTCCTGCGGAGCTTCATTCCCGGTCAGCAGAAGAAAACTGCTCGACCGAGAATGTTTCGTCACTTCGTTCCGTCAAGGTGGCTACACCCCCTTGCGCCGCTTATGCGGCTATCCCTTGTGGACTTGCCGTCCGCAAACGGTTTTGACAAACCGTTTGCCGCCAGCAAGTTTGAAGATTAGACATAAACAAATCCTCCGCATGGTCTAAGCCATACGGAGGATTAACTGTTTTACGGACACCCGTCTATCGCGCGGAATGCCTTTTATCGTTCTATGGTTCAGGGGCGCTACCGAATCAGTCTCAGAGCATTTTCATAGTCGTTTTTGTGAACATAGATATGATATTCATACGAATAGTTCGGGTCGATGCCAAAGCTGCCGCTGCTCCCGCGGCTGCGGCCGCCAAGCGCGGAAGAGCCCTGCAAATTCTCGGTTCTGACCGTGTAGGCAATGCCGTTGGCGGACAGGATGCTGCGGATGTTGGACTGACGCTGCATGTCCATCGTGGTGATGAGTTCCTTGCGGTTGAAGATCGTCAACATGGTACGGCCCCCTTTTTGAAAATGGAGTTCTCTGCATTCATTTTACCACAGGTTTTTCCCGCGCGCAACGGCGGCACAAATTGACAATATTCCGCGTGAATACTATAATGCTCTGCATGGAAAAACGCTGAAAAGGCGCATTGCGCGGGAGTCGTTTCCGCACACAGAAGGGAATTATCAAAGACATGAGACAGGATCTATCGCTCCGTTTGGAGCAATTCAAAAAGCAATACGTCGCGGACGAGGCGGTGCGCAGCCGCATCGCCGAGCCGCCCGTCAAATTCATCGGCGATGAGATCATGGAGCTGGCCGTCGCCGCGCTTCTGCAGGGGGAGAACGTTCTGCTCTCCGGCGGCAAGGCCACGGGCAAAAATATCTTGGCGGACAACCTTGCGTGGTTGTTCCGCCGTCCGGTCTACACTGTGTCGTTCCACGTGAATACCGACAGCAGCACGCTCATCGGCACCGACACCTTCACCGGCGGCGAGGTGCGGCTGCGCCGCGGCCCTGTCGCGCTCGCCGCGCAGTACGGCGGCTTCTGCATCTTAGATGAGATCAACATGGCGAAAAACGACGCCGTGGCCGTGCTGCACTCCGCGCTCGACTACCGCCGCCTCATCGACGTGCCGGGCTATGAGTGTATCCCTATCCACCCCGCCGCGCGCTTCATCGCCACGATGAACTACGGTTACGCCGGTACGCGCGAGCTGAACGAAGCGCTTGTCTCGCGCTTTACGGTCATCCGCATGCCGACGCTCGAGGAACCCCAGCTCTGCGAGCTGCTGCGCGCAAACGTACCGGAGGCGTCGGACGAGAACATCAAGCGCTGCACGGGGCTGTTCCTCGATCTGAACGCCAAGGCTGTGAACGGCGAGATATCGACGAACTCCGTCGATATGCGCGGCATGATCGCGGCCCTGCACCTGATGACCGACGGCATGGCGCCCAAGGACGCCATTGCCGTGAGCATCACGAATAAATGCTTCGATGAGTACGAGTATGCGCTCGTGCGCGACGTAGCGCTGACGCGCTTTGCTTGAAGAGATGAGCATCGGCAGAGAAGAGAGCCTTTTTTTGACCGTTTCTGAAAATCACCGCAAGCGGACCTATCCCGAGTATGTGCAGAAGATGAGCGAACCCTTTGAGCGCGCGGGCGGCATGGTGGAGGTGTACGAGGGCGTCGTCCTCGGCGGGGCGGACAAGTTTTTCGGGCTCGATGACTTGAATCTGTGGCTGCGGCGGCACCGCTACGCGGCCTACGATATGAACGTGCTGCTGCCCATTGCGCATTTGTGCGTCGAGCGCGCCGTGAGGGCAAAGCTGATGGGCGAGCGCCCGGGCGTCGCCGTGATGGCGGAGCAGGCGGCGGGCGAGATTTTGCGCGGCGACCTTCTGCGCTACCGGCGCAGCTCGCGCGGCTGGATGTACATTTACGATCTGACGAAGCAGTTTCCCGCCGCGGCGACGGAGGGCGACCGCCGCATTTTGAAAAATTTCAGCGGTTTTGAAGACATGCTGGCCGAGTTTGACGACCTTGCCGCGCGCAGCGAGAGCTGCGCGGACGCAAAGTCGCTCGTCGAACTCGCAGCGCTTTTGTACCGCAAAATTTTCATCCGCTATTTTGCGCCCGACCACAATCAGGACATCTTACCCGAGCGCGAGACGGAAGAGTGGGAGCGCGCAGCCGAACCGGGGGACATCGAGTGGACGCAGACCGAGGAGATGGAACTCCAATACGACAAGGCGGGCGAGGCATCGGCCGATGGCCTCGTCCTGCCGGACGACGCGCTCGCCGGCATTCCGGAGTATCTGATGCGCAACTTTGGCCCCAGCTTTCAGACCGAGCAGGCGATGGAGGAGATCGAAAGCGCTGTCTGCACCGGCATCCACGAGGAGCGAAAGCTCCTCTTCACCGACGGCCTGAGCGCGGACGCCTACGAGGGCAGTGAGCCGCGCGCCCAATCGCTGCGCGCCAGTCGGGACGGCAACCTCAAAATGCTCCAAGAGCACGAGGACGCCGCGCGTCAGGGCATCCGCAGCATCGAGCAGGCCTTTCGCAATGCGCTGAGCCTGCGCAGCGAGCCGGACGTTTACCGCGCCGACCACGGCGTGCTGCAAAACGATCTGCTCTGGAAGGTCAGCCGCTGCGAAAATCCGCAGCTTTTTGAAAAGATCGTCCGGCAGGAACCGTCCGCCGTCGTCGTGGAGCTTTTGATCGACGCAAGCGGCTCGCAGAGCGTGCGGCAGAGCATGGTGGCGCTGCAAAGCTACCTCTTCAGCGCGGCGCTCAGCCGCATCCGCATTCCGCACCGCGTGATGAGCTACTGTACCTACGGCAACTACACGGTGCTGCGGCGCTTCCGCGATTATGACGACAAACCGGAGGCCGACCGCTGCATTTTGGAGTACCGCGCGACGTCGAATAACCGCGACGGCCTTGCGCTGGCCGCGGCGGGACTCGACCTCAAGAAGCGGCGCGAGGAGCACAAAATTATCATCGTGTTCAGCGACGGCTTACCGAACGACATGGTCAGCGGCCGCAAGCGCGAGGGCGCGCCGGAAACCTACGTCGGCGACGCCGCCATCCGCGACACCTGCTTTCAGGTGCGAAAACTCCGGCGCGAGGGCGCGCACGTCATCGGCATTTTCCTCGGCGAGGACGGAGAGCTTGAAAACGAGCGCATGATCTACGGCGCGTCGTTCCTGCGCATCCGCCGGGCGGAGGACTTTGCCGGAAGCGCCGGCAAGCGCCTGAGCGAAACGCTGCTGAATCTGTAAAAAAGTGAAGAGAAAAGCCCTGCTGTGAAAACGGCGGGGCTTTGTCTGATTATTTTCCACTCTCCTGCGGCGCGTCTTCGAGCAGCATCTGCCGCAGCTTTTTGGCGGCGATGCTCAGCGGCTGCGTCTTGCGCTGGAAGAGGAAGACGCTGCGCGCGGGAATGGGCTCTTCGAGCATGATGGGGTAGATACCGCTTGCCTCCGGCGTGCCGTAAAGCATCTCGCGCGGCACGAAGCCGACGCCAAGGTCGCTCTGCACCACGGGCGGCACCTGCGCCGTGGTCTCGACCTCCACATCGGGGCTGAACGAAAGACCGTGGCGCAGGAAGAGCTCGGCATAAAAGTCGTGCGACGATGTCCCCTCCGTCAAACTGATGATCGGGTAGTCGGCAAGCCTTTTGAGCGAAACGGGCTCCTCGGTGAGCTCCAAAAACGCCGGGCCGCAGATGGGGATCTCCTGAATTTCGTCGATCTTCTGCGCCGTGAGCGAATCCGGCACGGACGCGCCCTCTGCCAGAATGGCGAAGTCGGCAAGGCCGTTCTGCACGGCGGCGAGGCCGTGGGAGGCAGAGTGGTTCGTCAGGCAGATGCGCACGTGCGGGTATGCGCGCCGGTAGCGCGCGAGCACCTGCAAAAGCCGCGTGCGCAGGGCAAGGCTGCTCGCTGCGATGTGGACGATACCGCTTTGCAAGCTCTGGTCGGAGAGGACCTCCTCTTCGCCTGCCTCGATGCTCTCAAACGCGACGGCGATGTGCGTGTAGAGCTTCTCCCCCTCGGGCGTGAGGCGCACGCCCTGCGGCGAGCGGAAAAACAGCGCGCAGCCGAGCTCGGATTCGAGCTTTCGGATCATGCGTGTCACGTTGGGCTGGTTGCTGTAGAGCGCCGCGGCGGCCTGCGAAAAGCTGCGGTATTTGGCGGCGTAATAAAAGACGCGATAGCTGTCGTAGCTGATGTTCATAGGCAAGCTCCTCTGAAAAAGAAATGATTGGGGTTCTGCGCGGCGGCGAGGAACCTGACTGCGTAAAATTTGACGGAAGAGAAAAGCATTCGTCCGCACTTTGCGGACGGCAAGACTGATTGTAACAGAAGCGAAGCGGCGGCGCAAGCGTATTCGGGAAAAAAAGAACAGAACCTTGACGAAAAGTAAACACCGTCGAAAAGCCGCATGAAATCAGGAAAATTCGGACGGCATAGAAAAATGACATATCCTCCATGTCAAGAAAGCATTTCGTTTCCGCGCAAAGGGTCGATATAATGACTCGCGTTGGAAATTCCACAGCACAGGGAGGAATAACATGTTTGCTCAGATCATTGCCATCTGCATTTTTGTCACTATGTTCCTGCTTATTATCCTCGATAAGTTTGAACGGCATTACATTACGCTCGGGAGCGGCGCGCTCGTGCTCGTGCTGGTGTTCGGCGTCTGCATGCGCTCGATGAGCGCCATTTGGGAGACGCTCAACCTCGGCACGTTTTTCCAGAGCACATTCTGGTACGGCGCAAGTGAGGAGAGCACCGCTGGCATCAACTGGTCGACGATCCTGTTTATCGCCGGCATGATGATCATGGTCGAGGGCCTCGGCAAGGCGGGCTTTTTCCGCTGGCTGTGCCTGACGCTTGCCAAGCTCGTACACTACCGCACGGTGCCGCTGCTCATCTGCTTTATGTCGCTCTCGGCGTTTTTGTCGATGTTCATCGACAGCATCACGGTCGTGCTGTTTCTCGCCACCGTCACGCTCGAACTGGCGCAGACGATGAAATTCGACCCCGTGCCGATGATCCTGTCTGAAATTTTCTGCGCGAACCTCGGCGGCGCGGCCACGATGTGCGGCGACCCGCCGAACATCATCATCGGCACCTCGCTCGGCTACACATTCTTCGACTTCATCGAAAATACCGGCGCGGTCGTGGCGATCTGCTTTGTGTTCATGCTCATTTACTTCACGCTCTGCTTCCGCAAGGAACTTGAGCGCGCCGAGCATGCCAACGGCGGCCCCATCACCTGTCCCGAGCCTTCGACGGCCATCACGAACAAGAAGGCATTTCTTGCGAGCGCAGGCGTTTTCCTGCTGGCGGTCGTGCTGCTCATCACGCACGCGCAGACGGAACTTTCCGTCGCGTGCATCGGCGTGATCGTCGCGATTTTGACGCTGATCGTTTTGGGCTTGACCAGCGGCAAAAAATCTGTTATAGAAATCATTAAGGGCGTGGACTATAAGACGCTGCTCTTTTTCATCGGCCTGTTCGTTTCCGTGGCGGGCCTTGAAAAGACAGGCGTGCTCAACATGATCGCGAACTTCATCACCTCGGTCAGCGAGGGCAATATCGCGGTTATTGTGATCGTCATTCTGTGGCTCTCGGCCATCACGAGCGCCTTTGTCGACAATATCCCCTTTGCCGCGACCATGATCCCTGTCATCCGCGCCATCGCCGCGACAGAGGGCATGGATATCGGCGTGCTTGCCTGGGCGCTTTCGCTCGGCACGGACCTCGGCGGCAACGCGACGCCCATCGGCGCGAGCGCCAACGTCGTCGGCACTTCGGCTTCGGCCAAGGGCGGCTATCCCATCGGCTGGGGCCGCTACTGCAAGTACTGCGTGCCCGCGACGATCATTGTCATGGCGGTGTCCACGGCCTACTTATTCCTGCGCTATCTGTAAACGGAAAAAGGAAAGGAGTGCGATCCCATGAAAAACCAGATCATCATCACCCTTGGCCGCGAGCACGGCAGCGGCGGCCATTACATTGCCGACATGATCGCGCAAGAGCTCGGTATCAAGCTCTATGACAAGGACTCCATCGAAAAGGAGATCGTTTCCGAAGGCTACAGCGGGGAAATGATCCGCAAGATGGACGAAAAGCCCGTCAACTTCTTTGCCTCGCGCCGCATCGGCAAGTATTCCAATTCTCTTGAAGTCAACGTGGCGGAAAAGACGTTCGCCATGCTGCGCGACAAGGCGGCAAACGGCGAGAGCTTCCTCATCATCGGCCGCTGCAGCGACCAGGTGCTCAAGGGCAACCCCAATATGCTGAGCATTTTCATCTGCGGCAACCAGCAAGCCAAAGTCGGCCGCGTGATGGAGAAGAAGGGCCTGTCTGCCGAGGACGCGATCGAGGAGATCAAAGAGGTCGACCGCTCCAGAAAGTCCTACCACAACTACTACTGCGAGACGAAGTGGGGCGACGCCCGCGGCTACGACATGACCGTCAAGAGCGATGTGCTCGGCTTCGAGGGCACGGCGAAGATGCTGATCGCCTATATCCGCAGCTTCATGGAGCAGGACTAAATAAAAATTTGCGGCCCGTGCCGCAAAAAACATTTGAAATGCTCGAAACAATTTGATAAGATCAATTCACAGCGTGTGGCGTTTCTGCGTAAATCCGGTTGCAGAAACGCTGCACGCTTTTTTACGGCAAAAGGAGGGAGAGGACAACTTCATAGTCAAATCGTGCGGCAGAGATGCGTAAGTCCGGATTGATCCGGCAGAACGCATCTCTTATTTTTTATGTTCAGGAGGAAGACCGCCATGGAAAACACAAACCAGTTTTTGGGGACGGAGCGCGTGGGGAAGCTCATGCGGCGCTACGCCGTCCCGTGCATCATCTCGCTGCTCGTCGGCGCGCTCTATAACATCGTCGACCAGATCTTCATCGCCAACGCAAGCTACCTCGGTTCCTACGGCAACGCGGCAAACACCGTCGTCTTTCCGCTCACGGTCGTGGCGCTCGCCATCGCCGTGATGATCGGCGACGGCTGCTGCGCGTTCGTCAGCATTTCGCTCGGCAAGGGCGAAGTGGGAGAGGCAAGAAAGAGCGTCGGCAGCGCGGTCGTATTGTCGGTCGCGAGCAGCCTTGTGCTCACGGCGCTGTACCTCATCTTCGCCGACGCTATCATCTCGATGTTCGGCGGCACGGTGAACGAGGAGACCTTTCATTACGCGCAGGAGTATTTCTTCTATATCTCGCTCGGCATCCCATTTTATATGTTCGGTCAGGCGATGAACCCTGTCATCCGTGCCGACGGCAACCCGCGGTTCCCCATGATCTCCACGCTCGCGGGCGCGGTGCTCAACATCATTTTAGACCCCATCTTCATCTTTGAATGTAAGTGGGGCATGATGGGCGCGGCGGTCGCCACCGTGTTGGGCCAAATCGTCACAGCGGCGCTCGCGGTGTGGTACCTCTGCCGCATGAAGACCGTCAAGCCGGAAAAGGGAGACTTCCGCCTGCACGCAAGCCTCTGTACCCGGATGCTGACGCTCGGCATCACGAGCTTTCTCTCGCAGATCAGCCTCGTCGCGGCGATGGCGGCCATCAACAACATGCTGCGCAAGTACGGCGCGCTGGATGAGATATTCTCGCAGGAGCAGTACGCGCAGATCCCGATGGCCGTCGTCGGCATTGTGATGAAGTTCTTCCAGATCGTCATTTCCATCGTCGTCGGCATGGCGGCGGGCTGCATTCCCGTCGTAGGTTACAACATGGGCGCGGGGAAAAAGACGCGCGTGCGTGAACTCTTTACAAAGCTCCTGCTCTGCGAGGCGATCGTCGGCGCCGTCGCGCTCGTTCTGGCCGAGGGCTTCCCGCGTCAGCTCATCGCCATCTTCGGCGCGGCAAACGAGAGCAGCTACTACACGGACTTTGCAATTAAAGCGTTTCGCACCTACCTCTGCATGATGGTGCTCGCCTGCGTGAACAAGGCCTGCTTCATCTTTTGGCAGGCCGTGGGCAAGGCGTTCTCATCCACGATGCTCTCCATGGTGCGCGAGGTCGTGTTCGGCGTGGGCTTTGCACTGCTGCTGCCGCGCTTTTTCGGCCTTGACGGCGTGCTGTACTCCATGCCGGTGTCGGATGTGTTGACTTTCGTCATTGCGGCGGTTATGATTGTAAAAACGTATCGGGAACTCAATACGGAAGGAGCAACTGTATTATGAATCATATTATCGCCATCAGCCGTGAATTCGGCAGCGGCGGCCGCACGGTCGGCAAAAAGGTTGCAGAGCAGCTCGGCATCCCCTGCTATGACTCAGAGCTCATCCAGAAGATCGCCGAGGAGAGCGGCTTTGCAGAAAATTATGTCAAGGAGGCGGGCGAGTACGCACCCGGCGGCTTTCTGTCCTCAGCGCTCTCGAACCGCGCGTTCGGCCCGACGAACGAGGACATCCTATGGGAAATTCAGTGCCGCGTCATCAGCGAGCTTGCCGAAAAGGGCCCCTGTGTCATCGTCGGCCGCTGCGCGGACTACATTTTGCAGGACAAGACCAAGTGCCTCAAGGTCTTTATCCACGCGGATATGGCGTTCCGCGCCAAGCGCATCGTCGAGGTCTACGGCGAGCGCGAGCAGTCGCCCGAGCAGCGCCTGCGCGACAAGGACAAGCGCCGCGCGGCCTATCACCGCTTCTACACGAACATGAAGTGGGGCTACGCGCAGAATTACCACATCACGCTCGACAGCGGCGAGCTCGGCATCGACAAGTGCGCCGACATCATCGCTGACCTCTACAAGAGCAAGGCGTAAATGGTCAAAAAGAGAAGGAGAGAAGCTGCGGCTTCTCTCCTTTTTTATTCCTCTTTTGCAAGACCCGGGATGTTTACGCCGATGCCGTTGACCTCCACGCCGTCGTCGGCGGGGATGAGGAGGTACTTGCGGCCATTGATGACGCGCGCTTCGATCATATAGCTGTTCTCCGGTGCAATGGAAATTTTGACCTCGGGGGTCGTGATCTCAAACTTCTTGTTCTCGATGATGTTGTTCGGGTTCAGCGCGGCGTTCTCGCCGTACTGCTCATCGCACTCGCGCTGGAACGCTGCGATCTGCTCGTCGTTCACGCCGCTGTTGGCGAGGATGCCGCCGACATCGCCCGCCGTTATTTCAAGCGGCTCGGGGTCTTTGCTCTCCTTGTGATCTTCGATGCGCGCTCTGATCTGCTCGTGCACGGACTGGACGACATCGTAGCTGCAATCCTTGTCGAGCGCGTCGGCAAGCGCCGAGCCAAAGGCGTTTTTCTGCTCCTCGGCAGACATCGGCGGGTCGACGTGGAACAGCGCGTCGATGACCTCCTGATGGATCTCCGCGGCATTTTTCGAGTAGAACAGCACATTGTAAATGTTCGCCGTGCGGTTGTCGAACGCGGGGTAGAGGAAGCCGAGCTCGGGCGAGGTCGCGATGTAGCCGGTGGAGCTTGAGTGAAACTCGCTCTGGTCAAGGTCGTAGCGCAGTTCGAGCGTCGGGGCCTTGACGGGGCAGATGGAGCAGACAAAGTACTTGAAGACCTCACTCGACGCGTCGGCCTGAATCTCGTCATCCTTGCTGCGGTGCGGCACGTCGTAGGCGTCGGCGGCGAGGAGGATGAGATAGTTTGTCTCGCCCATGTCGATGCAGTCGATGATTTGGCGGCAGAGCGTTTCGCGCGAGGCGGGGTCCTTGAGCTCCGTCTGGCGAAGAGTCTGCAAGAGGCGGTGCTCATCGCTGTCGGCGACCTGCTGCGTGGAGAACACCACGTCGATGAGGTTCTTGCCAAGCGTGCCGGAGAGGGACTTTTTGAGAAGGCCCAGGTACATCTCCTGCTCCTCCTGCCGCATGAGGCCCATCGAGGTATCGACCCACGCAATGATCTCACGGTTGGAGTTCACATAGCAGCCGTATACGCGGCTGAAATTATTCTTATCGAGCCGGAAGCGCCGGCGCAGTTCATTGAGTTCTTTCTGATTCATGGCTCGTCCTTTCCTTTGTTCATGTCACAAGGCCGATTTTACCACGCCCGCGCCGCCGCGGCAAGGGGAGAAACGGCGCATTGTGCGACGAAAATGCGCAAAATGCAGGAAAAGATGCAAAATGGGCGTGAGCGACAAAATGTGCGCGATATGTGGACTATATAGACGATATCCCTGCAAATCATAGAGAAATTCAATGAATCTGCCCATATTTCACGGCTTCTTAACGCCGCATTTGACGCTGCTTTTTGTGAAAACGGCTATGGAAACGGAATCAAAGCAAACATTTCACGTTAAAAATGAAAGATATATTGCATTTTGCCTGAGCTGCGCAGGAATTCTTCCGTTTCCTTGGTGATTCTGACTGTTGAAAAAAGAAAAAAAGAAGTTAGAATAGAGCCTCGCGAAATGAAACGGAAGAATTTGGATAGAGATCAGAGAGTTTGGGAGGAAATCAATATGTCGTATCACTTTTTAATGGATCTTGCGCTGATCCTGCTGAGCACGAAGATTCTGGGCCTCATTGCGCAGAAGTTTCAGATGCCGCAGGTCGTGGGCGCGCTGATCGCGGGCCTTTTGCTCAGCCCCGCGGGCCTTGGCCTTCTTTCGGAAACAGAGTTCACCAAGCAGCTCAGCGAGCTTGGTGTCATCGTGCTGATGTTCTCCGCCGGTATGGGCACGGACATCAACGAGCTCAAGCACAGCGGCAAGGCGGGCTTCATGGTCGCGGTCCTCGGCGTGATCGTGCCGTTCCTGATGGGCACGGCGCTTGCATGGGGCGCAGATGAGCTGGGACTCATCGAGAGCACCGGCTTTATCGAAAACATCTTCATCGGCACCATCCTGACGGCCACGTCCGTGAGCATTACAGTCGAAACGCTCAAGGAGATGAAAAAGCTCGAGACCAAGGTCGGCAACACGATTTTGGCCGCCGCGCTCATCGACGATGTGCTCGGCCTGATCGCACTGACACTCGTTTGCAGCCTTGCCGGCGGTGACGAGAGCATCGGCATGGTGCTCCTCAAGATCGTGGGCTTTTTCGTCTTTGCCTTCGTGGTCGGCTTTGGCGCGAACCGCATCTTCTGCTGGATGCTCAAGCGTCAGCACGGTTGGGCCAGCCACAGAAACTCCGTGTTCGCCTTTGTCCTGTGCCTTGTGATGGCCTACTGCGCCGAGAAGTTCTTCGGCGTCGCTGATATCACGGGCGCTTACGCCGCGGGTCTTGCCGTCGCGTGCACGCCCAAGGGCACCTACATCCAGACGAAGTACAACCCCCTCGGGTATCTTCTGCTCACGCCGGTGTTCTTCGCGAGCATCGGTATCAATGTGCAGATCACGGGTCTGACGGGCGGCATGGTCGTCTTCTCGATTTTGCTGCTGCTTGTTTCGATCATCTCGAAGCTCATCGGCTGCGGCCTTGGCGCCAAGGCGTGCCAGTTCACCACGCGCGAGAGCATCCAGGTCGGCGTGGGCATGGCCTGCCGCGGCGAAGTCGCGCTGATCGTCGCCAACCGCGGCCTTTCGATGGGTGTGCTGTCGCCCGCGATGATGACGCCGGTCGTCATCACGGTCGTATGCGGCACGATCCTGACGCCGATTTTGCTCAAGCTGTCCTTCCGCGGCCATCAGGAGACGGAGCTGGTGCAGAACAACATCGCCGACCGCATGGCCAAGCACCGGCAGCTCGATATCATCACGCAGCAGCTTTTGCAGCAGGATGAACAGATGATGAAAAAGAACTGAGCGCAGCGCAATGAAATAAAAAGAGCTTTCTCCTGAAAATCGGAGAAAGCTCTTTTTTGATTTTAGGACGCTGCCTTTTCCTGCGCGCTGCACTCGCGCAGGATGCGACAGAGCACGTTCACATCCTCTTCCCGCGTCGCCCAGCTTGTGGCAAAGCGGATGATGCTGTGCGTCTCGTCACATTGCTCCCAGACGGAGAAGTCCACGCGCTCGGCGAGCTCTTTGCGCTGCTGCTCACTGACGATGCAGAAGCTCTGGTTCGTCGGGGAGGGGAAACAGGGCAAATAGCCATTTTCCGCCATCGCGCGCCGGATAGCGTCGGCGTAGCGAACGGCGTCTGCGCCGATGCGCTCGTAGAGCCCATCGGTAAAGAGCGTGTCGAACTGGATGCCGAGCAGCCGTCCCTTGGCGAGCAGCGCGCCGTGCTGCTTGATGATGGTGAAAAAGTGTGGAATGAGCCCCGGCTGGGGAATGACGACCGCCTCGCCGAGCAGCGCGCCGCATTTCGTGCCGCCGATGTAGAAAATGTCGCACAGCGCGGCAAGGTCGCGCAGTGTCACGTCGTTTTCAGGACAGGCGAGCGCGTAGGCAAGGCGCGCGCCGTCGATATAGAGCGGCAGGCGCTTTTCGCGGCAGAGCGCGCTGATGGCCGCGAGCTCCTTTTTGGAATAGAGCGTGCCGTACTCCGTCGGCTGGGAGAGGTAGACCATCCCGGGCATGACCGTGTGGTCGCGGTTCGCGTCGTCCTCGTACTGATCAAGCAGTGCGCAGATTTGGGATGCGGTGATCTTGCCGTTCTCCTGCGGCAGCGTGAGCACCTTGTGCCCGCCGAACTCGATGGCGCCGGCCTCGTGCACGCTGATGTGCCCCGTGTCCGCGGCGATCACACCCTCGTAAGAGCGCAGCAGCGCGTCGATGACGGTCGCGTTCGTCTGTGTGCCGCCGACAAGGAAGTGAATCTCCGCGTTCGGCGCGCCGCAAGCGGCGCGGATCTTCTCGCGCGCGGATTCACAGTATTCATCCGTGCCGTAACCGGCGGTCTGCGCAAAATTCGTTTCGCACAGGCGCTGCAGGATGGCGGGATGCGCGCCCTCAAGATAGTCGCAGGAAAAAGAAAGACGATGCTCCATGAAAAAAGACCTCGTTTCAAAAACAGGATTGACGGTTTCTGACTGCTATTGTAGAATAAGAGAAAACATGACGCAAACGGTTATTTGAAATGAAAAACATGATATAAAATCATGGATAGGAGGGTGTATGGAAGCGGTCAAATGCGAGGCGTTCCTTGCCGCGGCAGAGCTCGGCAGCCTGACGGCCACGGCGGAGCTTTTGGGCTACACGCAGTCGGGCGTGACGCGCATGATCGGCACGCTGGAAGAAGAGCTCGGCTTTCCGCTGTTTCTTCGCAGCAAAAAGGGCGTGCAGCTCACGGAAAACGGAAAGCTCATGCTGCCGCTGCTGCGCGAGGTCGTGCGCGCGCACCACAACGCCGAGCAGCTCAGCGCGGAGATCGGCGGCGTGTCAAAGGGCTCGCTGACGATCGGCTGCTATTACAGCATTTCGGCCCTGTGGATGCCAGAGATCCTGACGGCGTTCCGCGCCCGCTATCCGGGCGTGACCGTGCGAATGCAGGAGGGCGGCAACCTCGAGATGGCGCGCTGGCTGAACGAGCGCTCGGTCGACTGCTGTTTCGGCGCGCAGATGCACGGCGACAAGTACGACTGGCTGCCTGTCTTTCGTGACGAGCTCGTCGCGTGGCTGCCGCGCGGACACGAGCTGGCAGAGGCGGATGCCTTTCCGCTTATGCGCTTGCAGAACGAGCCGTTCATCCACACCTCGCCCAATCACGACACCGATCAGGACCGCCTGCTCGAGCAGCACGACCTGCACCCGCAGACCTGCTTTACGACGCGCGACGGCTTCACGACCTACAACATGGTCGAGGCGGGGCTCGGCGTCAGCTTCAACCAGCGGCTCATCTCGCGCAAGTGGAGCGGCACGGTGGCGGAGGTCCCGTTCGACCCGCCGCAGTTCGTCACGCTCGGCATCTCGGTCCCGTCGCTCAGGGAGGCCTCGCCCGCAGCGAAAAAGTTTATCGCCTGCGCCATCGAGACCGTCACGGGCGGGGAGAAGAGCCTTTGATAAGGTAAACGCTTCGCAGAAGTTCTGCGAAGCGTTTTTTTGCCCAAAAGCCGTTTATTTGAGCTCGGCGGTGAAGGCGATCTTCCCGTCGTCCACGATGGCGCGGATGGAGCCGTGGTGCCCCTCGGAGATCGAGCGCGCGATGGAAAGGCCGATGCCAAAGCCGCTGCCCGACGAGCGGGATTGATCGGCACGGTAAAAGCGGTCGAAGAGCTTCTGCGCGTTTTCCGGAGCAACATCCTCGCAGGCGTTCGACGAGCGGAGGACGACACCGCGCTTCGCCTTTTCGAGCGAGAATTCAATGGGGGAATCGGGCAGCGCATATTTGACCGCGTTGTCGAGCAGGATCGAGACGAGCTGGCGCACGGCGTACTCGTCGCCGCGATAGGTGAGGCCGTCCGTGATCGAAAGGCGCAGCTCGTGCCCCTTCGACGCGGCGAAGTCGACGAACGTTTCCGCCGTTTCGCGCACGGCGTCGCTCACGGGGAAGTCCTCCATCCTGAGCGGCGAATCCTCCTCGTCCATGCGCGAGAGCGTGACAAGCGAGTTGACGAGCGAGGTGAGCTTTTCCGTCTGCGCCATCGCCTTGTCGATCCATTTCTGCTTGCCGGTCTCCATTTCGAGCACCTTGAGGCTCGTGGCAATGACGGTGATGGGCGTTTTCAGTTCGTGGCTCGCGTCGGTGATGAACTGCTTCTGCTGCTGCGCGCTGCGAACCACTGGGTCGATGGCCCGGCGCGAGAGCAGCACGACAAGCAAGAAGACGAGCAGGATGCACGCCGCGTCGGCGAGCAGCGACCACATGAGCACCACGCGCATCGCACGCAGCTCGTGGTAGCAGTCGAGGAAGATGGCGATATTCTCGCCGTCATCCGTCTGCGCGACGAAAAAGCGATAACTGTTGAAGTAGCCATAGCCCGCGCCGTGTGCGAGCGCGGCGGAGAGATATTCCTGCGTATCATCCTCCGTGACGGAGGCGATATTGTCGAGGTCTGTCTGTGTCAGCGTGCCGCTTGATGTGTAGTGCAGGACAAAAAAACGCGTGGAGAACGGCGTTTCCGCCGTGAACGGCCCCTCACGCCGCGCGATTTTGTCGTCGGGCGGGGCCTGCGGCGTCTGTGAATCGTCCGCATCGTCGGGCGGCGCGGGGGCGATGTCGCCGCTGCCGCCGTCATTTTCCGGCGGTGTCGGCGCGTCGGCGCTGTCCGGCAGCTGAAAGCGCGAGTGGGGGATGGTGCCCGCGTTCTCGTAGATGAGCGTCAGCGTTTGCTTCAGGTCGGAATCGGTCGAGACGTAGTTGGCGACGTTCAGGATGATCGTCAGCAGCATCATCACCGCCGTGACGGAGAGCATCGCGATACGGATGAAGCGGTTTCGCAGGCGCTTGATCATACGCTCTCCTCCAACACGTAGCCGAGGCCGCGGTTTGCCTGCAGGGTGACGTGCGAGCCGATGGACTTGAGCTTTTTGCGAAGATTCGAGATGTTCACCCATACGACGTTGATCTCCGCCTCATTATCCCAGCCCCACACGCGCTCCATGATGCGCTCGGCGGAAAAGACCTGCCGCGGCGAGCGCATGAAAAGCTCCATGATCTGGAACTCACGCCCGCTCAGGCGGATGGAGTCCTTCCCGCAGCTCAAATTGCCGCTGCCGGGGTCGAGCGTCAGATCGCCGTAGGCGAGCACCGTCGGCTGGTAGGCCTCGCTGCGGCGCAGGATGGCGCGCACGCGGCTCAAGAGCTCGTCGGGGTCGAAGGGCTTGGGAAGATAGTCGTCCGCGCCGGCGTTGAAGCCCGTGATGCGGTCACTCTTCTGGCCCTTGGCCGTGAGCATCATGATGGGCGTTTTCACGCCCTCCTGCCGCAGCTTTTCGAGCACTTGAATACCGTCCATCTTGGGCATCATCACGTCTAAAATGACGGCGTCGTATGCGCCCGACGAGGCATATTCATAGGCGTCGAAGCCGTTGTGCACGGCGTCGACGGAGAAGTGATTTTTTTCAAAAAAGACCGTCAGCGCCTCGGCGAGATCGACCTCGTCCTCTGCGATCAGCAGCCGCATAAAAGGTTCCCCCTCTGATTTCCGGTGATACGTGTAGTATAAAGAGCGCGCGGGCAAAAATCAAGATGCCTCAGAGCGCGTCCTTCGTCGCCTCGCGCCCGCAGGTGATGTTGAGGTTGCCGTTGCGGCAGCGCAGTTCGTCCAAAAACGCCTTGGGCGCGTGGTCATCAGGGAGCGTGATGCGGTAGGTGAGCTCGTAGAGCGTGCCCATGTTGCTCGTTTTCACGCGCTCGAGCACGCAGGACTTGGTGTACTTTTCAAAGAGATCGTCGAACAATCCGTCGTAGTCAAGACTTTCGGGGATTGTGATCTTGAGCACGCGCTTGTGCTCGTCCGCGACGCCGAAATTCACCGCCGTGAGCAGCAGCATCACCGCCGAGACGATGGCAAATGCCATGACGGCGAGCCATACATAGCCCATGCCGGTCGCAAGGCCGATGGCCATCGCGAGGAACAGCGCTCCAATCTCCTTCGCTGTGCCCGGCGCGGAGCGGAAGCGCACGAGCCCAAACGCACCCGCCACGGCGACGCCCGCGCCGAGGTTGCCGTTCACCAGCATGATGACAAGCTGCACCACGGCGGGCAAAATCGCGAGCGTGACAGCGAAGCTCTGCGTCGTACGCGAACGGTACATGGAAACGAGCGCCGTGCCGACGCCGAGCAGCAGCGACACCGCCGTACAGATGAGAAACGAGACGAGCGTCAATTCGCTTCCTAAGATCGAGTTAAGCACAGAAGGTATCCTCCTTTAAATTGGTCGTGTGGACGCCTGCGGACAACTCGTCACGGTAGCAGGCACCGTATTTGGAAAACGACGCGGGGAACGCCCCGACGTCGGAGAGTAGATGGCAGAGCCACAGCGGGCACGCGCCGGGAATCTTGACCTCCATCAGCACATCGCCGCAGGGCAGCGCGATGGGTGCACCGTGGTTGCCGAGGCGGAGGTCGACATCCGTGTCGCGCCACCGTAAGTTCGTGTCGAACGTGATGCGGAGCTGCGGATCGTCGATGCCCGCAAAGGCGAGCCGGTCGTAGCCGATGAAGACCTTGGGCGCGGTGTGATAAAACGACTGAAAATAGCCAATCTCGCGTCCGATCTGGCCGAAGTTTTCACTCGGCAGCTCGCCGGAGAGAAACGGCTCCACGTTCTGGATGCCCGTTGTGATGCGGCGCTTATAGACGACGCCGTCGAACTTCTTCTTGAGCTCGACGAAGACCTTGCCGTCCTCCTGCGGCACGCCGTAGCTGCGCACGCGCAGCTTTTCCTTATAGACGGGCTTTTCGAGCGACGCGCGAATCAGGCGGTAGTCGTCGGTATCATAATAAATGTTGCAGATGGTGTACTCGCCGTACGCGTCCTTTTTCATGTAGGGTGTCATCCGCTCCAATAAAAAACGCTGCTGGGAAAGGGTCAGGCAGTATTTCTTTTCATATCGTTCAAAACAGCATTGAATCGCCATGGTGTCGAACCTCCTTTGTGCGCTCAAATATGAACGCGCAACCTAAAAGAAACCTAAAGGTAAAATCTTTATTTTCTTTAGGTAACCTTTAGGCAAAGCGGGTATGCTGTCGTCAGGCTCAAAGGAGCGGGTGCAGAGAGTGAAAAAAGCTCGCGCCCGCCCCGGGGGTACCATGCGAGATCATTGATTGAGGAGATATTATGATGAAAAAACTACTGCCTTTCCTGTGCGCGTCGGCGCTGGCGCTGTCGCTCACGGCCTGCGCCGGTACGATAAATAATAGTACGGCGGACACGGCAAGCAATGTGACCTTTACCTTTACCGGCAGCGGCGTGACCGCTGCGGGCGAGACGGACACGGGCTACGAGATCGACGGCACAGCGCTCACGATCACGTCGAGTGGTACCTACACCGTCTCCGGCAGCTGCGCGGACGGCTCCATCAAGGTGAAAAAGGGTACGACCGGCGTGACGCTGGTGCTGAGCGATCTAACCCTCACGAGCGAGGACACCGCCGCCATCACCTGCGGCAAGTCGAGCGAGGTGACCATCCTTGTTTCCAACGGTACGGAAAATTCCCTGAGCGATACCGAGCAGAACAATGACGACAACTACCCCGAAAACGAAAATGCCGAAAACGCCGTCATTAAGTGCAAGGACGGCTCGACCGTCACCCTCTGCGGCGACGGCGAACTCACCATCACGGCCAACGGCAAAAACGGTATCAAATCCGGCGCGACGACGGACGAGGACGGCGAAGCGTCGCTGACCATCCGCGATTTGACGCTGAATATCGATGCACCCGTCAACGACGCCATCAATGCCGAGCAGTTTTTGAACGTCGAGAGCGGCACGCTGACCATCGACGCCGCGGATGACGCCATTCACTGCGACTTGGTGCTGAACATCGGTGCGGACGGCACGGACGGCCCCACGATCGACATCACGAATTGCTGCGAGGGCCTTGAGGGCGCGGAGCTGAACGTTTGCTCCGGTGATATTACGATCAACGCCTCGGACGACTGCCTGAATGCGGCAAATTCCGACCTGACGGACTACGACTTCACGATGACGATCTCCGGCGGTGCGATCGACGCTTATACCTCCGGCGGAGACGGCTTTGACTCCAACGGCGACCTGACCATCACGGGCGGCACAGTGGTCGTGTGGACGGACAACACGGCGGACAACGAGCCGCTGGATGCCGACGGCACCATCACCGTTTCGGGCGGCACGGTGCTCGCCGCGGGCGGCAGCAGCGGCATGGGCATGAACCTGGAGGCCGCGCAGCCCTGCGTCATTTACGGCTCAACGGGCTTTGGCGGCATGCCGGGCAGTACGCAGAGCAGCCTGATCGCCGCGGACGCGGATTTCACGATTGAAGACGCCGACGGCAATGCTGTGTACAGCGGCACAGCCAGATGCGGTGCGAACTTCATCCTCTTCTCATCTGCCGATGTGGTGGCGGACAGTGCGTATACCCTCAAGGCGGGCGACAGCTCCACCGAAGGGACCGCGCAGAGCGGGACGGTTTCCACCGGCATGGGCATGGGCGACGGCTTCCCCGGCGGCAGACAGAAGCCGGACGGAGAACCGCCCGAGGGCTTTGACGGTCAGATGCCAAACGGCGAGAAGCCAGAGCTTCCCGACGGGGAAGTGCCCGAAATGCCCAGCGGCGAGCGCCCCACACCGCCCAGCGGGCAGGGAAGCCCCGCTGACGGCAACGCCCCAGCGGGCGACAGTACCTCCGATACCACTCCAACTGCCTAATGGCAGAGATAAAGAAAAGCAGACGGTTCGCGCAGGCCGTCTGCTTTTTGCTGTCTGTTCGGTTTTACATCGTCTCAAAACCGACGATCACGCCGCCGCGCTCGGCATAGTAGCTGCAAAGACCACGGCAGGGACGGATCTCAATGTCTGCTTCAGGAAAGTGCCCGCGCAGCGAAGCGGCGAGCGCCCCAGCCGCCTCTGGATTTTCGGCGTGGTGGATGCGCACCTTGCCGCCGTGGTAGTCAGCTTCCAGAAGCTTCTGTACCATCGCCGCGCACGTCTTTTTTTCGCCGCGGCATTTTTCAACGGGCTGGATCGTGCCCTCAAGACTTGCGGTGGCGAGGATGTGAATGCCGAGAATGCCGATGGCGCCCGCGGCGATTTTGCTGACGCGGCCGTTTTGCGCCAGATTGTGCAGGGACTTAAGACTGAAGAAGAGGTGCGTGGTGGCAAGATATTCCTGTGCCTTTTCGCAGACCACATCGAAGGGGAGGCCCTTGGCGTGCAGCTCTGCGAGCTTCTCTGCGAGCAACTGCATCTCCGGTCCCGTGCTCAGCGTGTCAAAGATGTGAATTTTGACCTCGGGATGCAACTGGAGATACACGTCGCGCGCGGCCATGGCCGAGGCACAGGTGCCGGACAGGCTGCTTGTGATGGTAATGACGAAAATCTCATCCGCGCCCTCGAACGCCTTGAGCCAGCCATCGAGGCTGGGGCAGGCCGTGCCGGATTTGCCGTTGTGGGCCGCGAGATAGTCGAGCAGCTCGTGCGTGTCGAGCGTTTCATCGTCCACGAAGTCGCGCTCGCCGGCGCGGATGGTCATGGGCACGCTCTGATAGGTTACGCCCTCCAGCATCGTGAGGTTGGCAGAGGAGTCGGCGATCAGTTTCATCATGGGGAAGCCTCCAAAAAAATAATCGGTTATTCAAAAACCTGTTGTCAGGTGAAATTATCTTTGACTACAATACAACGATTTTCAATAACTGTCAATCGGTTTTTGAAAAACTTATTGACATTTTTTTAACCAAAGTTTAAGATGATGAAAACGCAGTTTGAACGGAGGAGCAGCTATGGACGAAAATATGCGCAGCCGTCTGGCGGAGTCTGTCCGAAGCTTTCATATCCCGCGGCTCGGGGAGATCCCCGACGTGGGGCTGTATCTCGAACAGGTGACGCGTTATGTCAATCAATCCATCACGGGATGCGGGCTCAGTCCCATCACGGCCTCGATGGTCAGCAATTATGTTAAGCAGAAGATCATCCCCGGGCCAGAGAAAAAGGCCTACGGCGCGGAGAGCATTGCGTACCTCATCTTTGTCTCGTGCATCAAGAGCGTCGTCGCGATGGACGACATCCGCGCGCTGATCGGCATTCAGCACGAGACCTACGATCTGCCGACCGCTTATCACTACTTCTGCGAGGAATTTGAAAATCTCATCCGCTATGTCTTCGGCGCGAGCGACCATCTTGCAAGCGTCGGACAGGACGAGTCGGATGAAAAGGAACTGCTGCGCTCGGCACTTTTAAGCGTGACGCACAAGCTCTATCTCGACGCCTATCTGCGGCTGCTGAGGCAAGACGCGGAGCGCGCACAAAAGGAAACAGAGGAAGCGCAATGACCGTTGAACAGTTTGTCATGGCCTACGGCGCGGAGCAGGACCGTCTGCGCGCCCTGCTGCCGGAGGGCTTTGCCTCGCTGCGGCCGGTGCTGCGCATCAACGCGGAGGTGCGCGACGGCAAAACGGGGGCTCTCGAGTTCAACACTGCCGCGGAAAAAGCTGACAATCGCGGCTGGGTCAACATCGGCCGCTGGGACGATGTTCCCTTTACGAAGGACGGCAAAAAGACGACCTTCACGCTGCCGGGGCTGACGATCTCGTTCACCGGCGTCGGCATCGAGGGCGGCTGCCCGGCGGAAAAGGACAACGTAGGCTGCTATTACTTGAAAGACGGTACGTTTACGCTCGTGCCCGCGGAGAAGATCACAGCAAACAAGGAATTCTGCGACTGTGAATTCGCCTGGCGCTTTGCAGGCGGCGCGCACGGTGTCAGCCTTGGCAAAACGCTGCCCGCCATCCCCGAAGAGGAGACGACGCACTATGAAAAGGCGGCTTTCACGGTCGAAAATGCCGCCGTCATCCCCTGCATGCAGGTGTTGGGGGCCTATCAGGTGACGTTCGAGCGCTGATTTTTGAAAAAGGGCTTGCATTTTTGCCCGCGCTTTGCTATACTGCGCAATCGGGAATGAGGTTCTCCCACGGCACTGCCGAAACCGCTTTTTTGAGCTGATGACTTCTGTGATTTTGAACGGTCACAGGGGGCATCAGCTTTTTTTGTGTCCGGAGGAGGAAATTTATGTTAACTTCACTCGCACTCGTCTTTTTGGTTGGCCTTGCGCTGGCCGCGCTGTGTCAGAAGCTGAAGCTGCCGCGCATCATCGGCATGCTGGCGACGGGCATCCTGCTGGGGCCGTGCGTGCTCAACGTGCTGGACGGCTCGATTTTGTCGATCTCAGCCGACCTGCGCAAGCTCGCGCTCGTTATTATCCTGCTCAAGGCGGGACTGTCGATCGATTTGGGCGACCTCAAAAAGGTCGGCCGTCCGGCGATCCTGATGTCGTGCCTGCCCGCAACGTGCGAGATCATCGGCTATGTGCTGCTCGCGCCGTACTTCCTCGGCATCACGCGCGTGGAGGCGGCTGTCATGGGCGCGGTGCTCGCGGCGGTGTCGCCCGCGGTCGTCGTGCCGCGCATGGTGCAGCTGATGGAAAGCGGCCGCGGAACGGACAAGAGCATCCCGCAGATGATCCTGGCCGGCGCATCGTGCGACGATATCTTCGTCATTGTGCTGTTTACAACGTTTCTGCACACGGCGCAGGGCGGCAGCGCCAACGCCGCGGACTTTTTGAGCATCCCTGCGTCGATCGTGCTCGGCGTTGCGCTGGGTGCGCTTGTCGGGTGGTTGCTCAGCCGCTTTTTCGAGACTGCCTATGCCCGATCGCACTGCATCCGCAACAGCATGAAGGTCATCATCGTGCTGGGGGTCTCGCTGCTGCTCGTCGCGGCGGAGGGCTGGCTCGAGGGCATCGTGCCGGTGTCGGGCCTGATCGCGGTCGTCAGCATGGCGTGCTTACTTAAGATGAAGTGCACGCCGTTCGTTGCCAAGCGGCTCTCTGAAAAATTCGGCAAGCTCTGGCTGGCGGCGGAGGTCATTTTGTTCGTCCTCGTCGGAGCGGCGGTCGATATCCGCTATATGGCGGGCGTGGGCCTTGCGGCGGTCGGCATGATCTTCTCGGCGCTCATTTTCCGCGCCGTGGGTGTGTGCTTTTGCCTTGTCAGAACGCCGCTCACGGCGAAAGAGAGGCTCTTCTGCGTGTTTGCCTATCTTCCCAAGGCGACGGTGCAGGCGGCCATCGGCTCGGTGCCTCTTGCGGCGGGGCTGCCCTGCGGCAGCATCGTGCTGTCAGTCGCGGTGCTCGGCATCGTCATCACCGCGCCGCTCGGGGCGTTTTTGATGGACACGAGCGCGCCGAAGCTGCTGAGTAAAGCGGAGGAATAAAGAAAAGGACTTGGACGCTTTCGTCCAAGTCCTTTTCTGTTTTTATCAAGTACTCACACGTCGAGCGCCATATTTGTGCGCTCCATTACCACCACAAGGATGGGAATGAGGATGAGCTGCAAGATGATGCCGGGGATGGCCGTCGTCACCGCGCCGGAGAGGAAGAGGGCGAGGCTGAACTCCGTGCCCTGAAGGCCCGCGAGCAGGAACTTCACAAGGCCCCACACAAGGCGGCCCGCGACCATCGCGGAGATGAGCGAGGCATAGATGCGCCAGCCTGTTTTCGGCAGCTTGCGGTACAGAAGACCGGCGATGGCGCCGTAGGTCGCCATTTCAAACGCCATGGGAATAGCGATCCAGATCGGCGGCATGCCGGACATCGAGCGCAGCAGCGGGGAGATAAAGCCGACTGCGAGTCCCCACGGCCAGCCGCACATGAAGCCGCACAGCAGCGCGGGAATGTGCATGGGACAGAGCATGGAGCCGATCTCGGGGATCTGACCGGTCAAAAACGGCAGAACCATCGCAAGGGCGAGGAAGAGCGCGGAATAGGTGAGCTTTCTCACAGGGGAAGCGGTACGGGCAGTTGCAGTGGCAGCGTTGTTCATGGTTTGTTCTCCATTCCTTCGAGCAGCGAACGGATGTGCGCCATGGCGTCGTCCAGAATGGCGGAGGACTTTTTGTCCACGCCCGCGACATACGTGCTGCATAGATTCATCGGGATGAGCACACGGTAGGCATTGCTTGACGCGACGGCGTTTGCCATGGCGGGGGAGATCTCGCCCATCAGCGCATCGGCGATCGCGATGCCGATGGGGCCGACGATGATCTGCGCGCTGCGGCAGGCCACGATGACGGGGTTTTCGCCCGTGGCCACGCGGTCAGCGCCCGCGCGGCGCATCACGTCGGAAGCGGCGCTGTTCGTACCGACCGCCATGATCTCGAGGTGCGGGAAGGACTTTTTGATGTTCTCGACCAAAGTTTTGCCGAGCTTTCCGCCCTGACCGTCGATGACAAGGATCGTCACGGTGTTCTCATCCTCTCTTGCGTCTTGTTTTCTGCGCGAAAACCCTTGAAAAGACAAAGAAAAGGCATCAATATTCCCCTTGCAGGGAGATTGATACCTTGGTGATACCTCGTTTGCTTTCAGGGAACGCGCGGAAGAAAAGTCAGCTTGTGCCAACGCTGCCGGCTTGTGCCGACGCAGGAATTTTAACAAAAAAGCGCAGGGCTGTCAATCCCTTGCCCCTTGCGAAAGGGGCGAAAAAGCGCTATGATAAACGAAACTTTTTGGTAAAGGAACCCCGCCACTATGACGAATTTTACCGATATTCGCGACTTTCTGCGCGCCCACTGCGCGCGCTATCCAGAGCTGGCGCTTCAGGACGTCTTCAAGGCGCTCTATCAGAGCGCCTTTGGCTGCGAGCATCTGATCGCCGACCCGTCCGCCGCCGCAGACTACATCCGCGCCGAAGCGGCGCGAAGCGGTGACCGTATCTCCGAGCTCGTCGAGCTGCTCGGCGGCGACTACTGCCGCGTGCACCTCGGCGTTTTGCAGGACGGCTTGAGCGCGGAGACGTTTGCGCGGCTCTTCGCCCTCTCTGCGCGGCACGAGGAGTGCGGGCGCGAAAAGCTCGAAGCGATGCTCACCGCCTTGCAGACAATGGCCGGCGCGGGCGAGCTGCCGTTTTCTGCGCAGGAGACGGAGGAAGCTGTTGAGAGGTGGCGCAAGGACGGCTTTCCGCCGCTGCACCACTCCGAGATATTTCGGCAGAATTACGCGCCCGCGTACCGCGTCCTGCGGCGCGACTTCGCCCGCGCGCTGCCGCTGTTTGCGCGCATCGACCGCCTGACGGCGGAAAGAAGCCGCGTGCTCGTCGCCATCGAGGGCGGCAGCGCCAGCGGCAAGACGACGCTCGGCGAGCTGCTGCAAAATGTTTACGGCTGCCCTGTCTTCCACATGGACGACTTTTTTCTCCGGCCCGAGCAGCGCACGGAGGCGCGCTTCACGCAGCCCGGCGGCAACGTCGACCGCGAGCGCTTTTTGGAAGAGGTGCTGATCCCTCTGCGCGAGGGAAGACCCATCGACTACCGCCGCTTCGACTGCGCGACGTTTACCATCGCCCCGCCGCAGCGGATTAAGGCGGGAACACTCAACATTGTCGAGGGCGCGTACTCCATGCACCCCGACCTTGCGCCGTACTACGATCTATCCGTTTTTCTGCCGATTTCGGCAGAAAAACAACGCGAGCGCATCCTCAAACGGAATGCGCCCGCGCATGCAAAGCAGTTTTTCGACCGCTGGATCCCTTTCGAGCAGCGCTATTTCGACGCGCTCGATGTGCGGAACCGCTGCGATCTCATCCTTTCGGCGGACGGTTAAATGAGCGTGCCGCTCGGCGCGATGCCGAGCACATATTCGACCGCAATCGCCACAAGAACGACCAGCAGCGAAATGATGAAGCCGTGAAGCATCGGCTTTGCGCCAGACTTGCACAGCGCCGCGAAGTTCGTATTGAGGCCGATGGCGGCGAGCGCCGCGACCATCAGGAACTTGCTGATACTCTTGAGCGTCGTAGCGAGGCCCGCGGGAATGACGCCGACGCTGCACAGAATGGACATTGCAAGGAAACCGAGGATGAACCACGGGAACACCGACTTCATATTGACCTTGACGCCATGGTCGCCGCTTTGTGCGGCGGCCTTTTTCTTGAGGTGCACGCTGATGGCGGCGAAGACCAGCACCGTCGGGATGATGGCGAGTGTGCGCGTCAGCTTGACCATCGTGGCAAAGTCGCCTGCGGCCTCGCTGAAGGCGTAGCCCGTGGCGACGACGCTCGAGGTGTCGTTGACCGCCGTGCCGGCCCACAGGCCGAACGCCGCGTCGGAAAGGCTCATCGCGCGGCCGAGCAGCGGGAACACGACGACCATGATCGTGTCAAAGAGGAACGTTGCCGACATGCCGTAGGCGATGTCCATGTCCGTTGCCTCGATGACCGGCGCGATGGCGGCGATGGCGCTGCCGCCGCAGATGCCCGTGCCCGCGTTGATGAGGCTGCTCGTCTTCCAGTCAAGCCCCAGCGCCTTGCCGATCACATAGCCGAGGCCGAAGCACGTCGCCAGTGTGAAGAGCATGACGGTGAGCGAGAACTTACCGACCGTCAGCACGGTCGTGATGTTCAGGCTGGCGCCGAGCAGGATGATGGCGAATTTCAGAATTTTCTTCGAGGTGAATTTGATGCCGGGCTTCGTCTTGTCATTCGGCGCGTAAAAGCGGTTCACGATCATGCCGATGAACATCGCGATGACCGACGCGCCGATCAGGTGCAGCCCCACGGATTCCTCCAGCTGCTCTAAAAACTTGGCCACCACGGCGATGACGAGCGCGATGGCGCAGCCGGGCAGCATTTTCTTTACGGATTCGATAAATTTCATGTGCTTTTTCTCTCCTCCAATGCGTGTTGCGGGTGTATTATATCACCGACTTATGATATAATAAAATTATAAATAAGAATATGTCGATTCCTGTTTGTTATCGATAAAGGAGAGAGAACATGGACCAGCGGCTTGAGACCTTTTTGACCGTGTGCGCCACGATGAACTACCGCAGGGCGGCGGAGCAGCTGCATTTGACGCAGCCCGCCGTGACGAAACAAATTCAGGCGCTTGAAGCGCTGTACGGCGTGCGCCTTTTTACCTACGACAGCCGAAAGCTCAGAAAAACGGCGCAGGGCGAAACGCTTGAGATCTACGCCATCAGCCAGCGCTATCAGGACGAGGAGCTGCGCCGTGCGCTCAAACGGCAGGAGAAGACGAGCCTTCGCATCGGCGCGACGAAGTCCATCGGCGACTATATCCTGCTGCCGCAGATCATCCGCTTTTTGAAAGAACCGGACAACGAGCTCTTTTTTACCGTCGACAATACGGCACACCTGCTCGCCCAGCTCGAGGGCGGTGAGCTTGACTTCGTCGTGCTCGAGGGCATTTTTGACAAGAGCCGGTACGAGAGCTTTCTGCTGCGCAACGAGCCCTACATCGGCATCTGCGCGAAAGATCACCCGTTTTCGGGCTGTGAGGTGCCGATGGATGAGCTCTTTTCCGAGCGGCTCATCCTGCGCGAGCCTGGCTCCGGTACGCGAAAGATTTTAGAGCGAGAGCTCATGCAGTGCGGCTACACGGTCGAGGCGTTTCGCGCGAATGTCTGCATCAGCAGCTTCAAGCTCATCCGGCATCTGGTGAGCGAGGGCTGCGGCGTGAGCTTCCTCTACGAGGCCGTCGTCAAGAATGATGCGCAGTTCGGGCATTTTTCCTGCCCGCCGCTCACGGGCGTGCACGAGCTGAACGTCGTGTGCCTCAAAAACACCAATGTGCCTGCGCTTGCGCGGCGGTTCCTTGATCTGTAAATTTGGACAATTCTGCTGATCTGCGCAAAAATGCGGGGGATTGAGCGATATGACTGCGGTTTATGGAATCAGTCAATGGAAAAATCCAACATTAGAACTTAGATAAGATAGGTGATGATCGCCGCGCGATATTTTTGCTGCGCGGCGGCAAACACGCGGTACGCCGCGAAAAGGGAGAGCAGGAACATGAGCGATATCAACGGCAGCAAGCCCACGAATTTCCCTCTCGACGAGAGCAAACTGGATTTCAAAATACCCCGCACGGACGCTCCGCGCGAAAACGTCCTCAAGCTCGGCAGTATGATCACGAACCGCATCGGCCTCAAGGCCACGGCGGACGACCCCGAGTACTGGGGCCTTGCCGGCGTGATGACCGACGAGATGGTCGACGTCGCGCTCAAAATGGGCGTGCGCAAGCCCAAGACGACCGAGCAGTTGATGAAGCTCACCAAAATGGAGCGCGAGCCGCTCGAAAAGCTCCTCACGGAGATGGCGTGGACAGGCATCATCGAGTACAACTGGGAGAACCTGGACGGCAAAAACCCTAAGCATGAAAAGCGCTGGGTGCTGCCGCTGTTCGTCCCCGGCAGCGCGGAATTTCTGAACATGCGCAAAAGCCAGATCGACGAGCATCCCGAGGTCGCGGCGTTCTTTGAGCGCATGACGATGCTCCCGCTCGAAAAGATCACGCCCATGGTGCCGCCGGGAGGCGCAGGCATCGGCATGCACGTCATCCCTGTGGAAAAGGCCATCGAGACAGAGAACGAGTCCGTTGACTTAGAACACATCTCCTACTGGCTCAGCAAGTACGAGGGCAAGTACGCCAAGAGCATGTGCTCCTGCCGCTTGAGCCGCGCCAAGCTCGGCAAGGGCTGCGGCGACGACGCCGAAAGCTGGTGCATCGGTGTGGGCGACATGGCCGATTACATCGTCGAAACACAGCGCGGCGAATACATCACGAAGGACGAAGCGCTCGAAATTTTCAAAAAGGCCGAGGACAACGGCTTTGTCCACCAGATCACGAATATCGACGGTGAGCAGAAAATTTTCGGCATCTGCAACTGCAACGTCAACGTCTGCAACGCGCTGCGCACATCGCAGCTGTTCAACACGCCGAACCTGTCGCGCAGCGCGTATGTTGCGAGCGTCGAGAGCGAGAGCTGTGTCGCCTGCGGCCGCTGCGTCGAAAACTGCCCCGCGGGCGCGGTCAAGCTGGGACAGAAGCTCTGCACGAAGGACGGCTACATCGAATATCCCCGTCAGGAATTACCCGACGATGTCAAGTGGGGGCCGGAAAAGTGGAGCGTCGACTACCGCGACAGGAACCGCATCAACTGCTACGATACCGGTACCTCGCCGTGCAAGACGGCCTGCCCAGCGCACATCGCGGTGCAGGGCTATCTGAAGCTCGCCGCGCAGGGCAAGTACCGCGAAGCCTTGCAGCTCATCAAGCGCGAAAATCCGTTCCCCGCGGTCTGCGGCCGCATCTGCAACCGCCGCTGCGAGGATGCCTGCACGCGCGGTACGGTCGATCAGGCCGTCGCCATCGACGAGGTCAAGCGCTTCATCGCCCAGCAGGACCTGAACGCGGAAACGCGCTTTGTGCCCGAAAAGGTCATTCCGAAGGTCGACGGCGAGTTTTCCGAGAAGATCGCCGTCATCGGCGGCGGCCCCGCGGGCCTGTCGTGCGCATACTACCTCGCTGAAAAGGGCTACCGCCCGACGGTGTTTGAAAGGGAAGCGCGTCCCGGCGGCATGCTGATGAACGGCATTCCGAGTTTCCGCCTCGAAAAAGACGTGGTGGAGGCAGAGATCGACATCCTGCGTGAACTCGGTGTCGAGTTCCGCTGCGGCGTGGAGGTCGGAAAAGACGTGACCATCGCGCAGCTGCGCGAGCAGGGCTATCAGGGCTTCTATGTGGCCGTCGGTCTCCAGTCCGGCGGCAAGCTGAACATCCCCGGCGGCGACGCGGACGGCGTCATGGCGGGTATCGACTTTATGCGGCAGGTCAACCTGCATGAAAAGAAGACGCTTTCCGGTAAGGTCGTCGTCATCGGCGGCGGCAACATCGGCGCGGACGTTGCGCGCACGGCGGTGCGCTGCGGCGCGGAGAGCGTTGACCTCTACTGCTTAGAGGCTTACGACGATATGCCGATGGGCGAGGAAGACCGCAGCGAGTGCGAGCGCGACGGCATCACCGTCCACGCCGGCTGGGGCCAGACCGAGATCGTGGTGGAGGACGGCAAGTGCGCGGGCATCAGGTTCCGCAAGTGCACGCGCGTCAAGAACGGCGAGGGCCGCTTCGCACCTGAGTTTGACGACAGTGTGAGCGAGCAGGCCGAGTGCACGACGGTTCTCTACTGCATCGGCCAGAAGGTCGACTGGCGCGAGCTGCTCACCGGCACCGCTGTTGAGTTCAACCCCAACGGCACGGTCAAGGCAGACCCCGTCACGTATCAGACGGCGGAAAAGGACATTTTCGTCGGCGGCGACGCCTATACGGGTCAGAAATTTGCCATCGACGCCATCGCCGCGGGCAAGGAGGGCGCGATCTCGCTGCACCGTTTTGTCCAGCACGCGACGCTGGCGGTCGGCCGCAACCGCCGCCAGTTCATTGAGCTCGACAAGGAGAACGCTCTGATCCCCGTCAATTACGACACAACGCCGCGCCAGCGCATCGGCTATAACGAGGTGCTGCGCAGGACGTTTAGCGACGAGCGCGTCGCGTTCACCGAAGAGCAGATCAAAAAGGAGACCGCGCGCTGCCTTAGCTGCGGCGCGAGCATCGTCGACCCGAACAAGTGCATCGGCTGCGGCGTCTGCACGACGAAGTGCGCGTTCGACGCCATCCACCTGCACCGCGAGAGACCGGAGTGCAGCAAGATGTACGCCTGTGAGGACAAGATGAAGGCCATCCTGCCGTACATGATCAAGCGTGAGTTCAAGATCAAGCGTGCGGCGAGAAAGAGCAAGTAATGCACGAGCTGGGCATTGTCTTCCACGTCATCAAGAGCGTGGAAAAGATCGGAGAGGAAAACGGCCTGACGAACGTCGCGTCCGTGACGCTCGAGCTCGGCGAGGTGTCCGGTGCGATCCCGCACGAACTCGAAAGCTGCTGGAACTGGGCAGTCAAGAAGACCGAGCTTTTACCGGAGGCCGCGCTCAAGATCGAGACCATCCCCGCCGTTACGTACTGCGAGGGCTGCGGGCGCGACTATCCCACGGTGCAGTTTGGCCGCACCTGCCCGCACTGCGGCAGCGAAAAAACATGGCTCAAGCAGGGCAGCGAGATCAACTTAAAGGAGATCGAGGCAATATGACAGAACCCTATAAGATCATCGAGGTGAAGGAGAGCGTCTTCGCCGACAACGACCGCGAGGCCGCGCGCCTGCGCGTGCAGCTCAAGCAGGACAGAACGTTTCTGCTGAACCTGATGTCCTCGCCGGGCAGCGGCAAGACGACGACGCTGCTGCGCACGCTTGAAGCGCTCAAGGATGAGCTGCGCATCGGCGTGATGGAGGCGGACATCGACTCCGACGTGGACGCAAAGACCATCGCGGACGCGGGCGTCAAGACCATCCAGCTCCACACGGGCGGCATGTGCCACCTCGATGCAAGCATGACGGAGCAGGGCCTCAAGGAGATCGGCACGAAGGACTTGAACCTCGTCGTGCTCGAAAACGTCGGCAACCTCGTCTGCCCCGCGGAGTTCGACACGGGCGCGGTCAAAAACGCGATGATCCTCTCCGTGCCGGAGGGACACGACAAGCCGCTCAAGTACCCACTCATCTTCACTGTGTGCGACGCGCTCATCATCAACAAGATCGACGTGCTGCCGTATTTTGACTTCGACATGGAAAAGGTCGTCGAATACGCGCACATGCGCAACCCGAAGCTCAAGATATTCCCCCTCTCCGCCAAAACCGGCGAGGGCGTGGACGCTTGGTGTAATTGGCTGCGCGAGCAGGTGCGCGCTTGGAACGGGTGAGAAAAGGGAAAGAGATGTACCGCAAGGTACATCTCTTTTTTTGTTATGCGTCCAGCCGAAAGACCGACGGGTAAATTTGTCCGTCCCTGAACTCAAGCACGCCGTAGGTCGGGCGGCGGGAATCGCCAATCGAACCGGGATTCATCATCATCGGCCGCGACGCCGCGTCCACGAGCGGCACGTGCGTGTGGCCGAAGAGCAGAATGTCGGCGTTCATCTCGAGCGCGCGGTACTGCGCGCGGAGAAGTCCGGTCTTCACCCCTAACGTGTGCCCGTGCGCGATGAGCACGCGGTGATCGTCCAGAATCAGCACGCGCTCAAGCGCTTCAAAGCGCCCGAAGTCGCAGTTGCCGGGGACCTGCTCGAGCGGCAGGCTGGGGAAAAGTTCACGCAGCTCCTCGACATCGCGCCAGCCGTCGCCAAGATGGATGATGCCCTGCGGCTTTACGAGCTCTACCGCGCGCACCATGTTGTCGACATTGCCGTGCGAGTCGGATAGTACCAAGTATTTCATAGCGCTTACAGGAACTTGTCGAGCTCGCGCTCGACCTCATCCATCTTCTTGATCTGCGGCTTGTCGATGCGATAGCCGCCCTTGACGACCATGTCGAGCTCACGCAGCGCGCTCAAATTCTGAAGAGGGTTGCCGGAGCAGACGATCAGGTCGGCCTGCTTGTCCGCCTCAATGCTGCCGGTCAGATCGCCGATGCCCGCGAGCTGGGCATTGAGTTTCGTCGCGCTGTACAGCGCGAACGCGGGCGTCACGCCGCAGTATTTGACGAAATAGTGCAGCTCGCGCCACATGTCGTAATGCGTGATGTACGGGCAGCCGACGTCTGTACCGAGACCGACCGGCACGCCCGCGGCGAGGTTTGCCTTTGCGAGCGCGACGATGCCGTCGAAGACGATCTTGCCGTTTTCCTGCTGCTCATACGCCGCGTGCGAAATGCTGCGGTCGAAGAGCGCGTAGGGCAGGGCGGGGGAAATGGTCGAAATTTGGAACGCCTTGCGCTGCTTGAAGAGCGTGATCATTTCATCGCTTGGCTGCGCGCCATGCTCGATGGAGTCGACGCCGTTTTGCAGCGCGACCATCACGCCCTCAGGGCTCTCAACGTGCGCCGCGACGATCATGCCGAGCGAATGTGCCTTGTCGCACGCGGCCTTGACAAGCTCGGGCTGCATGCGCAGCACGCCCGGCTCGCCCACGACTTCGGCGTCCAGCACGCCGCCGGTGATCATCAGCTTGATGAGGTCGGGCTTTTCGGCGGCGATCTTTTCGACGAGCGCCGCGGCCTCTTCGGCGGAGTGCGCCTCGTAGGCGAGCGAACCCGCCATGTGCCCGCCGGGGACGGAGACCGCCATGTTCGACGCCAGCACGCGCGGGGCAAGAATTTTGCCCGCCGCGGCGAGGTCGCGAATTTTCGTGTCGTAATCGGCGACGCCGCCGACTGTGCGGATGGTCGTGACGCCGGAGAGCAGCTCGGTTTTGGCGTAGCCCTCGCACATGTTGACACCGATCCTGTTCGTCAGCGCGCAGAAGGTGATGAGCTTGACGAGCTTTTTGGGGTCGCTCGCCTTCTTTTTCGGCTTGCCCGAGGCGGGCAGGTGCACGTGCATGTTGATGAGACCCGGCAGCACATATTTTCCGCCGAGGTCGACTGCCTCATAGCCTGCGGGGATATGCTGTGCGTCGACGATCTCATTGATTTTCTCGCCGTCGATGCAGACGGCCTTGCCCGTCTGCGGCTCCATGTGCTCAGAGCCGTCGAGAAGCACGCAGTTTGTCAATGCGTACTTTTTGTCGTTGTGGTACATCGGAGTGTGCGCCTTTCCTGTTATCGAATCTGGCCGCTGCCGGTGATGACGTATTTATAGGTGCTCAGCTCGTCGAGCCCCATCGGGCCGCGCGCGTGGAGCTTCTGCGTCGAAATGCCCATCTCGCAGCCGAGGCCGAACTCCCCGCCGTCGGTGAAGCGGGTGGAGACGTTGACGTACACCGCCGCGCTGTCGACCTCGTCGACAAAGCGGTCGGCCGCGGCTTGGTTCTCGGTCACGATGCAATCGCTGTGGTGCGTCGAGTGATGCTGGACATGCGCGATGGCCGCATCCAGATCATCTACGACCGCGACGGCGAGAATGTAATCGAGAAATTCCGTGTCGAAGTCGAGCTCCGTTGCCGCCGTGCCGGGAATGATCTCCGCCGCGGCTTCGTCGAGCCGCAGCTCGACGGGGACAAGGCCCGCTTCTCTACGCTTGTCGACAAGCGCGGCCTTGAGCTTGGGGAGAAATTCCTTTGCAATGTCGCGGTGGACAAGGCAGACCTCCTCCGCGTTGCAGACGGACGGGCGGCTCGTCTTGGCGTTTTCGATGATCTTTACCGCCATATTGAGGTCAGCGTCCCTGTCGACGTACACATGGCAGATGCCCGTGCCGGTCTCGATGCAGGGAACGCTTGCATTTTCCACGCACGCGCGGATGAGCCCCTTGCCGCCGCGGGGGATCAGCAGGTCGACAAGGCCGTCCGCCGTCATCAATACCTGCGCGCTCGCATGCGTTGTATCCTCAACGATGTTGACAATGTCGGAATCGCCGCCGACGGACTCAACGCCCGCCTTGAGCGCCGTGACGATGGCGTGAGAGGAGCGATAGGCCTCCTTGCCGCTGCGCAGCATGCAGACGTTGCCGCTCTTGATGCACAGCGCCGCAGCGTCCGACGTGACGTTCGGGCGGCTCTCGTAGATGATGGCGACCAGACCGAGCGGTACCTGCCGCTTGGTGATGGTCATACCATTGGGGCGCTTGAACTGCGCGAGCGCGCGGCCCACGTGGTCGGGCAGCGCCGCGGCCTCGCGGATGCCCTCGGCCATCGCGTGGATGCGGCTCTCCGTCAGGGCGAGACGGTCGAGCATCACGTCGGAGATCGCGCCCTTCGCCGCCTCCATGTCCTTGGCATTTTCGCGCAGGATATCTTCGCTGTTGGCCTCAAGGCTCTCCGCCATCGCGAGCAGCAGCCGGTCCTTCTCCTCGGCGCTTGCGCTGTGGATGCTGCCCCAGGCAGCTTTTGTGCGTTCCAGAAGTTCGATCGTTGTCATACTTCATCCCTCTTTGCCAAAAATCTTGTGCCCACGCGCTTGCCCGCGGCCACATCGTAGAGTACCTCGGGCGACTGGCCGTTGGCGATGACCATTTCGCAGCCTGCTGCCGTCGCCATCTGCGCGGCGCGGAGCTTGGTCGCCATGCCGCCGGTGCCGAGGTTCGAACCGCTGCCTCCGCCGAGCGAAATGATGTGCTCGTCGATCTTTTCCACCGTGTCGATGAGCTTCGCGTCGGGGTTCTTGCGCGGGTCTCCGTCGAAGAGCCCGTCGATGTCCGAAAGCAGAATGAGGAGGTCCGCCTGGATCGTCACGGCCACGATGGCAGAGAGCGTATCGTTGTCGCCGATGCCGAACTCCTCGGTGGAGATGGTGTCGTTCTCGTTGATGACCGGCAGCGCGCCGAGCTCTAAAAGCCGCGCGAGCGTGTTGTGGAAGTTCTGCTTGCGCACGCCGCCCTCTTCGATATCCGGTGCGGTGATGAGCAGCTGTGCCACGGTGTGGTTATACTCGGTGAAGAGCTTGTCGTAAATGTACATCAACTCGCACTGGCCGACAGCGGCGGAGGCCTGCTTCGTCGGCACGTCTTTCGGCCGTTCGCTCAGGTTGAGCTTGCCAAAGCCCATGGCGATGGCACCAGAGGAGACGAGGATGATCTCGTGTCCCATATTTTTAAGGTCGCTTAAAACCTTGCACAGCTTTTCCATACGCTGGATGTTCAGCCGCCCCGTGGGGTGTGCCAGCGTGGATGTGCCGACCTTGACGACAATTCTCATATCGTGATCCCTCCGATCAAAGCGGGCGCGCGATACGCGCGGACGCTGGAATTTGCCCTTTATTATACCGCGCCGATTTGCATTTTGCACTCTTTTTTTGCAAATTTTGCGCCGTAATGACACAGTAAAGTGAAAAAGCACAGGCGCGCGAAAGCGCGCCTGTGCTTTTTTGTGAGATTCTGCTTAAAACGGCTTTTTCGCGACCTCTAAGATCACGTCGAGCATGCCTTGGATCTGCGGGGTGATGACCTTGTTGCGGTGATAAAGCACCTGCCGCCACTGGCTCATCTGACAGTCGGCCACAGGGATGATGGCAAGGTTGCCCTTGTGAATGCTCATCTTCGCCGTGTAGCGCGGCAGCACGGAGAGATACTCTGGATTCTCGCGGATGAGCTTGAGCGCGAGCGTGTCGCTCTCGAGCTCCAAAAACGGCTCGACACTTAGATCCTGACGGGCAAGCTCGCGGTCGAACTGGTCGCGGTAGGGGTTGCCGTGGTTCATCAGGATGAACGGGTGCGACACAAGGTCGGCAAGGTGCACATCATCGCGGGCAGAGAGCGGGTTTTCCGTGTTCGTCACGATGACGACGTCCTCCTGCGCTTCGAAGACTTTGACAAACTGCGTGTCGAAGATCTGCTCATCGAGCGTGTAGATGATGTCGAGCTCATTCTTGACGAGCATTTCGGTGATGGAGGCGATATTGCCCGCGTGCAGGCTGATCTGCACGTGCGGAAAACGCTCGTGGTAGAGCGGCACGATGTTAGAGAACGAGGCGGTGAGCAGCGAATTGAGCGTGCCGACGCGCACGGTGCCGCTCAGCTCGGAATCCGACGAGGCAAAGGCGCTGGCACGCGCGATGGCGCTCACCACGTCGCGCGCGTAGGAGACAAAGTCCTTGCCGTACTGCGTGATGGAGACCGTTTTGCCGATGCGGTCAAAGAGCTGCACGCCCAGCTCGCGCTCGAGCTGCTGGATCTGCACCGTGACGGCGGACTGGGAATAATCCAGAGCTTCCGCCGCACGGGAGAAGCTCTTGAGCTCCGTGACTTTTAAGAATGTGACCAGGTTGCGGACTTCCATGGCTGTCCTCCGATTCAAATTTGTAATACATTTTCAAAAATATATTAGTGGAAATATCTTAATTTGTCAATAGACGCATTATAAAAAATAATGAGTCGGGCGAAAAAGTCGGCCGTGGACACACGGCCGGCTTTTTATGAAGGGGATCAGTCCTTGTACTCGTGGTGCAGCAGCTCGTGCGCGCGCTCATTGAGACCCGCGGCATACATCGCGTCGAGGACGGGGTTGCGCTCGCTGCGCTTGAACATCGCGCTGCGGTCGATCTCGTACAGGCCGTGGGCGCGCTTGAGCTTGGTGCTCATCAGCGCGTAGGGCTGGCCCGCGCCGCCGACGCAGCCGGTGCGGCAGGACATGACCTCGACCAGGTCGACCTCGACCTCGCCGTTTTCGATTTGATCGAGCAGCTTTGCCGCGTTGGCAAGGCCGTGGGCCAGGGCGACGCGCACGTCGCGCCCGTTAACGGGGATGGTCACAAAGCGGACCGCCTCCGTGCCGCGAAGACCGCTGTGCTCGAGCATGCGCAGGACGTTTTTGCTCTTGTCGGGCAGGCAGCAGCGGAGCACCGCCTCCGCCACGCCGCCGGAGGTGCCGAAGATCTCGGCCGCGCCGCTGCCCATGCCGAACGGCAGGTCGGGCGACTCCTTTTCGAGCATCTGGAAGCGGATGCCGGATTCCTTGATCATCTTGATGACCTCCTGCGTGGTCAGCACGAGGTCGACGTTCGGTACGCCGTCGCGGCGGAATTCCTCGCGTCCGGCCTCCATTTTCTTGGCTGTGCAGGGCATGATGGCGATATGGAAGGTCGTGCGGCCGTCGGCGGCGTCCTTTTCGCGGTACTTGTCCTTTAAGACCGTTGCGAACATTTGCATAGGCGAGAGCGCGGAGGACAGGTTCTTGATGAACTGCGGGCGCTCCTGCTCCACATAGCGCACCCAGGACGGGCAGCAGGATGTCATCAGCGGGAGATTTTCGCCCGTTTCCAGGCGGCGGAGGAATTCCTTCGATTCCTCGCGCACCGTGAGGTCCGCGCCGAAGATCGTATCGTAAATTTCATCCGCACCCATGATCTTGAGTGCCGTGACGAGCTTGTCGAGCACATTTTCGCCTGCGGGCAGACCATAGGCCTCACCGATGGCGACGCGCACGGCGGGCGCGATCTGGATGACGACACGCTTTTGCGGGTCGTGCAGGGCACGCCACGCCGAGCCAATGTCGTTTTTGACGGTGATGGCGCCGGTCGTGCACACGGCGGCGCACTGGCCGCAACTGACGCAGTGCGTGGTCGAGATGGGCTGGTCGTCGCCTGCCTCAATGTGCAGCCCTGGGCCGCGGCCTGCAAAGTGCAGGATGCTCATGCCCTGGACCTCTTTGCACACGCGCACGCAGTCGCCGCAGAGGATGCATTTGTTGAGGTCGAATGTGACCGCAGGGCTTGAAAAGTCCATCGGTACATGCTCGCGCGTATCCTTGAAGTGAACGTGATGGATGCCGAAGCGCACGGCCATCTCCTGCAGACGGCAGGAGCGGTTTTTTTCGCAGGCGGTGCAGTCGCGGCAGTGCGAGGCAAGCATCAGCTCCAGTATCATGCGGCGGTATTTGAGAAGGCGCGACGTGTTGGTGCGGATGCGCATGCCGTTTTTCGGCTTGGTCGTGCAGGCGGCGTCGATCTTGCCGGTGTCCAGATCCTCGACCATACACATGCGGCACGCGCCGTAAACGGAAAGGTCGGAGTGGAAGCAGAAGTTCGGCATTTCCACGCCCGCCTTGCGGCAGACATCCATGATCGTGGGCTCGTCGTCGAACTCCACGCGGATGTTGTCGACATACATGATACCCTTAGCCATCGATCTCCACCTCCTGGATCGCATCAAAGGGGCAGGCCTCGATGCAGGTATAGCATTTGACGCATTTTTCCGGATCGATCACGAACGGCGATTTGATGACGCCCGTGATGGCCTCGGCGTGGCAGGAACGCGAGCACTTGCTGCATCCGCGGCAGATGCTCGGGTCGATCTCGAGGCGGATGCGGTTATAGGGAAGTCCACCCGGCTCGATCGGCTCGCGGTCAAGCTCGCAGAGCGCGCAGTCCCCGCGCAGGTGATCCTTGAATTCCTCGGGAAAGTATTTGATGGCCGTCTCCAGCGTGTGGTAGGAATTGCGGCCCAGATTGCAGAACGCCGTGACTGAGATCATCTCGCCAAGGTCGGTGAGCATATGAAAGTCCGACTCGCTGAGGCGGTAATCCCGCATGGCCCAGAGCAGCTCGTTCATGCGCTTTGTGCCCTCGCGGCAGGGAACGCACTTGCCGCAGAACTCTGTCTGCGTGTACTGCATAAAGCGACACGCGACATCGACCATGCAGCGGTCCTCGTCGAGCACCGTGATGACGCTGTCGCCGCGGCGCACGCCGTAGGGCTTGAGCTTTTGAAAGTGCAGGGGCAGATCGAGATGCTCCTCGACGAGAAGGCCGCCGCTCGGGCCGCCGATCTGCACCGCCTTAAACTTTTTCCCATTCGGAATGCCGCCGCCGATCCCGTAGATCGC
>OJOL01000312.1_pt1 | contig 35866 bp, 27 predicted proteins | sample 1598121 | NCBI WGS metagenome assembly OJOL01 (sample SAMN01915219, study PRJEB22387) | human gut metagenome | isolation source: stool | host: Homo sapiens | place: USA
GAGGACTGGAGCCCCAAACAGGAACTATTTCACCGCAACTTATGAGATGAGGTGGCGTGCTCTATTGGCTTGCACTCGTGGTGAGGTCGTGAGCCTGTAAAAGGTGTGCGTGCGCTTGCCGTTCGTATCTGCTATCATTCCTAGTCTGTGCGCTCATGCGGGCGTGGCGGAATTGGTAGACGCGCCAGATTTAGGTTCTGGTGGGATTCCCGTGAAGGTTCGAGTCCTTTCGCCCGCACCAACGCATCTGCGTCGGCTTCGGCCGTCGCGACTCTTTGTTGCATAAAGGTACCAGCACCTCAGATAAGCTGGGCAGTATGAGGAGGAACGTGTTGAACATCACCGCTTCTGACGTCAAGGACGCCAAGCTCACCGCTACGGTCACCATCCCGGCCGCCGACGTCGACGCCGCGATTAAGAAGGCCTACAAGGACACCGCTAAGAAGTACCGCTTCCCGGGCTTCCGTGCCGGTAAGGCTCCCCGTCCGGTCATCGACTCCGCTCTTGGCGCCGAGGCTACCCTCGCTCAGGCCACCAACGACCTGATTGCCGCCAACGAGCCCGCCGTCCTCAACGAGCTGGACATCGTCCCCACCAAGAGCGGTGACTACAAGGAGCTCGACCTCGCCAAGGACCACGAGGACTACACCTACACCGTCGAGTTCTCCCTGCGTCCCGCCGCTGAGCTCTCCTCCTTCGACGCCGTCGAGATCGAGATGCCTCCTGCGGAGGTCACCGAGTCCGAGATCAACAACCAGGTTGAGATGCTCCTCAACTACCGTGCCACCTTCGAGGACGTCGAGGGTCGTGCCGTCGAGGCCGAGGACTACGTTACCGTCGACCTCAAGGCCGTCGAGAACGCCGACAACTTTGCCGCCGAGGGCCGCATGCTCATCGCCGGTAGCGACAGCAACCCCAAGGAGTTCAACGAGGCCCTGATCGGCGCTAACGTTGACGACGTTAAGACCGTCACCTGGACCGACGAGGTCGAGGAGGGCGAGGAGGCCGAGACCCACACCGTCGAGGTCACCGTCAAGGGCATCAAGGTCCGCAACACCCCCGAGCTCACCGACGAGCTCGTCAAGTCCGACTTTGGCTTCGACAGCATCGACGCTATGCGCGACGCCATCAAGCTCGAGATCGAGCAGGACAAGGCTTCCCGCCTCCCGGCCGAGAAGGAGAACCGTTGCGTCTCCGCTCTCGCCGAGCGTCTGCAGCTCGACGAGATGGACGCCGACTACGAGCAGTCCGTCTTTGAGGAGCTTGGCCAGAACTTCCTGTCCAACCTCGCTGCCCGCGGCATGACCCTGGACACCTGGCTGCCCGCTTCCGGCCTGACCATGGAGCAGTTCATCGGCGACCTGCACAAGCAGGCCAACGACGTTGCCCGCGAGTCCCTGGCGCTCGACGCCCTCGCCCGTGAGCTCAAGATTGAGGTCACTGAGGACGACGTCAACGCCGAGTTCGAGAAGGCTGGCGTCAAGGACGTCGAGGCTTCCAAGGCCGAGTTCATCGCCGATGGCCGCATGCCTGCCGTCCGTGAGTCCATCCGTCGCTCCAAGGCCGTCGACCACCTGGTCGAGAACGCCAAGGTGACCGAGGTCGACGAGACCGCCAAGGACGCCGAGTAATTCTCGCCACCTTGCCCGCGAGCGCATGCGTGCGCCCGTGATGGGGTAAAGTTATACACCGGTTATCCGGTTGCTTCGTACGGTGCCAGCCAATGCATAGCATGCGGGCACCGTACGTTTGTCTAGAACCACTATTGGTCCGTAAGAGAAATGGAGATGCGTATGATCGCTAAGTTCGATTCCGCCCTCGTGCCATACGTTATCGAGCAGACGCCGCGCGGCGAGCGCAGCTACGATATCTATTCGCGCCTGCTCAACGACCGCATCATCTTCTTGGGCGAGGAGATCAACTCCGTCAGCGCCAACCTGGTCGTTGCCCAGCTGCTGCATCTTGAGAGCCAGGATGCCGAGAAGGATATCTCGCTCTACATCAATTCGCCTGGTGGCGAGGTCTACTCCGGCCTGGCGATTCTGGACACTATGAACTTCATTAAGCCGCAGGTCTCCACCATCTGCGTGGGTATGGCCGCGTCCATGGCCGCCGTGCTGCTTTCGGCCGGCGCCAAGGGCAAGCGCTTCTGCCTGCCGCACTCCAAGGTCATGATTCACCAGCCCAGCGGCGGTGCCCAGGGCCAGCAGACCGAGATCGAGATCGTGGCCGAGGAGATCAAGAAGACCCGCCGCGAGCTCAACCAGATCCTGTCCGACGCCTCGGGCCAGCCCATCGAGAAGGTCCAGGCCGACACCGAGCGCGACAACTACCTGACCGCTGCCGAGGCCCTCGACTACGGTCTGATCGACCGTATCGTCACCTCGCGCGACCTCGCCGCGAAGGACGCCTAGGATGGCAGGTAACATGCAGGACAACTTTGACGAGAACGGCAACCCCATCCGCTGCTCCTTCTGCGGAAAAGAGCAGGGCCAGGTCCGTCGTCTCGTAAAGGGCCCGACCAACATCTTTATCTGTGACGAGTGCGTCGCCGCCTGCTCCGAGATCCTTGAGGAGTCGCTGGCTTCGGACTTTATGGACGCTGCCCGCAACGGCAATCTTCCGGGTTTCCTCAACGACCACGGCCAGGCTGCGTCCCAGCCCGCCGTTGACCCCGAGGCCGAGGGCTTTGAGCTCGAGGACGACCGTCAGGTCATCACGCACGTGCCGACGCCGCACGAGATCTATGACGAGCTTTCTGCCTATGTTATGGGCCAGGAGGACGCCAAGCGCGCCATGTCGGTGGCCGTGTACAACCACTACCGTCGCGTGATCGAGGGCGGTGCCGCAGTGTCCGCCCTTGACGAGGCATCGGGCATGGGCGCCCAGTTTGACGATGACATGGACGAGGTAGAACTCGCCAAGTCCAACATTTTGCTGCTCGGCCCCACCGGTACCGGTAAGACCCTGCTTGCCCAGACGCTTGCGCGTATCCTCGAGGTGCCGTTTGCCATCGCCGACGCCACCGCGCTCACCGAGGCCGGTTACGTTGGCGAGGACGTTGAGAACATCCTGCTCAAGCTCATCAACGCCGCCGATGGTGACATCGAGCGCGCGCAGGTGGGCATCATCTACGTGGACGAGATCGACAAGATTGCCCGCAAGGCCGAGAACCTCTCCATCACCCGCGATGTTTCGGGCGAGGGCGTTCAGCAGGCGCTGCTTAAGATTCTTGAGGGCACGGTGGCAAGCGTTCCGCCCACCGGCGGCCGCAAGCATCCCCAGCAGGAGCTGCTACAGATCGACACGACCAACATCCTGTTCATCTGCGGCGGTGCCTTTGTGGGTCTGGATAAGATCATCGCCGACCGCGCGGGCAACAAGGGCGTGGGCTTTAACTCCGAGATCGCCGGCCCCACCTCGGTCGACGAGAATGATCTGCTTCGTCAGGTGCTCCCGCAAGACCTCAACGCCTTTGGCATGATCCCCGAGTTCGTGGGCCGTACGCCCGTCGTCACCCAGACGCAGGCGCTCGACGAGGACGACCTGGTGTCGATCCTAACTGAGCCCAAGAACGCCGTGGTGCGTCAGTACCGCAAGATGTTCCAGCTCGAGGACGTCGATCTTGAGTTTGAGGACGCCGCTCTGCACGAGATCGCCCGCATGGCGCTTGCCCGCAAGACCGGCGCTCGCGGCCTGCGCTCCATCTGCGAGGACGTGCTGCAGCAGACGATGTTCGACCTCCCCAGCGAGGAGGGCGTCGCCAAGGTCGTCGTAACCGAAGCCTCCGTAAAGGGCGAAGAACAGCCCCAACGCATCTACGGCTAGATCTGCCTAAAATGTGTTTGCAAATAGCCTCCGACCACCCGCGGTCGGAGGCTATTTTATATATGCGCAATAACCCCAACTACCTGTGTTATTCTGTGTGTCTGTTTAAGCCTCAGCGAAGTCATTCAGACTGAAGTAATCGATACCTAAGGGGAGGAATGTAGGCCCGATTTTCGTAGATTCCGCACGAGCCGAAGACCACTTAATGTGGTCTTCGCGCGAGCCAGGACTTGACCGAGCGAAAAACGGGCCTACATTCCTCCCCGGCGGGACAGGGAGAGATATATGGAAGAAATGCCCAAGAACTACGATCCGTCGACCAACGAGCCGGCGATTCTGCAGAAGTGGCTTGACGGCGGCTACTACAAGCGCCGCGCCGGTGTGGGCGACTGCACCGTCACCATTCCGCCTCCCAATGTGACCGGCAAGCTCCACATGGGTCACGCCACCGACGACTCCATCCAAGATGCCATCGTCCGTATGGCCCGCATGCGCGGCAAGTCCACGCGCTGGGTGCTCGGCACCGACCACGCCGGTATCGCCACGCAGACCAAGGTCGACAAGAAGCTCAAGAGCGAGGGCATCAGCCGCCTGGAGATTGGACGCGACAAGTTTGTCGACGCCTGCTGGGACTGGACCCACGAGTACGGTGGCATTATCGTCGAGCAGATCAAGCGCATGGGCTGCTCCGTCGACTTCGATAACGAGCGCTTTACCATGGACGAGGACTATGCCCAGGCCGTGCGTAAGGTCTTCTGCGACTGGTACCACGACGGCTTGATCTATCGCGGCAAGCGCATCGTCAACTGGTGCCCCAACTGCACCACCGCCATCTCGGACGATGAGGCCGAGTACAAGGACGAGAAGGGCCACCTGTGGCACCTGCGCTACCCGCTGACCGAGCCGGTCAACGGCCAGGACTACATCGTCGTCGCCACCACGCGCCCCGAGACCATGCTCGGCGATACGGGCGTCGCTGTCTCCCCGAAGGACCCCGAGAAGGCCGCCTTTGTGGGCAAGACCGTCAAGCTTCCCATCGTCGACCGCGAGATCCCCATCTTTGAGGATTGGCATGTCGACGCCAACTTTGGCTCCGGCTTCGTTAAGGTCACCCCAGCCCACGACCCCAACGACTACGCCATGGGTCAGGCCCACGACCTGCCGCAGATCAACATCTTCGACGAGCACGCGGTGGTCGTCGAGGGCTACGGCGAGTTCACCGGCATGAACCGCGACGAGTGCCGCGAAGCCGTCATCAAGTGGTTTGAGGAGCACGACCTGCTCGATCACGTCGAGGACCTCGATCACTCCGTCATGCACTGCTACCGTTGCGACTCCGCGCTGGAGCCGTGGCTGTCCGAGCAGTGGTTTGTGGCCGTCGACAAGCTCAAGGGGCCGGCGCTCGACGCCGTCAACTCCGGCAAGGTCACTTTCCACCCCGCGCGCTGGACGCAGACCTACACCACCTGGATGGAGAACCTTAAGGACTGGTGCATCAGCCGCCAGCTGTGGTGGGGCCACCGTATCCCCGTGTTCTACTGCGAGGACTGTGGCTGGGAGGACGCCCTGACCGAGGACACCGACGTGTGCCCCAAGTGCGGCGGCCATCATGTGCACCAGGACGAGAATGTGCTGGACACGTGGTTTAGCTCGCAGCTGTGGACCTTCGCCACGCAGGGCTGGCCGCAAAAGCCCGAGCTGCTCGAGGGCCATCACCCCACGACGGCGCTCGTCACCGCGCGCGACATCATCGCGCTGTGGGTCGCCCGCATGGTCATGAGCTCGCTGTACTTCCTGGACGAGGTGCCGTTTAAGGACGTCGTCATCTACCCGACGATTCTGGCCAAGGACGGCAGTCGCATGTCCAAGTCCAAGGGCAACGGCGTTGACCCCATGGATCTCATTGGTATGTACGGCGCCGACGCCATGCGCTACAACCTGCTCACGCTGTGCACCACCAACCAGGATGTTAAGTTCGACGCGAACATCGACAAGAAGACCAAGAAGCTCATCGACAGCCCGCGCACCGACCAGGCTAAGTCGTTCGTCACCAAGATCTGGAACGCCAGCCGCTTCCTGCTCATGAACATGGAAGGCTACACGCCCGGCGAGCCCGTCGTGGAGACGCCGGCCGACGCCTGGATGTTCAGCCGCCTGGCCAAGGCCGTGAAGATGGTCACCGAGGGCATCGAGAACTACACCTTTGGCGACATGGCCCGCGGCGTGCAGCAGTTCTTCTGGAACGAGGTCTGCGACTGGTACGTCGAGGTCACCAAGGCCCGTCTGAAGGGCGAGGGCCGTCTGCAGGCTCAGCGCAACCTGATCTTTGTGCTCGACACCTCCATTCGCCTGATGCACCCGCTTATGCCGTTTGTCACCGAGGAGATCTGGGACAACATGCCGGCGAGCGTGCTCGACCTGGATGCCGAGGGCAACGTGGACCGCGCCGAGGCGCTCATGATCGCCAAGTGGCCGGAGCCCGCCGACTACGCCAAGTATGTCGACGAGGACGCCGAGCGCGCGTTTGAGCTGTGCCGCACCGTCGTTTCCGCCGCCCGCGCCACGCGTTCGCGCTATCGTTTAAGCCCCAAGGCCGAGCTCGACGTGGTCGTGCGCGCTGGTGCCGAGGACATCGAGAAGCTCGAGAGCCTGCGCTCGACCATTGAGCCGCTGGCCAACACCGCTTCGCTGGTCATGGGTACTGACGTTGAGAAGCCGGCTGCGAGCATCGCCGTGGTCGACAGCGGCGTCGAGGTCTTTGTGGTGCTCGAGGGCAAGGTTGACCTTTCGGCCGAGAAGGCGCGCCTGGAGAAGGAGATCGCCGCGGCTCAGAAGGAGCTCGCCGGCTGCGAGAAGACACTGGCCAACGAGGGCTTTGTGGCTAAGGCCGCTCCCGCGGTGGTCCAGAAGAAGAGGGACCGTGCAGCTGAGCTCAAGGAGATCCTGGCGGCGCTGACTGCTCAGGTTGCTGACTTCTCGTAAGCGTTACTTGGGGACGCGGTTTGGGGCATTGCTCGCTACTGCGGACACCTATTCCGCCGTTCTAACGAACGGCGGCTGGCTCGACGCTGCAAACGCCTCTGATGGCCAATCTGCCGTTCAACTTCGGGCGCATGGGCATAAGCCCTATGCGCCCTTGTTTCACAGCACCTTGGCTCATCAGAGGCGTTTTCGCTGACTATCGTAAACCTATACTGTTTTATTTTTCTATGAATGGCGGTTCTGAAAATGCCTAAGCGTTCTGGCTTGTATACCGTTCCTTTTGAGTTTGAGTTGCTTTCGTTTGGTGAGGCTGTGGGGCTTGCTGCTGATACGGGGCGGATTTCTGGGGATGCTGGGCCTCTGCTTGAGACGGTTTTCGATATGCTCGATGAGCTGGGGCGTCCGGATGAGTATTTTGATTGCATCCAGGTGGCCGGTACCAACGGCAAGACTTCGACCACGCGTTTTTCGGCTGCCATCCTTCGCGGTGAGGGGTTAAAGACCGCACTGTATACGTCGCCGCAGTTGGTGCACTATCCCGAGCGCATGGAGGTCAATGGGCGCGTTGTGAGCGATGAGGCGTTTGCCCGCGGCGTTTCTGCCGCCGTCGAGGCGGGGCATCGCGTGAATGCTCGACGTGTGGCGGCGGGGGAGCGCGCGTACACCATTACGCCGTTTGACCTGCTGACGGCTGCCGCACTTGTGGTGTTTGCCGAAGCTGCGGTGGACGTTGCTGTGCTCGAGGTTGGCATGGGCGGGCGCTGGGACGCCACGAGTGCGACCGATCCCGTTGCCGTTGCCATTACGGGCATCGGCCTCGACCACACGCGCATCCTGGGCGACACGCTCGAGGCCATTGCGGGGGAGAAGGCTGCCGTCATCAAGCCCGGGCGCTTGGTTGTGCTGGGCGAGGGCACGCACGAGCCGAGCGTTCAGCGCGTGATGGATGCCCGTTGCCGCGCGTGCGGCGTTGTGCCGCTCGTGGTGAGCCATACGACGACCAAGGTGCCGGCGCATGTAGGCGATACGGTTGAGTTTAGCTGCACCACGCCGCGCGCGATCTATACGTCGAGTATGGTCAAGCCGGCGTATCAGCCGCAGAATGCCGCGTGCGCGATTATGCTCTGCGAGGGCTATCTGGGCCGCGAGCTCGACCACGATGCACTCGACGTTTCGCTTATGGGCTGCCGCACGCCGGGCCGCTTTGATGTTCTGGGAACCGATCCGCTCAAGCTGATCGACGCCTGCCATAACCCCCAGAGCTGCGAGAACTTTGTGAGCGCGCTGGACGAGATCGACCCGTGCGTGGAGAACCGCCCCACGCTGCTGTGCGCCGCGCTGGCCGACAAGGATGTGGCGGGTATCGTCGACGTGCTGATTCCAGCCTTCCCGCGCGTGGTCGTAACCCAGACCGATTCCGATCGCGCCCTGCCGGCAGAGGAGCTCGCCGCCCTGGTGGACGCAGAAAAACTCGCGGGCGTGTACCTCAGCGTATCCGAGGCCCTCGCAGCTTTCGAGGCCGAGGGCGAGCCCTTCGTAGCCGCCGGCACCATCACCCTGGCCGGCGAAGTAGCCGGCCTGCTGCGCTAACCCCATTTGCCGGGCAGCTAATTTGGGCTGCTCGCCACGAAATGGGCCTATCTACTACGTTTTAGCGGATACCCTCGACCACGCGGAAAAATGCAAAATCAAAACCGCAGGTAGAAGGCTTGCCAATTTTCAAAAAAGACCCGCATGGTCGACCCATGCGGGTTAAACGTAGTAGATAGCCCGTTTTCGTGGCGCATCTCTAGACTGTCAAATTGGTCGACTTGGCCCCATGGCAGTTGCGGTGGAATAGTTCCTGGATTATGCCTCTGTGGGCCAATCCAGGAACTATTCCACCGCAACTAATTGAGGGGCTATTGGGTAAGGGCTAGTCTAGGCGGACTGGGTCGTGGGGGTAGGCGTTGAGGATCTCGACGCCGGACTCGGTGACCAGGGCCAGGTCTTCGATGCGGACGCCGGTGCGGCCGGGGAGGTAGATGCCCGGCTCGATAGAGAACGTCATGCCCGGTTCTACGACCCGCTCGTTGACGAGTGAGACGTCGCCCGGCTCGTGGTCCTGCAGACCGATCGAGTGTCCCAGGCGGTGCGTAAAGTACTGCCCATAGCCCGCATCCTTAATCACGTCGCGCGCGGCACGGTCCAGGTCGCACATGCGCACGCCCGGGGCGATGAGCGCCTCGGCGGCCTCGTTGGCGCGGTGCACGATGTCGTAGATGCGCGCCGTCTCCTCGTCCGGCTCACCCCAAAAGAACGTGCGCGTCATGTCCGAGCAGTAGTTGCGGCGGCGTCCGCCAATGTCGAACAGCACCACGTCGCCGCGCTTGAGTACGGTGTCGTCGGGCTCGTGATGCGGGTCTCCGGCGTTGGCGCCAAAGCTCACGATGGGTGGAAAGCTAAAGCCCTCGCAGTCGTGCTTGCGGTACAGGCCGAGCATCTTGTCGGCAATTTCGCGCTCCGTCACGCCCTCGTGAACGAGCTTGATGGCGTCGGCCATCACGGCGTCGTTAGCGGCCGAGGACACACGCATGAGCTCCTGCTCGGCGGCGTCCTTGTGGGTGCGTGCGGCGGTGACGGCAAAGTCGCCTAGGAAGAACTCGCTCGCGGCGTGACGATCCATAAGGGGCATCAAAAAGCCGGAGCGCATGACGGTGTCGATACCGAGCGGTTTGGTCGGATCGATCTCGCGAACGATGGCGTCGGTCACGACGTCGGTATCGGTGTGATAGGCCACGCGGGCATTGTCGTACTTTGGCAGCTGATGCAGGGCGTTGACCAAGATCACCGGCTCGGCATCGCGCGCGAGCAGCACGCCACAAAAACGCTCGAACATATCGGCATAAAAGCCGGTCAGATAGTAAATCGACCACGGGTCATTCACAAGCAACTGCGCGCCGGGGTGCTGTGCCTCGAGTGCATCGAGCACGCGCGCCACACGCTGGTCATCGACATGTGCCATACATCGTCCTTTCGCTAGGTTGCCACCATGGTATCCCCAATGCCAGGGTAGTCAATTTGGGACGGGGCTATTTTAGCTGCGTCAAACATGCGGAATGATTTTTCTGGGACGGGGACTAAATAATCATTCGGCACCCAATGATTTTTTAATCCCCGTCCCAGAAAAATCATTTGAGCGAGCGCTGGGTAAAAGTTGTCATAAGAGGTCCGTCGCAAATGAGCTGGTTTCAAAAGTATGGCGGATTACGGGGCTGGACCTGTATTACTTGACCATGGGAAAAATCGCGAAATTAAAACCGCAGGTAGACGGCTTATCAAAAATCGAAAATTGCCGGTATGGATGGGGGTCTCCGAATCAGCCCCGTAATCCGGCATAGTTTTGAAATGGCACTAAAGTAGGCACAAGCTAAATGCCGATTCCAAGGATAGTTGCGGTGGAATAGTTCCTGGATGCCGGGGTTTTGGCGGAAATCAGGAACTATTTCACCGCAACTGAGGAGGGGATGGAGTTGATGGTGGGGTAGTTAAAAGAGTCCCGTCCCAAATGGGCTACTTAGGCGGGGTCGATGTCCATGCTGGCGATGAGGTCGATGTTGGTGTTGAGGAGGTTCTCCAGCACGACGTCGCCCATGCTGATGGGGGCATTGACGACCAGGCCGCGGATGAGGTCCATGGCCTGGGCGTGGAGTTCGAGCGGGATCGCTTCGGCCGTGCGCACGGGCAGCAGCGCCTCGTCGCCGCCGGATACGGCCACGCTGGTGGTAAGCACGCGCATGGGGCAGGTGAGTTCCTGGCGCGCGAACGTATCACCACGTGGGCAGCTGTTGCCGGTTACGGAGCGCACCTCTACCACGGCGCCGTTTGCGCTGCGCTCGACCTCCACGGTCAGGAGGCATTCGGATGGGCAAGTGGTGCAGTTGAACTGCAGCGTCTCGGTCGCATTCGTGCTCATGGCCTTACGCCTCCTCAACGGGGTCGACGGACAGGACAATCTCGCTAGCACCTAGGTCGAGTGCGCGTTGAATCACCTTTGCCGGCAGCGGGAAGCTTTCCATGACGCTGGGCTTAAATGCACGGACCTTGGCGGCGAACAGTTCCTCGTCGCCTGCCAGAATGCGCACGCGGGCGGCGTCGACCGGTCGGCGTACGCGGAAGTTGAGTTTGGTGAGCGCCACGGCCGCAATGCGTCCCGGCAGCGCGTAGCCCGCAATACCGGCAGGGGAGACCGTGAACTGGCAGCCAGGGCCCGCAGTATCGGGCTCGACATTCGCACTGCCACCCAACGCCCACGCCGCCGCAGCCGCGCCGGCGCGCTCGGACTCAGTCGTCACGTTGTCGGCCAGGTCGTGTACGTGCAGCACGTTTCCGCAGGCAAAGATGCCCGGAACGCCCGTTTGCAGGCTCTGGTCAACCACGGCGCCGCGCGTGCGCGGGTCAAGCTCAACGCCCGCGCCCACCGTAAGCTCGTTTTCGGGAATCAGACCCACCGAAAGCAGCAGCGTGTCGCACGGAACAACGCGCTCGGTCCCCGGAATGGGCGCCAGGTGCTCGTCGACCTGGCTCACTTCGACGGCTTCAACGCGGTCGTGCCCAATCACGCGCGTGACCGTGGTAGACAGATGCAGCGGAATGCCAAAGTCGTCCAGGCAGTTCTTCACATTGCGACGCAGGCCGTTGGCGTATGGCATGAGTTCGTACACGCCCTCGACCGAAATCCCCTCGAGCGTGCAGCGACGCGCCATGATGAGCCCGATGTCGCCCGAGCCCAAAATGACGGCGCGCGAGCCGGGTTTGAGGTTCTCGATATTGATGTATCGTTGCGCCAGGCCGGCCGTAAACACACCGGCGGGTCGGCTGCCGGGAATCTTGATCTCGCTGCGGGTGCGCTCGCGGCAACCCATGGCAAGGACGACGGCGCGCCCGGTGAGCTGCAACATGCCGGCGGGGCTCATGAGCGTGACGGTGTGGACCGTGGCATCTTCCGTGGACGCGCACGAATCAATTCCAAGCACCATGCTGTCCAAGAACAGCGCAATGTTGGTCGTGCGCACCTGGTCGATAAAGCGCTGCGCGTATTCGGGGCCGGTGAGCTCCTGCTTAAAGTGCGACAGCCCAAAGCCGGGGTGGATGCACTGGCGCAGGATGCCGCCCAGGTGCTGCTCGCGCTCAACAATGGCCACACACGCGCCGGCCTTATGCGCGGCAAGTGCGGCAGCCATGCCGGCGGGCCCGCCGCCGATAACGACCACGTCGAAGGCCTGCGTAGGTACTGCCTCAACGGCATCGTTATCAATCGCGCTCGATTTGAATTCCGCCATCCTAGCGCACCCCCTTCAGCGGTCCCTCGACCAGCCAAGAACCGGTATCCTCCAGCAGTACCTCGCTGGGGTCGCAGCCCAGCTCGCGCGCCAGAATCGCCACCACGCGGCTCTGGCAAAAACCACTTTGGCACCGACCCATGCCGGCGCGGCAGCGACGTTTGACACCCTCGACCGAAACCGCACCCGGGCGGCGTCGGATCGCGGCTACGATCTCGGCCTCGGGCACTGTCTCGCAGCGGCAGACGATCTGCCCCCATGCAGGGTCGGACTCAATGAGCTCCTCCTTGCGCGCAAGCGGTGCGCGGTCAAAGTCGTCCGGTGCGCGGCGAATCGGATTCCAATCGGCCTGCTCACGCAAAGCAACGCCCGCCTCGCGTAGCACCTGCTCCATGCGCTCGGCAATGGCCGGCGCGCTCGCCACGCCTGGCGACTGTATGCCCGCCGCCTGAAACAGCCCCGGCACCTCGGCCGACTCCCCAATAAAGAAGTCGTTCGTTCCCTTAATGACCGGACGTCCGCCGGCAAACGCGCGAACCACGCGTCGCGTGTCCAGATCGGGAACCAGCTTGCGCGCGCCCGTCAGCAGCGCGTTCACATCGCTTGCGTAGGTCTGCGTGTCGCCCGGCTCGCGCACGGCAGCGGTTGCAGTGATCACGGTGTTGCCGTGCACGGTGCCCGTGACGATAACGCCCTTGGACACCGGCGTGGGCACGGGGTAGAGCGGCATGAGCGCACGCGGCTCCTTGTCCAGCACCACAATGTTGCCCTGGCGCCAGACCATCTGGAACTCCTCGGCCCCCGCCATATGCGAGATGTCTGCTGCGCCGTTGCCCGCGGCGTTGATCAGATAGCGGCAGCGCACATCGCCGGCAGGTGTGGCCAGCGTAAAGTGCGCATCGTCGCCCGAGCCAGCAACCTCAATCGCCTCCACCGGGGCGGAGCGCATAAATGTCACGCCGTTGGCCACGGCGTTCTCCAGCGCGGCAATGGCCACTTCAAACGGATCGACAAAACCGGTCGAGGGACACCACAGCGCGCACGTCGCCTTGGCACTCGCACGCGGTTCCAGCTCGTGGATGCGCTCGGGGCCGATAATCGACAGCTCGGGCACGCCGTTGGCTAGGCCGTTGCTGCGCAGCTTCTCCAGGTGCGCACGGTCCTCGTCGTTAAAGCCCAGCACCATCGAGCCGGTGCGGCGGAACAAAAAGCCTAGCTCCTGGGCCCAGGTGCCATACAGCTCGCAGCCGCGGGCGTTGACCTGCGCCTTTACGGTGCCCGGTGCCGGATCGTAGCCGGCGTGCACCAGGCCGCCGTTGGCCTTAGAAGCCCCCAGCGCGATATCGTTGGCCGCCTCGACCACGCAAATGGACAAGTCATAGCGCGCGAGCTGCCGCGCGATGGCGCACCCGGTGATGCCCGCGCCCACAATTGCGATATCAAACGTTTCTGCCACGGTGCCTCCCAGACGAGTTGACAGGCTGTCAATAGGACTATCCTACGGTGTGCGCACTGCCTGCGCGACGGCAATGCGGCGAACAGCCCCGCAACACCCGCCAACGGCAGGCGAGGGCCGGCCCGGCACGGATGCCGGCCACGTTAGAACCGAGTTCTTCCCGCCCAACCTCGCGTTCTGCGCCGTTACCTGGTACAGATCGAGACGTTAGCCCGTCCGGTTATGTGTATGTCTCGATCTGTAACAGCTGGCAGGGTTTTTGGACCCCTTCTGTTACGGGTTGAGACAAACTTTCCGACGGATTTTGAATGTCTCGATCTGCAACAGTAAGAACTGTTTTTGGGTTCTAGTTGTTACAGATTGAGATTTAAGTCGGGGAGAGAATGGTTTGTCTAAATCTGTGACGGTTAGACCTGTTTTTGCCGAGTTGTTGTTACAGATTGAGATATTGAGATTGGACATTTCCTTTGTCTTGATCTGTAACAGATAGAAGGGTTTCTGGCCCCTAGTTGTTACAGATTGAGATATTTAACGGAGGGCCCACCGTTCGTCTCGATCTGTAACAGTAAGAGGGGTTTTGGGGCTCAAGATGTTACAGATCGAGATTGAAGTCGGGGGAGGGACCCCTGTGTCTCGATCTGTAACATCTAGACCCGGATTCCGCTCCCACCTGTTACAGATTGAGATGTTTGTGTCCGCATCAGCCCCGCCCCTAGCCGTGGTCCCATATAAACAAACCCCGTGGTAAACTTGCCCAGACTGTTAATATTCCGAAAGGTACCCGTAATGTCCAAGTACATCTCCGAGCTCATGTCGCCGCAGCTTATGGGCGTCATCTATGCCTTCATCGGCTTTATCATCGCCCTGTATGTGCTGTCGGTCGTCTATGTGTTCATCGACGCTCGCCGCCGCGGCGCCAGCGCCTACGTGGCATGGGGCATCATCGCCCTCATCCCGTTTGTAGGCCTCATTGCCTACCTGGTCCTGCGCCCGCACTCCTATGCGTCCGACCGCGAGGAGCAGGAGCTGGACATGGCTCTGCGCGAGCGCCAGCTTGCCCAGTACGGCACCTGCCCGCAGTGCGGCGCTCCCATCGAGAAGGACTTTGTCGTCTGCCCCGTGTGCGACACCCAGGTTCGTAACGTCTGCCCCAGCTGCCATCGCCCGCTCGACGCGCACTGGAAGGTCTGCCCCTACTGCCGAACTCGCATCCAGTAACGCATCCATCGCCGGGTCGGCCGCAAGCCACGGACACCGCGCATCCCGCGCAACCGCCTCGCGCCACGGGCACGCCGCAAACCACGCGCGCCCCACACCCCGCCCCACACGATGAACAATGCGTAGAAAATCGCCCGCCGTGCCATTAAGGTGCGGCGGGCGCTTGTATACCAAGGCAACCTGCCTATAATGATGCAAGTCAAAAACGCCGAGCGCATCGCACGCACTTGCATCAGGCATCCGAGAGGAGAAAACATACCCATGAAGGCACTCTACAATGACGGTTCGGTGGCCGAGCTCCCGCAGGACGAGGTCACGCACGTCATCCGCCACTCCGCCGCGCACATCATGGCGCAGGCCATCAAGCGCCTCTATCCCGAGGCCGACTTTGCCTACGGTCCCGCGACCGACAACGGCTTCTACTACGACGTCGACCTGCCCGAGGGCGTCAAGATCAGCGAGGACGACTTCCCCGCGATCGAGGCCGAGATGAAAAAGATCGTCAAGGAGAACCTCAAGTTCTCCGTGTACGAGAAGCCCCGCGCCGAGGCCATCGCCCTTATGGAGGAGCGCGGCGAGAAGTACAAGGTCGAGCACATCGGCGACCTGGACGACGACGCCCGCATCACCTTCTACCAGCAGGGCGACTACATCGACATGTGCGTCGGCCCCCACATCTGCTACACCAAGGCGCTCAAGGCCTTTAAGCTCACCGGCGTCTCGGGCGCCTACTGGAAGGGCGATAAGGACAACAAGATGCTCACCCGCATCAACGGCGTCGCCTTTGCCACCAAGGAAGAGCTCGACGAGCACATGCACATGCTGGAGGAGGCCAAGAAGCGCGACCACCGCAAGATCGGCCGCGAGATGGATCTCTTTATGATGCGCGACGAGGCCCCCGGCTTCCCGTTCTTCCTGCCCAACGGCATGATCCTTAAGAACACGCTGCTGGACTACTGGCGCGAGATTCACCACAAGGCCGGCTACGTGGAGATCTCCACGCCGCTCATCATGAACAAGCAGCTGTGGAAGACCTCGGGCCACTGGGACCACTACAAGGACAACATGTACTCCACCGTCATCGACGACGAAGAGTACTGCATTAAGCCCATGAACTGCCCGGGCGGCGTGCTGGTGTACGCCTCCAAGCCGCACTCCTATCGCGAGCTGCCCATCCGCGCCGGCGAGATTGGCCTGGTGCACCGCCACGAGCTGCGCGGCGCCCTGCACGGCCTGTTCCGCGTGCGCTGCTTTAACCAGGACGACGCCCACCTGTTTGTGCGCCCCGACCAGCTGACCGACGAGATCGTGGGCGTGGTCAACCTTATCGACTCCGTGTACCAAAAGTTTGGCTTTAAGTACCACGTTGAGCTTTCCACCCGCCCCGAGGACTCCATGGGTTCGGACGAGGACTGGGCTCGCGCCGAGGAGGGCCTGCGCACCGCTCTGGAGAAGCTGGGCATGGACTACGAGGTCAACGAGGGCGACGGCGCCTTCTACGGCCCCAAGATCGACTTCCACTTGGAGGATTCGCTCGGCCGTACCTGGCAGTGCGGTACCGTCCAGCTCGACTTCCAGATGCCGCTCAACTTTGACCTGGAGTACGTGGACGCCGACGGCACCAAGAAGCGCCCCATCATGCTGCATCGCGTGTGTTTTGGCTCCATCGAGCGCTTCATCGGTATTCTGATTGAGCACTTTGCGGGCAAGTTCCCCACCTGGCTGGCTCCCGTACAGGTCAAGGCGCTTCCCGTCTCCGAGAAGAGCCGCGACTACGCCCACGAGGTGTGCGCTAAGCTGGAAGAGGCCGGCATTCGCGTTGTCTGCGACGACCGCGACGAGAAGACCGGCTACAAGATCCGCGAGGCCCGCAGCATCGACCGCGTGCCCTACATGCTCATCCTGGGTGAGAAGGAGGTCGAGGCCGGCAACATCTCCGTCCGTGATCGCTCCAACGAGACCGTTCAGATGAGCGTTGACGAGTTTGTGGCCAAGGTGCTCGAGGAGATCAAGACTCGCGCCTAGCACAAACAATACAAGAATTAATAAAGGCGATCGTCCTCGCGGGCGGTCGCCTTTTTTGTTGTCTATAGAAGAAAAGCCGCTGGTTAAAGCGGCTTTTTTGTTGTGCAAAAAGGTACAGGTTTTTGTAGAGGGGTATGGAGATGCACCCATTCGCGGCGCATTTTGTGCAATCTGGGAAAACGCGAGCAGTTTGCTCGTATAATGAGCAACGTCGAAAGATACAAAAATCTGTACTTTTGCGACTGCGCCTGGCTGCGAGCGAGAAGCCTGTTCTTAACGCCCCTGCATCCGTGTGCGTCGTGGAGACAAGAAAAGGGGGCGAGAGATGGAACAGACAATGCGGCGCCAAGAGCAGCTGCCCGGTGCCTTTAGCGGTGCCACCACCAACAGCCAGCACGGCCGCGTCCGCTGGTATCTGGTTCACACCCACAACGGTAAAGAGCGCGAGACCTGTGAAAAGGTCCGCCGCATTATCCCGCACGAGCTGATGCAGGACGCTTTTGTGATGCAAAAGGAGTTCTGGTTTAAGCGGGACGGCGCCTGGTCGCTCCAAACCAAACCCATGTACAAGGAATATTTCTTCGTCGCTACGCACGATGCCGCCGCGCTCGATAGGGCTTTGGCCCAGTTGAGCTTTGGCTGTCGCATCGCCGGCAGTAGGGAGCAGGCGTACATGCCCATGCCGGACGATGCGCAGGACTGGTACCGCAGCGTGCTGGACGACGACGGCGTGGTGCGCAACAGCGTGGCGCGCATAGAAGACGGCGTTTTACACATAGAACAGGGCCCCTTGGTGGGGCAAGAGGCCCGCGTTAAAAAGATTGACCGTCATAAACGCTGGTGCCTAGTAGACGTGGGTGAAGGCGACTCTGCATTTAGGGAGCTGCTACCGCTCGACGTTCCCAGCAAAACGTAAGGGAGACGTTGCGCCAGCTATTCGTTCGCATTTTTGAATTTACCGATTGGGGGGGGGTCCTGGAGGACAGGGCCGTACGTTGGATTTTGGCTGCTAAAGAAGTAACAGAGAGCTGTGCGCCTGCGGGGGCGGCACTGATTGCCCAGGCCATGGACCGGCGCGAGGGCGCCGGCCGTTACAAGGCCATGCAATCCATCATTGACTGGGACCGCTCGCGCTTGGCATATAGGGCAGTGAAGCGCGCATTCGACATCGTGTTCAGCGGTGCCGTGCTCGTCGTCATCGCTGTGCCCAGCCTGGTGCTGGCCGCGGCCATCCGACTGGAGAGCGAGGGCAGCCCCTTTTATAGCCAGATCCGCGTGGGCCAGACCCGACCCGACGGTAGTTTAACCACCTTTCGCATGTGGAAGTTCCGCTCCATGTACAAGGACGCCGACGAGCGCCTCGCCGAGCTCAGGGAGCAGAACGAGATCGCCGGCGCCATGTTCAAGATGAAGAATGACCCGCGTGTCACCAAGATTGGAAAGTTCATCCGCAAGCACTCCATCGACGAGTTCCCGCAGTTCCTGAACGTGTTCATGGGTCAGATGTCCGTCGTCGGCCCGCGCCCGCCGCTGCCCAACGAGGTCGCGGAGTATACCGAGTACGACCTGCAGCGCTTGGCTGTGAAGCCGGGCATTACCGGCTGGTGGCAGGTGACTGACCGCAACGATACCGACTTCGACGGCATGGTCCGCCGTGATTTGGAGTACATCGCCAAGCGCGGCCCCATCACGGACTTGAAGATTGTTCTCCTCACGGTCGTTGAGGTCTTTACCGGTGGAGGTGCTTGCTAAATGACTGAACCGGTTAGGGTGGCTCAGGTTGTTGGCAAGATGGTTGGTGGCGGCGTCGAAGCTGTCGTTATGAATTACTATCGTCACATCGATCGCGGTAAAGTGCAGTTTGACTTTCTTGTTGATTCCGATTCGACGCTTGTTCCCCGTGACGAGATCGAATCGCTCGGTGGCAGGGTCTTTGAGATACCGCCCTATCAGCATGTAGCTGAATACCAGCGAGAGCTTCAGCGTCTCTTTAAGCAAGAGGGCTGGAAGATTGTCCATAGTCATATCAACGCGCTTTCGGTCTTTCCTCTTCGTGCTGCGAAGAAGGCGGGTGTCCCCGTGCGTATCGCCCATAGCCACTCTACGAGTGGTAGGGGTGAGTATGCCAAGAATGCCCTAAAGGCCGTGCTGAAAACGCAATCAAACCGGTATCCGACTCACCGTTTTGCATGTAGTAAATTCGCTGGTGAATGGTTATTTGGGTCGAGTTCTCAATTTGTAGTCATGCGTAATGCTGTCGACTTGTCTGTTTTCGCGCCAGATGATGAGGATCGCCTAAGGACGCGGCGATCGCTTGGTGTTGCTGATGGACAGCTTCTAATTGGGCACATTGGTCGTTTTACAGAGCAGAAGAATCACTCATATTTGCTTAATATATTCGATCAGGTTTTAAAGATTCGTAATGATGCAGTTTTAGTTTTGGTTGGTTCTGGTCCGTTGGTTGAACAGATAAAGGACCAAGCTGATTGTCTGGGGATTAGCCATTCTGTTCGGTTTTTGGGCACTAGAAGCGACGCAGCATCTTTATATCGAGCATTTGATGTTTTCTGCCTGCCGAGCCTGTATGAAGGCCTCCCAATGGTCGGAGTTGAATGCCAGGCATCGCATACACCCATTCTTGCGTCTGATACCGTTACCTCTGAGACCGCTGTTACATCCATGATGCAATTTGAATCACTTTCTAGCTCCTGTATAAAGTGGGCCGAAAGACTTATTGAGTTGAGCACAGAGGTCTTCGCGCCTGGCGACGATGCCGGTTTGCAGGTATTTGAAATTAATGCTGCGGCCAGAGTGTTATTGGATTGTTATATGACCTATTTAGGTTCTGTTGATTAAGGGGATAGCTTGACTATTACATGTTCTAAGCGAGTCGCAGTCGCGTCGTGTCATGACAAAATCAACTTTGGCAGCGTTCTTCAGGCGTACGCGACCCAGCGTGCCCTTGAGGAGCTGGGAGTTGAAGTCAATACTATTGATAAACGTGGCCTGGGTCATGCTATTTCTGAAGGACGCAATGATTACTATCTTGAGCATCTATTTGATGTAGATCTTTATCGTGCAAAGCTGGGTTTTGTAAAGCATCGCATCAAGCAGAAGCTTGATGCTGACTTTGGAAAGAAAATGGCAAAGAGGAAAAGTGCATTTTCATCTTTCGAGTCAACACATTTTAGTTTTACTCCTCAAGCCGCTTCGTTTGAAGAACTTGGGGCGCTTGTGGCTGATTATGACAGCGTTGTTGTTGGCAGCGATCAGCTTTGGCTGCCTGTTAACATTGCTGGTAGGTACTTTACACTATCTTTCGTGCAGCCTCCTGTCCGCAAGGTGTCTTATTCCACTAGTTTTGGAGTATCTTCCCTTTCTGAAAAATATCTTCGTAAAACAAAAGATTTTCTTTCCGATTTTTCGGCCATTTCTGTTCGCGAGGATACGGGAGCGGATTTGGTAGAGAAAGCTACGGGCGTCCGATGCTCTGTTGTATGCGACCCTACGATGCTGCTGGCTAGAGATCAGTGGGCAAGCCTTGCTTGTTCCTCTTCGATTGACGTTCCTGACGAGCCCTATGTTTTCTGCTATTTCATGGGTAAGAATGCATGGAATCGTGAATGTGCCCAAGAGCTTGCCAAGCAGCATAATTTGAAGATCGTCGCCATTGCTCATCCCGATGAGTATGTTAAGGCTGATGACGATTACGCGGATTATTATCCTTGGGAAGCCGGTCCGGCTGAGTGGGTCAACTTGATTGCCCATGCTTCGTATGTCTGTACTGACTCTTTCCACGGAAGCGTTTTCTCAAATATTTTTGAGGTGCCCTTCTTCTCGTTCCGTCGCCACGAGAATATGGGTGCTCAGTCTACGAACTCACGTATTGATACATTGTTGCGTGTCCTTGGAAACTCCGATCGTATTTGCGAATCGAAGGATGCTTTCCGTGCCGCAATGGCAAATGAAATCGACTTTGTGTCAGTACGTCAACGACTTAATGTGTATAGGAATGAATCGGCCAATTGGCTTAAATCAGCTCTTGAGTTGTAGGGAACAGTATGATCTCCATCACGGACAAAAGTAAATGCTGCGGTTGCGCTGCCTGTGCTCAAAAATGTCCCAAGCAGTGCATATCAATGGAATATGACGCCGAGGGCTGCGAGTACCCCGTAGTCAATGCTGACCAGTGTATTGATTGCGGATTATGCGAAAAGGCTTGCCCAGTGCTTAATGTTGATAAGGACGAGCCTAAGTCCCAACGAGCCTTTCTAGTCCAGCATAATGATCAAAAGGTGCTTGCTGAAAGCACTTCTGGTGGAGCCTTCACTGCCCTTGCTCAGGCCGTGATTGCCAACGGCGGTATTGTGTTTGGTGCAGGTTATTTGCGCGGTGAACAGCTTGTGCGAGCCGAAGGAGCCCCTGGGCGACTTAAGGTCGGACATTTTTCTGTGGAAAGCGTTGATGAACTTTGGCGCTTCCGCAACAGTAAATATGTTCAGAGCGTTGTTGGCCCTGCGTATCCCGAGGTCAAACAACAACTAAAAACTGGACGTGAAGTTCTCTTTATTGGTACCCCTTGTCAATGCGAAGGCCTGCTTCGATTTTTGGGCGGCAAGCCGGCAAATTTACGCGTGGCAGACTTCGTCTGCCGCGCGAACCCCGCTCGCGCTGTGTTCGCGCGGCAGGTCGAATGGCTTGACGCAAAGGTTGGCGTAAAAGGTGAGACCGTTCTTTTTAGAGATAAATCACGGTTTGGCTATCGCTATTCAAATATGTGCGAGCTCGAAGGCGAGACTCTGTATGGTGAACGGCTGTACAGTGAAGGTGTCGAAACAGATCCTTACCTAAGGGCCTTTTTTGCTGATCTTTCAGATCGACCCATTTGTTACGAATGCCCGTTTAAAAAGCGTTATCGCGTTACTGATTTGACTTGCTGGGATTTCTTCGATGTTTATCGACTCTCGAAAGAGTTCGACGACAATCGAGGCGTCACTCGAGTTCTCATCCAAAGCGATGAGGGACAAGAATTGCTTGATCGAGCCTCAAGCTATGCCCGTATGAAGGAGATTGATGTTGAGGCTGCAGTAGAAGGTGTTCGTGAACTTACTAAGTCCGTGAAGCCGAATCCGCGTCGCGATGAATTCATGGCTGATGTGGCGAATCTGGATGGTGAGGAGCTTATGAATAAGTGGTTCCCCGATTCCGGAAAAGTAAAAGCCGAGCGCTTTGCTAGGCATACATGCGAAAAGCTTGGAATTTATGACCCGATGAAGCGTCTGGTTAAACAAATCATAAAGAAGTAGCCTATTGTTCGAAAGGGAATTGATGATTCCTAAAGTTCTGCACTACATCTGGTTCGGTGGAAGTGAGCTTCCTGAACTTGAAAGAAAATGCATTGAGTCTTGGTCGAAGATCATGCCTGATTGGGAAATTCGTAGATGGGACGAAAGCAATTTCGATATAAATCAATGTGAATTTTGTCGTGAGGCATATGCCTCAAAAAAATGGGCGTTTGTCAGCGATTATGCGCGCTACAGAATACTGTATTCAGAGGGTGGAATCCTTCTCGATACAGATGTCGAAGTCCTGAAGCCTCTGGACGAGCTTTTAGATAATGAGGCTTTTGCGGGATTCATGAAGAATAATTTCTTCATGAATCCCGGCCTCATCATGGGTTCTGAGGCCGGAAGCCATGTCATGAGCGATGTCGCAAAATTATATGAATCTATGAGATTTGAGATGCGAAAAGGCCGCAACTCTATGGATACCTCTCCGAGGGTACTAACTGATTACCTGGAAGTGAGTTGTGCTCTTAAGAGAGATGGTTCATTTCAGCAGTTAAATGGTTTCACTGCATACCCTGCTACTTATTTTGATCCCCTAGACAGTCATAGTGGCAAGTTTGAAATTACTGATGATACATATTCTATTCACCATTATTCAGGCACCTGGTTGTCACCCGCTAAGAAGTTCCGTGTTGAAATGCGGAAAAAGCTTGCGCCAGTAATTGGACCCAAGCTGTCTTGGTTCATCTCCTCTGTTCTATCGGTACTTAGATTTGGAAGGAAGGCTTTTTAATGGTTTCGTCTGCCTTAGACCACAATAAGCCTAGGGTTTTAGTATCTGGCCTTTCAAATGGGCTGGGTGGAACCGAAATCGTTGTTGGTAGGTATATAAAGGCCCTTAGCTCATATGCTACGTTTGAATTTCTTGCAACGTCTGATTTATCAGATGTTGCATTCGTTCATGAGATGAACTCCGAAATCCACATTTGCCCGGATATTGATAGGCCTATTAAGCGCTTTGAGTATCTAGACCATCTATTTCAAGATGAACCAAATCGTTACCAGGCGGTTTGGTGTAACTTTAATCATCTTTTATATGCGGATGTCTTGCGAGCAGCTCAACGGGCGAATGTCTCTGTCCGCATTGCTCATTCTCACAATTCTCGTTTTTTGGGCGGTTTGCCGACTCAAGTTATAAGCCGTTTTAATCGCCGTGCGGCGTTACGTAATTCTAATGTTAGGCTTGCGTGTTCAAAAGAAGCGGGTTCATTCTTCTGGGGCGATAATTTTCAGGTGCTTCCAAATGCCTTAAATTTTAATGACATGGAGTACGATCCTGTCAGCAGGGTAGTAATTAGGGAAGAGTTCGGCCTTTCGTCAAAAGATTTTCTTATTGGTACTGTTGGACGTTTGACTAGTCAAAAGAATCATATTTTTCTTTTAAAGATAATGAAGGAACTGCTAACAGTTAAATCCAACTGTAAATTAATGATTGTTGGCGATGGCCCCCTACACAAGAGTCTTCAGGAATCTGCGGCTAAGCTGGGTATCTCATCTAGTGTCTTGTTTGCAGGCGAAAGAAAAGATATTAAAGACATTCTGTCTTCATTTGACTGTTTTGTATTTCCATCTACGTTTGAGGGACTTGGTGTTGCCGCAATTGAAGCCCAGCTTAACGGATTACCTTGTGTCTGTTCATTTGGCGTTCCAGATGCGGCTGATATTTCTGATAAATTTTTAAAGTGCTCCTTTAATGTTGCTGAATGGATTGACGCAATTATTTCTATGGGTCGTCCAAATAAGCTTGCGGGGGGGTCTGTTTATGACGTCAACAAGCAAGCAAGTAAATTGCTGTCAATCTTCCTTGGTCGACAATCCTCTCGTGAGCGTGATTGTGCCGATGTATAACGCTGAAAAAACGATTCAAAAGACATTAAATAGTCTTCAGCGTCAGAGTGTGAGCAACATTGAAATAATTATTGTTGATGATGGGTCGACAGATCGTGGCGCTGAGCTAGTTATGGCTATTGCAGAGGGCGACAACCGGATTAAGCTGATTAGTCAAAACAATAGTGGTGTATGCGTGGCGCGTAATAGGGGTATCGATGAGGCCTCCGGTGATTGGGTGGCATTTGTTGATGCTGACGATATGCTGCCTATAAATGCAGTTAGGCTGTTGCTTGAATCCTCAGATGGCTGTAGCTTGGTTATCGGGGCTCTACTGAATGAGCATGGCGATTATTCGGGCAAGGCTATAAGCATCGACTGGAAAACAGCATGCTCTCTTAGCCTTGCATTTTGGGATAATGTTAATAAAGTTCCGTTTTCGAGCTTTACTAAAGGTGTTGTATTCCGAAGCGTTTGTGGAAAGATATTTAAGAAATCATTATTCCGGAATGGTTTTCTTAAATTTGAAGATGGCATTCGTTTCGGTGAAGACGCGTTGTTTATGGTAGATGCTTATCGTCTGGCTGAAAGTGTAAAAGTAGTGGACTCGGCGGTCTATTGCTATGTCAACAATAGTGATTCAGTAACGAGAAATACTGATATCTCGGCTATCGAGAGTGTTGATAATTTACTGGTAAAACTATATGAGCTATGTCACGTGAATCCGGATTTAAGCGAACTATACAAGCAATCTGCAGTCAGGGAAGTCTTATCTTTGATTCGTAATTGTGCACGTTTGGAATCGAATCAGCTTTTTAAGCCTGTCTCTAATATGGTCTGCCAGTCGTATTTCAGCTATTTAATGGAAGGCTTTGCTTCTCACCGCTATTCACGTCGATTTATCTCTGAAGTGAAAAATCGCATTACGATCCGTCTTCTTCTTGCGAGGCGTGTTATGGCTGCAATTGGCTTTACTAAGTTTGTTTATGGGGTACGTTAATTGAATTTGACTAATGTGGAAAGATCATGGACTGAGATTATACGAGCAAATGCCGGGGCTGTACTGTTCAGCTTTGCTTTGGCTTTATTTTCAGTTTCCTATTATATTGGATCAGTAAATGCTACCAATGTGTTTGGGATTTCTCTTGCGGTGCTTTCGCTGGTCCTTGAGTTGTTTGCCTTAGCGTTTCTACTGCTGAAGCTTTTACTACAAAAGACTTCTCATGTGAAAGTGCTAGTTGGCTTGCTGCTGATTTTAATTTGCGTCGGGTCGCTGAAATCAAATAAAGCCCCTCAGATTATTTGGTTGGCGCTGTTTTGCCTTTGCGCTGAAGACGTCCCTGAATACTACATCTCAAGGTCTATTCTTGTATCGTCCGTCTTTATGCTATTGATGGTTGTTGGTCTCAATAGTGTCGGTGCCATTCCTTCTGTATTAATGTCGCGCGGTAGCAATTTTGTACGAAATTCGATGGGTTTTGCCCATCCTAATAATTTTGGACAGCTTTTGTTTATTGCTTATTCTGCTTCTATTTTTGAGCTGAAAGGCAGAAGCGGTCTTGCGGGCATCTTCTGTTTCGCAATTGCTTTTTTCGTAGCTGATTCAAAAACTTCTGCAGCAGGCATTTTCGTAATGGCCTTGTATTCGGTTATTTCATTCAGAAGCCCCCGTTCAAAACCATATGGGTCCCTATTTACTTTTTTACCGCTTTTTCTGGCGATTGTTAGTATAGCCCTGCCCTTTATGTGGTCCCATGGTGCCAATAAATGTCTTGTTCAGCTTGATAATTTAATGACCAACCGGATTTTTTATTCCGCCTATTATTTTGAAAACTACCCTCTGACTGTTTTTGGTAATGACTTAACGGCCATAGTTTCGCTGCCGTCTGCAACGGGTGGTTATTTAATACAAACAAGAGTCATGCTTGACAATGCATATTGTCGACTACTTATTCAATACGGTTTGATCCCATTTACCGCGTTTGTTGCTTTCTATTGCGTAGCGATAAATAAAGCGCGTATTTCGGCCCACGTGACATTCATGGGCTTGGTCTTGTATTCCCTAATGGGGTTTGTTGAATGCGGAATGTTATATCCAGCATGTAATTTCTTTATGCTTATGGCGCTGCCCGCCTTTTCAGATAAGGGGCCCTGTCAATCCAGGGTGCCATCAAAGGATGTTGTGGAGATGGCTAAATAATGGCAAAAATTAATACTACCAAGTCAGACATTATATGGAACTATGTAAGCACTGTTCTTTCAATGGGGAGCAGCTTCCTTCTTCTTCCGTTTCTGCTTGCTTACTTATCTAACGCCGAACTTGGTCTCTGGTACACTTTTGTTGCCATTGGGAATTTAACGCTGTTATTTGAATTTGGCTTTACACCAACTTTTGCGAGAAATATTGTCTATTGTCTTAGCGGTGCGCGTAGCATTAGCAAGAGCGGCTACGATTCATCTCAAGTTGGTGATTCTGTAGACTATGAGCTGCTTGGCAAATTGATTAAAACATCCCGGATCGTTTACGCGTTAATTTCTTGCGTTGTCCTGATGCTTACCGCTACAGTTGGAACTGCCTACATTTCTTCAATTTCAAGTGCTATTGATCCCTTTTCTTGTTGGACCGCATGGTTAATTTTTTGTTTTGATGTGTTTTTTAATCTATTCTTTTTTCATTATACGACCTGCCTGAGAGGGTTCGGGGATATTTCCGCTGAAAGCAGGGCAAAGTCTTATGGTCGCATTGGGCAGCTTGTGGTTTCTGCGTTTTTGCTGTTTATGGGTTTTGGCATCATTGGCGCTGCCATCGGTTATCTGTTTAATGACATTGTGCTGAGATTTTTTTGCGGTCGCTTTCTGGAGGTTCACTCAGAGGCGATAAAAAAAGCAAACGATGCTTGTACGGGTGTTTCTATTTCTGAAATAAAAGAAACGTTTATTTCAGTGGCTTATTTGGCGTGGAGGGACGGCGTTGTTCAACTTTGCTGCTATGCTTCCACTCAGTTGAGTTCGCTGCTCTGCTCCTATTTTCTTGGTGTGGAGGTTAACTCTCAGTATTCATTAATTATTCAAGTTGGCGGTGCAATTTACGGGTTTGCCAGCGCCTACGTTCGATCTTTTATTCCAATGTTTCAATCTGCTTATGCTGGTGGCGAAGTTCAGACTGCACGAAAAATTATTGAAAAAAGTCTGTCTCTATATTGGATTTTAATTGTTGTATGCACGATCGGTGTCTGGTTTGTCGGCTTCCCAGTCTTGTTCCTAGTTAAGAAAGGTTTTTCCCCCGACGGGCTTCTTTATTTCGCCTTGGTTGTTTATCTTGCGGTTTGGAACCATCATTCATTGTGTTGTAATTACATTATCAGTACGAATGAAATCCCCTATCTCCCGGCTTATATAGTTTCGGCTATTGCAGGTTTTGTATTGTCGTATGTCTTAATTTCCTTTACTGGCATGGGCGTCTGGGCGCTTGTGGTTGGTAATGGGGCCGCTCAGCTTGCATATAATAATTGGAAATGGCCTATATACCTTGCGCGTAAATTCTCTTCCCATTATTTTGCGTTGATTAGAGCTGGTCTCATGCAGTGGTCCTGCGCATTGAAGAAATGAGTGTTAATCACTGCTTTAATGTGACTTATGATTTCGATCGCACCGGATATGTTGATGTAAATCCGCCGACGGCCTGCCGTCGAAAAGGGGAAAACTGCCCCTTTTCTTGAATCCGGAATACCATAATACGGATTCTGGGAAAGAGCGGTGACCGCTATGGTGATGCTGTCAGACGCGATGCCGCGTCCGTTGCGATGCTGAAGTTGGCGGACGGGGTGGTGGGCATCCAATCTCTGTTCATGCCGCTTGCCGTGCAGGTGGTTACCGCCATCATGGACGCCGAGGTTGACCAGCTCTGCGGCGATGGGGCCAACAATAGGAACGGCAACAGAGGCCGCCTCGTGACATGCGTGGGTATGCTCAACCTGGGTGTCCCTCAACTCTGGACGGGCGGCTTCTTCCCCGAGGACGTCCTCGAGCACCACCGGCGCGTCGACCGCGCGCTCGTCGCGGCGGTGGCCGAGATGTGCGCTACCGGCACCAGCACTAGGAAGGTGCAGAGGGTAGCCGAGAAGATGGGCATCGGGAGGCTCGGCAGGGGCCGTGTGGGTACAATCGCCGTTAGCCTCGACGCCGAGATAGCCGACCTGGCGGAGGGACGTTCGAGGTGCGCTCGATACCCTTAATCCGGCTCGACGTGACCTACTTCAAGTGCCGCTGCGGGGGCCGCGCGGCTTCGACCGCGGCTGTCACGGCGATAGGCTGCGACGAGTCCGGCTGGAGGCAGGTGCTCGGCGTATCGGTGGTGGACACGGAGTCGCATGACTCGTGGCTCGGCTTCCTGCAGGCGCCGCGCGACCGTGGCACCTCCGGCAACGAGTTCGTCCGTATCCGATGTCCCCGGGGCCTGGTCAGGGCCATAGGCGAGGTCTTCCAGGGGGGCGGCCTAGCAGCGATGCGCGACTGCATGCGCGAGGCCGGCTCCTGGCAGCTGAGGCGCCGCGTGGGCCAGCATCTTCTCTTCGGTCTTCCGCGCCAGGTACGCCGCCACCGCCGTGGCCATGTACCACGCGGCGTGCGAGATGCTGGTGGGGTGCTGCCTGGGGGCGGCAAGGGCGCTCGAGGAGGCGGAGCCTGACGCGCTAGCGCACCTGGACTTCCCACCGTCGCACTGGAAGCGCCTGCGCACCAACAACTTGCGGGAGCGCGCCAAAAGGGAAACCAAACGCGACTCGCGCGTGGTGCAGGTTTTCCCGTCGGAGAGTTCGCTGCTCAGGCTCGTGGGAGCCGTCATGTGCGACTAGGCCGAGACATGGGCCGGCTCACGCTACTTTTCGGAGAGGAAGATGGCCGAGATGCACGACGCGGAGCTCCGGAGGGGCGCCTTGGGCTGTCATGACTGGGCCGAGCTGGGAAAGACCGACAGGAAGATGGTCGAATCCAGCCTGGAGCTTGCTGACGGCGTGGAGACGGCCTAGGATATCGATAGATTCCGGATCCTGGATGCAGGGGGCAAAGTGTCCATTACACCAACTATCGCGACACTACCCGGTCGAGCGGTAGGCGTAGCCGTCCTTCTGGTAGTTTGCCGTGTGGTCGGAGTGGGCGATTGCCATGAGATCGTCGGTCAGGCCAAAGTACAGATGGCGCTGGTCCAGGTCCCCGTACCAGTTGTTGCTGGTGTCGTCCCAGGTTAGGTCCATCTGGCACCATTTGCCGTCGATCTTTACGGCGTTCCAGGTGTGGCCGTTGCCGGTGATGCGGCCGTTGGCGATACCCGCGGCGTCAAGGAGCTTGGAGTAGATGCGCTGGTAGCTCTCGCAGGTGCCCTGGTGGCGCGTGAGGCCGCTTTCGGCCGAGCACCAGTTGAGGTTGTGGTCGTACTCCAGCTGGTCGAGCGTCCAGTCGTGGAGCCACAGCGCCATGTCGTATTCCGAGCCGTCTGTCTCTTGCCTGCACTGGGCCACGGCGTTGTTGACGATCTGCGTGACGCTCGGGCGGGCAGCGTCGTTTACGGCCACTTCCGCCGTGGTGCGCAGGTAGTAGATCCCCTTGTCGTTTTGGGGGTCGTTTCTGTCGTTGTCCATAAAGTAGAAGTAGATGCGGTACGTGCCCGACGCCGTAAAGTCAAAGGTAAAGTCGTGGCCCGCGGTGCCCAGGCTGTAGTAGCTGGCCCATGCCGGGCGCGACGGGTCGCAGACGCTTTCCTGGCTGCCGCCGTCCCAATAGGTGGGCACGTCCATGCGCGCCTTGGCCTGGGACGAGCCGTTGGTCTGGGTTACGTGGAAGGTCGTCGCGGTGCCCGCGGGGACGTCGTTCCACGAGACGGTGAAGGTGACGCCGTTTTGGGCTGCGGTGGCGGAGTGGGCGTAGCCGGTTGCTGCTGCGGCGGAGATCGCCTCGGGCGTGGGGATGGCCTGGGCTCGGAGGGTCGAGGTGGGCGTGGTGGTTGCGGCGGCGGTGCCGGTTGCGCTTTCCGTGTTAGTCGCGCTGATGTCGGTGGATGTTGCGGTGCTGTCCTCTACGGTATCTGCTGTCGCGATTGTGTCGGTGTCGTCTTCGGCCTTGCCTGTGTCGCTGTTCGGGGCGTCGGATTGCGCCTGCTGCTCGGCTGTTGCCGGAGGCTGCATAGCTTCTGCGATGACCGCCATAGGCATCGTCGCGCCGACCATGGACGTGCACGCGATCGCGCAGAGCAGGTAGTAAAGGGGTCGTTTCATAGCGGAGCCTCTCGGTGAGCAGCCAATAGGGTCCGAAGGCAGCTCCAGGCCAACACTCCGCACATATTTTGTTGGGGATTATTTTACGGGAACCCCAGTCAACATCAGGGAACGTTCTGGGGAATGTTGGGGAGGGGAGGGAGCAGACTGGGGATTGGTGTTCATAAGAGACAGGGCCTTGCGTGCAAATAACCTTCTTAGGATTGCTATTGCGATTTAGAAGCAACTCGAAGCGGTTGCGCCTCACACTCGGTACAACACGAGGCGTGCTAGATTATTGGTAGCCATAAACCCTAACGGTCGGGAGGCTGCATGAGGATCTCTAAACTGAAGATTGAGAACTATCGGAATCTCGATGGTGTTGCGATTAGTTTTGACGAGGACGTGACCTATATTGTCGGCGAGAACAATCTCGGCAAAACGAATGTGCTCGACTTGCTCAATACAATCTTCAACCAAGCGATGATCAGCGAAGAAGATTTCGCAGACACCGAAAGGCGATCAGGTGCTGTAGTAACTTTAAAGATGGACGAGGACGAGATCGGAATATCGGGGATCGACATCGATCCTACGACCGGAAACACCATTACCGTCTGCGCCTTTGCTGACGATCCGGATTCTCGAATAGAGTTTGTGGCCGAGGAAAGCGGGGAAAAGATCCCCCCTTCTTTTATGAGATCCGTTCATATGTTCAGGTACTCTACTGCATCTTTCAATAGGGGAGACTTGGCGTTTGACGGTACGCGCGGCGTCGGTAAAGTTCTCTCCAAAGGTATCGCTCTTTACCTGGATAAGGAGGGCAAAGAGGTCTTTGACTTTCTAGACGGGAATGAGCTCGAAGGTCTGCTTGAAGATCTCGGTGCGATTGTCGGTGACGTACCCATCTTGTCATCATATGGTGTGAGGACGGGCGTCGACTCATCGGATAGCGGAACGCTTGGAAGTTTGGTTACCTTGCTTGATAAGAGAGGCGTTCATTTTAAAAAGGCGGGGGTAGGCTTGCAGTACCTCGCCATTGCCTCGCTTTCGATAATCGAGAGCATTATGCGACTTTCGCCTAAACGCCTTCAAGAGAGCCTCTGCTCGGATGGCGATGACAAGCGCGTGCTGCATGCCGTGCTGGCTTATGACGAACCCGAAGCTCATCTTCATCCGTATATGCAAAGACGGCTCTCGAAGAGCTTACATAGGATTTGCGAAGGGGAGGACACCAAGTTTAACGCCCTTCTAAAGGAGTATTTCGGGATTGATTCAATCAAAGCTCAGCTGATCATGGTGACGCATTCGCCAAACATTCTTGCTCGCGGCTATAAGAACATTGTGCGATTTGGACAGGGCGAAGATTCTCCAAGGGTCATGTGCGGCAAGGATATTAACCTTTCTGACAAGGTTGAAAAGCATCTTATGCTGAACTTTGAGTCAATACGAGAGGCTTTTTTCGCGCGGTCGGTATTGGCTTTTGAAGGGCAGACGGAGTCTGGGGCCATTCCGGTCTTTGCACGCAACCTTGGGATGGATCTGGATGATTATGGAGTTGTGCCTATCAGGGCTGGCGGGAAAAAGAACGTCGAGCCGCTCTGTGAACTTCTGAACAAGTTTGAGATTCCAAATTATTCCATTGTCGATAGGGATAACGATTCGCTAGAAACTTCTGGAGACCACATAACGACAACTGAACGGGATTTTGAAGCTGAGGTCATCGAAACTATTTTCGTTAATAGGAACCAAAGCTCGTTTATTACACTTCTTGAGGCGACGGATCGTCAGAGGGCAACTTCCATCAAGGGCAATAGCAAAGCATTGAAAAATGCCTGCGCTGTCTACGGTGTTAGCTTGACGGGCCCTGAGTATGATTTCCAGGGATCGGAGTTTGACGGACTATTCGCCGACACACCCGAATCGCGTGCGCTTATGTATGCATGGCTTTCATCGAACAAGGGCGTTGGGTCTGGCGTTGCCCTCGCGGAGGTTTTTGGTGCCGATGGCGTTCCCGCATGTTATAAAACTATTATTTGTAAGGCCGTGGGGCTTTAATGGTGATGAGTCAGGCTGACTTACGGGATAGTGTTAGAGCTGCGATTGAGGTGCGCTGTGGCGGAGATACATCACAGTGCTCTGCGATTTTTGCGCCATCGAAGAGGGTATTCGTAGAGGCCCCGGCAGGATACGGGAAAACCACAGTGATGACTGGGCGAGCTTGCTGGTTGCTGGCATCTGGGGAAGTCCAGCCGCCAAAAAGGATTTTGTCGCTAACCTTCAGCGTCGCTGCCGCGCGGAGAATGCGTACGGATTTAAGCGCCACTATGTCGGCGCTTCCTGGTCCCGTGGCCAAGCGTTTTGAGGACAGCGTCATGGCGACTAACTTCCACGGCTTTGCTTGGGCTCTGCTGCGCAGATACTGGAGATCGCTCTCGCTCCCAGTAAACGTTGACGAGCTTTCTATGGTTGATGACAACGGCGCCGTTAACGAGCTGGTTTTGCGAGGTGTCAGGCTGACCTGGAATGAAAAGAATGCCGTTGACGACTTCCTCCGCTTTATGAGAAACGGTCAGGACATGGACTTGAGGCGCGTGATGTTTTCCTTTAATAGGATCATCAGGGATCGGTTCGTGCCGAACGGTCTCTTGCCATATTCTGGAATGATTTCCCTTGCAATTGAATTGCTCTCTCATTTTCCCAAGTTAAGGTCCTATCTGTCGTCAGCGTACCCTGTCGTGCTCGTCGACGAGGCGCAGGACACGAATGCGTTGTGTTATATCTTTCTAAATGGCTTGGTTTCTGATAAATCAGGAATCTGCATGTTCGGTGACCCTATTCAGCGTGTCTATGGTTTTATTGGCGCAATGGAAGGCTTAAAGGCAAAGGCCACTACCGACCTGTGTCTATCGCCGCTGGAGCTCGAACATAATCATAGGTTTTCTGGGGGATCTATCGTCGGAGAGCTCGGTGCTGCGATTCGCTCCCACATGAAGGGTGCCATTGTCAGCGGTACGCCCCGACTTCCCATATTTGTTGGCGCTGCACAGCAGGACGAAGCGACAGCCATTGTTTCCAAGGTTACGGCGCTCATCCAAGTCGGTGGCGGGAAGATCGCGATTCTTGTTCGTAAGCGTGGTGCCCTTGCCGATCTCATTATGAACGAATTGGTTAAGGAGGAGATGCCATACTTCAACGGGCTTTTCTCTGATACAGCCCCAGAGTTCATTGAATTCAATGCGTTTGCTTTATCCAGGATTACCGATGCAGCGTCTGGAGAAAAGGGCGTCAGCCTGTCTGCTGCGGACAAAATAATTGACTCCGTCTCTAATGAACTGCTGACTGGCTCCAGGAGATTCGAGTATGGGCGGTCCTATGCCATGCTTCTTGGGGCGCTGCGGAAACACCTTAAAACTGACTGCGTCGCGATGGATCCATCTGAGCGCTTCGACTATATCGTTAGCATCTTTTCCGAGGGCTCCCTGCGGCGTTTCTCCGATTACCTTGATGCAGACATCTCGATCATGACCATTCACTCCGCTAAGGGGCTCGAGTGGGACACTGTTTTCATTCCGGGCGTTACGCGTTTCGATTGGCCTGGAGGGATTTGCTCTCGTTGCGAAAATGCTGGTATATGCTTACGTTCTGCGCGAGGTTGCCAGATTGCTGATGCGAAGAAAATGCCAGATGGGCTTATTGAGGAAATAGGCCTGCTGTACGTCGGCGTCACTCGCGCCCGCAAAGCGGTATATGTCTCCGCTTCTATGCAGCGCAGGACAAATTACGGGAACTATCAGGTTGCCCGCCCCTCTTGCTTGACGTCTCTTCAGGGCATTGAGCCTGTGAGTTGGACGGTCATGGACGGGGAGGGGTGATTTGCGGCAGTACGGAGCGTGCCTACTGTTGGCGCGAGGTCAGGTCAGTGGCCTGGCCGGACCTCGCTGGGTGTGAAGAGGCCGTTCAGTGCGAAATATAGTGCCTTAGGGCTTCGGAAAGTTCGTCTCTCAGGTCGCCTTCCAACAAGGAAATTGCACGATCGACATAGATTTTGTTATCAATTCCGAAGTAATGCCCAACGCTTGTTGCAAGAGACTTATCGTTAAATAGCCCGAGAATCTCATTGTAATCATGGTCTTCAATGGCCTGTTGATATCTGTCGTTAACGTTCTTTTCTATGCTCGCAATATTAATTAAGGATACTATGCCATCGGCAGTCAACTGCTCATTATCCGAAATAGTTATTCCGGAAAGCACTTCCTTTACGCCTGCTACAAGCGCTTCCGATATCTGCTTCTTTGCTTGTTTGCTGAACCTTTCACTTACATATGTCTTAATGCTGGAAAAGGTCTTATCTGCATCAGCACCGAAACGCTGAGATAGAATCTGCACCGCTTCTTTGGTGAGAAAGAGATTTTCAACTTCTGCGACCTTGAGGTGGAAGATCCCCTTTTCCTTAAGTGCGTTGAGCTGTTCCTCGGTTTTAAAGTCTCTGTCTATGATGCCCTGGGCCTTTATGGCATGAAGGCTTGAGGTACGATTATATGCCTTCACATTATTGATGACCTGCTCGCATCCGCCGGAAGGGACTACATAACAATCGGGAAAGAGTGCGGAATAGATCCGCTTGTCGTAACTTCCTTCGGTTCCTTCAACGAATAGGACCTCTTTCCGGTTGCCAAGGAGCTCTATTAAGAGCTCCTTTGGAAGGTCGCTATCGGGAAGCATTTCTAATTCCCATTTGGTGCCATCGAAATTCTTAACCCAGATGATATCCGAGCTTCGGTGTGTTGAGGCGAAATTAACATCGTGGGTTATGTAGATAAAGAGGCAGTCTGGGCGCGACTGCTCTAGGGAAGTCCAGAGTCGCGCCATAAGCGATGGATGTAAATGAACTTCAGGCTCATCCATGATGATTATTTTGTCGTTTGGGACACAAAGAACTTGTGCGGCAAGATATAGCACTGAACGCTCGCCGTCACTCATTTGCGTTGCGCTGTAGCGATCCGTTTTACTTTTGGAGTACGCGTAGAAGGCCGCGTCTTCCTGCTCGATCTTTCTTTGAGGAAAGACTTCATCCCAAATTACTTTAAGCTTATCTAGTGCTGTTTTCGGTAGAGGGGGCCTTTCTACAGAAATAGACTCCGCATGTTTGCATTCATCAATAAACCGCTGGTTTTCAAGATTTACTTGTGCGATGAGTGCTGCTAAAACATCGTCAAAATCGTCAAGGAGCTTTGTCGTATAGCTTCCACCCCATCCCCATCGAACTTGTTTTTTCTCCTTATATTGGGAGCCGCCGTAAAAAACGTTATCTTCTGCTTCTGCAAAGCTTTTTAAAGGGACTCTCTCAGAAAAATTGATATCGCGCTGTGCTGAGATTCTATGGACCTTTTCGAAATCTTGTTGCTCTATCCAAGCACCGAGCTTTGATTTACCGGATCCATTTGGTCCGATAATAACGACGGAGTTGACCTGTGCTTCTTTACAGATCTTTATGTTGCTGGCATTGGGTAGCCAGTATTCATATTTTGATTCGTCTTCTGACAATTGACCCACCTATCTAATAACAATTATTGTTTTAATAATAGTATTGATAAGTCCCAGTGACCTGCTTGG